>Ga0169931_10012641_pt1 | contig 11671 bp, 8 predicted proteins | sample Kivu_15m_20L_FD_129675 | JGI IMG/M metagenome (GOLD analysis project Ga0169931, IMG submission 129675) | Freshwater microbial communities from Lake Kivu, Western Province, Rwanda to study Microbial Dark Matter (Phase II) - Kivu_15m_20L... | ecosystem: Environmental > Aquatic > Freshwater > Lake ... | reverse complement strand
GCCCACCTTATCGAGCACCGTGCGGCCCGGGCCATCGGGACCAGGCCGGTAGCCGCAGTCGACGCCGTCCATGCGCAGCAGCGGATCGGGGCAGTCGCCCACCGGAGCGAACTCGAAATCGATGGACCTCGAGGCCCGCAACGGCGCCAGCACCTCGATCCGCTCGAGGGCCTTGAGCCGGCTCTGGGCCTGCCGGGCCTTGGTGGCCTTGGCCCGGAAACGTTCGACGAACGCATGCAGGTGGGCGATGCGGGCCTGCTGCGAGGCGATCGCGCGGTCGCGCTGGGCCGAGCGTTCGGCCCGGGCGAGCTCGCAGGCCGAGTAGCCGCCGGCGTAGCGCACCAGGCTGCCGCCTTCGAGGTGGAGCGTCGCCTGGGCCACCCGGTCGAGGAAGTCGCGATCGTGCGAGACCACGATCAGGGTGGCCGGCAGCCGGGTGAGCCGACGCTCGAGCCAGAGCACCGCGTCGAGGTCGAGGTGGTTGGTGGGCTCGTCGAGCAGCAGCAGGTCGGCGGGCGCCATCAGCGCGCGTGCCAGGTTCAGCCGCATCTTCCAGCCACCGCTGAAGTGATCGACCGGACGCTCTCCCTCGGCCTGGGAGAAGCCCAGACCGTGGAGCAGCTCGCGCGCCCGCGCCGGTGCCGAGGCGCCGTCGCAGGCCAGCCAGTCGTCGTGCGCCTGCGCGAGCGCCTGCCCGTCGCCGGCGGCCTCGGCCCGCTCGAGCGCCTCCTGGGCGCGCATCAGCGCACGGTCGGCCTCGATCACGAACCGCCAGGCGGGCAGGGTGCTGTGCGGGATCGACTGCTCCAGGCGCGCGACCCGCAGCGCCGGCATCTCGATGCTGCCCGCCTCCGGCGGGAGTTCGCCCGCGAGCGCCGCGAGCAGGGTCGACTTGCCGCTGCCGTTGTCGCCCACCAGGGCAATCCGCTCGCCCGGGGCGATGGCCGCTTCGGCATCGCTCAGCAGCAGGCGCCCGCCGCGCGCCAAGCTCAGTCCGCGCAACCGGATCACGGCAGCGCGTCGCGTTCCAGGAGCACCACCCGGTCGTCGCCTCCCGCCGTGGGCAGCCAGGTGCACTCCAGCGACGGGAACGCCGCCTGGAAGTGCGCCGCCTCGTGTCCCACCTCGAGCACCAGCACGCCACCTGGCTGCAGCTGCCGGCGGGCCCCGGCCACGATCCGCCTCACCAGGTCCATTCCGTCGTGGCCGGCACCGAGCGCGGCAGCGGGCTCGTGGCGGTACTCGGGCGGCAGCACGGCCATGGAGCCGGCGTTCACGTAGGGCGGATTGCAGACGACCAGATCGAAACGCCGCCCGGCCACCGGCGTCCACAGGTCGCCGGGGTGCAGGGCGACGCGTTGCTCGAGGCCGTGCAGCGCGAGGTTCTCGGCGGCCAGCGCCAGCGCGTCGGCCGACCGGTCGGTGGCGGTGAGCTCGGCGCGCTCGTAGCGGCGGGCGGCGAAGATCGCCAGGCTGCCGCCCCCGGTGCACAGGTCGAGCACCCGGGCGACCGCGTGCGGATCGGGGAGCCAGGGGTCGAGCGCGTCGGTGTCGAGCAGTTCGGCGATCGGGGAGCGCGGCACCAGCGCCCGAGGGTCGCAGCGAAAGCGCAGGCCGCGCAGCCAGGCCTCGCCGGTCAGGTAGGCGGCCGGGATCCGTTCGGCGCAGCGCCGCTCGATGAGGGCGAGCGCGGCGTCGCGCTCGACCGGGGCGAGCCGGGCGTCGAGCACCGGATCGAGGCGGTCGGGCGCCAGGTGCAGCGACCACAGCACCAGCCAGGCCGCCTCGTCCCAGGGATCATCGGTGCCGTGACCGCAGAACACACCGCCGGCCTGCAGCCGCGAGGCGCCCCAGCGCAGCAGGTCGCGGACGGTGCGCAGCGAGCCGCGGATCTCGTCGACCGTGGGCGCAACCCGCTGGAAGGCCGGCGAACTCATCGGAGCAGCGTCTCGAGCGTGCGCCGGTAGATGTTCTTCATCGGCTGCAGCCAGGCCAGCTCGATGCACTCGTTGGTCTTGTGGATGGTGGCGTTGGGCGGCCCGAACTCGATCACCTCGGGGCAGACCGACGCGATGAAGCGCCCATCGGAGGTGCCGCCGGTGGTGGAGAGCTCGGTCTCGACGCCGGTCTCTGCGCGGATCGCGTCGGCCAGCGCCTCGGACAGCGCACCCCGCGGCGTGAGGAAGGGCAGGCCCGAGACCGTCCAGACCACCGACCCGTCGAGCCCGTGGGCATCGAGGATGGCCTGGACCCGGGCCTTCAGACCCTCGACCGTGCTGGCGGTGGAGAAGCGGAAGTTGAACTCGACCACCGCTTCGCCGGGGATCACGTTGCCGGCGCCGGTTCCCGCGTTCAGGTTCGACACCTGCCAGGTGGTGGGCGGAAAGTAGGCGTTGCCGTCGTCCCAGCGCTCCTCGACGAGCGCCGCGAGGGCCGGAGCCAGCAGGTGGATCGGGTTGCGCGCCAGGTGCGGGTAGGCCACGTGTCCCTGCACGCCGCGCACCACCAGCCGCCCGGACAGCGAGCCGCGGCGCCCGTTCTTGACCATGTCGCCGATCGTGCGCACCGAGGTGGGCTCGCCCACCACGCACCAGTCGAGCCGCTCCTGCCGCTCGCGCAGCGCCTGGACCACCCGGACCGTCCCGTCGACGGCGGGCCCTTCCTCGTCGGAGGTCAGCAGCAGGGCGATGCGCCCCGGGTGGTCGGGCCGGGCCGCGACGAACTCCTCGATCGCGACCACGATCGCGGCGATCGAGGACTTCATGTCGGACGCCCCCCGGCCGTAGAGCGCGCCGTCGCGCTCGGTGGGCTCGAAGGGATCGCAGTGCCACCACTGGCGGGGGCCGGCCGGCACCACGTCGGTGTGCCCGGCGAATACCAGGGTGCCGCCGGGCCGCGAGCCGGTGCGGACCGCCCAGAGGTTGTCCACCGCGCCGAACCGCATCGGCTCGCAGGCGAAACCCAGCGGCGCGAGGCGGGCGGCGATGGCGGCCTGGCAGCCGGCGTCGTCGGGCGTGACCGAGCGGCGGCGGATCAGGTCTTCGGCGAGCAGTCGGACGGGGCAGTCGGTCATGGGGGGAAGGCGGCGGCCGCAGGCCACCGCGGCGATCGGCCGGACGCGGCTAGGCGCCTGCGGCCGGGTCCTGAGGGGGGAGGAACAACTGGCGGTAGATGGGCTCGGAGAAACCCACCACGATGCGGTCGCCGGCTTCGAGCACCGGACGCTTGACGAGCAGCGGCACCGCGAGGATCAGCTCGCAAGCGCTGGCCTGGTCGACCACCACCGCCCGGCGCGCCGGCTCGAGCTGGCGCCACGCCAGCCCGCGCCGGTTGAGCAGCGAATCCCAGGGCAGCCGGGCCATCCAGCGGGCAAGCCGGTCCTCGTCGAGACCGTCGATGCGGAAGTCGTGGAACCGGAACGGCACGCGCTGCGCCTTCAGCCAGGCGCGCGCCTTGCGGACCTGGTCGCAGGTCTCGATGCCGTAGACGGTCGCGGCGCTGTGCATCAGATGTTGAGCATGAATTCCGAGAACGTGGGCCCTTCGGGTGTCTTCGGGCCGGACGCAGCGGGAGCCGGGGGCTGGGTCGCGCCGACCGGCCCGGCGAACGCGCCATTCCCGTCGTCGGTGTTCTCGAGCAGCCACAGGAGGTTGGTGGGGGAATCGGCCTGCGCGAGCGCGTCCTCCTTGCTGACCTTGCGGCTGCGCACCAGGCTCATCAGCGCGCGGTCGAAAGTCTGTGCCCCGGGCACCATGGTCTTCTCCATCGCTTCCTTGATGTCGGACAGGCGCCCCTGCTCGATCAGTTCGGACACCAAGGTGGTGTTCAGCAGGATCTCGACCGCAGGGATCCGACCGCCGGCGGTGGCCCGCACCAGGCGCTGCGAGATCACGCAGCGCAGCGTGGTGGCGAGATCGGCCAGCAGCACGCGACGGTTCTCGGGGCTGTAGAAGCTGACGATCCGGTTCAGCGCGTGGGTGGCGTTGTTGGCGTGCAGCGTGGACAGCACCAGGTGTCCCGACTGCGCATACGCGATCGCCGCGCTCATGGTGTCGACGTCGCGGATCTCGCCGATCATCAGGCAATCGGGGGCCTGGCGCAGCGCGTTCTTGAGGGCGATGTCGAGCGAGACCGCGTCGGTGCCGATCTGCCGCTGGTTGACCACCGAGCGCTTGTGGCGGAAGGTGAACTCGATGGGGTCTTCCAGCGTGAGGATGTGGCCGGTCCGATGCTGGTTGCGGTGGTCGATCAGCGACGCGAGCGTGGTCGTCTTGCCCGAACCGGTGGAACCGACCACCAGCAGCAGCCCGCGCTTCTCCATGATGAGCTCGGCCAGCACCGGCGGCAGGTTCAGGGACTCGAACTGGGGCACGTCGCCGGGGATGTAGCGAACCACTGCCGCGGCGGTGCCCCGCTGGCGGAACAGCGAGAACCGGAAGCTGCCCACGTTGCGCAGTCCGTAGCCGACGTTGAGTTCGCTCTCGTGGTCGAACTGCGCCCACTGCCGGTCGGTGAGCACCTCGCGCAGCAGCGCCTCGATGGCCGGCGGGTCGAGCCGCTGCTGGTTGATCGGGACCGTGGTCCCGTTGATCTTGATCTGCACCGGCGTACCGGCCGCGATGAACAGGTCCGACGCCTTCTTGTCGGCCATCAGTGCCAGCAGTCGGTCCATCGCCATGAGGTTCGCCGTTCTTCCAGGTGGGTGCGGGCGGGCTCAGTCGCCGCGCAGCAGTTCGTTGATGGCGGTCTTGGCGCGGGTCTGCGCGTCGACCCGCTTGACGATCACCGCGCAGTACAGGCTCACCCGGCCGTCAGCCGACGGCAGCGAGCCCGGCACCACCACCGATCCGGCAGGCACCCGGCCGTAGCTCACGGTGCCGGTGGCACGGTCGTAGATGCGGGTGCTGCTGCCGATGAACACGCCCATCGAGAGCACCGAGTTCTCCTCGACGATCACGCCCTCGACCACCTCGGAGCGCGCTCCGATGAAGCAGTTGTCCTCGATGATCGTGGGATTGGCCTGCAGCGGCTCGAGCACGCCACCGATGCCGACCCCGCCCGACAGGTGCACGTTGCGGCCGATCTGCGCGCAGGAACCGACGGTGGCCCAGGTGTCGACCATGGTGCCTTCACCGACCCAGGCGCCGATGTTGACGTAGGACGGCATGAGCACCACGTTGCGCGCCACGTAGGCCCCGCGGCGAGCGACCGCCGGCGGCACCACCCGGAAGCCCGCAGCGGCGAACTGGGCCGGTGTCCAGCCGTCGAACTTGGTGGGCACCTTGTCGAAGAACTGGAGCTCGCCGGCCAGCACCGGCCGGTTGTCGGCCAGCCGGAACGACAGCAGGACCGCCTTCTTGAGCCACTGGTGCACCACCCACTCGGCGCCGACCTTCTCGGCCACCCGCTGCCGGCCGGCGTCGAGTTCCTCGATCACGTGGGCGACCGCCTCGCGGACCTCGGCCGGGGCCGAGGCGGGGGTGAGCCCGGAGCGCTGCTCCCAGGCCTGTTCGATGGTCTGCTGGAGTGTGGTCATGCGGCTGGGGAGGCAGGGTGGGTCAGGAAGGAACGGATGCGGCGGGCCGCCTCGAGACAGGCTTCGAGGTGGTCCACCAGGGCGAGGCGGACGAAACCGGCGCCGGGGTTGCGCCCGTCGACCGTCCGCGCGAGGTAGCTGCCGGGCAGCACCCGCACATTATATTGGCGGTACAGGTCGCGGGTGAACGCGGCGTCGTCGCCGCCCGGCACCGCGGCCCACAGGAAGAATCCGCCCTGGGGCGCCGAGACCGTCAGCACTCCCGCCAGCAGCGGCAGCACCGCGTCGAACTTGGCCCGGTACAGTCGCCGGTTCTCGCGCACGTGGGCCTCGTCGGCCCAGGCGGCGGCCGAGGCCGCCTGCACCGTGAGGCTCATGGCGCCGCCGCTGTAGGAGCGCAGCAGCCGGAAGCGCTCGATCAGCGCCGCGTCGCCCGCCACGAAGCCCGAGCGCAGCCCGGGGACGCTGGAGCGCTTGGAGAGGCTGGAGAACACCAGCAGCCGCTCGAAACCGCCCCGCCCGAGCGCCTGCGCGGCCGACAGCACCCCCTCGGGCGGCGCCGACTCGTCGGGGTAGATCTCGGAATAGCACTCGTCGGAGGCGATCGTGAACCCGTACCGGTCGGCGCGGGCGAACAGCTCGCGCCAGTCTTCGCGCGACAGGACCGTGCCGGTGGGATTGCCGGGAGAGCACACGTAGACCAGCTGCACCCTCGGCCAGACCGACTCGGGAACCGATCGCCAGTCGGGAACGAACCCGCCGGCCGGCCCCTGCTCGAGATAACGGACCTCGGCCCCCGCGAGCAGGGCCGCCCCCTCGTAGACCTGATAGCAGGGATTGGGCAGCAGCACCACCGGGGGCGGCGCCCCGGGGGCGGCCGGGTCGATTACCGCCTGGGCGATCGAGAACAGCGCCTCCTTCGAGCCGTTGACCGGCAGCACTTGGGCGCCTGGATCAAGCCCCTCGAGGCGCCAGCGCGCCCGGGCCCAGTGGGCGACCGCCCGGCGCAGAGCCTCGCCGCCGCCGGTAGGCGGATAGACCGACAGGCCGTCGAGGGCCGCGACCAGGGCGTCGCGGACCAGCGATGGCGCCGGGTGCCGGGGCTCCCCGATGGACATCGAGATCGGGCTCAGGTGGGGCGGCGGGTTGACGCCCTCGAGCAGTTCGCGCAAGCGCTCGAAGGGGTAAGGGGGCAAAGATTCCAGAATCCGGTTCAAGAAAGCATCCCAACCAATTGATTCATCGATCAACTCCGCACACTGGACTCGGCCGGGAAGGTACCCAGGTCGACGCGTTCGGCCGGCTTCCAGCCGCGCTTGCGGTGCTCGGCCACCACGGTGGTGAAGATGCCCCCGCGAACGTACCAGCGAGCCGTCAGGCGCATGAACCGGGGGCGGGTGGCGGCGACCAGCTCGTCGAGGATGCGGTTGGTCACCGCCTCGTGGAACACGCCCTGGTCTCGGAACGACCACATGTACAGCTTCAGCGCCTTGAGTTCGAGATTCCGGGCATCCGGAAGGTAGTCGATCACGAGGGTGGCGAAGTCGGGCTGGCCGGTGAGCGGGCACAGGCAGGTGAATTCGGGCACCTCGATGTGCACGAGGTAGTCGCGCGAGGGCGAGGGATTGGGGAAGGTCTCGAGGCTCTGGGACGGTGCGCTGGGCATCCGGGGTCTCCACGGGGTGACGGCCACGCCGGGGCTGCGACCCCGTGAGGCTGGCACCGGGCTCGGCCGACCGAACCAGCGGGCCGGACGATGGCGGTACGAGGGGTCGGGCGCCCGGGCGGGGGAACCGGCGGTGATATTATCAGGGCCCGTGGCCGCGGCTTTGCGCGGGCGGGTTCCGTCTTCGGGGGCAGCGCCGCTGGCTCGAGATCGCCCGGCCCGCGCCGGGTCCACCGTCCGATTCCGTGCGCCTCAAACAGATCAAGCTCGCCGGCTTCAAGTCGTTCGTCGACCCCACGTCGTTCGAGGTCCCGGGCCGGTTGGTCGGCGTGGTCGGCCCGAACGGCTGCGGCAAGTCGAACATCATGGACGCGGTCCGCTGGGTGCTCGGCGAGTCAAAAGCCTCGGAGCTGCGCGGCGAGTCAATGCAGGACGTCATCTTCAACGGATCGTCCGATCGCAAGCCGTCGGGCCGGGCAAGCGTGGAGCTGATCTTCGACAACGCTCAGTCGCGGCTCGGTGGCGCCTGGGCGGGTTTCGCCGAGCTGTCGGTCAAGCGGGTCCTCACCCGCGATGGTCAGTCGGCCTACCTGATCAATAACCAGGTGGTGCGGCGCAAGGATGTCCACGACATGTTCCTGGGCACCGGCCTGGGGCCGCGGGCGTACGCGATCATCGGTCAGGGGACTGTGTCGCGGATCATCGAGGCCAGACCCGACGAGCTGCGCGTCTTTCTGGAGGAAGCCGCCGGCGTGTCGCGCTACAAGGAACGCCGACGCGAGACCGAGCACCGGCTGGCCGACACCCGCGAGAACCTGACCCGGGTCGACGACATCCTGCGCGAACTCGAGCAGCAGATCGAGAAGCTGGAGCGCCAGGCGGAGGTGGCGCGCCAGTATCGGGAACTCGAGGCCGACCGGGACCTCAAGCAGCAGATGCTCTGGCTGGTGCGGCGCGACGAAGCAACCGCCGAGCAGGCCCGGATCGCGCTGCTGCTGGCGACGGCGGCCACCGAGATCGAGGCCGAGCTCGCCTCGCAGCGCGCGCTCGAGACCCAGCTCGAACTCGAGCGCACCGCCCACCACGAAGCCAGCGACGCGGTGCACCGGGCCCAGGGCACGTTCTACGAAGCCAATGGCGAAGTCACCCGGCTCGAGGGCGAGATCCGCTTCGTGGCCCAGTCGCAGTCGCAACTGCGCGAGCGCCTCGGCGGCCTGCAGGCACGAGCGCAGGCGGCGCGCGAGCGCGACGCCCAGGCCGCCGACGCGCTGGGCCGCAGCGAGATGGAACTGGGCGCGGCCAGCGAGCGCGCCGACCGGCTCGCGGCCGAGCTGGACGAGGCCCATGCGGGATTCCCCGCGCTGGAGGAGACGCTGCGCGAGGCGCGCGAATCACTCGACCGTGCCCGCGGGCGGGCCGCCGAGACCGGCCAGCAGCTGCAGGTCGTCGCCACCCGCCAACGGGGGATCGAGGAGGCGCTCCGGCAGCTTCGGGAGCGCCAGGCCCGGCTCGACGAGTCGCTGTCCCGGCTGGGCGAGGCGCCGGTCGGCCAGCTCGAGCGGCTGCAGCGCGAACTGGCCGAGGCCGAGGCGATCGAGGAACAGGCCGCCGCACGAGTGGCCGATGCCGAGGCCCGCTGGAGCGCGCTCGACGCGGCCCGGGCCCCGGCGCAGGAGGCGCTGCGCGAGACGCTGGCGAAGGCAGCGCAGGTCGATGCCCGGATCCAGGCATTGCACCAGCTCCAGGAGCGGGTGCGCAGCCAGGGTCGGACCTCGCCCTGGCTGCAGCGCCACGGACTCGAGGGCCTCAAGCCGCTGTGGCAGCGGCTGCGGATCGACCCCGGCTGGGAGACGGCCATCGAGTCGGTGCTGCGCGAGCGGGTGCAGGCCCTCGAGGTCGGGCGGCTCGAATCGCTGGCCGGCCTGCTCGCCGCGACGCCGCCGGCCAAGGTGGGGTTCTTCACTTGCACCGCCCAGTCTGCGACCGACCGCGAACCGCCGCCGACCGGCCTGGTGCCGCTGGCAGCCCGGGTACACGTCGCCGACCCGGCACTCGCAGCCCTGCTCGACGACTGGCTGCACGGGCGCTTCTGCGCCGAATCCGCCGAACAGGCGCTGGCGCTGCGCGACCGCCTGCCGGCTGGCGGCGGCTTCGTCTCCAGGGCCGGTCACCTGATCGGCCGGCTCGGCTTGCAGCTCTACGCAATGGACAGCGAGGCCGACGGCGTGCTGGCGCGCCGGCAGGAACTCGAGAACCTCGGGCGTGAGCACCGGGCGCTCGAACTGATCGCCGACGAGGCCCGCGCCGCGGCCGCCCGGGCCGAGGCGGCCGCGCACGACGCCAAGGCCTCGGTCTCGACCGACCGCGACGCCCACGGGCAGGCGGTCAGGCGCGCCGCCGCCTTGCGGCTCGACACCGAGCGCTGTGCCCAGCAGGTCCAGCGGGCCAGCGCCGACCGCAGCCGGCTGGCCGCCGAACGCGACGAGCTGCGCGCCGAGGTGGCGGCCCGCGAGTCCGCGATTGCCGAGGAGGAAGGCCGATTCGAGTCGCTCGACCTGGCGCTGGCCGACCATCAGCAGGCAGCCGAGGACTGCCGGACCGCCTGGGAGGATGCCGACGCCCGGGTCGGCGAGGCGCGCGAGCGCCTGCGCGATCTCGAGCGCCGCGAGCGCGAGGCGGCGTTCGCCGTCCGGGCGATCGAATCGCGGCGCGAATCGCTGGCCGAGCAGATCGCCCAGGCAAAGGCCGCCATCGGGCAGTCGCTCGACGAGATCGGCGAAGTGCAGCGGCGCCTCGACGAGCTCTCCGACGAAGCCGCACGCAGCGGCCTGCAGTCCGCGCTCGAGGCGCGACTGGCGGCGGAGCAGGCGCTTGCCGCTGCGCGCGCCCGGCTCGACGCCTGTGCGGCGCGGATGCGCGAGCTCGACGAGGGTCGACTGCGGCACGAGCGTGCCCAGGATCCGCTGCGCGCCCGCCTGACCGAGCTGCAGCTGAAGGAGCAGGCTGCCCGGCTCGGCGCCGAGCAGTTCCTCGAGCAGATCCAGCAGGCCGAGGTCGACGAAGCCGCGGTGCGGGGGCACTTCCCCCAGCCGCCGCGCCCGTCGTGGCTGCAGGCGGAGGTCAATCGGCTGGCCGGCGCGATCGGTGCGCTCGGTGCGGTCAACCTCGCCGCGCTCGACGAGCTCGGCGCCGCCCGCGAGCGCCTTGATTTCCTGCGGGCGCAGGCCGCCGACCTGAACGAGGCGATCGCCACCCTCGAGGACGCCATCCGGCGGATCGATCGCGAGACCCGCGCGCTCCTGCAGGATACCTTCGATGCGGTCAACCGGCAGTTCGGTGTCCTGTTCCCCGAGCTGTTCGGCGGCGGCGAGGCGCGGCTGGTCCTCACCGGCGACGAGATCCTCGACTCCGGCGTCACGGTGGTCGCGCAGCCCCCCGGCAAGCGCAATACCTCGGTCCACCTGCTGTCGGGCGGCGAGAAGGCCCTGACCGCGATCGCCCTGGTGTTCGCGCTGTTCCAGCTGAACCCCGCGCCCTTCTGCCTGCTCGACGAGGTCGACGCGCCGCTCGACGACGCCAACACCGATCGCTACTGCGCCATGGTCCGCCGGATGTCCGAGCAAACCCAGTTCCTCTTCATCACCCACAACAAGATCGCGATGGAACTCGCCCAGCAGCTGGTGGGCGTGACCATGCAGGAGCGCGGCGTCTCGCGGATCGTCGCGGTCGACATCGACGCCGCCACCCGTTTCGCGGAGGCCGCATGAATAGCTTGTGGGCGAGTCTGATCGGGCTCATCGCGATCGCGGTCGCGGTGGTGCTCGCGTTCAACCTGCTGCAGGGCCGTCAGTCGCGCATGCGTGACGCCTGGCGGGGCCGACTGTCGGGCAGCCGATCGGCGCAGCCGCCGCGCGCACCGGCCGCGCCCGCGTCCCCGCCCGCCACCCCGTCGGCGGCCGCACCCGCGCGGGTCGAGCCCACGCTCGGCCCGGGGGAGTCGCAGTGGGCCGAGCCCGACCCCGTTCGCGACCCGCCGCTCCCGCGCGAATCGGTCGCCGGGCAGCACGGTGTACCCAGTGCCAACCTGGCTGCAGCCCTCGAAACGCCTCGTCAGGCCAACGCGGGTCTCGCTTCGGCCGATCGGTGGCAGGCCGGCTCCCCCGGCCCCGAAACGGCTGCCCGCAGGCATAGGCAGGCGCTGTCCCTTGCCGAACCGGGCGGTGGCGCCTCGATCCTCGATTCGCGCCTCGACTGCATCGTGACCGTTGCCCCGCCAGCCCCGATCGCCATCGAGCGCCTGCTGTCCGCGGCATCGGGCATCCGCCGGGCCGGCTCCAAGCCGATCGCCATCGAGTGCCACGCCGGCGACGGCCGGTGGGCCCTGCCTACCGCCGCCGCCACCGCCGTGGCGGAGGTCCGCGCCGGCGTACTGCTGGCCAACCGCCACGGCCCGCTAAACGCGATGGAGT
>Ga0169931_10012640_pt1 | contig 11672 bp, 12 predicted proteins | sample Kivu_15m_20L_FD_129675 | JGI IMG/M metagenome (GOLD analysis project Ga0169931, IMG submission 129675) | Freshwater microbial communities from Lake Kivu, Western Province, Rwanda to study Microbial Dark Matter (Phase II) - Kivu_15m_20L... | ecosystem: Environmental > Aquatic > Freshwater > Lake... | reverse complement strand
TGGCTGCCGCGACCCCGGTTTCGCCGGCGACAGCGGCCGCCACTGGCGTGGCTACCTGCGGGGGCTCGGCGGCTTCGGCCGGCACCGCCGGCTCGCCGGCAGGCGCTGCGGTGGGCTCGGCAGCGAGCTCGCCGACAACAGGGCTGGTGGCCTGCCCCGACTCTTCGTCGCCGCGCCGCTCGCGCCGGAAGCGGTCCCGGCTGCGGCGGCGGCCGCCTTCGCGCTCGCCCCGTTCCTCGTCCGCCCGGGGCTCGGAGCCCTCGGCGGGGGTCACGTCCTGCGAGGGGGCTTCGGTGCCAGGCTCGCGCACGGCCGGCTCGGCAGCCCCGCCCTCGGCCCGCGTGTCGCCGGCCTCGACCTCGGCCCCGGTTTCGTCGCGCCGGCCGCCCCGGCCGCCGCGCCGACGGCGACGCCGGCCCTCGCGGTCGCCCTCGGCCGAGGCACCGTCCTCGGTGCCGGCAGTCGGGGTCGTCGCTGCGTTCGCCATGGCGGCCTCCGCCTGCTCGGCGGTCAGGGCCTGTTCGCGCGGCAATTCGTCGCGGCCCGGGCGGCGCTCGCGAGCTTCACGCCCTTCACGCCCTTCACGCGGCGCGCGTGCTTCGCGGCCCTCCTCGGCTGCTCCCGCAGCACCCGAGACCTCGCCCGGGCGGCGGCTGTCGCGACCCTCGCGCGGCTCACGGCCTTCACGGCTCTCGCGGCCTTCGCGACCGCCGCGCTCACCGCGCTCACCGCGCTCACCGCCGCGACCCCCACGGCCACCGCGGCGGCCGTCGCGTCCTTCACGCCCTTCCCGGCCCTCCCTCGGCTCGCGTTCCGGTGCGGTCGTTGCCTGGGGGGCCACTGCGGCCACCGCAGGCGCCGCAGCCGGCACGGCCGCGGCAGGGGCCGGCGTGGGCGCGGGTGCGCTGCCGAAGAGCTTGCGCACCCAGCCGAAGAAGCCGCTGCCGGCTTCGGCTTGCGGCGCGGGTGCGGCCACAGGGGCTGCGGGCGCTGCGGCTGGCGCCGGCACAGGCGCGGCCGCTGCGGCGGGCGGCGCCTTCGGCTCGGCGGCCGGCTTGACGACAGGCGGCGGGGCCGGCTGGTCGGGCAGCACGCCCTTGATCACCGGCTCCTGGCGTGCCTTGGCCTTCTCGCGCCGCGTGATGCCGACCTCGTCCTCCGGCTCCTCGATCATCGTGTAGCTGGCGCGGTAGGCCTCCAGCCGCGGGTCGTCGTGGCGCAGGCGCTCGAGGCGGTAGTTCGGCGTCTCCAGGTGCTTGTTGGGCACCAGCAGCACGGTGACGCGCTGCTTCAGCTCGATCTTGGTGATCTCGTTGCGCTTCTCGTTCAGCAGGAAGGAGGTCACCTCCACCGGCACCTGCACGTGCACGGCCGCGGTGTTGTCCTTCAGCGCCTCCTCCTGGATGATGCGCAGGATCTGCAGCGCCGAACTCTCGGTGTCACGGATGTGGCCGGTGCCGTTGCAGCGCGGGCAGGTGATGTGGTTGCCCTCGGACAACGCCGGGCGCAGGCGCTGGCGCGAGAGCTCGAGCAGCCCGAACTTGCTGATCGTCGAGAACTGCACCCGCGCGCGGTCGTTGCGCAGCGCGTCGCGCAGGCGCTGCTCGACCTCGCGCCGGTTCTTGCTCTCCTCCATGTCGATGAAGTCGACGACGATCAGGCCGCCCAGGTCACGCAGGCGCATCTGACGCGCGATCTCGTCGGCCGCCTCGAGGTTGGTGCGGGTGGCGGTCTCCTCGATGTCGCCGCCGCGCGTGGCGCGCGCCGAGTTCACGTCCACCGCCACCAGGGCCTCGGTGTGGTCGATCACGATCGCGCCGCCCGAGGGCAGGTTGACCGTGCGGCTGAAGGCGGTCTCGATCTGGTGCTCGATCTGGAAGCGGCTGAACAGCGCCGCGTTGTCGCGGTAGCGCTTCACGCGGCTGCCCATGTCGGGCATCACGTGGTTCATGAACTGGTGCGCCTGATCGTAGATGTCGTCCGTGTCGATCAGGATCTCGCCGATGTCCGAGTGGAAGTAGTCCCGGATCGCGCGGATGACGAGCGAGCTCTCCTGGTAGATCAGGAAGGCGCCCTTGCCCACCTTGGAGGCGCCGTCGATGGCGTCCCAGAGCTTGAGCATGTAGTTCAGGTCCCACTGCAGCTCGGGGGCGCTGCGGCCGATGCCTGCCGTGCGGGCGATCAGGCTCATGCCCTTGGGGTAGTCGAGCTGGTCCAGGGCCTCCTTCAGATCCTCGCGGTCCTCGCCCTCGATGCGCCGGCTCACGCCGCCGCCGCGCGGGTTGTTCGGCATCAGCACCAGGTAGCGTCCGGCCAGGCTGACGAAGGTGGTCAGCGCCGCCCCCTTGTTACCGCGCTCCTCCTTCTCAACCTGGACCAGCAGTTCCTGGCCGTCGCGGATCGCGTCACCGATCTTCGCGGTGCGCACGTCCACACCCTCGCGGAAGTAGTTGCGCGAGATCTCCTTGAAGGGCAGGAAGCCGTGGCGGTCCTCGCCGTAGTCGACGAAGCAGGCCTCGAGCGCGGGCTCCACGCGCGTGACGACGGCCTTGTAGATGTTGCCCTTGCGCTGCTCGCGCCCCTCGATCTCGGTCTCGAAGTCGATCAGCTTCTGGCCGTCGACGATCGCCAGGCGCCGCTCTTCCGGCTGCGTGGCGTTGATCAGCATGCGTTTCATCGCTCGTGCACTCCCCGGGCTGCTCTCGCGGCCCGAACGCTGCCCGAGCGGGTCGGACAGACCCGCCGCGGACAGCCGGCGGAGCGGGCGCTGAGCGCCCCCCGCCAGGCGGACCGTGCGCCGAACCCTGCCGACGCCCCGGCCCTCAACGATGCACGAGCCAAGGAGGGAGAACCGTGGGATCGAACCGCCCTGGGCTGCCTGCCGGGGTCTCGCACGGCCCTTGCGCCACCGGCGCGGGCCGTGCGTGGCCTCAGTGCTGCAGCGTTGGCGCTGGCGCCAGGCCGGCGCAGCCCGCAGCGGCCTGCCGCCCGCGCCGCTCCCCGCCGCCACGCTGGGCGGCGCAGCCCGGGCCGGCAGGCACCGCCTTCAGGCGGCCCGCGGGCTGCCCGGCAGTGCGGTGCCCGGCGAGGGCAGGGGGGAGGGGTGCGATGGTCATGCCGTCGGGATGTCTGGCCTGGGGCCGGGGCCAGCACGCAGCCGATGAAGGCGCCGGGTGCTGGACCCCCTTGGATCTTTCGGTGCAGCTCCGCAAGGGTGCGGAGCAGGTTCTGCCGTTCCGTGTCTCTTCCGCCAGGGCGGCTGGCCCGCCGGTCTCTCCGGGACCGGGCGCTGCCCGCCGCCTGAAGGCGTTGCATCAACGCTTGTGGCCGCACTTGCCCGCGCCGCAGGCCGCGCCGGCCGCTGGGGCCGGCCTCGCGGGCCGACGGCAGCCGCCTGTGCACGGCCGCCCTGCCGTGGGGGGCGCCGGGTACACTGACCCGTTGTTCACTTGCCCGTCACCACTGCGTGGAGTCTCCGATTGTAAGGGCCGATGCTTCCGGGGCCGGGCGGCATCCTGAGGCCCCGCCATCAGGGGAAACCCGTGCCCGGCGTTGGCGTGTGGACGAGGAATCCGCCGGTCAGCGGCTGGACAACCTGCTGCTGCGCCTGTTCAAGGGCGTGCCCAAGACACATGTCTACCGCGTCATCCGCTCGGGCGAGGTGCGCGTCAACGGCGGCCGGGCCTCTGCCGACACCCGCGTGCGCGCGGGTGACGAGATCCGCCTGCCCCCGGTGCGCCTGCCGCAGCGCGAGGACGCCGCGCCGGTGCCGGCGCGTGAGTTCCCGCTGCTGCTCGAGGACGAGCACCTGCTGGCCATCGACAAGCCGGCCGGCGTGGCGGTGCACGGCGGCAGCGGCGTGAGTTCGGGCGTGATCGAGCAGTTGCGCCAGGCGCGCCCGCAGGCGCGCTTCCTCGAGCTCGTGCACCGCCTCGACCGCGAGACCTCGGGTGTCCTGCTCGTGGCCTGCCGGCGCAGCGCGCTGACGCGGCTGCAGGAACAGTTCCGCGCGCGCGGCGCGGCCGGCACGCTGGGCAAGACCTACAGCGCGCTCGTCGTCGGCGACTGGCCGCCCAGCCTGAAGATGCTGGACGCGCCACTGCACAAGTACCTGACGCCCGAAGGCGAGCGCCGGGTGCGGGCCGCCCGGGCGGGTGAGGCCGAGGGCCAGCGCGCGCTGACGCTCGTGCGCGTGGCGCAGCGCCTGCCGGGCTACACGCTGCTCGACGTGACCCTGAAGACCGGACGCACGCACCAGATCCGCGTCCACCTGGCCGGTGCCGGGCACCCGATCGCGGGCGACGACAAATATGGCGACTTCGCGCTGAACAAGCGCCTGGCGCGCGGCGAGGGCGTGCCGGCGCGGCTGGAGCGCATGTTCCTTCACGCCCGCCGACTGCGCTTCGAGCACCCGGCCACCGGCGCGGCGGTGGAGCTCGAGTCGCCCTTGCCCGAGGACTGCGCTCGATTCCTGCGCGCGCTCCAGAATGATGCCGGCTCCTGACCCGACGAACCATGACACGACGCTTCGACCTGATCGCCTTCGACTGGGACGGCACGCTGTTCGACAGCACGGCGCTGATCGTGCGCGCCATCCAGGCCGCCTGCCGCGACATCGGCACTCCCGTGCCGAGCGATGAACGCGCGGCCTACGTGATCGGCCTCGGGCTGCGTGACGCGCTGGCCCATGCCGCGCCCGAACTCCCGCCCGAGCGTCACGCCGAGCTCGGCCAGGCCTACCGGCGGCATTACTTCGCCAGCCAGCACGAGCTCGTGCTCTTCGACGGGGTGCTGCCGATGCTGCACGAACTCAAGACCCGCAACCACTGGATCGCCGTGGCCACCGGCAAGAGCCGGCGCGGCCTGGACGAGGCGCTGGCCACGGCGCAGTTGAAGGGGCTGTTCGACACCACCCGCACCGCCGACGAGACGGCCTCCAAGCCCGACCCGCTGATGCTGCGCGAGCTGATGGCCGAACTGGGCGTCGAGCCTGCGCGCACGCTGATGATCGGCGACACCACGCACGACCTGCAGATGGCGCGCAGCGCCGGCACGGCCTGCGTCGGCGTGAGCTACGGAGCGCACGACCCCGAGGGCTTTGGCGCCTTCGAGCCCCTGTTCGTGGCCCACTCGGCGCGCGAGCTGCACGGCTGGCTGCGGCAGCATGGTTGATCCTTCCGCCGCGTCGGCCGCGGCGCCGGCGCCCGAGCGCCTGTGCGACCCGGGCGCGCTGGCCGACGGGGGCCGCGCCTTCGTCTTCGACGTGCTCGAGCGCGGCTGCCCTGCGCGCGCCTTCGTGCTGCGCTGGGGCGGTGCCGTGGTCGCCTACCTGAACCGCTGCGCGCACGTCCCGGCCGAGATGGACTGGCAGGAGGGCGAGTTCCTGGACGCCGACCGCCGCTTCATCGTCTGCTCCATCCACGGCGCCAGCTACGAGCCGGCCAGCGGGCGCTGTGCCGGCGGGCCCTGCGGCCGCGGCCGCCTCGTGGCCTTGACCGTGCGCGAGGAGGCCGACGGGGTGTATTGGTATCCTAGCGAGACGATCCGACCGGTCAGCTTCGACGCACCGGCAGCAGGGACCCCCGCATGAACGACCAACCCGAGCCGACGCCGCAGGCGCCGGCACCGGCGGCCGCTGCCGCTGCGCCCGACCCCGACACCCCGATGGCCGGCGCCGCCGCGGCGGCAACGCCACCGCCACCGCCACCGCCAGCCCCGCTCCCCCCGCCGAGCGCGCTCGAGGCCAGCGTCGACCGGCTGGCGGCCGAGCTGCTGCGCGAGCGCCGCGCCGAGCGGCGCTGGCGCATCTTCTTCCGCCTGGCCTGGCTCGGACTGGCGCTGGCCGTGGCCTGGGGTCTGCTCGCGCAGCGCGCGCGCCATGTGACCGCGCCCACGACCCCGCACACGGCGCTGGTGGAGGTGCGCGGCGAGATCGGCCCCGAGGGCGAGGCGAGTGCCGAACTCCTGGTGACGGCGCTGCGCGAGGCCTTCAAGGACCCGGGCGCGCAGGCGGTGGTGCTGCGCATCAACTCGCCCGGCGGCAGCCCGGTGCAGAGCGGCATCGTCAACGACGAGATCCGGCGCCTGAAGGCCCTGCACCAGAAGAAGGTCTACGCCGTGGTCGAGGAGATCTGTGCCTCCGCGGCCTACTACATCGCTGTGTCGGCCGACGAGATCTATGTCGACAAGGCCAGCCTCGTGGGCAGCATCGGGGTGCTGATGGACGGCTTCGGTTTCAGCGGCCTGATGGAGAAACTGGGCGTCGAGCGCCGCCTGCTGACCGCAGGCGAGAACAAGGGCATGCTCGACCCCTTCAGCCCCCAGAGCGCCAAGGAGCGGGCTTACGCGCAGGCCATGATCGACCAGATCCACCGCCAGTTCATCCAGGTCGTCAAGGAGGGGCGGGGCCCGCGCCTGAAGGAGACGCCCGAGACCTTCTCCGGCCTGTTCTGGAACGGCGAGGAGGCGGTCAAGCTCGGCCTGGCCGACCGTTACGGCAGCCTGGACTACGTGGCGCGCGAGGTCGTCAAGGCCGAGGACATCGTCGACTACACCCCGCGCGAGAACGTGGCCGAGCGCCTGGCCAAGCGCTTCGGGGCGGCCATCGGCAGCGGCGCGGTGAAGGCGCTGCGCGAATCCGTGACCTTGCGCTGATGTCGGACCGACTGCGAGTGCTGCCGCAGTACCTGCTGCCCAAGCAGGTGCTGACGCAGCTGACGGGCCGACTGGCCAGCCTGCGCGGCGGCGCGCTGACGACGGCGGCGGTGCGGGCCTTCGTGCGCCGCTACGGGGTCGACATGGCCGAGGCGGCGCAGCCCGACCCGGCCGCCTACGCGAGCTTCAACGAGTTCTTCACCCGCCCGCTGCGCGCCGGGGCGCGCCCGCTGGCGGCCTCGGGCCTGGTCTGCCCGGTGGACGGCGCCATCAGCCAGTGCGGCGCCATCGACGGCGACCGCATCGTGCAGGCCAAGGGCCACCACTACACGACGACCGCCCTGCTGGGGGGTGACCGGGCCCTCGCGGCGCACTTTCACGGCGGCAGCTTCGCCACCCTGTACCTGAGCCCGCGGGACTACCACCGCATCCACATGCCCTGCGCCGGCCGTCTGCTGCGCATGGTGCACGTGCCGGGCGAGCTGTTCTCGGTGAACCCGCTGACTGCACGCGCCGTGCCCGGCCTGTTCGCGCGCAACGAGCGTGTGGTCTGCGTCTTCGAGGGCGAGGGCGGGCCCGACGGCGTGCGCGGGCCGTGGGCACTGGTGCTGGTGGGGGCCACCATCGTCGGCAGCATGGCCACCGTCTGGCACGGGCTCGTCAACCCGCCGCGCCCGGGCGTCGTGCGGCAGTGGGATTACACCGACCGCGAGGTGCGGCTCGGCCGCGGCGACGAGATGGGCCGCTTCCTGCTGGGCTCCACCGTCGTGCTCCTCTACGGCCCCCGGGCTGGTGGCGACCTCCCGCCGGTGTTCGAGCCGGGCTGGGCCCCGGGCGCGCCGGTGCGCCTGGGTCAGGCGATGGCGCGGGTCTCGTGAGACATCAGCGCTGGGCGCTGGCGCTGATCTGGATCGTGCCGGCGCTGTGGTCGGCCAACTACGTGATCGCGCGCCTGGCGCGCGGCGTGGTCTCGCCGCACGTGCTGGCGCTCGGACGCTGGGGCCTGGCGCTGCTGCTCATGCTGCCCTTCGTCGGCCTGGCGCTGTGGCGCGGGCGTGCGGCGCTGCGCCGGGAGTGGCGGCAGACGCTGGTGCTCGGCGCCTGCGGCATGTGGATCTGCGGCGCTATCGTCTACCTGGGTGGGCAGACGACGACGGCCACCAACATCGCGCTGATCTACGCCGCCACGCCGGTGGCCATCGCGGTGCTGGGCGTGAAGCTGCTGCACGAGCGCATGACGGGCGCGCAGCAGGTGGCCGTGGCCTGTGCCCTGCTCGGGGTGCTGGTGGTCGTGGCACGCGGTGACCTTCGGGTGCTGATGGAGGTGCGCTTCACCCCGGGCGACGGCTGGATCCTGCTGGCCGCGGCCTCATGGACGGTGTACTCGGTGCTGCTCAAGCGCTGGCCGTCGGCGCTGGCGCCGGCCCCGCGCCTGGCCGCCATCACCGTCGGCGGTCTGCTCGTGCTGCTGCCCTTCACCGCCCTGGAATGGGCCCTGGTGGACATGCCGCCGCTCGGCTGGCAGGCCGCGGCCCTGATGCTGGCCGCGGCGGTGCTGCCCGGGGTGCTGTCCTACGGGGCCTACTCCTACCTGCAGCGGGTGATCGGCGCCGCCCGTGCCGCGCTGATGATGTACCTGTCGCCGGTCTACGGCGCGGTCATCGCCTGGGCCGTGCTGGGCGAGGCCCCGGGCTGGTACCACGCGCTGGGCGCGGCGCTGATCCTGCCCAGCATCTGGCTCGCCACCCGGCCGGCGCCTTTGCCGGTCACGCCGCCAGCAGGCCCCGGGTCTCGATGAAGCGCACCACCTCGGGCAGGCCGGAGCGCGTCTTCAGGTTCGTCATCACATAGGGCCGGGTGGGCCGCATGCGCTTCGTGTCGGCCTCCATCACGCCCAGGTCGGCGCCGACGTGCGGCGCCAGGTCGGTCTTGTTGATGACGAAGAGATCGCTCTTGGTGATGCCCGGCCCGCCCTTGCGCGGGATCTTCTCGCCCGCGGCGACGTCGATGACATAGATCGTCAGGTCCGACAGTTCGGGGCTGAAGGTGGCGGCCAGGTTGTCACCGCCGGACTCGATGAACACGATGTCGGCGTCGGGGAAGCGCGCGAGCATGCGGTCCACGGCCTCGAGGTTGATCGAGGCGTCCTCGCGGATCGCGGTGTGGGGGCAGCCGCCGGTCTCCACGCCCATGATGCGCTCGGGCTCGAGCGCGCCGGCCACGGTGAGCAGGCGCTGATCTTCCTTGGTGTAGATGTCGTTCGTGACGACGACGAGATCCCAGCGTTCGCGCATGGTCTTGCACAGCATCTCCACCAGCGTCGTCTTGCCCGAGCCGACAGGGCCGCCGACGCCCACGCGTAGGGGCGGGAGCTTCTTCGTGCGGCCGGCGATCATGTGCAGGGGGCTGTTCATCGGGCGGTGTCCTCGGGGGCGGGTTCAGGAGCGGAACAGGCGCGAGTACTGCGTCTCGTGCCGGGCGGAAAGAATGGCCAGCATGGGCGCGTGCGCCTGGCGGGCGCCGTCGTCGCAGGCCAGGGCCTCGTCGACCGCTGCCGGGATGGCCTGGGCCAGGCGCGCGAGCATGCGCTGGGCGGCGGACTGGCCCAGCGGCACGGCCTTCATCGCCGCCTGCACCATGTTCTCGGCCCAGCCGAAGGCCAGCGCCAGCAGGGCCTCGCGCGCCGGGGCCTGCGCCAGCACGGTGGCGAGCGCGTAGGCCACCGGCCAGGTGGGAGCGGGCACCAGGGCGGCGCAGGCGGCCACGCGGGCGTCCCCGGCCTGCTCGCCGTTGCGCAGCCACTCGACGAGGGAGCGCCCCATCTGCTCGGCCTGCAGGCGGAATTCGGCGCTCTCGCGCGTGGCGAGCACCCAGTCGTTCAGCGCGCCGGCGCGCGCGGTGTCGCCCTCGCTCCAGGCCCGGTGCGCCTGGGCCGCGACGGCGAGATCGGCGCGGGCCTGGGCCAGACGCAGCTGCGCGAGCAGCCAGTCCCCGGCCTCGGTTTCATTCGTCACCCGGCCCGCGTCGACCGCGGCCTCCAGGCCCTCGGAGTAGCTGAAGCCGCCCACCGGCAGCGCCGGTGAGGCGAGCCACATCAGGCGCAGCAGGGTCTGCGGGGAGTTCATCGGGCGTGGGGCCAGGGTGCCGACGCCGACGGCTCAGGAGTGGCCGTGGGGGTGATGCCCGTGGGCATGGCCATGGCCGTGACCGTGCGCATGGTCGTGGTCGTGGCCGCACCCGGGGCCGTGCACGTGGTCGTGGGCGCATCCGGGCCCGTGCACATGCGCGGTGGTGGGCACCGCCGGCTGGGCACCCACGCCGTGATCGTGGCCGTGCGCATGCGGGTGCTCATGGCCGTGATCGTGATCGTGATCGTGATCGTGAGCATGCCCATGTCCGCCCGCATAGGCGCCGCCCTCGGGTTCGAAGGGCGCCTCCTCGCGCGTGATGGTCAGGTGCATGCGCTCCAGCATCTCGGCCAGCACGTGGTCGGGCTCGATCTTCAGGTGGTCGGGCTGCAGCTCGATCTGGACATGCCGGTTGCCCAGGTGGTAGGCCGCGCGCGTCAGGTCGAAGGGGCTGCCGTGCTGCGTGCAGTGCCGGATCACCATCACCGGCTGCGGCGCGGCCTCGACGCGGACCAGGGAGCCGTCCTCGGCCACGAGCACGTCGCCACCGCGCACCACCGTGCCGCGGGGCAGGAAGACGCCGAGCGTACGGCCGGTCGAATCCGTCGCCTCGAAGCGGCTCTTCTGCCGCACGTCCCAGTCCAGCGCCACGTGGGAGGCGCGCTTCAGGAGCACCGGCGCGAGGCCGCGGCCGGCAGGGAAGAGCTTGTTGGCGGTGAGCATGGGTTGGCGCGATCTGGCAGGTGGATGAACTGGTGTATTATTACCGAAGTTATAACCGGGGCCGTACGAGGCTGCGCTGTCCACCGCAAAGGAGCACACCATGGCCGTCTTGAAGCTCACCCAGATCGGCAATTCCGTCGGCGTCGTGCTGCCCAAGGAGCTCCTGGCGCGGTTGAAGGTCGTGAAGGGTGACACTTTGTTCGTCACCGAGGCGGCCAACGGACTGATGCTCACGCCTTATGACCCCGCGCTCGACGAGCAGCTCGCGATCGGCCGGGAGTTCATGCGCGAATACCGCGACACCTTCCACCAGCTCGCCAAATGAACTGGCGCTGGATCAGCCGCCAGGCGCTCGAGCTCCTGCATGGGGAGAGCCTGGCGGAGCACGGCGGTGCCCCGGGACTGCGTGACGAAGGCCTGTTGGAGTCTGCGCTGGCCCGACCGATCAACCTGGCTGCCTATGGCGAACCCGATGTCGCGGAGCTGGCTGCGTGTTACGGCATCGGTCTGGCCAAGAACCACGCCTTCGTCGACGGCAACAAGCGCGCAGCCTTCCTGGCGGTGGGCTTGTTCCTGGGCTTGAACGGCCACCGTTTGCACGCCACCCAGGTGGAGGCCACACTCACCATGCTTGCCGTGGCCTCGAGCGAACTCGGCGAGCGTGGCCTTGCCGACTGGATCAGGCGCCACATCCGACCTCGCTGAGCGTGAGCTGGCGAGGGGTCGGCCTCAGAACAGGAAGTACCGCTGCGCCATCGGCAGCACGCTCGCCGGCTCGCAGCTCAGCAACTGCCCGTCGGCGCGCACGGTGTAGGTCTGGGCGTCGATCTCCATCACCGGGGTGTAGGCGTTGTGCACCATGTCGGCCTTGCGCACGCTGCGGCAGCCGCGCACGGCGGCCAGCGTCTTGTGCAGTGCCAGGCGTGAGCCGATGTCGTCGGCCAGCGCCGCCTGGCTGACGAAGGTGAGGGAGCCGCGCGCCAGCGCGCCGCCGAAGGCGCCGAACTGCGGCCGGTAGTGCACCGGCTGCGGCGTCGGGATGCTCGCGTTCGGGTCGCCCATCGCAGCCAGCGCGATGAAGCCCCCCTTGAGCACCAGGCTGGGCTTGACGCCGAAGAAGGCCGGCTTCCACAGCACCAGGTCGGCCCACTTGCCGACCTCGACCGA
>Ga0169931_10012639_pt1 | contig 11672 bp, 4 predicted proteins | sample Kivu_15m_20L_FD_129675 | JGI IMG/M metagenome (GOLD analysis project Ga0169931, IMG submission 129675) | Freshwater microbial communities from Lake Kivu, Western Province, Rwanda to study Microbial Dark Matter (Phase II) - Kivu_15m_20L... | ecosystem: Environmental > Aquatic > Freshwater > Lake ... | reverse complement strand
TGGTTTTGCATGATTAAACTTAAATAATATAAACATTAATAGGCCATCTCTACTAATTTTTACAAATTGAGGCTTAATCATTCTTCTTCTTTTCTTTTTTAGATTCGTATATGGTTCTTTTCTGGTCTGTTTTGGAGCTATTAATTATATTTGCAATGTAGTGTCCGATGTGTTACGACCTCTACGATTCCTAATAAAAAACACCTAGGAACCTCAACTGTGGCCACACAGTCTGCTAATAGTGCCTTTCTATCGTATACTAAAAGAAGAAGTTCCTCGACTGCCCTACTTGTCGCTACAAACATGACCCTCAGATCAAACCAAACATGCTCACAAAGAATTTTATAGTTTTGCAGCTGGCCTGTCAGAAAAAATAAATAAGAAAAAATCATTAATTTTGCCCTATTCACGACTAACCCTTCAAGTTTTATTGTGAAACTGATAACACTTACATATGCGTGTAGTGCATTCCTGACCATACTGGCCATCATTTCGTCAAACAGGACCAGAACTTTTTCATAGCAAAGAAAAAACTGTCTTCTGAGATAGAGCGACTGGACAAGGACCGATAAATTTTGTAAAAATATTAGTCAAATTACAGCTACGTGAAGTAGTAGTTGCTCAGAAGCTACAAGGAAAGTACTGACGAACTAGATCGCATTTTTAACACCATCAAGAATAGATTGGTAGACTAGCATCATCGTAGCAAAGACGAACTAACTAAATTTCTTTAAAAATAAATACAAGATCTGTAATAGCAAGAAAAAGGACTGGTAGACGATATAGATATAAACGCAAAAGAAAGGTCCAGAGTGGTTTCTTTGCTTGACAAAATAGAAAAAGACAAAAAAGCTGAGGAGGATCTAATGATCTAATAGACTACTATAAGAAGGCACAAGAAGCCGACCGTCGTAGAATTCCCAGTACTGGTTATGCCCTTTACGGGAAACGAGAGTTTTATACAGATTTGTCACAAAGTTACACCTAAAATATGTTTTTTCGGATAAAGAAAAAAGATACTGACTTTGTGTCCTATCACTAACTGCTACAGCCTTACCACCATCAACAACTGCGAAATACAGTACTACGCTTCAGCATGCACACTACCGACAGGTGAGATTTTCATCACTGGAGGCGGTTCATCTAACTGTTGCTACTTGTACAGCCCAAGAGAACAAAACTGCCTGTAACGCAAAAAACCTATGAATTACGCAAGGAAAGAGCATTCTTGTGTGTACTTGAATGGCAAAGTGTACGTGATAAGTGGCTACGATGGCAAAAACAAAGGCATGGCTGGATGCTAGGCTTACGATATTTTAAATTAGTAGTGGCGATCAACCCGAGGACTCAACACTCCAAGATGCGCTTTTGCTGCTATAGTATGCAACAATCGAATCTATGTTTTTGGAGGCTATGACGGCAAAGAACGCCTGTCGACCATTTAGGTATACAACCCTGATACTAACAAATGGACGATTCTTTCGACAAAACTGTTTTTCCCCTTATCAAACGCTGCGGCCGTTTCCGAAGGCAAATACATTTACATACTAGGGGGAGGGTGGTCTTAGGGCTTTAATCAGTAAGTTTTTCAGTTCAATATTTAAAACCATTAGCTGTTGAATTTTTAAAAAATGAATAAAGGTCGTGATTTGCGTAACAAGGCCATTAAATTTCAAAATCAGATATTCACGATAGGTGGCAACTTTTATGACGGATAAAAACTGGACCTGCGTGAAAAATCTTGGGAAGACTTGAAGCCTTACAACGATCTGATAAACGACAATTTAGATAGTTGGTGTTGCGCTCTATCTTACAACTCGCACTAATACGTAAGTGTATTCATATTTAGTAACTGCAGAAATATCAAGAAATGAGCAAAATTTTGAAGAAAAAGTACAAAGACGGTGCAGTCCAACTTTAAGACTAGTAGTGATAATATGCATATATTTTCTATATAAAAACAAAAAAATTTTAATATTTTTTAAAATACATCAAAAAGCAATTGATCGATGATAAAATAAAGTGTGTAAAATCACTATAGTGCTTTTTTAAGATCTTTATTGGTCTACTTCATCAGGGCTGCTTTTTCGTAGTTGTTTTTGATCAGTTGTGTCTTGGCTGCTTTCACAAAACTTTTAAGGTCTTCTTTCGATGGAAACAATATATTTAGTTTCAGGTCGTAGCCTTATGCATAGTCGAGTTTAAGTTTGCGATCAGGAAACTCTTTAGAGATACACCAGAATGATATTTGATCGGTAACTGGAAGCAAGTAAAGAAACTATCGATTGGCATCTAGCTAGTTGGTCTCAGTTCCCTCGAAAATGAGAATTCCGATAGACTGGATGATCAGTAATGCCTCTCTCTTGGGCGAAAGAAAGCCCAGTTACTGCACAGTGGCATAGTATACTTTTTACCCGCTCAGAGCTATTCTAAATGGATTGTATAGATTGGGCACTTTGACTTTCAAATTGTAGTCTGAGTTGTTGAACTGCACAAAAGTATCGCTTTAGTCATCGGAAAACACCTTTATACCATAGTATTTTAAGAAGGGAGCTAGTTTTTTAGTGATAAAAGTGAGCAATTCGTTTCGATTTCTAACAAAAAATATCATATCGTATACTAGATGTTTTTTCGGGTTTAGCTATTTGACATGGATAGGTTTGACGACTACAATATTCGGATTAGTTTTGCCAAACATTATACTTTTTATGTTCTAAAGGGGAAGATACTTATCTAAACGCACTTTAGTGTCAAAATAGCACAGTCTGTAGGCATTTAACAATAGAGTTGTTTAAAATTTGACTCCATAGACGTTGATGATTGTCGCTTTAGACATGAAGTAGCCTATGTTGCTGTCCATAGCTTACTAGTTGAGATTGGCCTAAGCTTGTTTTATGGTCCACTTGACTGGACTCGGCATATTCTCTTTTATGATCTTCTGAATCACAGTTTTGTCCTACTCGATCACTTTCAGTATGTTTTGCTATTCGTGCAGGTCACTGTTTTCCACTATATGGCTTTAATCTTCCTATTCAATCGCATTTATATCAATTACACGACCAGTAGCCACCATTTTTCTGGGACTCTAGTTGTCAAAAATGTCAACAGATCTGACTCGACTTTCACTTATCTATGCCTTGACTGTTTCAGTCAAATTAAGATCAACTAAGCTACTAGGATTAGGCTTAGATTCATTCATTTTATAAGATTACAGGCCAAAATCTTTTTATCTGATCAATAAAGACTATCTTTTCGAGTACCTAAAAGGATTTGAAGTCCTCATATCCTATATTCTTGATGTAAATAGCCTGCTTTAACGAATGTAAGACCCTATTTTTGACTGTTTAGCTTTTAATTCGTTCTAAAGCTACTGAACTCTGATCTATAGTTAATCAATTTTGTTATTTTTTTCTTTCTATTTCTGCAAAAACACTGATTTTTCTTTCTATCTTTACTTGAGCAGCCTGTTGAATCTCTGAACAGTATCCTATAGTTCTTCTTTTATCGATCGATTAGCAAAGATCTTCTTGCTCTGCTATTCGCGATGGATGAATGATTTTTGTTGTTTTTACTACATAGTTTTGGAGTATTCGAGTACCAAAGTTTCATAGCGTTTTTTGTATTACTACATTTCTTATTCGATTTTGCTGTAATTTTAAAAAGTTCGCAAAAGTTGAGCTCGAATCTACTAGAGGCTCTAAGATAATACTAAGTTTTATGCTTTTAACTTTGCATTTTATTTTTCAGTTTATTTAAGCTGCTCAACTGCCTATACTAGTCTTTCTTGTTGATTTTTTGTCATTTTTTCATACATTTCTTAGGTCTCGCCAAATTCCTCGACTATAGAATCGAATTTCCTACATCTGTCTTTAAGTTAAGTATTCAATTAAATCAAATGTCTTATTTAATCCACTAAATCTTCTTCTAATCTTGCGACTTTAATGTTCACTTCTGCTATATCGTCCTTGACCTAAGAATCTACTATAAATTCTTTATAAAATACCATTTTTCGTTTCCAGAAGGTCATATAGTCAGCCAAAATATTATTCACTTCGTACTATTGCAAATTTTAAAAAAGAACACTCTAGACCTTCACATAAGAAGATATCTATGAGGACTTTTATACTAAACTATGGGCTTGTAGTTTGCTTACCGTAAGATCAGGAACCACAGAATCATAAATTTCTCGTTCTACCTATTAAATGAACGTCTGTATTTTGGGGCAACTTAAAAATTAAGCTCTTTTTGCATTATCTATAAGCAGATCTGTGAGAAGTCGGCTGCTGAAATAAATCCGATCGGTCATTTTGAGAAACTATTTTCGACTCATAACAGTGACTCCTTTGTTCATTTGTTTTCTGAGCTCCTATCGATAAAAGGTGATTTATTTGTTAAGATTTTAGATGTTGCTTTCCTTGAGCTCAATCACGAACTGTCTGACCATGTCCTATGTCAGATACTAGACAGACATACTAGTTTTGATTTGTTAATAGAACTCAAGAAGAGTGCTTTGGGTGTAGGGAGAGTAGTAAAGAATGCTTTGTTTGCTGAGATCCATGAGAAGCTATACAAACTTGTTTGGAGTGTACTAGCTCGATTTAGTGTCAGAGACTATGAAAAGATGGCTTCCTTCGAGTATTTAGCTTTATTCGTCTTAGATCATTTTATTTTGTCAGATTATAAAGGCAAAACAGCTATAGAGTAAAATGCAGAGTCTACAATGTTAATCAGAATTTTTCTTTAAGAAAAAAGATAAATATTTTTGTATTTGAAAAATAAGCAAATGCAGTTTGTCAAGCCTAAATGGCCTTCAATCAACAGTCATTCCAAATTTATTTTTTGTTTTTTATTGAACAAACACTTGTTTTTTAGTGCGCTTGTGCCAAAATGTAAACAAATGGTATGATAGCGTGTATGAATAATGTGATGATCAGAATTAGCATGGATTTATCTTCAAAGACTTCAGGCAAATAATATCATCATGTTCAACATCAAAATATTATAAATTAATTACAAACTAGCTCCGTAACGACATGCAGAACAACCCTCTCCTCAACCACCAGGCCGAACTCGATCAGGCTCTCTTCTTAGCCCTCACTCGCAACGATTTTTCCTCAGCTCAGCAAATACTTGACGCAGGGGCCAACCCTAATGCCATATTTTCTATTTAGAAAGGCGTTTTCACAAGCTCAATCAACTTGTTCATAACAAGAGCTGCTACTTTTGGATTCCCTAAGAGCCACAACAATACCCAGAATCTGGCCTGTATACGTCTCATGAAGGACATTCTCAAAAAAAGCAATCTACAATGCAAAACAGGAAACTAACAAAAATGTCCACTCTACGTCGCACTTTAAGCTTTCAAGATTACTACATAGCAACAAATTTTAGAATCAAAATGTGATTTACTAAGGATGATGATAATTCAGGGCGCAACCATTAAGTTTGAACCCAAACAAGATCAGAAAGCCAATAAGCAGATGGGGAAATGGGCACTTAGATGGTTCGATGTCGAAGGATTGAGAAACTATCTAGTCACTAAAAACTATAACTATAAGGAAACCAAGGTTTAACAATGATAGTCTAATATTTCGATCAATACATCGCCTATTTGAAAAGATTGAGTATATAATCAACTATATTTAATGTTGTTTTGTTTAGTCTACGGTCTTAACGATATATTTTATCATTAAAGCTATTCACATGACAGACTACCTGACACCTCGACGCAGACATTCTTCGCTCTTCCAACGCATGGAAAACTAAATACATAAAATATCAAAAAAGCTTTCGGCTGCTAAACAGCATCGCCAGTCCCATTCGCATCAAAAACCTTCACCCTCGGACTTCAAACATCATCAACGTCAGCCCACCTCTGGCCTTCCAGCTAGAAAATAAAACTATTTTGAGCAGTCATAGGCTGAGGAGACTGTCAGAAGGGGCGAATAAAATTTCAATAGCAAGGAAATCACTCGAAAGCTTAGCCATTTCAGGGAAGCTAGCAGTATAAATAGAACCATAGGCAGAGGACCAGCCAGGAGACTTAGGTTTGGACCCACTCCAGCAAAAGAAAACTAATAGTTCATAGACTGCGGAGATTAAGTCTAAAAGCTTATTTAATAAAACAACTAGCTTTCTAGTCAACTGATTAAGATGCAACACGTATGCGAAGAACAAGCATTCAAAATCGGATACATGCGAGCATAAAATCGATAAAAAGGGTTGCATATGTAGGAAATAAAGTAAGCGTTCGGTCGATAGCAGCTCTACATGCAAAAACTGTTGTAAGGGTACAAGATCAAGGTGAACAAGTATAAGTAGATGTACAGGGAGAGCGTTTAGCTGAGCATCAAAGATGTTGTTTGATAATACTTTATACGCAATCACAACTTATAATCACGCACCATCGACTCATTAAGCGACACTCCAAGCATCTCTTCAGACAAACATTTCTAACAGTAGTAGCAGCTGTCCTCTTGTGAAAGCTATGTGCTGGGGAACACGCGAAAGCATGAGCTGCATGCCCTACGCACCATTGTCTAGAGAGACCACTCACCGCCTCCGATTCCGCAGAAAAAGGAAGGGTTGCTGGTAAACTATCTGCAGTGAAGTCCTGAGTTGTTGGTCGAAACTTCAGTAAAGGCTGATTTTGGCCTGAAAAGCATTGCAGATTGACTCAAAACAGGCTGATTTGTCTGCTCTTTAGACTGTAGTGCCTAAGAATTCATTGTAGTTTTAGTTCTGATAAATGCCTAGTGGGTCTGAAGTCGTTTGTCTGCCTCTAGTTCCTCTAGTTAATTATCTTTTCTATACTGTTTGAGCGCAGAAATCAGTTTGTCTTGCTGCTGACCCCGCATTCTTAAAAAATTAAGCTATTCGCTTTTTATTTCCAGAAGCACTTCAATGTCATCATAGCCCATGTTTATCAGTCCTTCTGTGAACTGCTATAAGCCAAGAGTTCTTAAAAAGCTGTCAAGCTCCTTGTTACGTTCTAAATGTAACAAGCATTACTTTTTTGAAGTTTTACTTCTCGCTCGAAGACTCTGGAGCTTGCTAGCGAAGTAGTTTCTGTTGCGAAATCAAGCTCATGCAGTTGTATTGTTTATTTTTTTACTATAGGTTCAACTTTAGCTAACTGTTAGGTTTCACCGATACTCACTTCAACGGTTCTAGTCTATTTTTTTGCAAATAATTTATTCTCTACTACTGGTTTTTCTGTCTACATAGCAACAGAGCTTGAAGTCTGATAGGTGGGTCCGAACCTTTTACCTGACTTTTTCATCCTGCATCTTAATTATCTTACATGAGTCTTTACTGTTATATCTTGGCTTTGAGTTCGTTCAGTTTCTATGAGTTGTCTTGCTTGGTCGAAGTACTGCTCGAGGCTGACTGTTTTCTATATCGACAAAGCCATACCTGCTAAGTTTCACCTTTTGGAAACTATTCTTCATAAATTTAAATATATAAACAACCTTCCCTGTCCTAAATTTGCATATTTTAGTTCTTTAGCAATCTTTTGATCATTCCTACTTGGGCTTCGATAACTTGCTTTAAGTCTTCATTTTGAATACTTCAGTGTAAGCTAGGAAACCGACGGCTGCGAAGAGAGCACCCCAGCCCAAGATTCCGATAGGACTCATTAGTAGTCTTCGAATGAAGTTGAATTTTTCACGAGCTGGGCCTTTCTCGGCCACTTCTTCTTATGTCTCGACTATCAGCTGATCGTTTCTTATCACTATTTTTTCCTTCTTCTTCTGAACTGCCAGGATTTCCTTGAGGGCAGCCTACTACTTCATGGCTCGCTGTATCTACTTTTGTGTCTCCCATTTCCTTTTCATCTCCAAAAACTGGTCCTAAGGCGAGTCTAGCTGATATTAAAGATACTTTCAAGAGAATCGTGATAAACTAGGATGCCCTGAACGATTGGATTGTCGTTTCTTCCTTTGGCGAAACTTAGAATGATTTTTTTGTTAACAAGCCCTCCTGGTACTTTTTGGCCACCGTAGTAAAGACCATCAGGCTTGACTTCAACCTATATGTATTCTTAATGAGCCGAAAAACGTCCTCCTGATTTTTGAACAACATCGAAATCCTGTCGCACTACCTTACTGCCCAGTTTGATATTGAAAACACGTTCCCCGGCATTACGGAAGTACATCTTGATGCATTGATCATTACTTCTGCGAACTTGAGAATAAGGGTCACTTTTCCTTCTCTTGATGGCAGCGAATAGGTCATTTCTTCGTAAGTGTGTCTTTCATACATATATAATCTCTTATCAAAAGTGTATCTGTATAGCCTATTGCTTACTTAATGTCATTTTCTTTGGCTTCTTCGTTTGTATGGTAGTCCACATCCACTGACTTGCCCTTGACGAAAGTCTCATCCTACGTGTAAGCATATCTACTGCCTTGTACTTGACCAGCTTGTCAAAAGACTACACTTATTGATCTTTTGATCCGCAGTTTAGAGCGATTATGACCTTATTGGCGACGAGAGGCTTGGATAGCGTTTGTAGGGCTATTACAAGCAGAAACACCAAAGAGATAGATCTCATTAATATATTATCATATCTAAATAGTATCATTCAATCTTTCAAGAAAAATTTTAGTCGAATAAAAACGTATTATTGAGCTACAAGCATTGCAGTTGCCTTTCCAAATCAACTGGATCCGCAAACTCCCTTTCTTATTCTTAAGACTCTTATTCGCTTTCTTCAACTTTGAGGTCTTCTTGGAGTTTAATGCACTTTTAGGTGACCATCTTGCGAACCTAGGGCTTATTTTATTTGTTCTGAATTTATATTACTTTTTGTAAAAGAACAGCTGTTTCCTACTTGACTTTAGAGTTAGAAAAATTCTAGTTAATCTCTTTAAGAAGTCGAAGCATTTGCTCATAGCTTTGTTGTTTGAAGTAGTAGTTTGCCATCTCAAACTGCAACTACCCCAGATAGTTTTGATCAAAGTTTTAGTTCTATTATTATTTTCTGATCAAGTCTGCTTGAATTTTGATGGCTTGGGTCAAATTGCCCTTACGGTAATTAGAAAGTGCCTATATTCTCGAGATATTTAAGTTTATTTTTTATTTGTTTAGCCCAAGTGACTATCGTGAGCTTGTTTGAATTTATTTTTAAAAAAATTACTTTAGACAAGAATCGACGTTGCTCTAAACGTAGCAATCCATGAAATCAGTGCTCCTGATCAGTTAAAGAGTAATAGTGATGACTTCGTTGTGTTTAAAATTAGCTACTACCTTATATGAGGTCATCGGTGCGAAAATGAATCTTTGATTATGCACGAAAAATGCTTGTTTTTAGGGTGATTGATCAGTCAGAGTGCTGTAATCTAGGCAAAGCTCGAGTTTGATGTATCCAGCAGGGGGTTCTGTGGGCTATTATTCATACATAACCAAGTATTTTTTCATCACTATCGTGTCCTCAGGCAGACATTGCTAGAAATCAGTTTAACTTGTCAAATGCACCAGTCTTTTCTTAGTGATCGAAGGAAGGTTGTAAAACCCTATAAAATTTAAGTTTAGCAGGAAAACAATGTCCTTCCAGTGTTTCAATCTTTTTTAATCCAAGTTTTCAAGCATCATAAGCTAATCATTTAGTTTCATTCCTACTTCCTTATTGTTTCCTAAAAACTCTCTAGCCTTTACAAAAAGTTCGTATAGGCTCATTTATTTAACACTGTTTTCTTGAACTAGTTCATCTCCGAAAGATAAATTATGATGATTGTGCAAATACTACAAAGACTAGGTCAAGTTTTACTTGAATTTTGAAGGCTAGGCGAAAGGTTTAAAAGTAAGGTTCAGAAGCGAACAGGAATCGAGGAAAATCTACTTTAGATATAATGAAGATGCGTTCATTTTTACAGTTATAAAGGGCATTTTAGTGTTTTCAGTCGATTGAGGTTGGTTGGCCCACTTTACTAGTGACACTCTATGCTGATTGCTTTTGAGTTTTTGCTGTTTTGACTGAATTTTTTGTTTTTCTTAGGTCACGATACTGGGTTGCAGCACTGGAGTTTTTTTGATGAACTTGATGATTTTTGTAAAGTAATTGCTAGCTAAAACCCATCTTTTGTCCTCACTCAGCTAAGTATTCATTTGATTTTTAGTACAGTACACTATGATTTTGGCATTAACTTTGACTTCTTTTAGATATCGATACAGCTCCATTCTTTAAGCATAGTTGCATATTACGAAAGGGGAAACAAACTTAGAACTGCCCAGGTACTACTTAATATTTTTATAGCTTTTGAACTCGATCTATTGTTTTTTTAGCTATAGTTTTATTTATGCAAATTTGACTTACTAGTGATATCTGTCTATGATGTCCACACTTTTTGCCATACAAAATTTCATCATGTAACCTCTTTTCAACTCACGGATCACTTTTTTCATGCTCTGAAGCGATGGCTTGCAGATTTACTCAATCTGAAGAAGACGCACGCGGAAAAGACATCCTTCATTTTGAATTTGATTCTAGGCTTATTCTTTTTCTTACTAGAAACATACAATCATAACAGAAAAGTACAGTCTTGTGGCTCGTAATATCTAGGCAATATTTTTTGAAAACTTTATGTCGAAACCCATATGTGCAAGAGGTGCACAAAAGCTACAAGCAAGCTACTGATCTTTGGAATAGAAAAATACTTTATTGACCGCTAGAGAAGGCATTTTCATAGCATTAATGAAGCTGATTTAGTTAGCTATCTATTGAAAACTATTGCTATAGAAGTACACATCCGGATGATAGACCTAATCTTTTTACATATCGCACACACAAAGAACTTTGGCTTGATGCTGTTTGGCCACAGCAACTACCTGGTCGTGTACTTGATAGTCAACTAGTACAAATTTGCATTATGAAGTTAAAAAAGAATCTTACAATTATTTTATTGTTTCATACATGCAATAACTAATGCCTTTTGTTTTTAAAATCTCTTCAAAAATAAAAAGAGTTCCCTATTTATCTTCCTAAAAATCTCGAAGCACTTTCACGCAAATTTTCTATTTTTCCTTTTTTGTTTTAAGGATTTTATTGTGGCTGAGATGTTAGTTATTCTTTTTTTAAATTTTAAACGAGTCTTGGATCAAACTAAATAATTTTTCGTAGCTAGTGAAATATTATATAGAAGAATCTTGTGATTTTTCAGATGAAGTCTATGAGGTCAAAACGAACACTTTAGGACTTGGATTAAATTTTTCAATGGTCTTTGAAAGATAACTGAGGTCTTTAGGCTGCACTACTATGTAGTCGGGATGGTCATTTTTGGAGCACTATGGAAGAAATTATTCCAAAGACATGTAAATGGATATTTAAATTCTGTTTTGGTGAAGCTCTTGTCTGACACCTTCCAGCTACGATTTGTAAAAGCGTGGATCAACGATGGCTATAGTTTTGTTCTGATATTTGTTCAGGTGGCTTTCCTAACAACCCATTCTTCTAAAAAATATATAGAAAAGGAAAAAAATAGTAGTATTAAATTATCGTAATAAGGGATAATAATAATATGTTATAACTGCCATTTTTTTGAAAAATGACGGGGCTAGCATCTTGTTATCCTTGGAGTAAACCAAGTAAAAAATTCAATCTGATTCTTTATTTTTGATCTTTTTTTGTCTTTTTCGTCGGTTCGTGTCGTCGTCGTGGCGATTTCGTTTTC
>Ga0169931_10012638_pt1 | contig 11673 bp, 8 predicted proteins | sample Kivu_15m_20L_FD_129675 | JGI IMG/M metagenome (GOLD analysis project Ga0169931, IMG submission 129675) | Freshwater microbial communities from Lake Kivu, Western Province, Rwanda to study Microbial Dark Matter (Phase II) - Kivu_15m_20L... | ecosystem: Environmental > Aquatic > Freshwater > Lake ... | reverse complement strand
CAAGCTGTTCGAACTACGCCCTTGAATGCTGCTCCCGATACTCGACCGCAATGGCGTTCAGCAAAATTGCCAAACGGCTGGCTCGCTGCCACCCGTGGCATCCCGGAGGATTTGATTACCCGTGAATATGGAACGCGGTTCATTTGTCGCCATCGCTTTGTGCGTGCTCTTCTACCTGGGCTACACGCAATACCTGAGTAAAAAGTATCCCGAGTACTATACGCAACAGCGCCCCGTTGCGACCAACCTACCGCAGTCGACAACATCTGCAGATCAGTCGGCGCAATCCAACCAGACTGGTACGACAACCAGCACGACAGCCACGACAGGCACGGCTAATGCAGCGGACAGCGCATTGCAGCCGGCGACGGCTACGATCACTCGCCTTCCTGACACCGATCTCGAAATCGAAACCGACACCTCCCGCTATCGCCTCTCACAAGACGAGGGCGGGATTGCTTCCGTGAAGCTCAAGTCCTTCAACGATAAGCTCGGCGAAAGTTCCGAGCCCATTGAACTCCTCGACGCACCGCTGGTGCTGCAAGGGTCGATCCGTGGCGATCAGACCTCTGGCCTGCGCGGTGTATTCAACGCTGAACGAAACGGTCGAACGATTAAGTTCTGGCGCGAAGACGGTCCGTGGACCGTTACCCAGACCTTCACGTTCCCTGATACCGGCTATGGCATCGACGTCGCAGTTTCCTTCAAAAACAATGCGCCGACACCGACAGACCTGAACGCGAGCCTGCTGCAGGTCGAACGACTCTCGTTTGCCAACGTGCAAAGCTCCTGGCTCCCGGGCATGCCGGCCGAGCGTCCTCGCGTCATGATTCGAGCCCAAGACAGCAACGAGTTCCTCGACGCCGAGAACTTCTGTACGGATGCGAGTCAAACTGGAGTCAACGCTCCCGCCGCGAAGATCGATTTCGTCGGCTTCGATCGACATTACTTTTTGTCGACGCTTACGCCGAAGCTGGACAAGCTGAACATCGCGACGTTTCGTGTCGGGCAGACCAGCAAAGAAAACTGCTTTGTGGGTTTCCGCGTCGGGCAGCAGATGGGGCTCGTCGGCGCCGGCGAATCCGTCACGCTTGAATTCAAGGGCTTCTTCGGACCCAAGATCACCGAAGTCATGGCGCTCTATAACCCCACGTTCCATGCGACCCTCGGTCACGGCTGGCTTGACGTCATCGCCAATCCTCTCATGTACGCGATCAAGGGATTTCACCAGCTGACAGGCAACTACGGCATCGCAATCATCCTGCTGACGATAGCCCTGAAGGTGCTCTTCTACCCACTGACCCGCGCCGCCGCTGTTTCGATGCACAAGATGAAGAAGCTGAATCCGGAGATGACCAAACTTCGCGAGAAGTACAAGGACGACCCGCAGGCACAGCAGCGCGAACTCATGAAGTTCTGGCAGCAGCATCAGATCAACCCCATGAAGGGTTGCCTCCCGATCCTCCCGCAGATTCCGGTGTTCTTCGCGTTCTATCGCGTGCTCTCGTCTTCCATCGAACTGCGTCACGCGCCGTTCTTTGGGTGGATTCACGATCTGGCAGCGGCTGATCCGTATTTCGTGACACCGGTTCTGCTGACGGCGGGGATGTTCCTGCAGCAGAAGCTGACGCCCATGACGGGCATGGACAAGACACAGGAGAAAGTTCTCATGATGATGCCGATCGTATTCGGTATCATGATGCTTACACTGCCCTCGGGCATGGTGATCTACATGCTCACCAACACAATAGTTTCAATCGGTCAGCAACAGTGGCTGAACCGTAAATTGGATGCTGCCTGAATTCGCACTGAAACACGGACGAAGCAGACCAGCATTTTTGGCAACAACCGCAACGGACAAACAGGAGGATCGCAACATGGATCAACGAGAACTACGAGTCACGATCGAAGCAAAATCTCTGGACATCGCGCTGGTGAAGGCAGCAGGAGCCCTTGGTGTCACCCAGGACGCCATCGGTTATGAAGTCACCAAGCAGGCGGGCAACGGATTGCTTTCCTTCTTCCGCGGCGGTGCAAAAGTCGAGATCACAGCATGGATCAAGCCGCACAATTTCGGTCGTCGCGGCGATCGCGGCGGAGCTGAGCGCAGCAATCGAGGCGGGCAACGTTCGTCCGGTCGCGGCGAAGGCGGTCGCGGAGAAGGTGGTCGCGGTCCCCGTCGCGAAGGTCGTGGCGAACGCGGCCAAGGTGGCGAGTTCCGCGGTGAACGCGGTTCACGTGGCGGTCGCGGCGGACGTCGTCACAGCGAAGATGGCGGAGAATCACGACCAGCAGCTCGGAGCCAGGAGAATCTTCCGCCGAGCGAGCCGCTGACTGAAGAACAAATCACCGCTCTCAGAACTGAGCTTCGCGATTTCTGCGCTGACATCTGTTCACAGATCGTGGGCGAAAGCGTGCGAGTCACGGATGATCTCACCGACGGTCGTCTCGTCCTCAATCTCGACAACGACGCAATGATGGAAATGATTCTCAAGAACTCCAAACTTGCCGAAGCTCTTGAGCACATCCTCCGCAAGAAGCCGCGTCACCTCCGTCAGGAGCTCCCGTTCCGCATCTTCATCGATGCCAACGGCAGCCGGCGAACCCGCGAACAGGAACTTATCGAGATGGCAAAAGACCTCTCGCACAAAGTTCATGAGAACAAGCAACCAGTCGTCCTGAACTACAAGAGCTCCTACGACCGGAAGATCATTCACATGGCTCTCGACAAAGACGAGCGCGTGTACACGAAGTCGATCGGCTCAGGCCCGAATCGTAAACTCATGATTCTTCCGGCCGGTGTCGAAGAGGGCGACGACATGGACGCCACAACCGTCCACGACGATGGCGATGTTGGTGACTCCCCTGAGTACCGCGCCTGACCGCATCACTAAATCCTCGCTTCGCGATGAAGAACCGATCGCTGCCGTGTCCACCGCAAGTGGCGCGGCAGCGGTTGCAATCATTCGTCTGACCGGGACCGGGTGCCACGAACTCCTGGGCAAGGTTGTTCGCTATCGCAAGTCGATACAGCCGCCGGCCCGACGCCTTGTTCTCGCCAGCATCATCGATCCAGACACCGATGTCGTCATCGACGAACCTTTGGTGGTCCTTTTCTCAGATCCAGCTTCTTTCACCGGACAGGACGCAGCAGAGATTCATTGCCACGGCGGCCCGTGGATCGTTAACCGCACCATGGCGATCCTGCGCGCGGCCGGATTTCGCAATGCGGAACCGGGCGAGTTCACGCGGCGAGCATTCCTGCGCGAGAAACTGGACCTTACGACTGCCGAGGGTATTCGCGAACTGGTCAACGCAGAGTCCCATCAGGAGTGGCTCGCCGCACGGCAACTGGCCACGGGACGACTCCGTGAACTGATCGATGAACTGCGCAACGATCTGATTGCTGCGATGGCCTGGCTCGAGGCGCGAATCGATTTCCCGGATGAAGGCGATACGGCCGGAGTTGAGATCCGCGAGGTCAGGACTCGGGTCGAACGCGTCGAGGCGACACTGAAGAAACTTGCAGCAACGCGCGACAGCGGACGAGTTGCCGCGAAGGGACTCCTTGTCGCGCTCTACGGTTTACCAAACGCTGGCAAGTCCACCCTGATGAACGCCCTTCTCGGCACAGATCGCGCCATCGTTTCACCGCACGCCGGCACCACGCGGGACTGGATTGAGGAACGCTGCCTCATCAACGGCAGGCTCATCCGACTCGTGGACATGGCCGGAGTTCGAGACAGCGTCGATGCAGTGGAGAAAATCGGAATCGATCGTGCTCGCGAATTCGCCCGTGACGCGGACGTCGTCATCGATCTTCAAGCCGTCGACGGCGATCCGGTTCAACAGAAATCGACTTCAGAATGGTTGACAGCCAACCGACAAAATCGATCCGTCGTGCGCTGCCAGACCAAGATCGATATGGCGCAGGGTGAATGGGAGACTCCCGGTGAGATTGCCATCTCCTGCACAACCGGTAAGGGTCTTGACCAGCTACGGGACAAACTCGCCGGAATGGTTGATGTTCACGTCGCAACCGTTCGTGAGGAAATTTGCCTCAGCTCACCTCGACACGTGGCTGCGATTGAATCCGCCATCGCATCCCTCGGTCGATTTCACGCGGCCGCAGATCGTGCTGCCTACGAAGAAATGCTCGCCTTTGAGCTTCTCGAAGCTGCGCGATCCCTTGAATCAATTGTCGGCGTCGTCGCATCAGATGAAGTGCTTGGCAAAATCTTCAGCGACTTCTGCATCGGAAAATAATCAGCTCCAGTTTTCACGATTGCACCGCCATCGAGCGTTACCGAGATCCGTATTCGGTCACAAAATGCGACTGGCCGAACAGCCAAGTGTCCAAAGATTTCATAGACTTGCACCACTCTGACGCTAACTGGCCGGCCAAGGCATCCGAAAGTCAGCAACTTACCTTAAAACCTGTCAGTGGAACGCGACTTGCTCATCACAAGTTCCATAAGCCGGGTAAGCACGGTCGCAAATCTCGGCACAAAACATCGAAACCGCGCTCGTTGACAAGGCGAGCACCAAAACTGGAGAACGAAAAATGAAAGGTCTTCTGCTCGCACTCGGTACGACGCTTCTGATCAGCGCATGCGGATCTGCGAATCAATCAGCAACGGAATCTACGAGTGATCTCGACAGCCGCCGCAACCGCATGACGACGTCCTTCTTCGCAAACGATCTCGTCGTCGCTGCAATCAATGGCGGAATCAATTCAAGCGTTTCAGCCTACGCGGTTGAAGGCAAGATCCACACTGGTGGCAACCGCTGCCAGGCCCAAGGCGTGCGTGCATCGGTTCGTCAGGTCGTCGTAGGTCGCGAACTTCATGTCATCCCGATGATCACGCAACCGCGCGGCATCGAATCCAGAATGTGCACCCGGGAGTTTATGCCTCAGTATGAGACAGTGAAGTTCCAGGTTCGCGCCGACAGCGCTCGCATTGATGCAATCATCGTCAAGCAAGTGGAAGGTCGAGACCGCGGCATCGAGGAATTCCTCAAGGTCAGCGAAGTCATCGGCATGAATAGCCTCGTCATTTCTCCGGTTCAAGGCGGCATCAATCCAGACTTCTTCGGTCGTTCGATCCGCGCCAGCGTCATGCTCGGCGGCAATCCATGCGTTGCTTCCGGCGCCTCGGTTGAGCTCGTTCAGGAACGCGTTGGCGATACGATCCAGGTCAAGGCCGTGCGCACGGTGACCAACCCGTTCCGGATGTGCACGATGGAATTCAACCCGGTTGAGCAAGTTGTTGAGCTTCAGATTCGTGCCAGCCGCAAGGAAGTGAAGGCGATCCACGTCATGAACGTCGATGCAATGGGCGCTGTTCACGTGCACACGATTGACTAATCGATTCGAGATTCTTGTTCAAAAAGAAGACCCGGCAGAGTGCCAGCCTCTGCCGGGTCTTTGTGTTTCGAGCGCGCTATGTGAACGAATTCAGCTCGTGCGTGCCATCACCGCATGTCGCACGTGCAACCACCAGTGCTGATTCATGCATTCCTGCAGGTAAATCATCGCAAATGGAGGAATCAGGGCAAACATCGCCGCGAGCGCTGGCGACGTATTGCTGTAGCCATTCTGCCGTTCCATTTCTCGAACCATTTTGGCAAGGCACCACGCCATGTAGATGTGCACCAGAGGAATCCACGCGAAACTCGGCGCTGGCATTCCCGTGAGGTCAGATGAATTGTTCAAATGCCAGCTCACTTCGCGCGTTGCATCCGTGAACCAGATGCCCCAATACGCGCCAATCGAAACGGGAAACAGTCCAAATCCAACCAGCCAGGGACTGCGCGCCTCACCCAATCGAAGGCGCCCCCGTAGAGTCGCATACTCCTGGACGAGGAGATTTCTTGCTTCCGCCGCACTCGGCGTACGATGAGAAACCGCAGGTTGAACGCCACTTGCAGGTGCGCCGGCTGGCATCGAAAAACGTGGAGCAACGCCACTGACCAATGGACTCTGCGGTTCAGGTGTCGGCTCGACATCCGGAGCGTTCCGGTTTCGCGCAAGAGCCTTCTTTTCCTTGCGCGAGAGCTTGCGCTCCTTGGGAATTGTCGGGGACGCATTCGCGGCATACGCATGCCGGGGCGGTTCAGCTGCAGTAGCTCGATCATTCAACGGCTGCGGTTGAACCGATGCCATCGCTGCGGCATTGGCTGACGTGTTTTGTAGCGAACTGGAAATGGTTTCACCGACAACTCTCGGATACTCACCCGGATGACGCGTCCGCACACCGGCATTACCCAGTCCCGGCGTGCCAGCGATCACTGTCGGATCCGCACCGGTTTGCACCAGAGCGCGAAGAACCTCGAGATTGGCCAAATTCTCGGCAATCTGGGATTCGAGCTTGTCGACTTCCTGAGCCGTGCGATGCCCGAGTTTGTCGGTCAAACGATAGAGCTCAGCGAGCTCGCCCAGCGGGTACCACTGGCTGAACCCCTTGCGACTGACGAGACGATCGGACTTCTGCTTTGCTACGCCATCGATTACTGACTCAGACCCCGATGCGAATGCAACTTCCGCCGCGAATGGACCTTGAACCCGACCGTTTTCGTAGACGTACCATCCGCCTGGCCAGCTGGTTGACCGGTCCGCACGTGTGACAAGTCTGTCCTGATCACGATCCGACACTGAGGTCTCCTTGCCGTCTTGGTGCGACGCCGAAATGCGACGAACCTGCGTTTGCGACGAATCGTTCTCCGCATACGTGAATCTCCCCGGAAGGACGTCACAGATACTTGGAACGAAAGGACGTGCGCGATGAATCTGCATGAGCAATGTCGAGGGCTATTTCAACATTATCCTTTGGCTTGGATGCGCCTGTCAAACCTGAGCGACCTGCGGTCTACGCGGGGAAAACGAGGCATGGTCAATGGGTCTTCTGGTCGATATAATCCTTCCATCAATCGCTTGCCGGAAGCTTTTTGATTGTGGCTTGGGGAGGCCTCTCGGTCATGAGCATGCTTGCGCAGATTGCGAACGATCTCAGTGGCGGAACATTTCCCGTCGAATGGCACGGACACCTGCTCGCCGGTGTTTGGACAAAGACCCAAAAGTCCAACATTTCGCAAACAAAATCATCGATCAATCCGAGCACCGGGTTACCGCTCGTAGACTTCTCCGTGGACAAGAATGCACTTGGCCAGGCACTTGATGCGGCTGAGGCAGCTCGAAACCGTGTGGGTGACACCCCACTCGTTGAAAGAATCGAAATACTCAGGAGATTTCGTCAGGGATTGGCTGACTACCAACGTGCTTCGATGATGGCGATGCAACTTGAAGCAGGAAAACCTGCTTGGGAAGCCAATGCCGAAATTGAAGCTGCGATTCGCCATCTTGACTGGGTTGCCGATCGTGCAGGGCAGATCTTTTCAGATCTACTTGCTCCAGCAAGGTTGGGCCGGGGAGTCGGAGACTTCCGACTTAATCCGATCGGCGTGACCGTCGCATACCTGCCGTTCTCTTCGCCAGTTTCCACGTTTGCATTCTATTTTTCAGCCGCTGTTGTCGCCGGCTGCCCAATGGTCCTCGTCACGTCAACGCATGCAGTCTTGAGTGGAATGCTGTTCGGCGCACTGTTTGAGTCACTCGGATTGCCCAAAGATCGCCTCAGTATCGTGTTCGGGAATTTCAACGTGTTCAAACCGGCATTGGCCGATCGTCGTGTTGCAGCGGTGCTCTACACCGGCTCGCGCGAGCATTGTGATTTGATTCGAGCCGAGAGCCGCAACATCCCCGGACGGCAACTGGTTCTGCAATCCGGCGGCAAGAATGCTGTCATTGTCCACCAATCTGCTGATCTTGATCTCGCGCTACGGTGCGTCGTACATGGGACCCTGCGCTCCACCGGACAACTTTGTACGTCCACCAGCCGCGTCATGGTCCACAAGGATGTCTCAGAGGAATTCAACACGAGGCTTGTCGAATTGGTTCGTCGCCTTCCTGTCGGTCCAACGGATCGACATTCGGCGCCGGATGCTGGCGCCCCTTACATGGGACCACTCTACTCTGACAAAGCCGTGCAGAAATTCCTGCGCTTCCAGACCATGGCCAACCGGGAAGCCAAAGAAACTCTGCTCTGGGGCAAGGCGCTCGAATCGAATGCCAAGGGCTTTTTCGTCTCGCCCGGTATTCACCTGATGGAGCGGTTTGACAACAGCACGGCCTATCAAGGCAATGTGCTGTTTGGACCGGATATTGCGATCTACGAGTACGACACTCTTGAAGACGCCATCGGGAAGGTCAATACCACCGACGCAACGTTTGCCGTGTCTTTCATGGGTGATCCGAAAGTGATCGAACCAAGGCGTCGGATGGTGCTCGCTCCCAACCTGCTGGTCAACCTCCCCACCGTAGAGATCGAGGCGACACTGCCACTTGCTGGGAGACTTCAGAGCGGGCATCACCGCTACCACGGCCCCGGCATTGCCCTATACCTGTGCTATCCGCAGGTACTGCAGAACGACGACGCGGCCCGCTCCATCGTTGCATCTTGGCCATGGCCTTCAAATTGATTAGAACTCATCTGAAGATCAGACAGGTATCAGAACACCATCCCTCGTAAGCAGGAATTCCAGAAGTCATGTCTAAACCCCTTAGCCGCCTCGATGGCAAGGCGGGCCGAGAACCGGAGCGGAGTTTATGCCTATAAATGAGCACCGGAAGCGCTGGCTCAACGCCGCCAGCGTGGTGGACAAGGGGTTTAGAAATGACTTCTAGAGCGATGACGAGTCAGGAATCACTTGCCCGCGCCCAGTATTGGGCCAGTGCCGCCGTCTTTGACCAAAAGACTCGCGCCGAGATCGGTGCCCTCATCTCGGCAAAAAACGACAAGGAGATCGAGGAGCGTTTCTGGCGCGACCTTGAGTTTGGCACCGGCGGACTTCGTGGAATTATTGGCGCTGGCACGAGTCGCATGAACATCTACAACGTGCGCAAGGCGAGCTATGCGCTGGCTCTATATCTTCGCGAGCAGAACCAGAATGCTGGAAAGGGCGAAATCCGGGTCGCAATCTCCTACGACTCGAGAAATTTTTCCCGTGAGTTTGCGCAGGCTGCTGCAGAAGTTTTTGCTGGAGCCGGCATCAAGGTATTCATCACCAAGGAAATGCGCCCGGTTCCGATGCTTTCGTTTGCCGTTCGTCACTTCAATTGTCACGCTGGCGTATGTGTGACCGCGAGCCACAATCCACCGGAGTATAACGGCTACAAAGTCTATTGGCGTACCGGTGGTCAGATCATTGCGCCGCACGATGCTGCTGTGATCAACCAGTATCGAAGTATCTCATCATACGAAGACGTTATTTTCACGACGTTCGCTGGCGGGAAGGCTTCTGGGTTGATCGTTGAGGTCGGCGAGGAGCTGGATTCTCCATATTTCGCCGAGGTCGATCGCCTCTCAGTTCGTAAAGGTGGGCGAGAGAATTTCAAGATCGTCTACACGCCGCTCCACGGCTCGGGACTCTATCCTGTGACGGATTCATTGCGGCGATTTGGTTTCAAGGATGTTCTGGTTGTTCCGGAACAAAGCAAACCGGACGGGTCGTTTCCTACCGTCCAGTTTCCCAATCCGGAAGATCCGGCCGCTCTGGCAATGGCCATCAAGCTTGCGCAGGCGACGAAAGCAGATCTCGTCCTCGGCACAGATCCGGATACGGACCGCATCGGGATTGTTGTCCGCGAAGGCGACCAATTCGTGATCCTGAACGGCAATCAAATCGGTTGTCTTCTCGTCGATTTCTTCTTGTCCGGGATGCGCGATGGCGGTCGCTTGCCAGCAAACCCGCTTGTCATCAAGACCATCGTCACGACAGAGATGCAGCGCGACATCGCGCGACACTATGGAGCCGACTGCGAGGACACGCTGACCGGCTTCAAGTGGATATGCGATCTGGTTGATGCATACGAGAGCGGTCGACTGACACCGCGGAAGACCTACGTTTGCGGCGGCGAGGAGAGCTACGGGTTCCTGGCAGGGACGTTTGTGCGCGACAAGGACGCAGTTTCTGCGTGCTGCATCGCCGCCGAAATGGTCGCTTGGTACAAATCCCAAGGCAAGACACTCAGCAACCGACTCGATGAGCTCTATCAGCTCCACGGTGTCTATCTTGAGTCGCTTCACACCCTCACACTGCCGGGAAAAGATGGCAGCGCCCAGATTCGGGCAATGATGCAGCAGCTGCGAACGCAACCACCATCGGCGATTGACGGTGTCCCAGTCGTTCGCATGCTCGACTTTGAACTTCGCCAAGAATTTCTTGTGACTTCTGGGAAGCTTGAAAAGACCAATGATCTCCGGCTGCCACGGTCAGACGTGCTACAATTTGTGTTGAACGACGAAACACGCGTCAGCGTTCGACCATCGGGAACAGAACCGAAGATCAAGTTTTATGTTTCGGTGCGCGACCTCGCGGGGCGTAACGCATCGCTGGCGAAACTTGAGACGATCAAGGCTCACTGCCGGGAGCGACTCCAGAGGATTGAGTCGACCTTCGTGGCGATGGCTCGGTAGTTCGGTCCTCCCGAACGCGGACGCAGAGAAAGGGATTTCTCTGGTGAAGCACATTTCCGATCGACGAATGACTCGGCGCCTTTGTGCGGTTGCGGCAGTGATGTTCGCAACGCTCACGTTCGTGGCGCAATCTGTGCGGGCCGAAGAAGAGTATCGTAAGGCCGTCGAAGGTGAAGACGTTGTCCGCAACAAGCTCTTTCCGAAAAAGGGGCGAATTGAGCTCAACGGGCCTGATTTCGGCGTTATTCTCAATCAGTCATACGTGAACACATTCCTCTTTCACGGCGGACTCAACTACTACTTCAGTGAAGTCTGGGGATTTGGCGCAGAATTCGCCCTTGCGATGAATCGCAATAAAGGCGAACGCGAGTGCATTGAGAACTTCTTCAACAATCCACGCAAGTCCGCTGCTCCCGAGTGCGGCACCGAGGATCAGGTTCCTGAGGGTGGCAACTACGGACCGGCGTACGTGCCGATCCGCGAACTCAAATACATCATCGCCGGCAACGCGATCTGGAATCCGGTGTACGGCAAGCAGATCATGTTGCTGCGTGCGACTGCCTACTTCGATGTGTTTGTCACGATGGGCGGTGGTTTGGCCTTTTCCGACGCCTATCCGAAGTCATCGACGTTGCGCAATGGCAAGGACTCGCGCGGTGTGTTTCCTGAAACCGGTCCAGGCGGACCAGGTGCGCGTCCCGGCGAGACCGACAGCGACGGCAATTTGCTTTACGGAGAAACCGGCAGACCAGATCCCGTTCAGGCATCAAATCCTCTCGTGAACTTCGGCATTGGTCAGAAGTATCACTTCGCCAAGCGCTTCAACGTGAAGGCCGAGCTGCGAAACTACACGCTGCTCGGCACCGAGTCCGGATTTGATAACTTCTTCACTCTCTGGGGTGGATTTGGCATGCGGTTCTAGCCGGCTGCCAACAGGGTCATCGATCTACCGAGACTAGCCTTTCATTCATTCCGCGCGAGTGCTTGAGTTGGCCCGGCCGCCCATTGCCTTCCCGCGATCCCACTGTTCCCAGTATGTCGTAGCAGACAACTTGATCTCCCTGTCCACAGATCGGCTCGCAAAACTCGCTGAGTTACGTGCCACCCTGCTCAAAGCGTCCATCTCACTGCGCGACAT
>Ga0169931_10012637_pt1 | contig 11674 bp, 12 predicted proteins | sample Kivu_15m_20L_FD_129675 | JGI IMG/M metagenome (GOLD analysis project Ga0169931, IMG submission 129675) | Freshwater microbial communities from Lake Kivu, Western Province, Rwanda to study Microbial Dark Matter (Phase II) - Kivu_15m_20L... | ecosystem: Environmental > Aquatic > Freshwater > Lake... | reverse complement strand
GCAGGCGCTCACGCATCGCAGCTACGGGCAGCCGCACAACGAGCGCCTGGAGTTCATCGGCGATGCGGTGCTCAACTGCGTCATCGCCGAGGCCTTGTACCGACGCCATCCCGCTATGCCCGAGGGTGAGGTGTCCCGCCTGCGTTCGTCCCTGGTGAACCAGACCAGTCTGGCGGCACGTGGACGCTCGCTCGACGTGGGTGCGAGCCTGATGCTGGGCGAGGGAGAGGTGCGCAGCGGCGGTGCGCAGCGGGCGTCGATGCTGGCCGATGCCGTGGAGGCCCTGATCGGCGGGGTATTCCTGGATGGGGGTTTCGAGCCGGCGCGCGAAGTCGTGCTGCGTCTGTTCGAGCAGGCCATCGACGATGCGCGGCTGTCGGGCGGTGCCAAGGATCCCAAGACCAGCCTGCAGGAGTGGCTGCAGGCGCGGCGCATGGCGCTGCCCGAATACCGGGTGGTCGCAGTGCATGGCGAGGCACATCAGCAGAGCTTCGAAGTCGAATGCGCCGTCAAGGCGCTGGGTGAGTCGACTCATGGCTCGGGAGCCAGCCGGCGCGCCGCCGAGCAGGCTGCAGCGCTGCAGTTGCTCGAGCGCGTGTGCACGGCGGGTGAGGAGGGGTGATGCATCGTTGCGGCTTCGTGGCGGTGGTGGGGCGGCCGAACGTCGGCAAGTCCACCTTGGTCAATCGGCTGGTCGGGCAGAAGGTGACCATCACGTCGCGCAAGGCGCAGACGACACGGCACGCTGTGCTCGGCATCGTCTCGCGGCCGGATGCGCAACTGGTTTTCGTCGACACGCCGGGTTACCAGACCCGGCATGGCGGCGCGTTGAACCGTTCCCTCAACCGGGCCGTGACCGACAGCCTGTCCGGCGTCGATGCGGTGCTCCTGGTCATCGAGGGCACCCGGCTCACGGACGAGGATCGGCGAGTGATGGGCCTGATTCCGACCGGCGTCCCGGTGGTGGTGGCGCTGAACAAGATCGACCTGCTGCCGCGCAAGGAGGCATTGCTGCCTCTGCTCGAGATGCTCGGCCGTGAGCGCGATTTCTCCGCGCTGGTGCCGATCAGCGCGGGGAAGGGCCTGCAGTGCGATGCGCTCGTCGATGCCCTGGCCGGCTGTCTGCCCGAGGGTCCCGCCATGTACGATGAGGATCAGGTGACCGACCGCAGCGAGCGGTTTCTCGCTTCCGAGATCCTGCGGGAGAAGGTGTTCCGCTTCACCGGCGATGAACTGCCATACGGCACGGGGGTGGTGGTCGACCACTTCGAGACCGAGGGCGAATTGCGGCGCATCGGTTGCGTCATCGTGGTGGCGCGCGATTCCCACAAGGGCATGGTGATCGGGGAGGGCGGGCAGCAGCTCAAGCGCATGGCCACCGAGGCGCGGCTCGACATGGAGCGGCAGTTCGGCGGACGCGTGTTCCTCGACGTGCGCGTCCGGGTCGATGCCGACTGGAGCAATGACCCGCGGCGGCTCAGAAAATACGGCTATGCCTGATGGCGCCGGCGGGCGCCAGAGCGGGCCGGTCGGCAGTGCTCAGCAACGGGTCGCCAACGAGCCGGCCTTCGTGCTGCACACGCGCCCGTGGAAGGAAACCAGCCTCATCATCGACCTGCTGACGCGGCGGCACGGCCGGCTCCCGGCCGTGGCCAAGGGGGCCCGTCGCCCGCAGTCCCAACTGCGTCCGGTGCTGCTGCCGTTCCAGCCCTTGCTGGTGACCTGGTCCGGCCGATCCGAAGTCAGGCTCATCCACGGGGTCGAGTGGCAGGGCGGCATCCCCCAGCTTTCCGGTACGGCGCTGCTGTGCGGGTTTTACCTCAATGAACTGCTGGTGGCGGCGCTCGCGCGTGACGATCCCCACGAGGAGATTTTCGACGCCTACGCCGAGGCGCTGCGCGATCTGGCCAACGCGCCGTTCCAGAGCGGCGTGCTGCGGCGTTTCGAGATCGCACTGCTTGCGGCGCTGGGCTACGGCCTGCAACTGGAGGCGCAGGGGCAGGATGGCGCAGCCTTGCTGCCTGAGGCCCGCTACCGCTATCTTCCGGAGCGCGGCCCGGTGCCGCACCACGGGCCCGATCCGGAGGAAGGCGTGGTGGTGTTCGGCAAGACGCTGCGCGACATGGCCGGGGGCGATTATGGCGACCCTGTGACTGCGGGCGAGAGCAAGAAGCTCATGCGCCTGCTGATCGCCCACCACCTCGGCAACCCCCCCCTGCACTCGCGCCAACTGCTCATCGAAGTTCGCCCCGGTTCACAGCACCCATGACCCGACTGTCGGTCAACCTGAACAAGATCGCCCTGGTACGCAATACGCGTCCCCTCGGCATTCCGAGCGTCACCCGGTTCGGTGCCATGGCGCTGGAGGCTGGTGCCGCCGGGATCACCGTGCATCCGCGCCCCGACGAGCGCCACATCCGGTCCCACGATGTGCGCGAACTGGCGGCGCTCCTGGAGGCCTGGCCCGGGCGCGAATTCAACATCGAGGGCAATCCTTTCCACAACCTGATGGACCTCGCCGAGGTGATCCGTCCGGAGCAGTGCACGCTGGTGCCAGACGATCCGGGTGCCGCGACGTCAGACCACGGCTGGGACCTCGTGCGCGATGGGCGTCGTCTCGAGCCTCTCGTGGGCAGGCTGCGGTCGCTGGGTATCCGGGTGAGCCTGTTCATGGACCCCGAACCGGCGGCCATGGCGCGTGCCCGTGACCTCGGTGCCGACCGCGTCGAGCTGTACACCGAACCGTATGCCCGGCAGCACGGGACTCCGGGGCAGGCGGCCAGCCTTGCGAGTTATCGGGCGGCGGCAGAGGCGGCCCAGGCCTGCGGTCTCGGCGTCAACGCCGGTCACGACCTGAACCTCGCCAACCTCGGCGATTTCATTCGCACCGTGCCGCGCGTGCTGGAGGTCTCCATCGGCCACGCCCTGACGGCGGACGCCCTGGAGATGGGCATGGCGGCGGCGGTTCGCGCCTACGTCGACGTCCTGCGGGAGGCGGGGCGATGATCTCCGGCATCGGTGTGGATCTCGTCGCAACCAAGCGCGTGCGCGAGGCGCTCGGACGCCACGGCGAACGTTTTGCCGGGCGCATCCTCGCCGAGTGCGAGTGGGAGGGGTTCAGGGCTGCGCGCGATCCCGCCCGCTGGCTGGCCAAGTGTTTCGCGGCCAAGGAGGCCTTCGGCAAGGCCACTGGCATCGGCATCCGTGCTCCGGTCACGTTGCGTGCGCTCTGGGTCACACGCGACGCGCTCGGGCGTCCGGGACTGGGCTTCGCGCCTGCGGTCGATCGCTGGCTGACGGAACAGGGGATACGCCGGCACCACCTGTCGCTCACCGATGAGCGTGACGTGGTGGCGGCCTTCGTCGTGCTGGAGCGGGGGGATGCATGAGTCAGCCGCGTGAACTGCCGCTTGGCCCCGTGATGCTGGACGTGCGTGGCCTTGCCCTCGAGCCCGACGAGCGCGAGGTGCTGGCCCATCCCGCGACCGGCGGCGTGATCCTGTTCTCCCGCAACTACGCCAATCCGGAGCAACTCACTGCGCTGGTCGCCGACATCCACGCTGTGCGCAGTCCGCCGCTGCTGGTGGCGGTCGACCACGAGGGTGGCCGGGTGCAGCGGTTTCGTGACGGCTTCACCCGATTGCCGGCCATGGGTGATCTGGGGCGCCTGTGGACCGGGCATCCCGGCACCGCACGCCATCTTGCGCGTGAGATCGGGCGGATCATGGCGATGGAGTTGCGCGCCCACGGCATCGATTTCAGCTTCGCCCCGGTGCTCGATCTGGACCACGGCCGCAGCCGTGTCGTCGGCGATCGCTCGTTTCATCGCGATCCCGAGGCGGTCGCCGAACTCGCCACCAGTCTGGTGGAGGGCCTTGCCGATGCGGGCATGGGGGCGGTGGGCAAGCATTTTCCTGGGCACGGTTACGCCGAAGCCGACTCGCACGTGGACGCCCCGGTGGACGAGCGTTCCCTCGAGCAGATCGAGGCCGACGATCTGGTGCCGTTCCGCCGGCTGGTGTCGGCTGGATTGACAGGCATCATGCCGGCGCACGTCGTCTACCCGGCCGTGGACAGCCAGCCGGCAGGCTACTCCCACCGCTGGCTGCGGGACATCCTTCGCAACCGGCTCGGATTCCGGGGCGTGGTGTTCAGCGACGATCTGTCGATGGTGGGCGCGCGCGGGGCTGGCTCCGCGCTCGACCGGGCCGTGCTGGCGTTGGAGGCGGGTTGCGACATGGTGCTGATATGCAACGATCCCGAGGCCGCGGTGGCTCTGGTCGGCGGCCTCCGGCAGCGCTGTCCGGCACCCACGCTCGCCGCGATGGCCCGGCTGCATGGCCGCGAACGGCGCGCCGGCTTTGTCGCCCTGCGGGAGGATCCGGCCTACATCCGCGCCGTTGCGGCCCTGTCCCATCTCCCGGCGCCCTCCGGCGACCTGCCCCTGGCGTGATACTCGCTGCAAATGGCCGCTCAGACCCTGCAGCCGGCATCCCGGCCTTCGAAAGGGCACGACGGAGACCTGGAATGGACTATGACTGGGCACACTGGTCGGCGCTCGCGGCGCGCGACCCGGAAGCCTTCGAACGCGAGCGGCGTGCCGCCATCGACGCCTTCATTGGCGAGGCATCCCCCGAGCTGCAGCCGCGACTGAAGGGGTTGCAGTTCCGCATCGACCTGGAGCGCCAGCGCTCCTCAACGGCGCTGGGGGCGAGCATCCGCCTGAACCGCCTCATGTGGGACAGCTTCACGGAGCTTCGCACCGCGCTGGAGAATATGCGCGACGCGTCCTCCACCAGACCCGCGGCGGTGGCACCGTCCACGGCGCCCCGCATGGCCGCGGTGCTGGAGTTCCCGTCGGCACGGCGCTCTTGAGCGGAGCACCCCAGCCGCCCCTCAGCGGGCTGGCCGAGTGCGTGCGTTGCCCGCGGCTGGCAGGGACACTCGCCGCGGTGCGAGTGGGCAACCCCGGGTTCCATGCACGGCCTGTTCCGCCCTTCGGCGATGCCCGGCCGAGTCTGCTGGTGGTCGGGCTCGCGCCCGGATTCAATGGCGCCAACCGTACCGGCCGGCCGTTCACCGGTGATTACGCCGGGCAGTTGCTGTTCGGCACCCTCCACAAGTTCGGCTGGGCCAACCATGCGGGCTCGGCATCGCCCGATGACGGGCTGGTGCTCACCGGCTGTCGCATCACCAACGCGGTGAAGTGCTGGCCACCCGAGAACAAGCCGCTTCCGGCCGAGGTGCGCACCTGCAACAGCTACCTTGCCGACGAGATCGCGGCACTGGCGCCGGGCAGCGCTGTGTTGGCCCTGGGGCGGATCGCCCATGGGGCGGTGCTGCGCGCCATCGGTCTGAAGAGCAGTGCGGCCACCTTCGGTCATGGTGCCGAGGCCGACCTGCCGGGCGGCCAGCGGCTGTTCGATAGCTACCACTGCTCCCGATACAATACCCAGACCCGTCGCCTGACGCCGGAGATGTTCGAGGACGTCTTCCACGCCATCGGGCGCCATCTCGCCGGACGTTGAGCCTGCACCATCCCGGAAGCAGGCCGCCCGGCCCGCTGCCATGACACGATTGCCGGGAGACGCCGCGGGCACCCCAGTGCCCCTGGAGGAAATTCTCGCCAACCTGCCGCATCGCCCGGGTGTGTACCGGATGCTGGGGCAGGTGGGCGAGGTGCTCTATGTCGGCAAGGCCCTGGACCTGCGCAAGCGCGTCAGCTCCTACTTCCAGAAGACGGCGGCGCTGTCGCCACGCATCCAGATCATGGTGGGGCAGGTGGCCACCATCGAGACCACGGTCACGCGCTCCGAGTCCGAGGCGCTGCTGCTCGAGAACAACCTCATCAAGTCGCTCGGGCCCCGCTACAACATCCTCTACCGGGACGACAAGTCCTACCCCTACCTCATGCTGACGGGGCACGAGTTTCCGCGGCTGGCCTTTCACCGCGGGCCACTGGACAAGCGCAACCGCCATTTCGGTCCCTTTCCCCACGCGAGCGCGGTGCGCGAGAGCATCCAGCTCCTGCAGAAGGTGTTTCGCCTGCGTACCTGCCGCGACACGGTGTATGCCAACCGCACGCGCCCCTGCCTGCTGCACCAGATCCAGCGCTGCACCGCGCCGTGCGTGAACCTGGTCAGCGCGGAGGACTACGCGCGCGACGTGCGCGACGCGGAGCTGTTCCTGTCGGGGCGCCACGCGGAGGTGTTCGAGGCGCTGGAGGCCCGCATGGCGCAGGCGGCGGAGGCTCTGGACTACGAACTCGCGGCGCGATACCGGGACCAGATTCGCGCGCTCAAGGCGGTGCGCGGCCGGCAGTACGTCTCCAGCGCGACCGAACTCGACGCCGACGTGGTGGCAGTGTTGCGCGAGGGCGGCCTGATCGCCATCAACCTGGTGATGATCCGTGGCGGCATCCATCGGGGAGATCGCTCCTTCTTTCCGCAGAACGCGCGCGAGAACGACGAGGCCGATGCGGTCGAGGCCTTCCTGGCGCAGCACTACCTCGCCAGTCCGGTGCCGCCCCTGGTGCTGGTCAACCGCGGTGTCGAGACCGGGTCGCTGGCGCTGGTGCTTGGCGAACGTCAGGGTACCAAGGTGCAGATCCAGGACCAGCCCAGCGGCGAGCGTCGCGTGTGGGTGCAGATGGCCGAGCAGAATGCCCGTCTTGCCATCGCCCAGCGTGTTGCCACCCAGCAGGCGCAGGAGGCGCGGCTCACCGCCCTGCAACAGGCGCTCGGCCTCCCCGAGAGCGTTCAGCGCATCGAGTGTTTCGACATCAGCCACACCATGGGCGAGGCCACGGTCGCCTCCTGTGTGGTCTACGACCAGGGTCAGATGCGCAATTCAGAGTACCGGCGCTTCAACATCGGCGGTATCACCCCTGGCGACGATTACGCTGCCATGGAGCAGGCGCTCGGGCGGCGCTACCGGCGCATCGTCGAGGGCGAGGGCCGGCTCCCTGATCTCATCCTCATCGATGGCGGCAAGGGACAACTGGCGAGCGTCCTGCCGGTGCTGCAGGCCCTCGGCCTGGAGGATGTCTCCGTGATCGGCGTCGCCAAGGGCGAGGAACGCAAGGCAGGCATGGAGCAGCTGATCCTGGCGGACACCGGCGAGATCGTGCGCCTTGGGTCGGACCACCCGGGCCTTCATCTGATCCAGCAGATCCGCGACGAGGCGCACCGCTTTGCCATCACCGGGCACCGCGCGCGACGCGCCAAGGCGCGGACCCAATCGAGCCTGGAGGACATCGAAGGCATCGGCGCAAAGCGGCGACAGCGCCTGCTCGCCCGCTTCGGCGGATTGAAGGGCATACTTGCGGCCAGCGTCGACGAACTGCAGCAGGTCGATGGCATCAGCCGCCAGCTCGCCGAACGCATCTACCAGCAGCTCCACTGACTCCACGCCTGCCCGTGCGATTGAGCCTTCCCAATCTGTTGACCTGGACCCGGATCGTTCTGGTACCGGTGTTTGTGGTGTTGTTCTATCTGCCTGACCATTGGCTGGCGCCCGGTGCGCGCAACGTCGTCGCCGCCTACCTGTTCCTGTTCGGGGCCATCACCGACTGGCTGGACGGCTGGCTGGCACGCACCCTCGACCAGACTTCCGCCTTCGGTGCCTTCCTCGATCCGGTCGCCGACAAGCTCATGGTCACAGCCGCCCTCATCATCCTGGTGCACGTCAACCGGGTCGACGTGGTGGTCGCGGTGGTCATCATCGGCCGCGAGATCGCCATCTCGGCCCTGCGGGAGTGGATGGCGCGCATCGGCCACAGCCGCTCGGTGGCGGTGTCCTTCATCGGCAAGGCCAAGACCGCCTGCCAGATGGCGGCGCTGCTCATGCTGCTGCACTGGGATCCCTTGTTCGGCGCCTTTCCCCTGCAGGAGATCGGCACCGCGCTGGCGTGGATCGCTGCCGTGTTGACGCTGGTCTCCATGGTCATCTACCTGCGTCGCGCCTGGCCGCTGCTGGGAGCGGAGGGCCGGTCCTGAACCGCGGACGCCAGCGGGCGAGAAGGGTGTTGACACCCGAGCGCCTGTGCCTATAATTCGCGTTCTTTCCGAGCGGGAATAGCTCAGTTGGTAGAGCGCAACCTTGCCAAGGTTGAGGTCGCGAGTTCGAGCCTCGTTTCCCGCTCCATCATTCCTTCGGGGAAAACGATTGGCCACATTCGTTTTCCCCGTTTCGTTTTCGGCGGCGTTTGCCGGCGGGGTGGCAGAGTGGTCATGCAGCGGCCTGCAAAGCCGTCTACGCCGGTTCGATTCCGACCCCCGCCTCCAGCATTGCGCTGCTCTCGTGTTCTTCCGTTTCCGGTGCAGGATCAAGTCGCTCTCGGATGATGTCCATCCTGGCGGTTCCGCACGGCGGTGTCACCCGGCGGATTGACTGAACCTCTGTGCTGCTTCCAGGGCGGTTTCAAACAGATCGGTTGGCATCGGTCTGGCGAACAGGAAGCCCTGCTGCAGCGGGCAGCCGAGTTGCACCAGCAGCGCGGACTGTTCCGGCGTCTCGACCCCTTCCGCCACGACCTCGAGGCCGAATCGCCGGCCGAGGTCGATGATGACGTTCGCAATGGCCGAGTTCGGACCACCCTTGGTCATCTCGCGGATGAAGGAGCAGTCGATCTTGAGTTCGTCGATGGGGAAGGCGTCGAGGTAGCCCAACGAGAGGAACCCGGTGCCGTACTCGTCTTGATGACGTGCTCATGCAGTCCGGTCTTCAGGGGGAACCTCGAACCCCGGTTACCGATGCGAGCGGACACTACCCCGGGAGCGGATCCTCCCACGGGTTGGCGACGGTGACGCCTGCGCGAAGGTACTCCGCAGTGTCTCGCGACATCATGGTCAACCCAAAGTGCAGGGCGGTGGCACCCAGGATCAGGTCGGGCTGAGAGAAGGTATGGCCCATCTTTCTTCCTGCCTCCACGAGGATGCGCTACTTGAGCATCACATCCTCGCTGATGGGCAGTATTCGTCCGTCGAACATCGGCCGCACTCTGTGGACCAGCCAATCAGCCAGTTCGGCGCGGCAGACGGGATCGTCCAAACGTTCGATGCCGAATCTGATCTCGGCAAACGTCACGACACTCACATGAAGGGACTCCAGGGGGAGCATGGAAACCCAGGCAATGACCTTCGGATCCGGACGCGGGCGACGCAGTTCGGAAAGAACGTTCGTGTCGAGCAGCCAACCAATCACAGCGACACGGTCCGAACCGGCATTGCGAAGCGCTCCGGCTCAATGTCGTCATCGAGGCTGGGGGATGCCTGCATGGCATCGATCAGATGCCGACCTGTCCTGCCACCTTGCAGCCGACGATACTCGTCTGCCGATACGACAACGACCTCTTCGCGCCCGTGAAGCGTCACATGTTGTGGCCCTTCGCTGTGGACCTTTCGGACGAGCTCGCTGAAGCGGGCCTTGGCGTCCTGGAGAGCCCAGAAACCTGGGGGTGAGGGAGTGCGGGAATTCGAAGTGTCCATTGCCGATGCTCGCACACGAAGAAAAATCGTCAGTAAGACCAGAAAAAACTAGCCCGGAAATTTCATCAGGCCACGGGATGATGGCGAGGTGCATTGCGAGGCAGGCCGCGCATCCCGCGACAAGCCAATAGCCGAGCCTATTGGCGCGAAGCGGGGGCGCGGGATGACCGCAAGGCGCCCGCCAGCGCCCGTGGAGGCCGGCAGACCAAATCGTACCGACAGCCAATTCGCCGCAAACCCAATGGACATCGGCGCGAGGCTCATTTTTGGGGCCGACCTGGTGAAATCTCCGGGCTAGTCAGATAGACCAAATTATTCTCGGTCTGGATTGGTGTCAAGTGAAGATGTTCGGGGGCAAGGGTTGGCCGTAACCGCTGCCGTACCGATTCACGGCGCACCTTCGAAAACGCTGCGGGTGACAGTCGGCCTGTCTTGAGGACTCCCGGGATCATCGCTCCGCCCGCAGCGCAGGCGCCAGTCGTTTTTCGATGATCCCTGTCCTCGCGGCACTGCGCGGCGATGTCACCCGGCGGATTGACTGAACCTCTGTGCCGCTTCCAGCGCGGTTTCGAACAGATCGGCTGGCATCGGCCTGGCAAACAGGAAGCCCTGCTGCAGCGGGCAGCCGAGTTGCACCAGCAGCGCGGACTGTTCCGGCGTCTCGACCCCTTCCGCCACGACCTCGAGGCCGAATCGCCGGCCGAGGTCGATGATGACGTTGGCAATGGCCGAGTTCGGCCCACCCTTGGTCATCTCGCGGATGAAGGAGCGATCGATCTTGAGTTCGTCGATGGGGAAGGCGTTGAGGTAGCCCAACGACGAAAAGCCGGTGCCGAAGTCGTCCAGGGACAGGCTGAAGCCGCGCTGCTTGATCTCGGCCAGACGCGCGGTGGTTCGCTCGAGGTCGGTCATGAGCAGGGTCTCGGTGATCTCGAGCATGATCGAACCCGGGTCGACACCGGAGCCCCGCGTGATCTCCTCGAGTCGATCCACAAAGTCGCGCTGCATCACCAGCGGGCTGGCGAGGTTGACTGCGATCGGTACCGTGACAAGGCCGGCGTCCCGCCAGCGGCGCAGGTTCTGGACGCTGGTACCCAGCACCCAGTCGCTCAGCGGCACGATGAGGCCGGTTTCCTCGGCCAGGGGGATGAAGTCGCCAGGTGGCACGAGGCCGCGCTCGGGATGGTGCCAGCGCACCAGCGCTTCGGCACCCACCATGGTGCCGCGCTGGGCATCGATCTTGGGCTGGAAATGCAGGCGCAACTCGCCGCCGCCGATGGCGCGCCGCAACTCGTGTTCAAGCGACACGCGCAGGCTCGCGGCCCGGCTCATCGCCTCATCGAAGAACCGGTGGTGCGCGCCACCGCCGGATTTCGCGGTGAACATGGCGCGCTCCGCGCGTTGCAGCAGCGATTCGGCAAGATCCGTCGTCGTTGACCGCGCCTGCTCTACCTCCGCTGGCGGCTCATGAAGAGCCACCCCGATGCTGGCGGTCACCCCGAGGTCGTACTCCCCGACCTTCATCGGTGCCGCCACGGCCCGCAGAACGGACTCGCAGAACTGCCCGATCTCGTCCCTGTCCGCAAAGCCGCTCCGGTGGATCGCAAACGCGTTCGCGTCCGCGCGGGCCAGCACGTCGGAGCCACCCGCTTGGCCGTTCTGCCAGGTCATGCTGGCGGATGCCGGGAGCAGGCCGCGCAGACGCTCCGCGATCAGGCGCAGCACGGCGTCCCCGCCCTTGCGGCCGAGAACGTCGTTGATGGTACGGAAGCGGTCGAGATCCAGGTACAGGGTCGCATCGAGACGGTTTGGCGGCGTCGCCTGTTGCAGCAGCGCCGCGACTTCGTCGAGAAAACACCGCCGGTTGGGCAGCCCGGTGAGGGCATCCCGGAAGGCCAGCTCGTTGATGCGATCCTCGGCGATCACCCGGTCGGTGATGTCCTGTACGACGGCCGCGACCGTGACCACCTCCCCCATGCCGTTGCGCTGAGGGTCGGCTTTCTCCTGGATGACCCGGCGCCGGCCGTCGGCCGCCTTGATGACGAAACGCAGCTCGTAAGGCAAACCGGATCGCGCCGTGGTCTCGCGGTTTTCGCGCACGCGCTCCCGGTCGACCGGGCTCACGTGCGCCAGGAAGCCGTCCATGTCCAGGTTGACGGTGTGGGGTTCATCGCGCGCCGGGATGG
>Ga0169931_10012636_pt1 | contig 11674 bp, 8 predicted proteins | sample Kivu_15m_20L_FD_129675 | JGI IMG/M metagenome (GOLD analysis project Ga0169931, IMG submission 129675) | Freshwater microbial communities from Lake Kivu, Western Province, Rwanda to study Microbial Dark Matter (Phase II) - Kivu_15m_20L... | ecosystem: Environmental > Aquatic > Freshwater > Lake ... | reverse complement strand
TGTGGACGGAACAGCATAGACACTGCGACGGCGAGCCCGCGTCGCAGGCTGCTCCCGGAAATCGAGCCGTTGAATCGACCGGACGCTAGTCGCGGCGGCGGACCAGCAGGACGACCGCGTCATCCGGTCCGAGGGACGAGGCCTCGGCTCGGGCGAGGGCGAGCAGCTGCTGGGGCTCGACGAGGCCGGAGAGATCGGCGAGCTGCGTCGGCTTCGTCAAATGGACCTCCGGCAGAACGAGACCGCCGTCGCCCCACGTCGAGAAGCGCTCAAGCAGGCCCGAGAGCGTGCTCTCGAGCTCGGCGGGCGGCACGGCGAGTGCGAACGCGTCGTCGGTCGCGAAGCGCACGATGCCCTCGGCGTCGAGCACGCAAGCCGGCGTGCGCACGAGCCTGAGCAAGCCAAACAGCGCAGGCACGCGCTTCTCGCAGGTGTAGCCGCGCAGCCAGCCGCCCGTAGGAAGCGCCTGCACCGCAGCGACTTCGACACCGAGCGTCTTCGCAGCGATCGCGGCGAGCTCCGCCTCGCTCGGCAGCGCGCCACCGAGCTCACGCGAGCGCATCTGCGGCGTGCCGCGCGCCGTGGCGCGCACGCGCTTGTCCTTGCGATCGATCTCGACGTGCACTTCGATCGAGCCCGGATCCGCGCCCATGCGCAGCACGCGCTCGAACGCTTCCTTGCGCAGCGCGAGCAAGTCGGACTCGCCGGGACTGAGCAGAGTGCGCTCGACGGTGTCCTGCAAGATCCCGAGCGCAACGCCGATCGCCGAGATGACCTCCGCGTGCCGCGCGATGCGATGCTCCATGCCCAGCCCGCGCGCGGTGAACGGCACGATCGCCTCGGCTCCCCCACCGCCGCCGACCATCACGAACTCCGCGGCCTTGGCCTTGTTCTCGACGAGCAGCGCCTTGACCACGGGCGCGACCTTGCGCGCCGCGAGCTCGAGCATGCGCGTCGCGAGCGCCTGCGCGTCCGTGCCAAACGAACGCGCGATCGCGTCGAACGCGCGCTGCACCGACGCCGCATTGCCGCGGCTGTAGCCCTGCGCGAGCCCGAGCACGTTCGACGCCCCCGTCGGCGTCAGCGCGTGCGTCGGCTTGTCGCCACTCGTGCGGAGCGCGATGTAGTCGTCGGGATCGCCCTTCTTGGGCTGCATGTGGCCGAGCTCGAAGTCGACCTGCGCCGGCTCGAAGGTCTCATACTTGAGGCCCGCGATGTGCGCGCTGCGCGGCCCGACGTCGACGAGCTTGGTGCGCCCGCGCGGCATCGAGCCGCCTGCGACGCCGACCGTGCGCACGTCGAGCGTGCGGATGAACAAGCGCCGCCCGCCGATCTCCGCGTGCTTGACCTGCGGCCGGCCGTTCTTGATCAGACAGATGTCGCTCGACGTGCCGCCGACTTCGACGAACACGCCGTTCGTGATGCGCTCGTACATCAGCGCCGCCGCGACGCCGGCCGCCGGTCCCGAGAGCATCGTGAGGATCGGCCGCTCGCGCATCGCGGCGAGGTCCATGATGCCGCCGTCGGAGCGCATGACCATCAGCGGCGCGGCGATGCCACTCTGTGCGACGGCCTGCGCGGTGCGCTCGGCAGTCTCGACCATCTTCGGCAGCATGCTCGCGTTCACGACCGCAGTCAGCGTGCGCATGCGCAGGCCGTAGAGCTGCGAAAGCGCGCTCGTCGGCGTCGCCGGAAGCCCCAGCTCGCGCGCGAGGCTGCACACGCGCTCTTCGCGCCGCGGATCGTCGACGCTGAACGGCTCGGCCGCGACGATCGCCTGACAGCCTTCGTCGCGCAGCTCGCCGAGCAGCGCGCGCAAGCGCGCATCATCGAGCCCGTTCGCGGTATCGAAGAAACGGAACGCGGTGAAGAGCTGCGCGCCGCCGCCGAGCTCGACCGTGCCGACATTCGCTTCCTGTCGCGCGCGAATGCCCTGCGCACCCGTCCCGAGCGCGAGCACGCCGACCTTGGCGACGTCGCCCTCGAGCAGCGCATTCGTGGCCTGCGTGGTGCTGTGCGCGATGAGCACGACCTCCTCCGGAGCGATCTGCGCCTCGGAGAGCAGCTTCCGCATCGACTGCACGACGCCGCGCGCCACGCCCTCGGCCTCGTGGTGCGTGGTCGGCACCACGGCCTTGCCGACGAGCTCCATCGCGTCCACATCGACCGCCACCGCATGGGTGAACGTTCCGCCGACATCGATGCCGATCTTCAGGCGCCGCTGCATGGCTAGTAGAAGCGCACCGCCGCGATCGCGAGCCCGAGGAACACCGCCACCCACACGAACGGCAGGGTGCGCAGCATGAGCTTCTGCACGTCGACGCCCTGATGGTTGGCAACCCACACGTTGGCCGTGTTCGTCGGGTCGCAGATGCCCTGCACCTGACCGACGCTCAGCATCATCGCCATGATCGCCGCCGGCGGAATCACGCCCGACGACTGGAGGATCGCGGTGACGCCGTAGCCGAGGCCCCACACATTGAGCGGGCCGCGATAGAGCGCGAGCGGCGCGGCGAGGCCGAAGCCGATCACGTACCCCAGCGGCGTGGACGGCACGCACTGCCGCAACACGGGCTCGATCGACGCGAGCACGGGCCACGTCGCGCCGCCGTGCGCGTCCTTCCAGCCCGCGGGACCGATCACGGCCTGCACGAGGATGCCGATGCCGAACATGAGCACGACCGCGGGCATCACGCCCGCGCCACCCTCGATCAGCGCGCGCACCGCGAGCGCCAGCGAGCCCGGACGCAGCGTCGCGAAGATCGCGTACACGAACCCGAGCCCAAAAGCCGCGAGAATCGGCACGTCGTAGAGCAGGATCGCGAGCAGCGGCACGACGGGAATCAGGTACGCCCAGCCCCGAATGCGCACTTCCTGCTGACGCCAGCGCTGAATCTTGCCGAAGGCGTCGTAGGCCATGAGAGCGAGCACGAGCGCGAACAGCGCGAGTCCGACGCGGCGCGTCCACACGAGCCACGCCGCGGGTTCACCTCCGCTCTCACCCTCGGCTGACGCGACCAGCGCCCAGCAGAGCAGCGCGAGCACGCCGAGGAACGCCGCCAACGTCGCGACGAAGCGCGCCTCCCAGCGCACGAGCCGGCTCTGGAACAGCTCGAACACGATCATCGCGCAGCCCGCGAGCATCACCACCGCGAACACCACCAGCGCGTAGGCCTTGATCTCCTCGACCGGCACGCCGAGCAGGTTCTTGTAGATCACCCAGTTCGATGGATTGAGCACGCCGCCGAGGCTCATGCCGAACAGGATGATGCCCGCGCCGGCCGCCGGGGACAGCCCGACGGTCGCGAGCATCGGCAGCACGATCATCGACACCATGATCACGGCGCCGAGTCCGCCGAGGCTGGTGAAGAGCAGCGCTACGAGCAGCAGCGAGAACACGCCCACGGGCAGCGGATTGGCGCCGACGAGCTCCGCGCCCTGCTTCACCGCGCTCTCCGCCACGCCCGAGCGCTGCATCACGAACGACAGCGCGCCGCCGAAGAACGACACGATCATCGCCTCGTGCAGCTTGAGCGCGCCGTCCGAGATCACGCCCTTCAGGATGTCCTGCCCGCTGATGCTGTCGTCGAGCAGCGCCGCGCCGCACACCAGCGCGATGCCCATCAGGGGCAGCGTGATCACGGCCGGCAGCGCACGCGTGAACATCACGATCGCAGCGACGACGAAGATCGCGAGCAGCAGAAGTCCGATGGCCATGGCGTCAGGGGGCGCAGATTTCAGCCCACGCACCGCCCAGCGTCGAGAGGCAAGTACCCCGCAAGCGCCCCGCGGGCCGTTTCAGGCGAAGATTTCCTTCACCACGCGCCCGGCGACGTCCGTCAACCGGAAGTCGCGCCCCGCGTAGCGGTAGGTCAGGCGCTCGTGGTCGAGGCCGAGCAGCGCGAGCAGCGTCGCGTGGAAGTCGTGCAGGTGCACGCGATCCTGCGTCGCATAGAAGCCGTAGTCATCCGTCGCGCCGTAGCTGAAGCCCGGCTTCGTGCCGCCCCCCGCGAACCAAATGGTGAAGCCGTGCGGGTTGTGGTCGCGACCGTTTTCACCCTGCGCGGTCGGCGTGCGCCCGAACTCGCCCGCCCACAGAACGAGCGTGTCCTCGAGCATTCCGCGCGCGTGCAGGTCGTGCAGCAGACCGGCGATCGGCTTGTCGACCTCGCGCGCGTTGTTCGAGTGCCCATCGAGCAAGTTGTCGTGCTGGTCCCACTTGTAGCTGTGCGTGCACTGCACGAAGCGCACGCCCGACTCCGCGAAGCGCCGCGCCAGCAGGCACTGCCGTCCGAAGTTCTCGGTCTTCGCGTCATCGATGCCGTAGAGCTTGAGCGTCTCTGGCGACTCACCCGCGATGTCCATTACGCCGGGCGCCTCGGTCTGCATGCGGAAGGCGAGCTCGTACGACGCGATGCGCGCCTCGAGCGCCGCGTCCGCCGCTCGCTTCTCGCGATGCTCGCCGTTGATCTCGCGCAGCAGCTCGAGCTGCGCGCGCTGCAGGTCGGCCGGGATCTCTTGGCTCGTGAGGTGCGCGAAGCCCGCCTGCTTCGCGGGCACGCTCGCGTTGCCGATCGGCGCGCCCTGATAAATGCCCGGCAAGAACGCACTCGACCAGTTGTTCACGCCGCCGTGACCGAGCGTCGGACACAGCGTGATGAAGCCCGGCAGACTCTCGTTCTCGCTGCCGAGCCCATAGAGCGCCCACGAGCCCATGCTCGGTCGCACGAACGTCGCGGAGCCGGTGTGCAGAGCGAGCAGCGCACCTCCGTGCGCCTCGTTGGTGCCGTGCAGCGACTTGATGAAGCACAGCTTGTCGACGTGCTGCGCGACGTTCGGAAACAGCTCGCTCACCCACGCCCCGCTCTCGCCGTACTGGCGGAACTTCCACGGCGACTTGAGCAAGTTCCCGGTCTGCGCGAACTGGATGCGCGGCTTCTCGAACGGCAGCGGCTTGCCGTGGTCGCGCTCGAGCAGCGGCTTGTAGTCAAACGTGTCGATCTGGCTCGGGCCACCGTGCATGAAGAGGAAGATCACGCGCTTCGCGCGCGGGGCGAAGTGCGGCGCGCGCGGAGCGAGCGGATTCTCCGCGTCGAGGCCCCAGCCCTTGGCCAGTCCAGCGAGCGCGATCGACGCGAAGCCGACGCCGCTGTCGCGGAAGAGCTCGCGGCGGGTGCGGAAGATGGGGCGCGGCGGGTGCATCGTTTCAATCGACGTAGAGGAACTCGTTGGAGACGAGCAGCACCTGCGCGAACGCGCGCCACGCCTCGGACCGCGCCGCCGCATCCGGCGCCGGCGCCTCCTTGCCGACGTCCGCGCCCATCGACGGCTGCTGCTCGAGCTCGTGCCCGACGAAGCGCAGCGCGCGCGCTTCTTCCGCCGCACTCGGTCGTCGACCGAGCGCTGCGAGGTACAGCCGCTCGACGCGCTCGCGTCCCTCGCCCGTCGCCGCCGCGACGAGCTTGCGGCTCGCCTCGACCACCAGCGGACTGTTCATCAGGTACAGCGCCTGACTCGGGCTCGTCGTCTCCGGCCGCGCTTCCACCGTCACGCTCGGGTCGGGGTAGTCGAACGACGAGAACAGGTCGAGCATCGCGTTGCGGATGATCGGCAGGTACAGCGAGCGCCGCGGCACGTCGTAGCGCGCGCCGTTCGCGGACTGGTCGTTCGTCACGTAGTCGCCGTTGCCGGTCCCGAGCAGCGAACCGCCGAGCGTGCGCTCGAGCTGGCCGCTCGCCGCGAGCAACGCATCGCGCAGCGACTCGGCATCGAGGCGCCGACGGTTCTGGCGCGAGAGCAGCGTGTTCTGCACGTCCTTGTCGAGCGCCTCGGGCCGCGCATCGCTCGCCATGCGGTACGTCGCCGACTGGCAGATCATTCGGTGCAGCGCCTTCTGCAACCAGCCGTGCGCGACGAGCTCCGAGGCAAGCCAGTCGAGCAGCTCCGGGTGCGTCGGCAGGTCCCCGCGCACGCCGAAATTCGAGCTCGACGCGACCAGCCCGCGCCCGAAATGCCCCTGCCAGATGCGATTCGCCGCGACGCGCGCCGTGAGGGGATTGCCCGCCGACACCATCCAGCGGGCAAGTTGCAAGCGCCCGCTCTGCCCAGCGGGAATCGGCTCCATGCCACTCGCGCTCGCGAGCGCCGCGGGCACGCCGCGCGGCACCGCCTTCCCCACCGGATCGAGGTGGCTGCCGCGGCGCAGGAGCTGCATGTCCGCGACCTTGTCCGCATCGCGCACGGCTGGCGCGCTCTCGAACATCGGCGGCAGCGTGCGCTCGAGCTCCGCGGCCTCGTCGCCCTTGGCCGCGATCGCCGCGCGCTCTTCGCTCGTGTAGAGCGACTCGAGCTGCTCCGCGGGCAAGCGCAGCGGACTGTCGCTCCCGATCGCGACCTTGCGCAGCGCCTCGAGCGCAGCGTCCTCGAGCGCCATCGCATCCTTGTTGCGCGCCTTCAGCTCGGACCATGCGCGATCCGCGGCGACGAACAGCACTTGATAGCGCCCCGCGAGCTCGCGCAGCGACTGCGGCGGCAAGCCATCGAGCAAGCCGAGCACGAGCGGATTCCACGCGCCGAGCTCCCCGGCGTCGCGCTTCGTCCGCAGCTCCGCCGCCAGCGCGCTCGCCTGCATCGCGAACTCGGCCTCTGGCAGCGCCGCGAAGCGCGACCACAGCGCGAACAGCGCATCGTTGCGACGCTCCGCGCTCGAGAGATGCGCCGCCCACGCGCGCACGAGCTCCGGTGCGAGCGCAGCATCCGCATCCGCGACGAGCGGCCACGCCGGCGGCTCCGCGCCATCCTCGCCCGTCACGACGAGCAGCTGGTCGAGATGCGGAATCGAGCCATCGCGCTCGAGCCGCAGTACGTTGCGACCTGCGCGCACTTCGAACGTTGCGACCGCGGTCCAGCGCTGACCATCCGGATTCCACGAGCCCGTCACTTCGCCGAGCGCGCTCTCCGCGATCACGCGTCCGTCGAGCTTGACGACCATCGGCCGCGACTCGCGCGCCGCGTAGCGCACTTCGAGCCGCGCTCGCGCCGGCCGCACGAACGTGAGGTCGTACTCGGCGAACTGCACGCCGCCCTCGCCCGTGCGCGCGACGACGACCTCGGCCGAGCCGTACTGGCTCGCATCGCGGATCAAGTTGCCGCGGCTGTGTTCCTCGGCCTCGAAGAGCGCCACGCGCCAGCCCGCGCGCGTGCCCGCGAGCATGTACGACGAGAGCGACGCGAGCGCCGAGCGCGATGCCACCTGCGCGGCACGCTCGCGCAGCGTCGCGAGCTCGCGCTTCGCGGCCTCGAGCTTCTCCGCATGCGCGCGCCGCGCCTCGATTGCCGCCGCGCGCCCGAGCGGCCGCTCGTTCCAGCGCGACACGAACCCGAGGTTCGCCATCGTCGCCGTGCTCTTGAAGATGCCCGCGGCCGCGTAGTAATCGCGCTGCGACAGCGGATCGAACTTGTGATCGTGGCAGCGCGCGCAGCCCATCGTCAGGCCCTGGAACGTGCGGAACGCCACGTCCATTTGCTCGTCGACGACGTCGCAGACGAGCTTCTCCTTGTCCTGCTCGGCGAGCATCTTCGGCCCGAGCACGAGAAAGCCCGTCGCCGCGAGCTGGTCGCGCGCCTGCGCTTCGTCAGCAGGCTCCGGCAGCAAGTCGCCCGCGAGCTGCCACGTGAGGAACGCGTCGTAGGAGAGATCCTGATTCAGCGCGCGCACGACCCAGTCGCGGTAGCGGTGCGCGTTCGACATCGCGAGGTTCTCGTCGAGCCCGTTCGAGTCCGAGTAGCGCGCGAGATCGAGCCAGTAGCGCGCCCAGCGCTCGCCGTAGTGCGGCGACGCGAGCAGGCGCTCGACCTGCTTCGCCCACGCATCGGGCGAGAGATCCGACTCGAAGCTCGCGAGCTCGTCGGCGGTCGGCGGCAACCCCGTGAGATCGAACGAGAGTCGTCGCAGCAGCGTGCGTCGATCCGCCTCGGGAGCCGGCGCCAGCCCCGCGGCTTCGAGCCGCGCGAGCACGAAGCGATCGATGTCGTTGCGACACCACAGCTCGTCGCGCACTTCCGGAGCCTGGACGCGCCGCACGGGCTCGAACGACCACGGCAGCGCGCGCGCCGCCGCGTCCGAATTCGGGATAACTGCCCCGTCATCCGGAAAGTACGCGCCGCGACGCACCCACTCTTCGAGCGTCGCGATGTCCGCCGGCGCGAGCTTGCCCTTCGGCGGCATCTGCACGAGGCCGTCGTAGCGCAGCACCGCGATCAGCTCGCTCGCCGCCGGATCGCCCGGCACGACGACGGCACCCGATGCACCTCCGGCCTGCAGCGCCGCGCGCGAGTCGAGCTTGAGCCCGCCCTTCACCTTCGGCGCCGCATCCGAGTGGCAGCCGAAACAGTGCTGCACGAGCAGCGGCCGCACGCTTGTCTCGAAGTACTGCTCGTCGTCGCCGACGGGGCGCGCTCCGGACGCCAGTCCAGCGAGCGAGACGAGCGCGAGAGCGTGGCGCAGCAGCACTCGCACGATCCTACTCAGGCCGCGCCTCCGCGTGGTCGCGCCGCGCTGGCAAAAGCAGGATCGGATCGTCACCCTTTCGCCCATGCAGGTCCCGGCACTCCTGAGCGCGCTCCTGATCGGAGCCGGCCTCGCCATCGACAGCTGCCTCGTGGCGCTCGCCTACGGCGTGTCGTCGGCCGGATCGCGCCTCACGGGCGCCGTGCGGGTCGGCGCGGTTTTTGGCGTGTTTCAGGCTGGAATGCTGACGCTCGGCTGGCTCGTGGGCGCACCGGTCGCATCGCTCTTCCATCGTTTCGACCACTGGATCGCGTTCGGCGTGCTCGCCACGCTCGGCGTGCGCACGATCCGCGAGAGCGAATCGACGGACGCACACGACAACGGCGTTCCACCCTTGGGAAAGCTCGTGCTCGCCGGCATCGCCACGAGCATCGACGCGCTCGCCGTGGGCTTCGGCATGTCGCTCGGCAACGGCGAGCTCGGCTTGCCTCTCGCCTGCACCTTCACGCTCACGGCACTCGGCGCCGCCACTTGCTTCGCGAGCGGTCGCGCGATCGGCAGCCACGCAAAGCGCGCCGCGCACTGGATCGCGGGCCTCGTGCTCATCGCGCTCGGCCTGCACATCCTGATCGAGCACCTGCTCGGTGCAGCGCCCGCCGTCTAGCTCCGCTTTTCCCAGTTCTTACGCCGCCGTCGGAAGTCGAGACGAAACCGCCGGGGTAGTGGACTTGGGAGCTTGTTTGTGCGTTCTTAGGACACAGGGCACTCCCGCCCCAACGATGACCTCTCCGAGCACCTCAGGCTTCCCAGCGTGATGTCGCACACCAGCGACTCGCTGCGCGCGCGAACGCTTCTCCGCGTTCGCCCTCTCGAAAGCACGCCAGCAAACGCTACCCTGCTTGCGCTCCTCACGCGTGCATCCCGGCACGCGAGTAAAGATGGGTCTCACGACCTCTGCTCGCGCAAGCTACCCGACCTCGATGGATGCATCTGAACTTCTAGCGTTGAACGAGTGGCTCTTCGTGCAGGAAGAGCTTCCAGCCCTGCTGGCGCTGGTGGCGCGCAACGCCACGACCCTGTGTACGGGCGAGCGCGGCTTCGTGGTGCTGCATCGCGAGGAGCGCCTCGACCTCGATGGCGCGCTCGCAAGCCAGCACGGCGGCCTGTCGCGCGGCGACATCGAGCACGCTGCGTCCTTCGCGCTGCGCGCGCTCGACCACATGCAAACGACGATCGAGACCGACCCGGCCAGCGGGCGCTCGATCCTGTGCGCACCCTTCGCCTCGGACGAGAACCAGCACGGCGTGATCGTGCTCGAGCGCTCGCGCGGCGCGGGCCCGTTCGATGCGGCCGCCCAGCGCCGCGCCGGCAAGCTCGCCTCGCAAGTCGGGATCGCCGTGCGCGTGACCCAGCGCTTCGAGGAGCTGCGCGAGCGCTGCAATCAGGCGGGCAGCTCGTCTTCGGAGGCCGGCACCGTGCGCCCGATCGAGGACCTCGAGCGCGAGGCGATCCTGAACGCGCTCAAGTCCACCGGGAACGACAAGCGCTTGGCCGCCCAGCTGCTCGGCATTTCCCGCGCCAAGGTCTACCAGCGCCTCAAGGTCTGGGGCCTGACCTGAGTGCAGCGGCGCGCGGAGGGTGCCCCCACGCGCGCCCTCCAGACGCGGCGAGGTCGGGGCCGATATGCTCCCTTCGCCCATGCGCCTGCGCTCGCCCAAGTACCGCAATTCGCGCCGCGGCATCTCGCTGCTCGCGATCCTGCTCTCGCTGGCGCTCGTCGCCGTCGTGGCGATGGTCGCGATCCCGGCCTACTTCGGGAGTCCCGACGTCACCCTCGACGCCCTCGTGCACCTGCTCGACCGCGACGTGCGCGCCCTGCAGAACCGCGCGGCCTTCGCGCGCGCTCCGGCGCTCCTGCGCTTCACGAGCGATGGCTGGCAAGCCGTCGACCTCGACGGCCAGCCGCTGTGCGCCATGGGTGACGAGCAGCCCATCGCGCGCAGCTTCTCGCGCGACGGCGTGTTCGAGAGCGTGACGCTCGAGCGCGTCGAGCTCGGCTCCGACGCCGCGCTCACGATCGACGAGCGCGGTCTCGCGGCGGAAGGCGGCAAGCTCTTCGCGCGCTTCGGGGACGGCTGGCGCCAAATCGAGATCGAAGCCGGCGCGGGTCACCTCGTGGTGACGCAGCCCGCGCCGCGCTAGCTCCAGCGCCCTAGTAGCGCGGAACGCTCGCGTCGACCTGCGCGCTCCACGCCAGGATGCCGCCGGTCATCGAGTGCACGTTGGTGAAGCCGTGCCCGATGAAGTAGGCCGCCACGTCGAGCGAGCGCATGCCGCTGCGGCACATGAACACGATCGTGCGGTCCTTCGGCAGGCTCATGTACTTGCCGGGGTCCTGATAGTCGAGCGGCTCGGCGGCCGCGATCTTCGCGATCGCGAGCTCCTCCGGCGTGCGCACGTCGATGAACGAGAAGTCACGCTTCTCGTCGAGCCAGCGCTTGATCTCCGTGGCGCTGACCTGAACCTTGCGGTCGACGTCTTCCGAAAGCTGGATCGTGCGGATCACCTCCGGCACGTCGAGGATGTTGTGGTCCTTGCAGACCTGCGCGAGGGTGTCCGTGGGCTGGAAGCCGCACGAGGAGCAGCCCCCGATGTGGTAGCGCTGGAACAGGGCCCGCTGGGCGGACGGAGCGACCTTGAGGATCTGCTCCATGGTCATCGACGGCTCGATCTGAAGGGTCTGGGTCACGAAGGGCGTCTCGAAGCGAGTGTCTCTGAGGAGGCGAGCGACCACAAAATCTAACGTGCACTGGTGATTTTCCCAGTAGCCCCACCTCCCCGGACCGGCCCCCTCGACAGCGCCGAGCGCCATCCCTCCGCTCGGCCGCCCCTCAATTCGTCCCTTTCAACTCCCCACTCCCGCGCCGTTCCGCGGCCCGCCCGCCCCCGGCTCCGACCCGCTGCGCAACCACCCGTGGAAGGGGAGCGCTCCACAGCCCGATTGCCCGCACGCGCCGCCCAGTCATCCACCCAAGTCGACGGCCCGCGGCCTCGAGCTCCACCCCGGCCCCGCGGGCGCGGGAAGGGCCCCCCCAACCGGGGGACGCAAGCGCCCACACCAGCAACCGCGAGGAAATCGAGCGCGAGAACCACAGGGCGGGGAGG
>Ga0169931_10012635_pt1 | contig 11675 bp, 9 predicted proteins | sample Kivu_15m_20L_FD_129675 | JGI IMG/M metagenome (GOLD analysis project Ga0169931, IMG submission 129675) | Freshwater microbial communities from Lake Kivu, Western Province, Rwanda to study Microbial Dark Matter (Phase II) - Kivu_15m_20L... | ecosystem: Environmental > Aquatic > Freshwater > Lake ... | reverse complement strand
GGGTCACTTCGCACCACCGGGTCGATGCGCGCGCCGATGCCGACGGTGGATTTTGCGCTCACGCCCCATGTCACCGCCTCGACGCCGGCAGTTCAACCGCCGGCGAGCGCGAGCGCCGATTCAGTCGATATGGCAGCCGGCATTTTGCGCAGCCGCAAGCGCACCACGGGCGAGTACGATGCGCTGGCCACGCTGACGCGCGGCCAGCGCGTGGCCCCGGTGCTGTCTGTTCGCAAACCCGGCGAAGACTAGGCCACCGTACCGCGACGGGGATATGCAACGGCTGCCGAATGGGTGCAGGGTTTTCGCGCAGGCGGCAGCGCAGCCGCTTTGACGCCCGAGCTTAGCGCGACGGGTTGCCCTGTGGCGAGCCACCGCCGCCACCACCGCCGCGACGCCGGCGCCGACGTCGCGATGCCGAGCCGGGGGCAGGAGCGCCGTTGCTGCTGGCGGCCGATGCGCCCGGCTGTGTTGGTGTGGCGGGCGGAGTCGAGGGGGTGCGGACGGGACGCGCGGTTGGTTCACCGCCGCCGGCGGCCGCCGCAGGACGACCCGACGAATGGGGCTGACCGCCGCGCGCCGGGTTGGGCTGGGGTGAGCGCCCGCCCTGCTGCGGGTTTGCGTTGGAGCGTGGTGCGGGTCGACGTGAGCCGCCGCGCGGGGGACGGTCGTCGGGGTCACGTTCATCGGGCACAACCACCGAGGGCGCCACAACGCGCGGCTCGGCGACATTTTCGGGGGTTTCGAGAATGGGGATTTTTCGCTGAATATTTTTCTCGATATCGCGCAGGTATTCGCGCTCCGAGGGGTCGCAGAACGAGATGGCGCAGCCCGACTGCCCGGCGCGCCCTGTGCGGCCAATGCGGTGCACATAGCTCTCGGGTTCGTTGGGCAGGTCAAAGTTAAAGACGTGGCTTACGCCTTCGACGTCGATGCCTCGCGAGGCGATATCGGTGGCGACAAGGACGGGGATACTGCCGTCGCGAAACCCATCCATGGCTTTCTGTCGGGCGCTCTGTGATTTATTGCCGTGAATGGCGGCAGCTGCAATTCCGGCCTGTTCAAGCTGCGCGACCAGGCGGTTGGCGCCGTGCTTGGTGCGGGTGAAAACGATGGCGCATTCCACGCACAGGGTGTTGATGAGGTGAACGAGGTATTTTCGCTTGGACGACTGTTCGACGAACATGACCTGTTGGTCGATGCGCTCGACGGTGGTGGACGGTGGGGCGACATCGACGCGAACGGGCTGGTGAAGAAACGACGCGGCGAGGTTTGCGATGGCCGGGGGCATGGTGGCCGAAAAGAGCAGGTTCTGCCGTTGAGGCGGCAGCACCTTGAGCACGCGGCGAATATCGTGAATGAAGCCCATGTCGAGCATGCGGTCGGCTTCGTCGAGCACGAAGAAGCGAATATCGCTGAGCGAAATAAAGCCCTGCCCCAGCAGGTCCAGAAAGCGGCCGGGGGTGGCCACGAGGATATCGACGCCGCGGGCGAGCACGTCGGTCTGTCGGTTCTGGTTAACGCCGCCAAAGATGGCGGTGGAGCGCAGGTCGGTGAACTGGGCATAGGTGGCGATGCTCTCGTCAATCTGAATGGCGAGCTCGCGGGTGGGTGCGAGAATGAGGGCACGAATACGGCGCGGACCGGGCGAAGGGGCAGCGAGCAGCTTCTGAAGAATGGGGAGGGCGAAGGCGGCGGTCTTGCCGGTGCCGGTCTGCGCGCAGCCCAGCAGGTCGCGTCCCTGCAGCAGCTGCGGAATGGCCTGCGCCTGAATGGGGGTAGGATGAACGTAGGACGACGCGTCCAGGGCACGACGCAGCGGCTCGACAAGGCCGAGCTCAGAGAAGGTGGTCAACGGAACACTCAGGAAGAAGAGAGAAGAACAGGAGCGCGCAACCGCGCTCGCGCGCGCCGCTGTAGTCGGGTTGTCGCGGGATGTAAACCTGTGAAGGGTGGGGGAGGGGCAATGCGTATCAAATCGCCAATGTGTGAATCGTCCATGCAAGCCCGGGCGGATCATAATCGGATGGTAAATGGCGGCCTGCTTGTAGGGAGTAACTTAACACTCGTCGCATGCATGGTAGCGTAAGGAATATGGTCGCGACGGTTCATTTGTTGCGAGAGTGAAATCAGTCCAAACACGCTAGCGAACGTGGGGCCGACCAGAGCCACATTCTTGAAGAAAGCAGCGTCGGTCAGTCATCACCATCCCTGCGAGTTGCGGCACTTGTCAAAGCAACTGAGTGAAGACAATCGCGCAGCACAATATGCGCCCTGATCGCCTCGACCAGTGCGTGCAGATACGTCAGATCGTTCTCTTCCGGATAGGTGTCCCACCCACGAAACTTTCGTTGTTCCAGAAAGAGCGCCGTGCGAAGCTCCGTGAGCGTTGCAGGAATATATTTCCTGTACATGAGCTGCTGTTGCTTTTCTTGAGTGAACGTCGCGTAACCATCTATGGACAGACAGAAATCGCAGAGTTCATGCCACTCAGTTAGAGGTGGCGGGATTTTGCATAGTTTCAGGTCGGCATCAGAAATGAGGTTTTGCATGGATATGCTCAGTGGTGAAGGTCGAAAACTGGCAGGAGTGCCAATAGCATTTGAGTGTTCACGGGGGCGCTGAATCCAGTAAGCGCTTCGGTACGACATGGTTTCTGACATAAGAAACTTCAGGTGGGGATTGCTGCAACTGCTGCCGGTTCAGGTATCGTATGCGAACGCCCACGCCCTTTACCCTTCCGCAGAAGGTTTTAAATAATACGCCAATTCTATGCTCACTGACCCAGCGTCACCGCCGGGCCACCATCGCTGCGGTCAATAATAAACCAGTCGCGGGCTTGATTGCCGACATACCGTGTAAGCGCGTAGTTGGCTCCACCTCCGACGGCCATACCAATGCCAAATGGCAGCGCTTTCTCGAGTGCTTTGCGGGTGAATACCAGGCCAAGCTTTTTGAAGAACTGTTTGATGGCTTGCAGAGCTGCGCCTTTGAGGTATTGACGCAGCATATTCACGCCAGCTTTCCCGCCAAGGATGACGGCGCCCTGGGTTCCCGCCTTGTTTAAGGCGCCAGTGGATGCAATGAGAAATGCCAGTCGCTGCGCATCTGGATTCAGGATGTCATAGCCATAGATCGCAGCCAGAATCATTGTCATGTCGACCTGGATTTTCATACAGGCTGCGCCATCCACTGCAGCGCCGCCAATCGCAGCGACGGCTGTTCCCAAGCCGGGTATGATGCCCGTTGCTCCGGTGGCCACACCCACGGATGCTGCATAGCGTGCGTAATTCTTGACGGTCGCCTCAGCGGCGAAGTCCTGCACATCGTTCATGTCCAGCTTGGGATACTTGGCGCGAATCAGGCGCAAACGTTGTTCCGCGCTTGCTTTGGCGTCCTCTGGTGACATGGCGATGGCCTGTACAGCGTCCAGAAGCCAGCTGTCTGATAAGTGACGATCATCATTGCTCATCTGCGAATCCATGGCTTTGTGAGACAGGACGAAATGCCCGTGACCATCAAACGCACGGAGTTGCTTCTGCTGACAGTTTGGCCGATGACCTCGTGACCGGCCTGTTGGTTGGGCTGTACCGAAGCCGACTTTGGCTTATGTGCTGGAGTAGCGGGAGTTTCGGGTATTGGCGACGCTGTAAACCGACAGCGTGGTGCATGGAACGAGGCGACGGAGGCCTTGCAGCGTTGTACTACGCTCAGAACCGAAGGTTCTAACCTGTGTCGGCAAGAGCGAATGAGCTGCGAGAGCCGTTGCCCCTAGTCGGTATTCGTGATGCGGCAAGTGCGGTTCAACCATAGCTTTCTTTCACCCCCGCCCTGCCAAACCACCACACAACTACACCCCCCCGCACCTTCTATCCGCCGACCTTCACAAACCGGTTCTGGTCGCGGTCTTTGATGACGCCGGGGAATTGCAGCACTTCGTTGTGCAGCACCGCGTAGACGCCGGGCGGCAGAATCTGGACGGCGAGCAGGGACTCGGTGAGGTTTTGCACGGCGTCGGTCGTGCGCAGCTCCCACGGCCTCAGCGCGCCGGTGAGGATGATGGGCACGCGCGGGGTGCCGATGAGTTCGTGGCAGGTTTCGCCGGTGACGGCCAGGCGGTCGGTGCCGTGCACAATGACCACGCCGTCGTGGGTCTCGGACATGCCCTGCGCCATGCGCGCGATGAGCGCGTGGTCGTCGGGCGTCATCTCGAGGCTGTCCTTGTTCATGAGCGGCACCCGCACAATGCTCACACCCTGCAGCTGCAGACTGGCGAGCATGACGTCGAGCACGCTCACGCGGTTGGACAGCACGCCGGCAAGCTCGTCGTAGGTCTTCTCGATGGTGCCGCCCGTCGAGATCAGGACAATGCGCTTGTGGGTCATTCGAGGTGCACCTGAGGGCCGAAGCCCTCGTAGCGGTTAGCGGAAGAGCTCGTCGATTTCGTCCAGAATCAGCTGCGCGCGGCGCTGCGCGTTGGTGTTCTCGGGCAGCAGCTCGGGTGCGTCTTCCAGGTTGAAGCCCATGACCGTGGCCAGCTGCTCCTCGGCCAGCGCGCGGTCGTTGGTCTTCATCGCGTACTCTTCCACAAAGAGCACGCGCGTCTCCAGGTAGTTGGGCGCGGCCGCAATCGCGGTCTCGAAGTGCTGACGCGCCAGCTCGACGTTCGGGTTACCCAGCGGCAACTTGGTGTGATACGCGCCAAAATAACGGTCGGGGGCGTTGTGGAAATACGAGCCGTCGAGCTCCTGCACGCGGGTCATGAGCGCGAAGATCTCGTCCTTGTAGCGCAGCGCCGACACGATGCCCTCCAGCAGCGCCCAGCGACCAGCGTTGGCGGCATACCAGTAGGCGGCCGGCACATCGTCCACCGTGAGCAGGCTCACCGAGTCGGCCGCCGAAGCGCCGCCCTGCAAAGAGGTGTTCCACTCGGCGTTGCCCAGCGCGAGCGCGTTCTGTGCCATCTCCATGCCAATCGTGTACTGCGCCAGACACGCCGCCTTGGACTCGCCAGCATCGGCAATGTAGCGGTAGTGCGCATGCGCCAGCCAGTAGTGGGCCAGCGCCAGACGCGTGTACACCACGGCCAGCTCCTCGGAACGATCCACGCCTTCGGCCGTGGGGGCCGTCAGGGCGGCGTTCCACGACTCGATCGCCGCCAACACCTCGGTCTCGTCGCTGCGGTTGGCCCAATGCTCCTCGCCCTCGGCCACCAGCGCGGCAAAGTCGCCTTCGCCCGTGGCGGCGAGCAGACTGTCGACGTCATCGACCTGTGCCTGAAGACGACCTGAACAGGCCGAAAGCGAACCCAGGAGGGCTGCACCAACCAGAACTCCGGCAATTCGAATAGAGACGCGCATGAACAGGCTCCGTGTAAGGGGTTGAAACCACAAGAAAACGGGCAGGGGACGCTCGCTCTCTAACCGCATCGCCGGCAAATGTCGAGCCTGTGACAGGACGCGCTGCGTCACGGAGAGCGCCGTTGCGTCGGGTGGCACAAAACGTTGCATGGCCGAGACAAAATGTGTGGGCGGGGGATTGACCACACGTTGCGAAGCGTAGAGAGAGTGCGGTGTCTCCGGCGCGCGTCAGCGGCGTGCGAAAACGAGAGTGGCTCACCTTTGCACACCTGCCTGACCCCTGATGCAGGCGCGCCCGCCGAGCCCGTCGCCTGATCCATCGATCTCTGACTGCCAGGCAGGAAGCATGCAGATTGAGCACCGCCCCGAGCTTTTGACACTTCGCGACCAGATCGCTGAACTGAAGCAGCAGCTGCGCGTGCTGGAGCATGAGCGCGGATTGTTGCAACGCTTGCGCGACAGCAACGCGCGAGCACGGCTTGAGAGCGAGCTGGAGACCGCGCTGCTGGAGCTGGGCGCGCTGGTGTTTGATCTCATGTGGCAATCGAGCCACGAGGGCGAGGCAGGAGTTGCCGAGCCGCCGCCGGGTGAACCTGATCGCGGCGTCGCACTCGACGCGGCTGCGCCGCCTGCTCAGCCGCCTTCCGTCGCCGACCCTGCGGGCTCGCCGTCGCGGTTTGTGACCGTGTCGAGTACTGCGCCCGCTGCCGAACCATCGCCTCTGGCGGCGCCTGTGGTGGCGGTGACGCCTGACGTGCTGCAGAGTCTAAAGTCGCGCATGCTGGATGGTGCGCCACAGCCCGACGTGAAGGTGCAGCTGGCGACCACCGTGGACGCCAGCGCCCGTCGCATTGCCGAGGCGACGCTGGAGCGGTTTGGGGCGACACCTTCGCATTTGCAGGGCAAAAAGCCGGTTACGCGTGAGCTGGAGCGCATTCATGAGGTCGCGAGCACACAAATCGATACGTGGGAGGCTGCCGGAACCCGCGTGAACCGATTGCTGACGGGGTGGTTGGCTGCGCGGGCGCGCGCGGTGCAGTCGGAAGTGCAGAAGAAACCCCTCGCCGGCGTCGAAGAAGAGCTGGAGAACCTTTTTCGACGACTGACACAGCACTCGGCGGTGACGCAGCCGGGTAGCGTCTCGGGGCTGGCTCGCACGCACAAGCCGCGAACCGGCAGCTGGCTCGCCGATGCACTGGCCATCGAGCACGAGCTGCGCGGGCTGATGGGTGATGTGAAGTATCTGGGGGTGGGCACCGACGTTGATGAGCCGCCGTCGGTGAATCTGGATGATGAGCTTCGCAGACTCACGGACGAAGTACGGGTTGGCATGGACGCCAAGGGGTTTGCGGCGCGCCTGCGCTACCTGTTGAGTGTGGGCGCCTCGGCGAGCGATACGCGTCTGCTAAGGCTGACGTTGCCCTTTGCGGGTGATCTGGAGGCACAGGAGTTTGCGGCGGTTCGGCGCGCGGTGAATCATCTGGTGGAGCGCGATGAAGAGACCGAAACCGCCGACGGAGCAGGCCAGATCTCCGACGATTGGCCCTGGCTCGCGCATACAAAGGGCAGGGTGGCCGTGATTGTCGGCGGCGAGCCGCGGCAGGAGCGTCTGGTGCGCCTGCGGTCCACGTTCGGCTTTGGTGAGCTGGACTGGTTGCAGGGGATCGACAAAGGTGGTCGCTCAGTAGATTCGCTGGTGCAGAAAATGCGGAATGGCACGGTGGATCTGGTGATCGTGCTTCGGGCGTTCTCGAGCCACAAGGTATCCGACAAGATATTTGGCGTAGAGGACCCGCAGTGTACACGGGTGCTGGCCGACACTTACGGAGTCAATCAGGTGCGGCTTGCGATTGAGCGGTACTGTGCGGCCGAACCGCCTGTGGCTGGCGCGAAAGGCGGCTAGGCAGGGCGTGCTGTTCGTGTGCACAGCTCGTTGCGCCGCGAGACGTGCCGCTTCTGGGGGTAGCTCCGGGTTGGTGTCTCGTTTGTATGGATTCAGGCACGCTGCGGGCCGCCGCGCGTGACCCAGTGTGTATCGGTTGGCCCGACCGGGTTGGGGTCGTGGCCACACACCCAGGTCCAGTTGCGGCCTTCGCCGGCGTAGAGCTGGGCCAGTTGCTTTCGCGTGGCTCTGCCGCTTGCGGGATCGTCGTCGAAGAACGCGTGATGGGTGCGAATCGCCAGCGAGAGGTGCGGTGCGGCCGAGGTGATCTCCTGCATTTCGAGCACGGCGTCGCCCACATGGAAGACGTACCCACCGTCGTCGCGTCGCACAGCGACGCCGCAGTGGCCGGGTGTGTGGCCGGGCAGGCTCACCCACAGAAATCGGTCTGACAGACCGGGAATATGCCCGGCCTCGAAGCCGCCCAGCGTGGTATCTGCTGGCCCAAACAGGTCGGGCTGCGCCACGCCCTGCAGCTGCCGTTGCCGATAGCGCAGACGATGCACGAGGCTTTTGCGTTCGGTGGCTGCCTGCCACTCGCGCGGGTGAACCGACATGGGTACCCGGGCAAAGTCGCGCAGGCCGCCGGCGTGGTCCAGGTCAAGGTGGGTGAGCACCACGCGGCTGATGGGGAGCGGGCCGTCGGGCACGGTATTCAGCCACTCGGCTGCCGGGCGCGCGGTGGCCCGTTGGGGGCGCACGGTGGACACAAATCGGGCGCCCATGGAGGCCTGAGGGTTCGCCAGATCCTGCCGTCCAAACCCGGTGTCAATGAGCACCCATCCGTCTTCGGGCGTGTGAACGGCGAGTACGCGGGTACACAACCAGGCCTGCCCCGAGGCGTCACGCGCCGAGCGCGCGTGTGCCACGCCGATGGGGTAGAGGGGACAGGTGTCGAGATCGTAAACGCGTACCGACATGGTGGTTCTCTGGAATGCAGTCCTGAGGGCAGCGGCAGTGCATGCGCCCGTTGCTGCTGCTTTTCAAGGGTGGCGGTAATCAGGACTGGACGGGTACAGCTCGCGAGAGGCGCTGAATGAGCGCTGCGGCGTGCGGAAATTGCTGCAATAACGCTTTGTCTTCGCCCATCTCAAAATCCCGAAAATCAAAGCCCGGGGCCACCACGCACGAAACCAGCGCATACCCATGTTCGCCAGGCGAAACCGTGGCACCGAACCATTCGCCGGCTGTGACGACGCACTCGTGGTTGAGTCCCGCGACGGCGCCAAGCGTCGAGTGTTGCACCTGACCATCGGGGTGAATGCGATGTACGGTCAACGGATCGCCCTGCACAAAATGCCATAATTCATCGGATAAAATCCGGTGCAGGCACGAATAATCCTGCGTTCGCAGCAGAAAATAAATGGAGGTCATGGCAGGGCGCTGCACTGTTTCGTTGCCGCGTTGCACCGACACGAATTGTGGGGAGCGCCACGTTTCGCGATAAAATCCACCTTCAGGGTGAGGTTGCAGCTGTAATTGGGCGACAAGCGCATGTACGGTCATGAATTTCCGTCGCGATCAGAAAGTATATTGCAGGTGAGCGGCCATGCGAAACAGCGTGAGGGAATAATCGCCATTTCCGATATCGAAGCGGGACGACGCCACGCGTCTTGGCAGCATGTTCTGCAGCTCGGCGTCGGCGAGCAGGGCGACGCGCTCACCCAGCTGAAAGCCGGCGCCGGCGACCGCCGTGACACGCCAGCCGTCAATGGCGGCGAGGTCCATGAACGCGTCGGGCGGGGCGGGCGAGTGAAGGCCTGCGCCATACCAGGCCATAAGGGATTCGGTGGCCTGAATGGAGTGCACGAACTCGGTGTCCCAGGTGTTGTTCCAGTTGCGCGGGACGGCAAACGACGCTGTGGGTGGCAGGCCCAGGTCGGGCTGCGAGAGGCCGGCGGCGTCGGCGCGGACGTCGAATTCCTGCACCGTGGACCAACCCACCACCGACACGTTGAGCATGAGGTTGTGCATGGTGGAGACATCGAGAACGGCACCAAAGCGCAGCGCCCAGGGCAGCGTGAATGAGAGGGTACCGCGCCCTTCAATGAGCGCGGGGTAGCGTAATCCCTGACTGGCCAGGTCCTGGGTAAAGAATTCGTCGTCCATATCGATCTGGATATCGCCGACAAAGGTCATGGGCGCCGAGTGCGTGTAGCTGAGCCCGAGCATGACGCGTTCTGCAGGACGCGCGGTAATGCCGGCGGCGAAGGTAGGACGCGCGGCCCAGGCATTCCTGAGGACGGTGGGCCGTGCGAGTACGTCGAGCTCGCGGACGCCGGTGGGCGCATCAGGGCGAAAATCATTGGGCTGATTAATCGGCGGTCGCGAGAGCGCGACGCCAACATCCGAAATCTCGGCAAAATCCTGAACGCGCGCCAGCTCGGCCCGGCCCACATAAAAAGGCATGGAAACCCCGACCGATAATTCGGGGATAATGCGCCATGCGACCGAGGGAGTCAGGGCGGTGGTTAAAATGGAGACATCCTGAACGACCCACTTTTGCGCGCCGTCGTCGGGCAGATTCAGCACGGCGCCCCATGGCGCATACAACCCGGCGCCAATGGTCAGCGGTGCAAATCCCAGCGGCTGTGCCCAGAATAAATCCCCGAGTGGTGCGACCGGTGTCGCCGATACGGGTTCGGCCACGCCGGTGCGTGAGGGGTCGATGTTGGTTTCGTCGATGGGCAGGGCGAAGTCGAACGAGTCGGAATATTGATAGCGGGCGAGCCGCTCGCGGGTGTAGCGAGCGCCGCCAATGAGCAGCCCACCCGAGGCCAGAATGGTGGGGCGTTCCACGAAACCCAGGGTGGCCGGGTTGTAGTGCACGGACGCGGCGTCGGCGCGGGCGGCACCCGAGCGAGTGCTACCCGGCGCGGGAAGCTCGAGGCCGCTGGCCTGCGCCTGCTCTGGGAGTAATGAGGCCAGCGCCGAAACGAGTGTGCAGGTCAGGAGTGAAGCGCGAAGAGATGAATTCATCGGATACGCTCCACCGTCAGGGCGATCGTGCTGCGTCCGGGGGTTCCAGTGATGTCCAGCCGATAGACGCCTCCGACGTCATCCTGCACATAAACGACATCGCCGGCCTGAATCTGCACTTTTTCGTGGAGTGTCTCGCCGGCAACGCCCTGCAGGGACGAGACCTTTTCGGTCAGGTCCGGGTCGGCAAAGAACCCTGGGCGCGCATAATCCCAGGGTCTCTCGGGCAGGCCTTCATCGGTCAGGGGGATGTCTTCTTCGGCGATGAAATACAGCCAGTTACCTTCCAGTCCGTCGTCGCCCACGGCACGCGTATAATAAAAGTCAGGTGCTCCCTCGCTGGTATCAATAATGGCTTCGGCGACGGGCAGGAGTGCTTCGGGGTCGGACTCCAGATTTTCGCGGATGGTTCTTTCGATGGTGCGGGTGTCAATACCGACAGGTACATCACGGAGGGTGAAGGTGACGTCACCTTCGCCTTCGGCGAGGCCACCGTCGTGCAGGCGCACCTGCGCAATTTCCAGCAATACGTCCCAGATGTAACGAGGAGACGGCGGTGAGCCCACACCGCCCTGCGTGGTGACTGTGGACCAGCCATCGACGACGGTGAGGCTGAAGATGGGCTCGTCGTTGCCTGGGATGGTATAAAGGGTGGATGAATTCAGGCCCTGAAAAGCAGCGAGCGAGGATTCCAGAATCACGTGCTCAAGTGTCCACGGGGCCAGCAGCCAGGCCTGCGAGTCGCCCTGCGGACGCGGCAGCGGTGAATTTCCGCCCGGGTGAAACAGGTCGTCTTCGATAATCTGGAAGGTAATCTCGGAGATAACCGGGGTGCCGGCGACGAGGCCGCGAATGACCAGCCACCGGGGGTCATCGAAATTAAACAGCGAGTCAATCTGGCTTTCGATGCTGTTTACGCTGCCTGTTTCGCCCATTGAAAGGTCAATTCCCTTGAAGGGCAGGGCGTTGGCATTTGCACGAACCGTAATGGAAAAATCGGGTCCCAGAATCGACGCGCTCACGTCGCCCGTGACGAAACCGGGATGATAAACGCCATCTTCGAAGGTTTCGCCAAACGTCTCTGAAAACGTGGCAAAATCCGAGGCGGCGTCGGCGAGGGTAATGGGCAGGGATTGCGGTGTGACCGGATAGATTCCCTCGGGGTTCTCGGCGGTGCGGGGCCCCTGTCGCAGTTGTGCGGCAGGGTGGCTGCCCACGACGTCGCGCAGCAGGGTGTCGGCGATGGCGCTGGTGGGCAGAAACCTATCCTCGACGTTGATGTTAACCAGGTCTGCGAGTGCACGCGCCGGCGAAACGCCAATCACGGGCGCGAGCTCGATGAGCGACTCGAATGACGTGCCTTCGAGGTTGGCCGAGTCGGGGGTCATGTTCAG
>Ga0169931_10012634_pt1 | contig 11675 bp, 13 predicted proteins | sample Kivu_15m_20L_FD_129675 | JGI IMG/M metagenome (GOLD analysis project Ga0169931, IMG submission 129675) | Freshwater microbial communities from Lake Kivu, Western Province, Rwanda to study Microbial Dark Matter (Phase II) - Kivu_15m_20L... | ecosystem: Environmental > Aquatic > Freshwater > Lake... | reverse complement strand
GCGAGCGGCAGGTGGCAAATACCCGATCGCCTGCTTCGGCATATTGGCGGCAAAGCTCGAAGCCGATGCCGCGGGCACTGCCGGTAATCAGAACGGTGTTCATTGGTTTGATTTCTCCTGACCTTCCCGCAGTGTTTTCATCAGTGTTTCGTGAAAGTGACGAATGCGGATTTCCTGATAGTTCGCAAGTGTTGCCCCCGGCTTGCCTGCAGTCATCGCACCTTCCTGCGCGGCCTGCATGTTGCCCGTATCCTGGTCGAACACGTGACCGACGTAAGGGTCCATGCCGGGAACCGACGTATAGGAATCCTCGGCTTTAAGCCATACCGGCTCAGCCGGCTCTACCACCGAACCATCTTTGGGACGTGGCGCCAGAAGAATGAGATCAAAGAGTGATCGATCCGGATTCGATCCCAGCGGCCGGAACCGGTAGACGATAGGGAATGTGAGGCCGACGAAAAACTGCTGGTTCGGAAACACGAAGTAGGCAATGGAATCAACGATCTCCGAATCACTCACCGCCCCGAGATCCGATCCCGCCGCCGCCGTGCTGTCGCGGAAGAACTGGGCCATCACCCTTCTTGCCGTGCCCCCTTCCGGAACTGTCAGGCGTTCGCTCACCTGACTGCGGTCACCGACGAGGAAGAGGTCGAGAATGTCCTGCTCGGAAAGATCTTCGGTGCAATAGGCTGACGGGATGCCGGCCACATTGATCAGCCGGCTCACATGGTCACCGTAGATGTCGTACTGCGTGTTTGCATCCCCATTGGTACGCATGAGCTGCGCATGGGTTTCCATGACGTGGTAAGCCTCGAGAAACGCTTCGGAAGCGATTTTCCAGTTACAGTTCAGTTCTTTCTGCACGTGATGGCTGATGTACCGTTCGGCAAAGGTTTTGCCGGCCACATGTCGCGGCAATGGATCAAGCCACTGCGCAAGCGGAGGGGCATCGGGGTCGAGGTTTACAAAAACGAAACCGCCCCACTCCGCCACCCTGACAGGCGAAAGCGCCACTTCTTCCGGGCGCACGTGCGGAAAATCCCATTCACATGGAAACGACTTAAGCGTGCCGTCGAGATGCCAGTCCCAGCCGTGGTAGGGACAACGCAAAGATGAGGCGTGTCCGTTTGAGAACGATGGTTTGAGCTTGGTGCCACGGTGCATGCACGAGTTGCGCCAGGCGCGAACCTGTCGCCCTTCCGTCCGGGTCACGATCACCGAGTACGGGCCGATGTCATAAACGTAGTAATCGCCCGGCTCAGCGATGTGCTCCTCACGGCAGGCCCACTGCCATGTCCGTGGCCAGAGATATCGCACCTCAAGATCGTGGAACGCCGGGGAGGTATAACGCGAATACGGAATATCAGCATCACCGAGAAACCGGTACGACTGTTCGCGCAGATAGTCCGGCACCTGACGGCTGTCACGGTCCAGCAGATCCTGGACGCTGACTCCGGGATAACGCGCCGTACCCTTTTCAGGTCCGTTGGCGATACTCATGTTTTTCCCTCCCCCGGGTATCCTCAGGTAGCTACTGCCGTTACACAACCTTGATTACGAACAGGCGACGAGCTTGCACTATGATCCCATCCGGGAACCCTCACCGAAGTTACCCTGCTCGTTGCCCTGTTTTCTGCTGGAGTACCTGCACTCATGCGCCTGTTGACGATGTTTCTGTTGATGTTGCCCGGGCTGGCTCTTTCCCAACAAAGCAAACAGTGCGGCGCATCCGGAGTGTGGCTGGAGATCCTGGGTGCCGGCAGTGGCGAACTGGCCATGGACTGGGCTGGGCCTTCCTACCTTGTCTGGGTGGATGACAAGGCCCGTGTGCTGATCGATGCGGGAGCGGGCAGCACGACGCAGTTCACCAAGGCAGGGGGTCGCTTCGAAGACCTCGACGCCATTTTGCTCTCGAGCATTCAGCCCGCATTGACGGGTGCACTCCCGGACTACGTGCAAGGCTCCCTGGCAACGGCGCGTGACCGGATCCTGCCGGTATTCGGTCCAGACGGACGAGGCTCAAATATCGGCACGATCCAGTTGTTCGACCGGCTCTTCGGAGAACAAGGCGCCTACCCCGAGTATGCGAAGCTGCTGCGCATCCGCACGCTGGCCGGTTACCGTCTCGACGTCAAAGACATCCCCACGGCCGGAAAACGGCGTTGGGCCGGCTTTCGGAACAGCGAACTGCAGCTGTCGGCAATCCCGGTGGATCATGGTGATCGGCCGGCGCTCGCCTGGCGGGTCGACGTGGGCGAAATCGGTTTCGTGTTTGCCGGCGCCTTCAGCCATGACAAATATGATCTGGTGAAGTTTGCGCAAGGTGCCGATGCGCTGGTCGCAACGCATGCTGTCCCGGAATCCACCCGCGGTGCTTTGCGCGAGAGCTACGCGCCACCCTCGAAGATCGGTGAAGTGGCTGCGGAAGCCGGTGTTCGCACGTTGATCCTCGGCCAGCGCGCCGAACGGACCCGGGGCAAGGAACCCCAGAGTACGGACGCCATTACGAAAAACTTCGAGAAGTCGCTTATTTTTGCCAACGATCTCGAATGCTGGGGTTTCTGACAAACGCATTCACGCGGGGTGACTCACCAGCGCTTCGATACGATTCTGCAGTTCCGCGAGACGATACGGTTTGGGCAGGAAATCCACGCCTTCGATATGGGCAAGCCGGGCCGCGGTTTCGTGGGCATCAAATCCGCTCGAGAGCAGCACCGGCAAATCACCCCGGATCGCTCGCAGCGCCCTGAAGGTCGCTTCACCGTCCATGTCCGGCATGCTCATGTCCACAATCGCAAGCGAATAATCCCCGGGCGACGCCGCGAGCAGACTCACCGCCGCCCGGCCGCCGTCGACCCCAACGCCGTCATAACCACACCGTTCAAGCACCGTCAGAACCATGTCTCGTACTTCTGCACGGTCATCGATGACCAGCACACGCGGCACCTCCTGAAGCCTGTGGCGTCGAGGCACCGCTTCGAGGGGCTGCACACTCGCCGAGCTCGCGGGCAGATAGAGCGTGAAGCAACTGCCGCTTCCTGACTCGGACTCCACCTCAAATCCACCACCTCGCACCCGGGCGATGCCAAGTGCGGCAGCAAGCCCAAGCCCGCGACCTTCCGGCTTCGTAGAAAAGAACGGATCAAAGATGTGCTTGCGGATTTCCGGGGAAATGCCAGTGCCCTGGTCCTTCACCTGCACGAAACAGTATTCGCCGCCAGTGCGGCGTTGCGGCGGTTCGAGCTCCGTCGCCCGTTCCTCGGTCAGTTCCACCCGACCGGTTTCAACCTCAACCGTACCGCCGCGGCCCGCCATGGAATCCGCCGCGTTCATGATGAGATTCAGCAGGATCTGTTGAACCTGACCTCGATCCGCCAGAACGACTTCATCATCGGTGCTTTGGGCGACAGCCAGTTCAACGCCCGCAGGCAAGGTGCTCTGTGCAAGTCGACTGACTGCGGCCGCCTCCCGATTGAGATCGACGGGCTCGGTAACCTGGGCGCTGCGTCCCGCGTAGGCGAGCAGTTCACGGGACAAGAGCGCCGCCCGTTCAGCCGCTTCCAGCACCGCACCCACACCTTCGTGCAGATCTTTGGGCATCGGTTGGACTTGCAACGCGCTCGCTCGGCCGATGATCACCGCGAGCAGGTTGTTGAAGTCATGTGCAACCCCGCCTGCAAGGATGCCAAGGCTCTCCAGGCGATCTGAGTGCGCCAGCTTTTCCTGCAGGGCTTCACGCCGGGAGGATTCTTCCTGGAACCTGAGCAGATTGGTCTCTGCAGCCCGGCGCTGGATATCACTCTCCGCCTGTGCCTGCGCGAGCCGCTCGCGGTAGCGGATCGAGAGGATCTGCAAGACGTAAGACAGCATGAACGCCCCACCAAACAGCAGTGTCGGGCTTCCGCTCATGTCCACTCCTGGTCCAAACCAGATGGCGCTGAACACCGGAAATGCGATCACCAGCGACAGCACATAGAAGGCTCGCCAGCTGACACCGACCAGACCGAGGCCTATCTGCACGATGAGCTGTCCGAAGAATGCATCGGCCTGACCGTGGATGTTCAAGGCAACGGTATTGCTGAAGCTCAGGAGCAGCACAAACCAGCCAATCGTGATGTCGGTTCGGGGCGGCTGTCGCCGCCAACGGAAACCCTGAATCAGAAAGAGAGCACTAATCACCAGCGCCAGACCAGGAAGAACAAGCAGCGCCAATCCTTCCTGGTTCATCAGTTGTGCAATCGCTACCCCCACGTAGTAGATGCTGAAGAAAACTGATACCGGGAAGAACGCATCACGGATCGCCATCCCGAAAAGCGATGACTGCGCTCCCTCGATTGGCCGCGCGGTCGAGCCATGTGCGCTGGTGTTCAATTCGGACACGTAAGCTACCGTCACCCTCCAAAAGCCGTCATTCTGCAGAAGCGCTGAGCGGATGGGCAAACCCATGGAATCGTCCACACTCGAAGAACTGCACATGCTCTGGTTTGGCCCCCTCACAAACAGTTGGGCAAGTGACTGGGCGGATGAGCTACATCGCATCCGCTGGTTCGCTGCGGACGCGGGGTTTGATGCCGAACTGACCCGCCGTTTCGCAGGGTTGCCTGAACAGCTGGTGCGGGAACCGCGGCGAACGGATTCTCCTGTGCGGGAACAAATGAGCGCCGTGCTCGCCCTCGACCAGCTGCCACGGCATCTGTACCGCGGCACATCTCGCGCGTTCGCCTTTGATGCCGCGGCGCGGGATCGTGCGGCGGACATCATCAATACCGGCCAGGACCTGACGCTCACCATCGACGAGCGCGCATTCATCTACATGCCGTTCCTGCACTCGGAGCGTCTTGAGGATCAGATCCGCTCGGTACAGCTTTTTTCGGCGCTCAGGGATCAGACACCCAGGGGTTTCCGGCACTTGAGTGGCGCTTTTCTGCGATCGGCTCATCAGCATCATGATCTCATCAAGCGATACGGCCGATTCCCGCATCGCGAGGCTTTGCAGGAACCGGCCTCCGTCGCTCAATCATCCCCGGCCAAATAGTCCACCGCGAGCTGACTCATGGCGATCACTCCCGGGCGCAAAGCCGCTTCATCGATATCGAAGAACGGCGAGTGATTGGGCACAGCGCCTTCCGGAGGTACTGACGCCGGGCGAGCACCTACAAAGAAGAAAAAGCCAGGGATCTCCTGCTGATAGTGCGCAAAATCTTCGGCACCGGTGGACACAGGCGCGGGGAATACCCGCGAAGCACCGTAGACAGATTTCAGCGTCGGCAACATGCGCCGCACCAGATCCACATCGTTCCAGGTCACCGGAACGCCTCTTTCGATCTCGATCTTCGCCTCTGCTCCCATGGAACTCGCGATGCCACTGACGATCGCTCGCATGCGCTGATGCACGCGACCCTGCACCTGTGGATCGAAGGTGCGAATCGTCCCCGACAGAACCGCCTCGTCAGGAACGATGTTGTTACGCACGCCGGAGTTGAACGAACCCACCGTCACCACCGCCGGTGCAGAGGTGATGTCGACGTTGCGGCTGACGATACTCTGCAGCGCGGTGACGATCTGTGCACCGACGACGATGGGATCTACACCTTCCCAGGGACGCGCACCGTGTGTCTGTTTGCCGGTGATGGTTATGTCGAACCGCTGAGCGCTGGCCATCGCGCCACGCTCCCGCCACGTCGCCGTGCCTGCCAGTCCCTGTTGGCCCACATGCAGACCGAATATCGCTTCGACATCCGGATCCCGCAGCACTCCCTCGCGGATCATGAGTTCGGCACCACCCTCTTCGCCACGCGGCGCGCCTTCTTCCGCGGGCTGGAAGATGAACTTCACCGTGCCGGAAAACTCCTGGCGCAGGGATGCGAGCACCGTGGCAGCCCCAAGCAGAATGGCCACGTGGGCATCGTGACCGCAGGCATGCATCACCGGCACGTCTCGGCCTTCGTATTCGGAACGCACGGTGGAAGCGAACGGCAATCCCGTGCGTTCGGCCACCGGCAACGCGTCCATATCTGCACGCAAGGCAACTACGGCGCCGGGCTTAGCCCCTTCAAGTACGCCGATCACACCGGTTCGGGCGATACCGGTTGTGACCTTGAGCCCGAGCTTGCGCAGGTGTTCGGCAACCAAGGCCGCGGTGCGGGTTTCGCGGTTGGCAAGTTCAGGGTGTTCATGGATATCGCGGCGCCAGGCGATGACCGCGGGCTCAACCCTGGCCGCCGCTGATTCGATCTGCGAATACAACTTTTCCCGAGCCAATGCGGGAGGTGCAAAGAGCATCGCCATCACGAAACAAGCGGTCATGTGCTGAGCCGCCCGGCGTGAAGTGCGTAGGTAGAGCAACGTTTCGGTCCCCCCTGGACACCTCGGATAAAGACGCCTCGGGTACACTGCACGTTCCTGAAAGCACATTCAAACCGGCCGGCGGCCGGATAACCGGGGGAATACCATGCCATTTGATCTGTCGGTCACCGATGAACTCCTGTCGACCACCCGTGCGGTGCGCAAGCGCCTGGATCTGAACAAGCCGGTGCCGCGCCAGCTGATCGAGGAATGTCTGCAACTCGCAGTGCAGGCACCCACCGGATCGAACTCTCAGGGATGGCGCTGGGTTGTGGTTGATGACGCCAGCCAGAAGAAGGCCCTCGCGGATCTTTATCGCAAGGCAGCAACCGGCTATCTCTCGGCAGCAGGTGAGCAGGCCAAATCGTCCGGTAACGCACAACAGGAACGCGTGTTCTCCAGCGCCATCTATCTGATGGAACACCTGCATGAAGTACCGGTGCACCTCATTCCCTGCCTCGAAGGACGCCCGCCTGCAAACACCCCGCCGGCCATGCTCGCCGGTTTCTATGGCTCCATTTTTCCGGCCGTGTGGAGCTTCCAGCTCGCGGCGCGCTCCCGCGGCCTGGGCACCGCGTTGACCACCCTGCATCTCGCGTTCGAGAAAGAAGCGGCAGAGATCCTCGGTCTTCCTGACAACATTCTTCAGGTGGCCCTGTTGCCGGTGGCGTTCACCAAGGGCGAAGATTTCAAGCGCGCCGATCGGCCTCCGGTTTCGAAAATCACGCACTGGAACCGCTGGTAAGCGCACGTCGCCGGAACGCTTACGCGTCGCCGACATCGCTCTCGACACTCACGCAAGCCGGAGTTTCATCTCTTCGCGAAACTCCGGGAAGTACCGGCCGATGTCCATGATGTCGAACACCGGCAGGATCGACGTATTGGGTTCATGCTCCAGCAGAAAAACGAACGCCTGCACGATTACCCATTCATGGGTACAGCGGCGCTCACTGAGCAAACGGTAGTCCGCCTGGGTCATGCGCACTTCATGGACGGTAGGTCGCTGCCCCTGCACGGTGACCTGGTACAGGTCTTCTTCGATATGGGTAACACTGATCATGCAGTTCTCGACAAAAACCGATCCCTCATCCCTGGGGCCATGCTGAGATGAATCAAACCTACACCGCTCTGATCGCCGAGCTGGAAAACACCTGGTACACCAAAATCCCGATCACCAAGGCGATGCAGGCGAAGGTGAAGTCATTCGACGGCAACACACTCGTGGTTGAAGCTGCGCTTGAACCCAACATCAACCTGCATGGTACCGCCTTCGCTGGCAGCCTTTACACGGTGAGTGCACTCACCGGCTGGAGCATGGTGCATCTGCAAACCCGTTTGCGCGGGGCAGAAGGTTCTATCGTGCTCGCAAGCGGGCATATCGACTACTTCAAACCGGTCAAGGAAAACCTCGTCGCGACCTGCGTTTTTGGTGACCAGGAGGCCGCGTTCACACGCCTCAATGAAACCGGCAAAGCCCGTTTCCCGCTGACCACGATCATTCCTGCCGCCGGCGTCGACGCTGCAGCCTTCAAAGGCGAGTACGCTTTTCTGCGTGGGCATTCCTGAGCCTGGTTCCGTTGATCGGCGCACGCTTCACTCAGGCTGCTTGGCCGGCTTGGTCTTCGGAGGCGCGATGCAGGACAGAACCAGATCGCGCAGCCAGGGAAGCGCCGGATCGCGAGAATCCCGCACTGTGGCCATGGATACCTTGATGGGTTCCACAGTGAAAGGCAGGGCGAACGTTCGCAATCCCAGCGTCGCTGCCTGACTTTCAGCAAGCCGGCGAGGACAAGTCGCGACCAGATCCGTGGCCGCTGCTATCGAGAGAGCAGCGAGCCACCGAGGCACCACCATGAAACGCAGGTCATCCATTCTTTCGACGTTATCCATTCTCGATATCTCGCTATCTGCCTCTGCGAATACGTGCATCAGGCGGCGATAACCCGCGGCGGTGAGCCGCTTTGGGAGATGCCTGTTTCCGGACCGAGCTGCGACGCAGAACTCATCCTGGTAGAACTGTGACTTCTCGATTCCTGGGTCAGATGATCGCCCGAAACGCCCGATCGCGAGATCGAGATCTGCAGATCTCAGCCGGACCAACGCCTCTTCATCACCCAGATGAACCAGATGCAATGCACAGCCAGGAGCCATTGCAACCAGAGCTTCGATGACCCGGCTGCCGATCGTGGCGGCGACAAATTCCGGGGCTGAGATCCTGAATACGCGTTTTGCCATCTGCGGGCTGAACGCTCGCCCCGAGGCAACGAGGTGATCAAGCTGCTCAATCAACCCGTCAATTCGGGTTTCGAGTTCAAGCGCCTTGCGCGTTGGCATAAGCCCATGCTGCAGGCGGGTGAACAGGGGATCATCGAACACATCCCGCAATCGTCCAAGAGCGTGGCTGACTGCAGACTGGCTGAGTGACATTGCTTCGGCCGTGCGTGTCACCGATCGGCTGCGCAGCAGCGACTGCAGGATGAGGAGCAAAGTGCCATCGAGTTTTCTGATTCCCGAAGAATCGATATCTGTCATGAATTCATATCACTTCCGTGGATATCACCACGAGAGCAGGATTGTGCGCAGTTCGAACGGAGTGGTCCAGTGCGCGCCCTTATCCTCTCTTTCTGTCTCTTAATAACAACGCTGAGCGGCACGGATGCCAAAGCGGAAGATGCGCCGGTCAAGTTGGGAGTATTCGCGGCTGCTCGTATCGTCTCTGACTACCGCTTCAACGGCGCAAGCAACTCAAACCGCAATCCCGCGTTACAGGCTTACGTCCACTTGCAGTATTCCAGTGGATGGTACGGCGGCGTGTTTCTCAGTGAGGTGGACTTTGCCGATCCCGGCAGAACGCGAGGCGAATTGGACCTCTATCTTGGTCGCGCCATTCATTCCGGGAGCATGGAATACCGAGCTGAAATCATGCATCTGTCGTTCGATGAACACGTGCCAGGGCCCACATACGACTTCTGGCAGGGCAAGGTTCTCGCACGACGCCATTTCGGAGGTTCCATGGCGGAGTTATCAGTGACCCACACTCCGGAAGCACCTTATGCAGGGGGAGCGCAAACCCAGCTGCGGTTCGAAGCTCTGCATTCGATAAATACCCGAGTGAGGCTGAGTGCCTTGCTGGGACAGGCGATGAGGCGCGAACATCCGGATTACTTCTACGGGTCGATCGGTTTGGAAGCTGACTGGCAACGTCTGACCTTTGGGATTCAATGGGCAGGCGCTGACCGCACCCGAGCCGATTGCCTTGGCACCGATTGGTGCAAACCGGCACTGGTGGGGTCTGTGACGTTGCGTTCCTGGTAGCGCCGACCGGCCTCTCGTCGTACGCCAGATCATCAGTGATGCACACCGCCATCGACCACAAACTCCTGGCCGGTGCAGTAGGACGACTCGTCACTCGCCAGAAAGAGGGCCATCCAGGCGATATCGAGCGGTTGGCCCATACGCCGCAGTGACACCACCTTCTCCGCCCGCACCCGCGTTTCCGGATCCTTGAAGGCCTTGAGATCCGCGGTCATCGGCGTTTCGATGAATCCCGGATGGATGGAGTTGACCCGAATCCCGTGTTCACCCCATTCGAGAGCGCCGACCTTGGTGATTCCCCGCACCGCCCATTTGGTACTGCCGTAGGCAGCCCGGCCACGCACCCCTTCCATACCGGCGACACTGGACACGTTGATAATCGAACCGCCTGTTCCCGCCGAGATCATGGCGCGGCCGACTGTGCGCATGCCGAGGAACACCCCGGTCTGATTGACCGCAACCACACGTTCCCAGTCATCGAGGGTTGTGAGCTCGAATCGTTTGGCAAGATCAATCCCGGCGTTGTTGACGAGCACATCCACACGCCCATGTGACTTGACCACGCCGGCCACGGTTTCTTCCCAGGCTGCCTCGGACCGGACATCGAGGTGCAGGTAGGTCGTTCGTGGGATGGCCGCCGCACAAGCCCTGCCCTCATCATCGAGCACATCGGTGATGATCACTGCCGCGCCCTCCGACGCGAACAGCCTCGCCTCCTCCGCACCCTGCCCGCGCGCACCGCCCGTAATGAGGGTGACTTTGCCGTCCAGTCTGCCCACGTGATTCTCCCCTTCTTCATGATTGTTTACGGATCATCCCCGATACCCGCCGGGTACGTCGAGGTAAGCTGTTCAAAGACATCCGGATTGCTTGGGGGACACCGAAGATGGGTACGCTGCTGACGGCCGAACACAAAGCCTGGATTGGCCGCGAAGAGGCTCCGGTCCACGTGGAAGTGAGCCGGCGGGACATCATCAAATACGCCATCGCTACTGAACAGACACTGCCAAAGTACCTGGCCGGCGATGAAGCACCACCGATGTTCATCTTCAATCTCTTTGGAGCATTGCGGCAGGTGAGCGACATGCGCCACGACGGCCTGCCACGCGGTACCGGCAGCGGACCGAAGCTGCCGCTCCAGCGGGTGATGGCCGGTGGCACCGAACTCATTCTCAGCCGGCCGATCCGGCCCGGCGACCGCCTGACCGGCGTCCAGCGCATCGTCGACATGTACGAGAAAGAAGGCAGCCAGGGGCCGCTGATCTTCACCGTCAGATCCCTGAGGGTCACGGACGCTGATGGGCAACCCGTACTCGAAGAAATCCAGACGGCCATCGCGAGGTAAAGATGCAGATCAACGAGCTGAAAGTCGGCGATACCCTGCCTGAGCGCCATCACACACCCACCAACGTCACCCTCTTCATGTACAACGCAGCTGTGTGGAATCCGCACCGGATCCACTATGACGAGACGTACACGACGCAAGTCGAAAAACACCCGGGCATCGTCATCGACGGTCCTCTGCAAGGGGACTGGCTGGCCCAGTGTGTCACCAACTGGGCAGGTACTGACGGACGGGTTCTGCGGTTCAGCTACAGCAACCGGAGGGCAACCTATCTTGGCGAGACTATGGTCTCCGGCGGCCGCATCACGTCCATCGATGCGCAGAACCGGAAGGTCAGTGTGGAGCTCTTCATAAGGAACGCGGAAGGCGCAGTCACGTCACCGGGTAGTGCAGTGGTCGAGCTCTTTCGCTGACTGTTTACAGTCGCCAGTTTACAGTCGCCAGACGCTACGAGCCGGCCGATGCTGCGGCGTACCGAAGTCGAGCCAACGGGTATGTAGCGCACGGTCAAACCGGAACTCGAAAAAGATGTGATGTGCGTCCACCCCGGTCGCAAAACCCATGGCATCAATGGCCGCATTTCGCAGCGCCACCTGTTGATCGATTTCAGATGCCTCGCCACTGACAAAAAACTCTTCGTCCTCGGCACCCGGCAGCGTATGGATAGAGT
>Ga0169931_10012633_pt1 | contig 11676 bp, 11 predicted proteins | sample Kivu_15m_20L_FD_129675 | JGI IMG/M metagenome (GOLD analysis project Ga0169931, IMG submission 129675) | Freshwater microbial communities from Lake Kivu, Western Province, Rwanda to study Microbial Dark Matter (Phase II) - Kivu_15m_20L... | ecosystem: Environmental > Aquatic > Freshwater > Lake... | reverse complement strand
TGAAGGAGAAAAACAGCCGAAAGCTGATGTCGGGCGTCATCTTCACGAACCTTCGCAAGGTGGCGCATGGCCGTTCGCCAAGCTCACGCGATACCGTCACGGTGCACTACCGTGGTACGCTTCTGAACGGGACCGAGTTCGACAGCAGCTACAAGCGCGGTGAGCCCACCTCCTTTCCGCTCAACGCCGTCATCCCTTGCTGGACACAGGGCGTCGCGGTGATGAAGGTCGGCGAGAAGGCACGCCTCATCTGTCCGTCGAATACGGCCTATGGCAAGCGGGGCAGCCCGCCCACGATCCCGCCGGACGCCGTGTTGGTCTTCGAGGTCGAGCTGCTCAGCATTGAGTCGTGATCCGCCCGTTTCCATGGGGAAAAAACTGCCCAGAAGCGATAGTCGCCGGGGTATCGGGCAGCTTGCGTCCTTGACTTGATTGGTGCAGCGTCCGACGCAGGTCACCTTGTTTAGCCCTTGAGCTCCGCACGTCGGATGTCAGCTTCGGCGACATCAAGGTGGTTCAACATTTCGCGTCGGGCGCGTTCGGTGTCGTGGGCCGCGATGGCATCGTGGATCAGGCGGTGTGAGGCTGCGGCTCTCGTCGAACCGTCGTCGACGGTGACACGCGAAATGAACTCCGCAAAAAGAGGTATCACGGCGGCCATCATTATCGAGAAAAGTGGATTCTGAGTTGCACGGGCGATTTCGAGGTGAAAGGCGAGATCTGCATCCACTCGTTCACCCGTGGCGAGCACCGTTTCCAGGGTCCGGATCGCCTGGTCCATGCGCGCCACGTTTTCACTCGTACGCGCTCGGGCGGCGAGGGCCACCGCCTCGATCTCAAGTGCGCGCCGCACATCGAGCAGGTGCCGCATCGACGTGTTGCCATTGGTGCGGAGCAAAAATGCAAGTCGACGCGAGAGACCCTCAGGATTGCCAGCCATTACCCGGGCCGTCCGACCCTGGCCGAGGTCGACGAGGCCCTCGCCATTGAGCGTGCGCATGGCTTCACGTACGACGTTGCGCGATACCCCAAAATCTTCGGCGAGCTGTCCCTCTGAAGGAAGACCGTCGCCAACCGGTAAAACACCTGAGAGTATCTGCTCGCGCAACCGATCGACGACCTGCGCAACCAAGGGGACATCGCCGGGGGTCGGTACGGGTGTGTTGGCACGGCTCATGTGCCACCGATAATATGGTTTTGGTGCGACAAGGGGAAGGCGGTCGACACGGAAAATCCGATCAGTGCTGAATCGTGACGCCGAGTGCAATTGCATGTGCAGGGCGTGGCGCACCAACATAGGTGCGCTGGTAATTGAGTGCGACGCGAAGGTCGAAGCCGTGGATTACGTAATTGACGAGTGCATCCACGATCGTCCAGTTGGGTTGCTGTGTGGTCTGCACGCGGACGAGTGGTTGTATTCGGCCGATGCCGACCTCCCATGGCGTGAGGTAAGAAACCGACGCTGAAAGTGCACCGCGCACCAGTTGGCCGCGGTCGAACTGATAGTAGGTTCCTTGCGCGGTAAAGGTTCCCACGGCATCGACGTCGATCTCTCCCAGCACGTCGGCCATTGCGATGAAAAGATCACGCTGTTCAGTTGCAACGCCAGACCCATGGGATTGGTATTGAATCGCGGCACCAACGCTGAGCAAGGAGCGTTCGCCGAAGTTCGTGGCTGTTTGATAGAACCCAGGTTCGCTCCCAATGAGGCTGAAGCTCAGGCGACTGACGTAGAGATGGTTTGTCGTCTGTGCGGTTGTGGCTGGGATCATGTTGAAGACGCCGGCGTAGTACTTGAGGCGGGCATCAAGAACCTGTCCCCAAATGACAGCTCCGTTGTCTCGCCCGGTTGCACCAGCCTTTGGCCCGACCCAGCCGCCGGGAAAGTATCCCGGGTAGTTCCAGTCGCTGATGTAAAAGGGCCCCGTGAGCTGTGTCCGATCGGCCGGCACGATCAGCCTCCCTGCCCACACATTGAAGGCGTGATGCGGTTGAAATCTGAGGGTCAAATCCATCACGCGCGGTGGATTCTGATCCCATGCCTCGAACCCCGGTACGCTGGCGTTGAAACCTGCTGCCCAGGAGAACCAGCGATCGAGCTGTCCCGTGAAGCGCGTTTCCACATAGGCCGTATCGAGGATTGCACCGTTCAGTTGATGTGGCCGCGAGCGGTTCTGAAAGCGCGCCCCGATGCGCATGCCGATGTTGACCTTCACCGGGGTGTTGTCGCGGGGAAGTGCCGGTTCGGTGATCTCCGGTTGCTGTTGTTCGGCCAGCGCCAGGGCGGGGGAGCCCGAAAATAGCGCGAATGCCGACAAGAAAAGCAAAACAATGTCGGATCTCATTGGCGCTGCGTCCATGCGCGCCATGTGGCCATCGAGCGCTTGAAATGGTCTTCGGGGCTGTCCTTGATTCCATAGGTGTGCAGCACGATGGGGCCTCGATAGCCGCGCCTGAATAACGGTTGAACGAAGTTCGCATTCACGTCGAAGTCGCCCCGATCGAGGGGTTGTATGGTGTGCTCCCATCCCTTTTCATCGGGAATGCGATCCGCTCCGTTGACCGTGACGACGGCGACGTGGGGCAAGACCCTGTCCATGATCTCGGCAAGGCGATCGCGATTGCCCGCCTTGAGCTCGTGACACAGATGGAGCGAGATTCGGATGTTGTCGCGACCGGCGTCCTTGACCCATTGCAGCGCCTGCTCGGCGGTGAGCAAGGGTGTTCCCGCGTGTGGGTAGAGCACCACGGTGACGTCATGGCGCCGTGCGAGGTCCGCGAGTGCCTGTATCTTGGGGATACTCTCCTTGGCCTTGTCAGGATTGCCGGTCCATTCACCCGGACCGAACATGACCCAGAAGAAACCACCTGCCCGCGCGACGGCGGGAAGAATGCGTTCGAGGTAGTCCCGATCGATCGGCCGGTCCAGGCCCATCATCCAGAGCGTCGTCACGAAGCGAAAATCGCCCCTCGTCACGGCAGGAACAGCCGCCAGCTCCGACACCTCATCCGGGCTTGGGCTGGACGTGGCGAGTCCGTCGAAGCCAAGGTTGCGCAGAAAGTCGACCTGTCGCACGATCGGCCATTCGTTCACGGTGAAATCAAAGGTGGAAAGCGGCGATCCGGTCACCGTTTGCCTGGCCGACGGTTCTGCCCGGCTTTCCTTGGGCGGTGTGGAGGCGCAACCTGTCAGGCAACTTGCCAGGAAGGCCACGTTGGCGATTCGTCTGAACAGCGCTGTCGGTCTCCGTTGTGGTATCAGCAATGACATATGGGATATGTTATGGGAGAAACAAACAGAAATGAAGTAAAATCGATAAAAAAGGCTTTGCATATGGGATATCTATTGTTGTAATATTTTTCACCTTTACCGGTCACCCATGTCCAGCCCAACCCCCGAGTTTCTCTCCCGTCTTGTCTCCATCGTCGGTGCCGAGGGTCATTCCACGGACCCGGAGGTGCTTGCGCCCCACCTCGTCGAGTGGCGCGGACGCTGGCGCGGCAACACACCCATTCTGCTTCTGCCCAAAACCACGGACGAGGTTTCGCGCATCGTCGCGGCTTGCCACGATGCCGGCGTGGGAATCGTACCACAGGGTGGCAACACCGGCTTGCAGGGGGGCCAGATCCCCGGTGCCCACGGCAACGAGGTGTTGCTCACTCTTTCCCGCATGAACCGCGTCCGCAGCGTGGATCCCATCGACAACAGCATGGTGGTCGAGGCAGGGATGACCCTGCTTGCCGTTCAACAGGCTGCCGCCGAGCACGATCGCCTCTTCCCACTCAGCCTTGGGGCCGAAGGCACCTGTCAGATCGGCGGAAACCTCGCGACGAATGCAGGTGGAATACACGTGGTACGGTACGGCAACGCGCGCAGCCTGGTGCTGGGGCTTGAGGTTGTGCTGCCGGATGGTCGCGTCTGGGACGGACTGCGTGCCCTGCGCAAGGACAATACCGGTATTGATCTCAAGAATCTCTTCGTCGGCTCCGAGGGGACGCTTGGCATCATCACGGCGGCCGTTCTCAAGCTGTTTCCCCGCCACCGGCAGGTCAGTACCGTGTTCGCGGCAGTGCCCTCGATTGAGGCGGCGGTTGCGCTTTTGGGGCATACGCAACACAGGGTTGAGGATGCAGTGCTTGCCTTCGAACTTCTGCCACACAGCGCGCTGGAGCTTGTCACCCGACACATCCCGGGAACGGTCAATCCGCTGGGTGAGGTGTCACCCTTCTATGTGCTCTTTGATCTGACGGCGCCCCGCGCTCTGGCCGAATCGGTCATCGAGTCGGCGCTTGAGAACGGCATCGTCACCGATGCCACGATCGCCGATTCACCTTCCAAAGGTCAGGCGCTCTGGCGCATTCGTGAATCGCTGCCGGATGCCCAGAAGAACGAGGGGGCGAGCATCAAGCACGACGTTTCGGTCGCCGTCTCTCGTATCCCGGCCTATGTCGCCGAGGCCGAAAAACAAATTCGCGCGCTCATTCCCGACTGTCGGCCTGTCACCTTTGGACATCTCGGCGATGGCAACCTGCACCTGTGCGTCAGTCGGCCGGTGGCGATGCGCGATGCCGACTTTCTTGCGATGCGCGACCCCGTCAATCACATCGTGCACGATCTGGCCCACGAGGCGGGCGGCTCGATCAGCGCCGAACATGGCATCGGCATCGGAAAGCGCGAAGAGATCCGCCGCTACAAGAGTGCGGTCGAGTTGGAACTGAACACACGCATCAAACAGGCGCTGGATCCGCGCGGGATCATGAATCCCGGCAAGGGCGTGGGCTGAGGGCGCTACGGTTCGCCAGGGTCTGGGAGTTAGTATGTCCAGCTTGTTTTGCCCATGGTACGTAGAATGCGCGCCATGCGTTTAACTTTGGTTTCCTTGGCTACGTGCCGGCGCGACCATCACGCTGACCGCGGATCCCGTCGACAGCGCACAGGTCGAGAACGGTGGTGACGATGGCAATCCCGTGGTCATCCCCGGCATCCGCCCCGCACCCGCCGCCTACAACGGACAGTTCATTCAGATGGACGTCGTGTCGGTGGTCGAAGTGAAGCAAAACTAAAAGCGGATAGACCCCGTGCGCCCGAACGTATCGAACAGGCACCGGATCCGCGAGCGATCATGAATCCCGGCAGGGGCGCGGGCTGAATCCGCTACGGTTCGCGAGGGATCGCAATCCGGCGTTCATCCGCGCCTTCCCGTCGCATGTGTTTGTACCAGCGTTGGTAGGCCGGAATTGCCAGCGTGCAAAGCAGGGTCATCACGATGAGCGTGCTACAAAACGCGGCGTGATCGACGAGGGCTGTGCGAAGCGGCCGGTCGCCATGGCCGAGCGCAACCAGTGCGAATGAAAACAAGGCGCCGGTCCAGTACTCCTGTGGAAACGGTCCAAGCCAGTGCTTGCCCAGCCACCATACTTGCCCCGGACGGAAACGTGACCAGCCAAAGGGCGGATTGAAGAGAAACCAGATGAGATCCCACACGATGATCCAAAAGAAGAAGCGTCCAAGGACCAGCGCCTCGGTGCCCATGGACCACGGTTGCCCCATCGCAAAGCCCACGTGAAAGCTGACGAAGGTGAGCGGCAGCATGACGGCGTGGTATCCGGTCAACGGCTTGCCGGCCATCACCAGCGAAAATAGCCGCGCGTACCAGGGGGTGACACGGTACCAGGTCGGCAAGGATTCAGCCCAGCCGCGCGCGCCCTCGATTTCGATCTCGGCCAGCGCAAAGAGAAGGGCATAGGCAAACAGGAGCGCATGGCCGGGCAGGGCGGAAAGAAACAGGCTCATGGGCGAAATCATGACCCGAATTCGTTCGCCGTGGCGTTACAATCTTGCAATGCGCATTCTGTACGGTGTCGTCGGCGAAGGCATGGGTCACGCCATGCGTTCACGGGTCATTCTGGACGAGCTGGTAAAGGAACACACCGTTCAGGTGGTGGTCTCAGGCCGGGCGCATGACTATCTGGAAAAGCGCGCGAGTGAGCAGCTCTCGGTCAAGAAGATCTGGGGCTACACGCTGGTCTACGAAGACAACGAGGTCCAGAACTGGAAGACCCTGGCGGCAAACCTCAAGGGGGCTGTCAGCGGCTGGCCGAAGAACATCAAGGCGTATCACGAGATCGTGACCAAGTTCGAGCCCGATGTGGTGATCTCGGATTTTGAGTCCTGGAGCTACCTGTTCGCACAGTGGCACAACATTCCGGTGATCTCGGTCGACAACATGCAGATCATCAACCGTTGCACGCATGCGCCGGAGATCTTGCAGGGGCATCACGCGGACTTTGAGTTGACCCGCGCGATCGTGAAGGCGAAGGTGGCAGGCGCCTTTCACTACCACATCACGACCTTCTTCTATCCGCCGATCCGCAAGGAGAAGACCTCACTGCATCCGCCGATCTTGCGGCCGGAGATCTTGTCGGCGAAGCCCGACAACGGCGAGCACCTGCTGGTCTATTCCACCAGCACCACGAACACGGAGCTTCCCGACGTGCTCAAGCGATCGGGTCGCGAGCGTCGCGTGTATGGCCTGCGCCGCGACATCAAGCAGGGGGGGAGGGACGGCAACCTGCGCTACATGCCCTTCAGCGAGACGGGTTTCATTGACGATCTCCGTACCTCTGCGGGGGTCATCGCAAACGCGGGCTTCACGCTGGTCGGCGAGGCCGTGTACCTGCAGCGGCCGATGTTGGCCATGCCCGTGCGCGGCCAGTTCGAGCAAGTCTTGAACTCGCGTTACCTTGAACGCGATGGTTATGGCATGTCCGCCGATCGTCTGGACGATCAGGCTATCGGACGTTTCATCGAGGGCCTGCCGAACCATCGGCAGAAGCTGCAAGGCTATACGCAGGACGGAAACAACGACCTGTTGAACGCGCTGAAGGGAAGTCTGGCGGCGGCAGGGCCGCGTTGAACCGGTCGCACGAACGATACGAGGTCGTGAGCCGTTCGTGTCTTGCTGCTAGCCGTTGGTCGCAAATGGCAGCGGCTTGCTGGCTTGCGAGATGATCTCGGGCGCGTAGTTCCGGTTTCCAGTCAACCCACGTCCGTCGCCGTATCCCGCGAAACCGCCGTACTCGAAATCCGTGGCCGGGATGCCCATGGCCAGCAACGCATTGGCGAGCCAAAAGACGTGTCGAAGCGGTTCTGCGACATGGCCCGTGGCAGCACCATGCCGGAGAACTTCGATGCCAGGACGGGCAAGGACCTTCGCGACCACGGGTACACCTGGACCTCGGCTGTGTTTCTCTTGCTCGCGAACGATCTGCGGACGAACTGAAGAGCAATCGCGTCAGTCAGAGGTGATCATCTCAGGCGCGATTCAATAAACGCGTCGAGTTGTCGGTACGCGTTTGCTGGCGATCCCGTGGGATCGCCAAGCGCGACCTGCAGGCAGAGCCCGTCCGTCAACGCGCTGAGCAGTGAGGCCTCGGCGCGGGCATCCACCTGGCGAAACTCCTTGCGCTTCACACCGTCGGCGATCACCTCTTGCAATAGCCCACGCCACGCCGTGTATCGCTGGGCATTGAGGCGTGCGAGCGTCGGGTTGAATACGGCGCGTGACCAAAATTGAAACCACAGTCGCCACTGCATGCGAGCCTCGGTCTTCGCAGGAACAACCAGACGCAGCACCAGGCGCAAGCGTGTGAGTGCGGAGGTAGAACGCGCGACCCGCCTTGTCAGCACCTCTGTGAATTTCTCCGAGGCGTGGCGCAGGGCCTCGCCGACCAGCTCATCCATGCTTTCAAAATGGTGCGTGAGCGTTCCCGGGGAAACGCCGGCGTGCTGTGCGACGCTTCGAGCGGTCGTGCCCGTCATCCCCTCGGTCGACAGCAAGGTCGCCGCGGACTCCACCAGCAAGGCGCGGCGCCGGTCGGTTGAGAGTCTTGGCGTGGTTGCGGGCTTGCGCTTGCGAGGCTGGGTCACTGGATTATTTCTTCTTCAACGTAAAGGGCCGGGTCATGAATCCGTAGAAGCTCTGCGCTTGCGGCGTTTGCTTGCCGAATTGTCGGTAGTCTCCAGAAAACAGGAGTGTGCCCGACAAACCGTCAGCCGAGAACCATTTTCCCGGCAGCTGCGGCAGATAGGCCACATGCTCTCCCTCCCAGTAGGTATCGTGGTGCACGAGTGACCAGGGACCCCAGGGGCTTGGTCCCTCAAGCATCACCAGCTCGCGCGCGCGGTGCCAGGTTTCCTCGGCAATCTTGGGTGGTGTGGCCAGTGAATGGGGAACAACGTCACTTGAATACGTGAGGATGAAGCGACCCGTGGCCGCGTTGTAGGTCATCGTTGGATGTCCGACATGGCCGTGATCGCTGTGCACGGGGCGCGCGCGTTGCTCGTCGCGGATCCAGGCCGGATCGGCACCGACACCGACATAAAACTCCCAGGTCTTGCGATTCAAAATGGACTTCTTCGGCGCGCGCGCAAGGTACACGTGGTTGCCGGTCTCCCAGCTCTCGTCATTGGAGATGGCGTAAACGTAGTCTCCGAGATCTGTGGGGACGCCGGTGTAGCCAGGTCCGAAGCCGACAAACGCAAGGCCGGCGAACTTTGGCCCAAGGAAATAGGGTGTGTTCTTGCCGGGGATGTTCTTCCACGTGCGCCCGAGATCGTCCGAGTACATGAGCGCCGCAACACCGCCGAGTTCCGATACGGCATCCAGTTGTCGGGTGATCGTGTCGTTGACGGCGCCGGGATCGTTTTGTTGTCCGCCGGTCTTCCAGCGTTCCTTGCCGGGAAACGAATAATTGTAGTCGTAGGCCGCGACGTACAATCGCTGCCCGATCGCAAGCGCACCTGAAACGTAGCGCACACGGTCCGAGCTGAATCGCTTGAGCCCCGGAAAGCGCGAGATCTCCTTCACCACGTGATTGGGTGGCAGACCCGTCACCTGCATGAGGTGCGCGAAGTTCCAGGGCTCGCCGAAGTTTTTCCCATCGTCGTCAACGGTGTAGATGTTCCCGTCGGCACCCCAGGTCCACCAGTGCATGTCGGTTCCTGTGCCCGGGTACTTGGACGCCGGGGCCGTGAACTCAAGACCGGAATAAAGCGCGCTCGGTGGTGCGATGGTCCGCTTCACCGGATCGCCGAGCGAGGGGGCTGCCGAGAGGCAAAGCAGCACGAGCGACAGCGGGGCGGGGCTCGTGACGGAACGAACGCGGCTGGTCATAATCGTACGATTGTACGAATAAACGCACCTGTTGCCAAGCGTTTCGGGGATCACCCGCTCACAACGCCTGTCCCACGAACAACGCCACCCCGCCCGCCACAAGTATCACCAGAAACGCCATCCCCACCCGACGGCCGAGTGCCCAGCCACCCACCGTGGCCGCCATGGTTCCCTTGACGAGTGTGTTCGTCACGGCCGCGAGCGTGATGCCCGTCGCCACCACGCTCGCCTCCGTACCCGAGCGGTGCAGCTCTGTGAGCGACAGTGTGATGGCGTCGACATCGGCGAGGCCCGAGAGGATCGCCGAGGCGTAGAGACCACTTTTTCCGACGTAGATCTGCGCTGCCTTCGCCACGAAGAGCACGGCGCCGTAGAGCAATCCGAACTGCACTGCCTGCTTCAACGCAAACGGATTTCGCAACGGCACCGGGTCAGTCGACTCTGTATTGCGCCCGCTCTTGCGGACCCAGATGGCCGCGATGATGAAGCCGGTGGCCGCCATGGTCCCAAGGGGCAGCGCCACTGTTGCAAGCAGCGGTCCGTCCACGACGCCGATGACCACCACCAGTCGCGCAAACATCATCGAGGACGCCGCGAGAATCGCCACCGCAGACAGGGGCGCAATCGCAGGCGTCTCCTTCGCTCGCCCCGCAAAGGTCAGCGTGACCGCCGTCGATGACACGAGCCCACCAAGAATGCCGGTCACGAGCAAGCCTCGATGTCCACCCACCACCCGTACGGCAACGTAGCCCGCAAACCCGATGCCAGCAACCAACGCGATCATCAAACCCACCTTGAACGGGTTGATGACCTCCAGCGGACCCACCGTGCGGTTCGGCAGCAACGGTATCACAACCAGCGCCAGCAAGACGAACTTTGCGGTCGCATACACATCGTCCTCGGATACCCGCGCGATAAAACCGTGCAACGGTCGCTTGACCGCGAGCAGTCCCATCGTTGTGGCAGCGCCTGCTGCCACGAGCAGATAGCGCTGCCCATCGGGCAGAATCTCGTGCGTCCCCGCAACCGCCCCCAGCACGAAGGTCACGATCGCGGCGATCTCGGACGAGACCCCCAGATCGTCCTTGGTGCGGGCGTGCGAGATGGCGAGCAGCACCACGATGGCCGCAAGCAGCGCGGCAAGAAGCCATTCGCCGAAGATGGGGCGAAGCATGGCGCCGATGGCACCTGTCAGCGCCACGAGCGGGAAGGTCCGAACCCCGCCGAAGTCCGAGCCCGGGCGTCCAGCGTGAGCCTGTTGGCGCTCGGCCCCGACAAGGCCGCCTGCGGCGATGGCCACAGCAATGGAGAGCAGGGCGTCTTGAAGTGTCATCGCGATGCCTCAGTCTAGTCTCACGACCTCTTCTCGTGTGGGAATATGAACATTCACCCCGCGCCCCGTCAGCGTGGCGCAAAGCGGTCCCTGTTGATCATGCTCGCCATGGACCAGGAACACCCGGCGCGTGGCGCCACAGGCCTTGACGTAGGCGAGCAGATCGTCGCGATCCGCGTGGGCGCTGAAGGCGTTTAACACCTCGACCTTCGCGCGGAGCGCCCGCTCGATGCCCCAGATCTTCACGCGCGGGCGACGATCGACCAGGCGCCGGCCGAGGGTGTGCTGGGCCATGAACCCGACGATCAAGATGGTGCTGCGTTCGTCGCTGATGTGATTGCGCAGGTGATGCAGCACGCGCCCCGCCTCGGCCATGCCCGAGGCCGAGATGACGATGGCAGGACCGACGTGGCGATTGATCACCATCGACTCTTCCCTGGTACGCATGTACCGGACACCCTCGAAGGAGAACAGGTCGCTGTGTTCGTCGAGGAAGGTCTTGGTCTCGGCGTCAAAGCACTCCGGATGTCGGCGAAAAACCTCGGTCGCGTTGATGGCAAGTGGCGAGTCGACAAAGATGGGGAGCTCCGGGAGCCGGCCCGCCTTGCGCAGCTCGTGGAGCACGTAGAGGATCTCCTGCGTTCGACCGACCGCAAAGGCCGGGATGATGATCTTGCCGCCGCGGCCAATCGTGTCCTTGACGATGCGCTCGACCTCGTCGTGGATCTGCTCGACCGTGCCGTGGAGCCGGTTGCCGTAGGTGCTCTCCATGACGACGTAGTCGATGGGGCGCGGTGGCGACTCGGGGTCGCGGATGATCGGCAATCCCTTTCGGCCAAGATCGCCCGAGATCACGAGTCGCCGGCTTCGTTCGTTCTCGGTGATGTCGAGTACGAGCTGGGCCGAGCCAAGAATGTGGCCAGAATTCAGGAACGTCGCCTGCACACCGGGCAGCGGCTCGAAGGCGTTGTGATACGGCATTGTCACGAAGCGCTCGAGCGCTCGATTGACGTCTTCCTCGTCGTAGGGAGGAACAATGGGGACCCAGTCTGGATCGTCCTCAAATTTTCGGTTCAAGTACGCCGCGTCGCCCGCCTGAATCCGGGCGGAGTCGCGGAGCATGAAGGAACAGAGATCGAGGGTGGCGGGCGTCGCGTAGATGGAACC
>Ga0169931_10012631_pt1 | contig 11677 bp, 9 predicted proteins | sample Kivu_15m_20L_FD_129675 | JGI IMG/M metagenome (GOLD analysis project Ga0169931, IMG submission 129675) | Freshwater microbial communities from Lake Kivu, Western Province, Rwanda to study Microbial Dark Matter (Phase II) - Kivu_15m_20L... | ecosystem: Environmental > Aquatic > Freshwater > Lake ... | reverse complement strand
GTTTTCGAACCTCGAATGGTGGGATGAGTCCATCGAGACTTGGAATGGAACTTCAAGATCTAAGCTTTCTCACGCATTTGATCTCGTTATAGTAACACACCCCATTGTTTCATCAGATATTTTACAGATTTTAAATTCATCAAATAAAGTTGTTGACTGTACAGGCAAATTGAATGGATTTAGAAACGTAATATCAATCTAATTGAAACGGGTTTTTTGTCGCCTCTTTTGATGGATATAAAGTTTAGTTAGGTAAAGTAAAGTAAAGGGAAATAGCAATTGAAAGAGTCCGTATGAAATAAGCCTCACCTTGAATAATAAAGTGAATCGAGAGAAAATAACTTTACTAAGCAAGTCACGCAAAAATAGAATCTTTCTCTCGCGACCTAGATTTATGTTTGAGTAGGCTTTAATGTAGTTCGTAAATTCCTTTTCGACGTTAGGTACTAATCTATTAAAATCAAGCATGGAATTAATCAGTTCTTCCGAACGAGCCTTTGCCTCATAGTAGCGTGAGCTAGATACTGAATTTTTGTGAAGTGTGTACTTTAAAACAGGGTGAGGGACCGTGGTCAAATCACCAACATGTAAGAGCCGGATCCACAAAGAAAGGTCTTCGCTAGGAAAGTCTTTCTCGCGATACAAGCCCACTTCAATTGCTGCGCTTTTACGAAATACAGCACTTGGGTGAGCAGTTCGATCTGAGTGCACAAGGGAGAGAGCGGTAGATAATGGAAAAATGGGCGACGGCATCAATCCAAGGTTTTCGCCTGAATCATTCACGAACGAGTAATCGCCAAAAATTGCTACCGTTGAATCTTCAACTTTGGATAATTGAAGTTCGAGTCTTTCTCGAGGATATTCATCATCAACATCGAACCTTGCAATCCAAGGGTGCTTGGCCAAGCGAATTCCTTGATTCAGAGCTGCAACTAATCCGTGTCCTTGGTTAGAACAAAGTGTGAATTCGAAATTGAAATCAAGTTTCGATAGGATACTCCACGAATCATCTGTGGAGTGATCATCTACGATTATTAATTGATCAGATGGCCCGAGACAAGCTCTTAAATTTGACACAATTCTTGGAGTCCACAGAGCTCCATTCTTTATCGGTAACAGGGCCGTGATAGCTGGTCTCATCGTCAGTCGTCAGTTTTTTAATCCGAAGTGAAAATTCATTTACGAAGTTGCTCCTCAAAATACAAAATAGTTTCCTTTAGTCCGCACTCAACCGACATTGATGGATTCCACCCGATGTGTTCTCGAGCTAAAGATAGATCCGGCCTTCTTTGCTTTGGATCGTCCACAGTTTTCTCATGAAACACGATTTTCGAATTTGAATTGGTTAAGCGCAATACAAGTTCTGCTAATTGAAGAATTGTGTACTCAAATTCAGTACCAATATTTACTGGACCTGAGATTGGTGACTTAAAGCAAAGAGCGTAGATACCAGAAATGAGATCATCTACGTAACAAAAAGAGCGGGTTTGTGTTCCATCTCCATAAATCTTAAGATCGTCTCCTCGTAAAGCAGCAATAATGAAGTTGCTTACTACGCGACCATCATCAAGTGACATCCGTGGACCATAGGTATTGAATATTCGAGCAACAGTAATACTTAAGTTAAATTGACGTGAATGATCAAAAAAAAGTGTCTCTGCGGCTCTCTTACCTTCGTCATAGCATGCACGTGGGCCAATCGGATTTACATTGCCCCAATAAGATTCGGGCTGAGGTTGAATCCCAGGATCGCCATAAACTTCGCTTGTAGAAGCTTGAAAAATAGGAATATTCAACCGTTTTGAAAGCCCCAGAAGATTGATTGCGCCAATTACACTTGTCTTAATGGTTTGAGATGGATTCTTTTGGTATTGAATTGGTGAGGCAGGGCAAGCAAAATTCATTACGTAGTCGCACTCAATATAGAGTGGGAAAGTCACATCATGTCGGATTAACTCAAATCGAGAATCTTTTTCCAAATGTGCAATATTCTCTCGTTTTCCGGTAAAGAAGTTGTCGACTCCGATGACTTCATGATTTGATGTAAGAAGAAAATCGCTCATGTGGGATCCAAGGAATCCTGCAGCTCCAGTAACAAGAATTCTCATCTATTGATTCCCATCAAGTTTGCCTGGCGATCGAAATTAGGAATTAGATCTCGTAGTTGATTAAATGTTCCTTGTGCCATCACTTTTCCTCCTTCGAGATATACAACAGAATCACAGTTTTTTACTGTTGAAAGTCTATGCGCAATAATGATTGTTGTCACTTGATTTTTCATCGAATTGATAGTTTGCGAAATTTCATATTCTGATTCAGCATCAAGAGCACTTGTCGCCTCATCCAATACCAAGAGTGCAGGGTTTTGGTAAAGAGCTCTAGCGATTCCGATTCTTTGTCGTTGGCCACCTGATAATTTTGAGCCTCTCTCCCCAACCTGTGTTTGAATTCCATTATCGAGTGAAGACACCCAAGACTGCAAATGTACCCTATCCAGCACTGTCCAACACTTTTCAATATCTAGATCTTCAGGGCTTAATCCAAACCCTATATTTTCAAGAATTGAACCAGACATCAAGTAAACATTTTGTGGTACGTATGAAATTCTATTCACGTTAACACTTAACTTTATGGGACTTACCCCAAAAACAGATATATCTCCAGACTGAGGAGTTATTACACCCAATATCAGATCTACAAGTGTTGACTTTCCAGCACCTGAAGGTCCAACGATTGCAAATGTGGATAGGTGTGCAATATCAAGACTAATCTCTTGCAGGGCAGGCAAATTATTTTGTGGATAAACGTATGTCACATTTCTAAGTGATATTCCGAGTGAATAATCATGCGTTGTATTTGCAAGCAATGTTTCATTCGACTTCCGACGAGAAGAGACATGGTCCTTTATCTCGAAGAAGAGCTCTGAACCACCAGCAGCACCTCGGAGCAAGAGAAAACCTTGCTGAAGTTTGAGAACTGAAGGGGCAATTCTGGTGGAAGCTGTTAAAAAAATTGCAACCAGGCTTGCAGCCTCTATCGCGGGTCGAGACAAAAATGCATACGCAGATATGCCGAGTCCTGAAACCACAACACATATCTCAAATGCGTATTTTGAAAATTGCGCAAGCATTTGTTTGTTTACTTGGAAAGTTGCAGCATCCTCTCTACTTCTAGCAATTCTTTGAACAAAAAATGGACGTCTACCACTAACTAAGATTTCTCGGTAGCCACCTATTGCATCAGCGATTGCACTTGTGGTCGCGACATTAGCACGAGACATTCCAGTTCCCCATTTACGAGCATTGACGCCTTGATACTTATTTAGCAACATGAAGAGCGAGAAAAAAAAGAGCAAGCATATAAAAGTCAAAAGGGGCGAGAAGAAAAAGAGAGTAACTAACATTGACATTTGAAGCGCTATTTCTGTTGTAATATTTAAAGATTGACCAATAACGCCACTCATCACAGAAGAACTTCCTGTTGTCAATGAATATTGATATTGAGGAGTTGAGAACCGTTGTAGATCTGCAATCTCTTGATTGAAAATAGCTTCTGACAATCCTTTTGAAATTTTTACCTCCCGGCTGGCAAGGAATCTGAAATTTCGAAGCCCAAGGTAGTAACCAAGAAAAGATTTTAGAATCATAAAAAATGCAGCAATTATTCCAAGAATCGCAGTAGTGGTTTGCGGGGTTGTTCCATCTAGCTGAAAAACAGAAATGATGGACTCAAATGTTGAAGGTAGTTGGGTGCCCTGAACTGAACTAGTTATCACCGCGACAATGCCCCCGATAAGAATTAGTCCTATCAAGTCAAGAACTATCAGGGATAATTGAATCGACGCTGCTAAAGCCAGGTAAAAACGATCTCTAGTATTCAGTAAGTTTAAGCATTTCCGAATAAGTTGGAGGATACTTGTTGGGTTCCACTCTGTAGAAGACATGTCCATAGAATATCGCTTTATCTGGCAACGATTTGGTTTCGAGCCGTATGCGCTGTTTCCTCTACACTTTCTATGTGAATCTTCAAAAAATTGGCAAACTGCGCTCGGGAGAGTTCGCCATTGTTGTTCCTACCAGAAATCGATCTACCCTATTGGCTGGGCTTATAACAAATCTGGAAAGGGCCTATAAGAAACCTATAGTTGTTGTAATCATCGATTCATCTGATGATTGCCTCTTAAGAGAGACATCTTCTAACGTCCTGAATTTGTTTACAATACGCACTCACATTCAATCAGCGGCACAACAGCGGAATTTAGGATTACAATATATCTTTGGAAATCCAATAGTGAATAAAGTGAACTATATTTCGTTTTTAGATGATGACGTGAGAGTGTCTCCAGATTACCTTCAGAAATTACAGACAATTTTTGACAAGTTTCCAAACGCTGTTGGAGTGTCCGGTTACGCAAGAAATGAATTGCATAGAGTGCAAAAGCGGACCAAGATTAGAGATTTCATTGGAATTACTGGAGCGCCAGGCACTCTTACAAGGGCTGCAGTCAATATTAGTCCATTTGGAATCCAGTCTATTCAGGAAGTTGAGTGGTTAATTGGATGTTCCTCTTGGCGCTTAGACGCAATTCGGGAATTACGTTTTGAAAGTGACTTTAACGGACACTCGCTCTTTGAAGATGTAATCTTCTCTTCTAATGCTCGCAAAAAAGGACAACTACTTTTTGACCCTACTCTTGAATTGGAGCATTTTCTAGAATCAGAAAAAAGTGGAAATATCAAAAAACATCACTTGGATTGGATAAAAAATCGATACAGAATATTTGAATACGGTGTTCCCAACTTGTCAAAAGTAAGATTTTGGGCATTGGCTTTGGTTTTGATAACTGCTGCTGCTGGAAAAGCAATCTTTAGTAAGAGAGATAGAAAAAAGCTAATCGGGTTATTGCTTGGTACATTCACCACTATGAGAGGTTTATTGTTAAAATGAAATACTACATCACAAGTCAGTCAGATAGTGAAGCCTTTTCAATTCCGAAGAATGGCCCATGGCTAAAGTTTTTTGAAACAATTTTTGCGGCTGGGCACGAGATTGTTCCCTTGGAGGAATGTCCAGACATAATTGTTTTCATGAATAATCATCCAAATCTATTAAAAAGAGTGGCAAGAGTGAATAAAACTGCCATAAAGATACTTGTCTTATGGGAGCCAAAGGTGACTCGTACTTGTAATTTTAGTGAGAATAATTCCAGAGATTTTGATTTCATTTTCTCACCGAGTCCAAGATGGATCTCAGGTGAAAACGTGGAATATTTCCCATGGCCTCAGGGCTCTGGAGAAGATTGGAAATCAGAATGGGTGAAATGGCAAGAACGAAGCAACAAAATGCTGGTATTCCAGTCGAATAAATTCAGTTTTACGAAGGGAGAGTTGTACAGTTTAAGACGAATGGTCATCAAAGGTTGTAGAGAACAGATTGAACTTTACGGGTCAGGATGGGGAGATTCAAGAAAAACGTTGCTACAAATGAGCAAAGCTGCTTATAGCCATATTAAGTGGAATGGTTTAAGGGAGCTTACGCTACCAAGAGATTGTTTTTTCAAGCCATTAAATTATAAGGGATACGCTAATGAAAAAAAACGATTACTTTCACAAACAAAATTTTCATTAGTAATCGAAAACTCTAATGACTATATCTCGGAGAAATTGTTTGATTCGGCGATTGCCGGAAATGTCGCCGTTTATGTTGGTCCCCCTTTGGAAACTTTCGGAGTTCCAAGAATTGCGCTCGAAGCTTCCTCGAATTTTGAGAGTGTTTACGAAGCAATTAATCGAGCGCAGACTGATTCTTCTATGATTGCTGATATTCGTGAAAGCCTTTATTCGTATCTTGGCAGCATGCATTTCCACCAAATGCGTAATGACATTGCATTAACTTATTTAGCAAATAGGATAATTTTGAGAGCAAATTGTAGAGTGAATTATGAACTTTAGTGATTATGCGCTTGAAAAAGTATTCTATATTGAAGACAAACTTGCGCGTCTTGTTCAACAATTTCCAAGAGAAAATAAGCAAGACAGTTTCCCCTTTTTATCCTGCGACACCTACTTTTTCTTATGTAATACAAGAGTTAACTCAGCTGCCAACATCAGAGATATTCAACGCTTAAATAAGGAATCAAAATTATACATCAATGGAAACATTCTTAGAGAGAGCTGGAGGGAGATCAGCCAAATTCTGGATAAAGCAAAACTCCAACCAGACCTAATCATCATAGGGGACTCTGATGATCCTCCTAGCCAAGACGTATTGCGCACGCTAAACCAACACTGTGCGAGAATTTACTGCGTAAACCTTGTGAATGAGATTGGCCAAGAAGTTGTATCGATACCATTAGGTTTAGAGAGCCAAAGATATAGAAGCGCTGGGCAACTGCGAGATTTCAAACAGGAAGCAAAGTTCGAGATAAGAAATCGGAGATTTGTAGTCTTGGTGGCTTGGAATGATTCGACAGATTACATAGGAAGAATAAGAGCACGTGAAATATTGAGGCCACTGACTATAACTACCGAGGTTAAAAAAAGAATTACGGCTCGATCTATACATCGACTTATGAGGCGTAGCTTGTTTGTTGCTTGCCCTAGAGGTAATGGCCTGGATACACATAGATTCTGGGAAGCGTTGTACTTGGGAGCTCTTCCAATAACCCTAAAAAAAGATGAAATTCCCGCATTCAATTATGGGCCACACTTAACTCTCGAGAATTGGGAGGAGATGAGCGAATTTAGCCATAAAGATCTCATCTCTATTTACGAAAATAGAGCAAGTGAATTGCAATCTTTCCGTCAAGATTCTTTATCACAATTAAAAACTATCTTTAACGCATGATTATGAAAGAGATTGGCAAAGAAATTCAGATTATATGGGTTGAAGTGGGAAGAAAACTACCACGATATGCTCGAAAAAATATAACACTCACTTCAAAATTGCATCCGAACCTAAAACAGACACTCTTTGCTGAATCCTCTTTGAATCTTGTGAATCTAAACAGTATCAATGTGAACCAGATACCACAATCGGATCTAACGAAGAAATTTACTACGACGCAAAAAAACTGGAAATTCAAACAGCTGTATTTTTGGCAAGGCACAACAGCACGCTTCTTTCATCTATATGACTTAATGAGTGCTTTGAATCTAGAGAATATCGTGCATCTCGAAACAGATTGTGTTTTGCTTGAACCTAAAGCATTAGATTCGATAATAAGGACAAGCAATATAAATCTTGCTTATCCTCTTCAAGCCAACAACATTGGATGTGCATCAATTTTTTATGTGAGAAACAGCGAGGCTCTCAAGAACTTCCTAGAATTCATTCTTGATAATTGGGATAATCCTGACATGGATGACATGACTCTGCTCGGCAAGTACTCCGAAAAGGAAGAAGTTCTAGTTCTTCCAACTCATTTAGATGGTGATCGTGATACCCCAAGGTACTTATTTGACGCACAATCAATAGGCAAGTTCTTTATCGGGACTGATGCTAGAAATTGCCGTTTGCCACTTGCGAGAAGAGGAATTAATGACAATCGAGATGGATCTGTGACGAGAGACTTATTGCGTCCAGATTTGACCTGGGGAATTAGCGGTAATTGGCATAAAATCAACTTGAAAGTTACTGGCTCTGGTCTAGATTCACAAATCGCAAATCTTCACATTCATTCGAAGTTTATTTCCCAGTTTGTAATTGTCATGACATTATTCCTTAAATTCTGTTTTAAGAAGAAGAGAAATTGGTTATGGAAGCTTGGATGTTTTGATATTTCTGTATTTGTTGAACGTTTACTATCTCTTCTTGCTCGAAGAGTATTTAGAATGAAGAATCATAAAGAGATGAATTTGAGATGAACGAGTTAAAATTTTATGGTACAGCTTCTTTAATTCTTCAAGAAGCGATACTGGAAGAACTGGCATTGGTAAATCTAACCTTTGAGTCACAGATTGAGATTTACTTTGATACCACTAATATCTCGTATCTTGAGAATTCTTTTCGAGTACTCATTCTCTTGGAACCACCTTCTGTAATGCCAGAAAACTATATATTGACTGCCATAGATAAGTTTGATTTAGTCATTCCACTTAGTCCATGGCGTTCTGCAGTAATGGGGTTGAGTCAATTTGCATTTCAGCCAATTGATCAACCTGTCGGATGCCTGAATGACGAACCGAAAAAGCACTCACTTGTTTTTGTTAATGCGCTTAAATTTGGTGCTGTGTCTTCGAGCCTTTATGGGTGGCGCCTTAAAATTCTTGACAAGTTGGAAACCTCAGGCATGACTGTTGAAGTTTATGGGCCTAACTGGTCTATGTCTAAGCTGATGGAGATAAGGAAGAGACTGGCTGCAACAAGACGTGCCACTTTAAGCAAAGACTTTGACTTACTAGAGGCTTGGTCAAGCCTTTTCTATCGACCAAAAATCTATAGAGGACAGACTCCGGACAAGTTGACAACAATTTCAGGTTATACATTTGCATTAATTGTCGAAAATGATTCACATTCGCTAACAGAAAAAATATTTGATGCATTATATTCAGGCGCGATAGTGTTTTATCGAGGTCCAAATTTGAGTAGTTACACGAATCTTGCGCGCTATTGTTTTGAATTGCCAAAAGGAGTTGATGAAGCCGTCGCCTTGATTAGAGAAGTTATGGAAAGTCCGAAATCATCATTAGTACCAGTCAGCAGAGATATAATTGACGACTCGAGCTTCATCGCTCCCTTTAGTTTAGCAAATACAGCCCACACGCTAGCGTTATCTATTGCATCTGCCATTAATTCATTCCATGCGTAATGATTTTCTAGTATCATTTTAACATGTCGTCAACTTATAAATACAAGATTGATAAACTCAGCTTGGGTTTAACTCTGGTATCAGCTGTCGTTTTAATGGGTTTCTTTGACCCAATTAACTGGCCCAAACAAATATTTTTGGTTTGCATTTTACCTTTATTGCTTTATAAGACTCGCCTAGCTTACAAGAGATCTTCTAGATCCAAGTTCGTGAAGAATCTAATTAAACTTTTATCATTTTCAGTTATCGTTATATGTATTGCATCTATTGGTTCAACACTATTTCAAGACGTTCCACTAACTCGAACTCTATGGGGATTATGGGGAAGAAATAATGGTTTACTGACGTTCCTAGGTTTTTTCATAATAGCAGCTAGTATGTGTATCTACTCCTTGCAGAGAGAATTCACTGAAAGATTTTTCAGAAGTTTGGAAATTGGCTCAGTTTTCTTTGTTTTGTATGGTTTATTGCAAATTCTTGAAGCTGATCCAATTAAGTGGTCAAAACAAGGTGAAGTTTTTTCATTTTTTGGCAACACGAACTTTGCATCGGCTATTTTCTATCTTTCAGCGTCGATTTTTCTTGTTTTGGCACTATATGAAGTTGCTCCCGTGCCCTTAAAAGTTCTACGAGCTTTATTCTTTATCCTCACGATTTACCTGTTGTGGGAAACAAGGTCCATACAAGGATTAGCAGCCCTTTTCATCACAACGATATTTTTAATCTACGTAATATTGAACTTGAAGCAACCACTTTTAAAGAGTACTTATTTTCTTGCCTCCTCTTCAATCGGCGTAGTAATTTTCTTTGGAACCCTTGGACTTGGTCCATTGGGCACTTTAATCTCTCAATACACGGTTCAGCTAAGATATCAATATTGGCTTGTTGGAGTTAAGATTGGAAATCTATCGCCAATATGGGGAGTTGGCGTTGACAGTTATGGTGATCACTTTCGAGCTCAACGCCCAGAGTCGCTAGCGCTAAAAACTAGTATCGATTTAACGACTAATAATGCGCATAATGTCTTTATTCAGGCTTACGCTACTATGGGAATTCTCGGATTGATCGCAGTTCTGACTCCAGCCTCCTTAGGTATCTATTTTGCTATGAGAATTCTGTTGTCAAATCAATCTTCTAAAATGGATAAGAGCATAGTTGCAATATTCATTTCACTCTGGGCGATAGCCTTCTTTTCTATTGACAATATTGCGATTGCCATTTGGAATTATGCTTTCTTAGGTCTTACTTTTGGTGTCTATGCAAGATTGAAAATGACTGCAGAATCTATTCAATTTGTGGAACAGAAAAAAAGAGCGGACATTGATGGTATGCGCTATGTCGCTTTAGCACTATCAGGAGCACTATTCGCTTTTTCTTGGTATGCATCGTATCCAGATAGGAAAGTACTGTTTTACTTAGCTAATCCAGTAAATACAAGTGATGGTAGTTCAGTCTCAGCTCGATCTCAGGATATCGTTAATTTATCAAAAAGTCCTTTCATGATGGAAGCACAGTTTTGGAATTTAGCTTTGGAGTTAAAGAAAATGAATAGTTCAAATGAACTCCTTGAATTACTCAGCATTGCAAATGATAAATTCCCTCGAGACTTTAATATTCTTGATGTGAGCGCCCTCTACAGAGAGCAAATTGGCTTATCCAATCAAGCGATTCAATTTCGTGAAAAGCAACTTGAGATAGATCAACGTCACCCCCGAGTTTGGTTGAGCTATGCTTATGACCTTAAAGCAGCCGGTAGAGAAGAGGACGCTCTTGAAGCCTTCAACAAAGTAAAAGAATTTGAGAAGTTCTTATCTGAAGACATCAAAAGCAAAATGGCTGCAATCGAGAAGGATTTCATTGGTTCCAAATAATTAGATCAATTCAGCTAATGCATTCCATGACTTAAACTGAACGACTTTTATTTTACTTTTTATCGCACTATCGAAAGGATTGAAGACGTTGAATTGGTTTGTAAGTTCAGTATCACGAGCCACTAGTGTCATGCTCCTGCCACTTCTCTTGATTTTCTACACCCTTCCTGTGGCGCACGCCTTTGACATAAGGTTCATAGATATAGCTGAAGTGACATGGACTGGCTCATCGAAGCCCACAGTTTCTTCTAAGGAGATCTCTTCCGCAATTGTTAATCAAGTTGGACCGGATTGGTCTGAGTTTACCAGTTCGCAAGGAGGTGCGAATATGAAAACTATTAACTTTAGGTATGGCCAAACTCTTTTGTCGCCAATTCAATTACGTTCGCCTTTTGAATGCGATAGTACAAATTTCCCGGCCTATGTAAACTCAATTCGTAACGATGTTTATCAACAACTGGATCTAAATGACGCACAAGACCGGTATTTGATCATTCTAACCCCTGACATTGGATGTAATTGGTCCGGTCGAGCTCTAATTGGGAGCATCGCGGTCAAAGGTGGATTAATGGTTCTGCATAACACTGCAAGCGCCTTTGTTATCACCCATGAACTAGGACATTCTCTAGGGCTAGGACATTCAAATCTTCTAAGGTGTGATAGCGGATCAAGTGATGGAGCCTGGAGTAGGAGCTGTAAGGCTGTTGAATATGGCGGAAGTATTGATGTGATGGGAAATGTTTCAACCACGTCACCTCTTTCAACTTATCATCAATGGCGGATGGGGCTTCTTGAAAAAGAAGAGGTAAAACAATCCTGGCTCAATGAATCTATTGAGCTAAGTGCATCAGATATCTATGGCGGAGCAAGAGCAGTATTTATCAGAGATGGAAAATCAACCTACTGGATTGAATATAGAAGGCCTAAGGCAGGTCTTTCTTATAACCCAGGGCTAGTTATCTATCGAACTGATCCACCATCACCAAGCTTTATCGAT
>Ga0169931_10012630_pt1 | contig 11677 bp, 23 predicted proteins | sample Kivu_15m_20L_FD_129675 | JGI IMG/M metagenome (GOLD analysis project Ga0169931, IMG submission 129675) | Freshwater microbial communities from Lake Kivu, Western Province, Rwanda to study Microbial Dark Matter (Phase II) - Kivu_15m_20L... | ecosystem: Environmental > Aquatic > Freshwater > Lake... | reverse complement strand
GGAAGATGAGTAATGTTCAACAATTTCATACCATCTATTATTTTTGTAAATATAAATCGGATACCACCCATATGATTTTACCTCATAATACGGTACACCCTTGTAATCTTTATTCCAAAAACCTTCTATGTTTGAACCCCTGAATGGAAGTTGGGCAATTGTATATAAATCAGCTTTAGTGTTTGGTGTAACCTTACCTTTCATCTTTCTTGGGTCTATAAAATTTTCTTTTGTAATGGAACTATAATCACCATCTTTTCTGTAATTTAAAAGATATAGTTCTAACAAAAATAATTCATGACCTTTTGGTAGGTTCATATAAGTCGTTAGATTTTTAATAACATCTAAAAGTTCTGCTCTTGTTTTTTTTGTTTTCTTTTCTTCATTGAGATAACGAAATAACTTAACAATATGAGGCTCAATAACACTCTCATCTTGTTCTACTATAACGCGTAACCTTTCAAGTATTTTGTTAAATCCCATCTTTGAAAATATTAACTTTTACATTTTTCAAGCGCCATGTCCAATAAAACCTTTGAGTAATATTTTGTGGAACCTTTTAGGAAAGCACCATCGGTTGGTAATGTAGAACAACTGGCAGTGAGATTGAAGTTTTCTGATGCCTTCAAAGTCACAACAATTTGACCATTATTATTGGTCATAGATTCCAAACTATAGTTTGCCCATTTTTTTCTTAATTCTTTGTCGGTAAAAAGTTCAATTGTCTGACCTATCTGTCCAGCGGTTAATGATGCAACAGCATCGGTTTCAGAACCAGGAACTCTTGATATATCTCCGTATCTTGCCGCCTGCACCGTTCCTGTACTTGCATCTGTTGACGCTGTAGCATCCTCGGCTTGCTCAATTAATCTCTTATATTGAGTTTCTTTGATTATATACTTCATAAAAATTTTTTTAAAATAATATTATTTTCAGCAATTCTTTTTGCCGTTTTAACTCCCGACTTTTTACTTTTCATCGGTTTTGGTTTTTTTTGTTTCTTTGCCATTAGATTTCAATTCTTATTTTACTTCCAAATCCTAACTGTTCGAAATACGATTTTATTTTTTCCCTCAAAGCACTTCTTTTTTGGTACCTGTAATCCGTAAAAACCAATTTCATATTACCTCCATTAGAGGATGGTTCAAATCTTATACTCTTTAAGTCCCTTGCTTCAGGCCAACTACGTATGGTTTTTTTAATTTCTTTGTTGAGGACCTGTTTTATCCATCCCTCAATACCAAAGAGTTCAGGTTCTAAAACACTCAATTGGACCTCTCCATATGCTGGATTTCCAAGCTCAACACCTAAATAATTTTTCAAAAATTTAGTTATGTTGTCCTCTATACTACTTCTATTGATACGTTTTACATTATCACTTATAAGCATGTTTGAATATAATACTAAGGTTTTAACTGTGACGAAATTTGGCTCTTTTTCTTCAAAACTAACTTCCACATAATCGGGAAGTTCCAAGTTTTCGATTATTGCTGGTATAACTTTTTTGTATTTGTCTGTGAATTTTTCTTCACTATATAAAGACGGGAGAGTATACCTACCATGTCTAACTGCGGATTTTACTATTTTATCAATTTCCCATCTACTGATTTCATGGTCATCATTATCATTACTGATAATATCGTTTCCCGTTACATCTCTTAGGAAAGGCGTTGAATATTTTTTAATCAAAAATCCAATTGGGTATGACCAAATTTTCTCAGGTGTGTTTTTTCTAATCCAATCCATAAAAATTTGGAAAAACGCACCCATATAGTCTAAATCATCGTATTCAAACTTTTCTACGATTTGTCTGACTAATGAAACTAATCTTGATTGATTAAGTAAAACTTTTTTGGACATATAGTATAAATATAAAGACCTTGTCTCTTTTAATCTCTATACTCCTCACAAGTGTTGACGTAGAGCTCTAATAGTTCTGCACCGTAAATATCTTTTACGTAATTGTAAACAACGTAATAAACGTCATCGTAGTTTTCTCCTAACACGAAATTTTCATTCTCGGTCAAGAAATCATCGCAAGCCCAAGAAATTATATTATCTGCAAATTCAAACTCATCACCAAAATCATCACATGGAGTAGGATGTCGTTGTATTGAATCATCAATGTAACGGTTCAAGTTATCTTGACCAAGTCTCCTTTTAATCCAAAGTGGTAATTCTGTATTGTACATTTTTTATTTACCCTGGTACGTAAGCGTTTAATGGGTTGATAACAGTTGCTTGACCTTTGTTATACTTATCTATTTCTCCTGCAGTTGCTTTTAAAGCGCCTTTTGTAGAATATTCTTCTGTGAATTTTCCAATACTTTTCTCCAACGTTGCCAAAACTTGTTCGTTACCAGCATACTTTGCAAGATTTTGTTCAACAGATTGACCTAATCCACCAACAACTTGAGCATACATTTGGTGAGCATTCTGTGCAAGATATCTTTCCAACTGAACTGCTTCTTGACCTCCAGTTCTCAAAATATTGAATAGATTTTGACCTTTCAAGGTTCTAGTCAAACCTGGTAAAACTGCAAATAGGGTGTTTAAACCTGCTTCTGCATAATTCCCTTTTTCGTACGCTCTCATCGCATTTACTAAATTATAACCAATGTTGATAACGCTTGCGGCTTGTCCAACCACAGGAAGTACCGAAGCAACAACCAACAAAAATCCTATCCAATCAAAACTTTCTTCTTCCTTTTGTGCTGCCACATACCTTCCAAAAGAGCTATCAATCTTTTGAATTTCAGTATTAATTTTAGATACAATCAACCCCTCCATTCTTCTATTAGTTTCTGCATCCACACTTGCAAAATAGTCGGAACCCGCTACAGGTGTTTTTAAATTTTGTCTAAAATCTGTAAGTTCTTTTTGTTTTGCCGCTTGTTTTGCCGCAACGTTTGCATAATAGGCTCTACTTGCTTCTTGTGAAAGCCCCAAAGGGAACTCAAGATTTAGGTAAGGATTCTTTCTCACTACTTTTGCAACTGCGGTACTTTCAGCGGAGGGAAGGTCCATTGCTCTATTATTAGCATTCAATGATTGAGATTGGTTTTTATCAAATTCAAGGGCTTTTGGGTAATCAGGAGGATAATAACCTCTTGGTACGTCTCTCCATAAATCAACATTAGCTGAACTCTTTACTACCCAAGCCCCTTTCGTCTTTACAGTATTAGTAACTGATTGACCCTTAGAGTTTAAAGCTTTTTGTTGTGTAGTCCCCTCAGCGTTGGGGTCATAAAAATATTTGTTAGTTTGTGCAGGTAAAAGGCCTCTATTACCCCTGTATTTACCTTGTACTGTTCTATCAGGTCTTCCCAAGGGCTCATTAAATTTTGCATAGTTTTTTTCCTCTCTCTCCCAATCAAATGGTAAAGGTAAAGGTGGTTTCCCTTGTACTCCGTCTTTGAGTTGTTGTGAAATTACAGGTTGGGTAAGATTTACAGGTCTAACCACTTGTCCTTTGTAAGGTTTCCCTGCAAAAATATCCATTACTTCTTGTTGGGTTAATGTCTGTGGATATCCACCTTGTGGTGGTCCACTTGGGAAAAGGTTTTTTACATCTACCCCATCTTGTGGTTTTTTGATTGGTCCTCCCGCACTATATCGATAGTTTGAGTTAGGGTTTGTTCTTCCATACGCATCTTTATCTTTTGCATAGAAAGGCAATGTTTGTTCAGTAATGAACCCTTTTTTTTGTAATCTTTTGAATTGGGACTCCGTAATTCTAACCTTCATAGTATTTAAATATCAGTATAGTTAATCGTCTGTGACCGCATTCAATTTTCCACCCGCATCAAATGTGCTGAACTTCAAACCCGCATATTTCATAAGTTCAACCATTTTTGCTCTTAGTTCGTGGAAATAAAGTTCACCATAGGCTTGATTATAAATTTCTGTAGTAATTTTTCCACCATCCCATCCCAATTTTCTCATTGGGGTGCTATCAATAACGACATCGCAATCATAGTCTATAAAATTCTCAGTCATTGAATAAGGACCCACGTGTCTGTCTATTTTTATTTCTGACGCTCTATTTGTTTTAAATTCAAGAACGTATGGGAAAGATGTTGGCATTAAATTATCCCAAATTTTACTTAAAGGTTTTGTATAGTTTTTAACAACATTACTTTCTTTATAATCAGCGGTCCATCCCATGTATCAACTATTTTATTTTGAATATTGAACCATATCCACTATCAGATGATGATTTTACTTTTTCATATCCACCCTCTTCAGAACCAGAATCTTCATTGTCTGATGGCTCTATGTTACCTATCTTGATTTTATTCAAATCCATTGCACCACCACATTTCAAAATTCCATCATCATTTATAAATTCTCTAATGTTGTGTCCCGTTTCAACACCAATATGTAAATGGTCATAAGAACTGCCAGGAAAATCCATAATAAAACCTAAAAGTTGACCACACTCAACCTTATCACCTTTTTTAACTTGGCCATCTTTTAGGTGAGTATAATATACGTCAGGTAAATCCCCATCACTTTTTACTGTAAATCCTAATCCGAATAATTTCTTACCGTTCTTTTTTATAACCTTAGGACCATAGTCATTATAAGTAATTACAGTTCCTGGAGCTACCGCATATACAGGGTCACCAATTTCTGCTTTGATGTCCCAAGCGTTGTTACTTGGCCATCCCGATTGACCTTTATGGGCTCCGTCTCTTGGTATTTTTATATTAGTATCTCCTAATATCTTATCTGAAGCACTTGGGGCTTCTTTTATCCCAAATTTTATCAATCTTAGTAATTGAGACTCTGTTAAAATGTATTTCATGTTTTAAATAATTATAAAAGTAAATTTTTAGCTTCATATCTAGCAAGACTTTCTAAGTAATTTTCCACTTCTCTGTTATCACCAAGATATGCCAAAATTCCATGTTCAACTCCCTTACTTTTGTTCCCCTCTGAATATGAAATCTTTCCATTATTAAGTTCATAACAGTGAATAGATTCATATTCATATTCTTTTTCATTCTTGCGAATTACAACAACCTTAATACATACTGCCTTTCTTCCGTTATGATTTCTATAAGACCTAACAACATCAACAGATAGACTCATACCCATCTGATTCATAAATTTTATGATTGATATCACTAAATCTCTATTCATACCTAATAAATATAAAAATAATTGGGTTTCGTTTGCAATAAAAAAGGGTCCCGTAAGACCCTTTTGTTATAAATTAACTTTTTTGACTACAATCCCCAAGCTGGGTTTGCAATAATAAGCTTACCATCTTCTACTCTTGGTAAATCACCTAAATCTTGATATCCTGCATATTCAATCTCGTGAGGGAAGAATTTTTGACCATTGAACATCACGTAATTATCTCCACCTCTTTCATCGTCTTTTCCAATATGACTGTATCCGTGTTTTTTCAAATGAGTTTTTGCCGCGTCACCTACAGTTGGTTTACCAAAATTTAAATCCCAAAAATTTTCTTTGGCTTCTAGTTTTGTTTCCCTTATATCACCAAATCCTTTGTTGTTCTCACTAACCAATGTCTTAACATCACCTAGTTTTGATTTAACAAGTTTACGGAACTTATCGTTTGAAAGTTGCATACCACCTGTATGTTGTTCGCGGATTGCATTTTTTTCTTGCTCCGACATGTTATTTAATAAATGTTTCATAAATTTGTTTTTTATAAATATGTTAATTGGAACCTGAATTTTTCTTTCTTGGCTCCATCTTTTCAAAAAAACCTTCTTTTGTACCCTTCCAATCCCAAGGTAAGTCATTTTTCATATTGTAATCCAATTGTTCATCAGATACACCCTTAAGTTTTTTCTTCACTTTCCACAACCAAGAAACCTCTTGAGATTCTTTTTTCTGTTCATTAATTACTTTATCAATAATTTTTGAAAGGTCTGATTCAGAAAGTTTAATAATTTTTTTCATAGTCTTCTTTATAAATATACCAATCCGAACTTATTTTTGATTTTAGTTCATCCACTTGCTAATAACCTCACCATCAGGTCTGACCACGGCAAAACCAGTTTTTCTACTTTGCTCGACCCCGAGGTAAGGTAAAAACTTTCTAAAGTGGTAATCAACCAAATAATGGGGGTCTAGTTCTTTTTCATACATATTTTCATCATCCATATCAGGGTCATTGACGTATATTCTTAAAATGAAAAAATTTATATCTTCTATCTCATAAACATCTATGTGGTCAACCATAGGATATGTATCCTTAATATTACTTTGGTTAAAAAACTTTGTTAAAGGTTGATTAATATATTTGGCAACATCATCCAATTTGGAGTTCATTGCCTTATAATGTTTATAAGTTGGATAATTTATAGTTTGCTCTTTTATCTTTCCTTTCATCTTAAATAAATACTAAATGTTCGAAATAAAAAAACCCTCCATTTAGGAGGGTTTAGTTAATTTTCATAAGATTTAACTGAAGGAAGACTTGAATATTCACACCAAAGTTCTTCTCTTTTCTTTTTCATTTTGTCTTTGGTTTCCTCAGAAAAGTAAACACCGTCGGATTCCATGTCGGCAATTGTTCTTGAAATCGCCCTGTGGATGGTTTTTTTATCTTCAACAGGTATTTTCTTATCTTCAAAAAGTTTCGAAGCAAATTCATACAACGCATCCCTACCATATTTTTTGGCATTTGGGTCATATTGATAACCGTTCTTCTCCATATTTTTGAACTCTCTGTAGTTGAGAATAATGAATACGGCAAATAAAGTTACTGCTATTGTACTCAGGATTATGATTTCCAAATTTTCCATTCTATTTTCTTTTTGAATTGATGAAATTAAGAAGTCCAAGCATTGTTGGTGGCCATAACCCAATGAAGATTGCTTTGAGTGGGTCTCCGTGAGACAAATAGATATATTCAGATACGAATATACAAACGACACACAGGATTAAAATTCCGAGTTCGGAGGTAGAAAATTTATTCATTTTTTTAGTTTTTTAATGAGTTATTTACGTCTTCAATAGTAACAAAAACCAAATAGATACCAATTAAAATTAGGAAAAATTTGGCTAAACCGATGCCAATCATAATTTATTTTTTTTCTTGTAATGCTTCAACTAATACCCAACCAAAAAACATAATCCCGATTGGTAGATTCAAAGATACGGCAAAAGATACAGATAATCCAATTCCAATAACAATTTTTATGAAACGAAGACCATCACTAATAATTCGTTTTGCCCAAAAGTTATAAAAGTTATTCATACATATACTTTTTTTTGAAAGTATAAAAAAACAAAATTACAAATCAAATAAAATATTGGGGTATTATAACTCGTTATCCAAATCCATCAATTGGACACCCAATGTTTTTTGGAAATGTCCGAAGTTATCAACATACTGAGCAAGTTCTTTCAGTTTATTTATGAGTTCAGTATAATGAATACCCCATGCCGCTTGACCTTCGTGGTCTTTGTAATGTAAAGTATGAGGGATTGGTCTATCAGTATAAACTTCAACAACATAGTCTGTTGTATCGGAAGAATCACCTTTTCTCACAAAAACTCTAAAATCGAAAGGTTCTGATACAAAATTATCTACAATCCATTCGTTAGCGAATGTATTATAAATTTTGGTTAAGGCTTTGGATAGATGTGGATAGTCCATATTACAAACCAGTTATTTCTTTTCTTTTAACAATATCTTTTATGTGAAGATAAAAATCTTCGAGAGTTTCCACTCCCGATTCAATTTTCTCTCTAACTTCATCTTCATCATAGAGAGTATTTTTGGTAATAAATTGAATCATTTCTTCATCTGTAATTCCTTCTTCTTTCACTGGTTCAGGAATACATTCTTTATCTTGAGAGCTTACATCAATATCATTAATACCAAGTCCTGATTCACCAACAATTTTTTCGAACTTTGGGACCATTGTCTCATCATACCATTCGGCAATTGTGTTTAAAACATACGATTGTCTTATGTTCAACAATTTTGAAAGAGACTTAACTATTTTTTTTGAAACATAGAGAGTTCCATTTTCGAATTCACCTTTATCAAAAAAATAAAATGCAAGAACTTCCTCTTTCCCATCAATACACCAATCTTCACGAAGATTTCCGTAATTACGAGATTTTGGTATAATTTTTCTATTACCTTCTGAAATATATGAATTCATATATTTTTCGATGGCATTTGAAATCGATTGGCTACTTTTATTGAGTCTTCTATATTGGTCTTCTGTAATAATGTATTTCATGGTCAAAAATTGTGAACAATCTTATAAGTCCACCTAGGACGGGAGGGTTTATATATTTCACCGTGGTAATTGAACATCGTTTTTATTGTGTCTGCCAAATCTCGAATCTCATCAGAATTTGTTACGGGGTGTTTTAAATAAATAATCACCTGACCATCTTCTATTTTGGCATCATCAACAAAACTTTTCTGTTCCAAAAACTTCAAAACAAGTTTTTCCAACCTACTCTCACTTATAATGTATTTCATCAACAATAAATAGTCCGACCCATTTGTTTAGATGGTCATAATGAGGTGGTGATAATAATGGACAAGGACCGAACCGACGAAGTCGGTCGGAAACCGTCGGCCAAAAAAAAACGGGGGAAAATATCGACGAAGTCGTTTCGGTTTGCGAATACAGAGACAAAAGAAGAAAAAAAGATACTATAAAGAATTTGCATTATGGCATTACAACTTCCCCAACATATTCATCCGAAAAATTATATATCTTTTTTTTCATCAACTTTCATTTTCCATATGATATAAACAATTCCGATTACTACAATAAAACACGCAACCCCAATCAGGGTAAAAAATATTTTACTATCCATTTATTTTTTATTTTTCTTTTCACAAAAATACTCATGAGCAATCGTGCCCCCAAATATTAGAATAGTCATCCCAAAAAAAATTATCATTGAATAATCCATACTAAGTCTTTTAACAAAGATAGACAATTTCCATAAATTTTTCCAAAAATTTTTTTTGACTATTGAAGAGAAAATTAAAATGGGGGGTCATAATTTGGAAATATATTTCCAATCCTTAAGACAAAGATTCAATCTTGTTTAAAACAGATACAACAAGTGGGGAACCTTCCCCCATATAATTGGTCAGGTCATCGACCACCCCGAAAAGGTTGGGGTCCTTGTTTCCCGCCTCATCCAATCCTGCAATTAATCCGTAAATAAATTGAGGCAAAATATTTGAAACCCTACCATTTAAAAGTACTTTATTCTTTTTGGTTAATACTTTGAAACCTTGTTTTTTCAAAAACCCTAAGGTCCCCCAAAATGAATCGATACTTTTATTTGCTGAAGGGATAATAACCGATGAGATATATTTTTGAGTTTGTTTCGACACTCGGTCCGATGTCTTTGAATCACTATCAATATATGATTTCAAACCATATAATGCATCAAACAAAGGTTTCCCATGTGTGGACGCCATAGATGGGTCAATCTTATCATAGGTTTTCAGAGAAGATAAAAACTTCTCTTTCCCTATGTTAAATGCTCTATCCCACATTTGCTGATTCATATTGATAAATATAAATCAAATAAAAAACCCCACCTATAAGTGGTGGGGTTAATTTAAATATTGTTTTGATAGAATTATCTTACAGGTATTCTTGAAGTAGGTTTTGGAGCTCCTCCTATTGCCGTACCAGGGCCAGGTACAATTGCTGTACCAATAGCAGCTCCCGTATATCCAGCCGAGGTCCCACCAGCAAGAGCAGCATTTCCTATATTAGCCGCAGTTTGTTCTTTAATAACCTTCTTCACGATTCTTCTTAAATCTGATTCTGTTAGTTTTATAATTTTTGCCATAAGTTTGTTTTTATAATAAATATCTCTTTAGTAGTATATAGAACAATATGTATTGAGGATAAATTCGTTCGGAAATTTATATTCAAACCATCTTTTGAATAGTCCCTCAGTTTCAGAAGTATTCATATTCAAATAATTCATAATGGTTAAGAATAGTTGTTGTTTAATCCCCAAGTTATGGTCCACAAATTCAAAGACGAGGTAGTTATTATCATCAATAATTTCAAAGTCACCTTCTCTCGCATTCACATTGGTTGAATCAACCACATGAAGTTCCCCCACCGTATCAGTGATATACTTATCAATCAATTTTATTAGTCTTTGTTCTGTGATGATATAATCCATATCCAATAAATACCCAAAAAAGGACAATTTTTTCCCAAAAATTTTTTTTGCATTATTCAAGGTATTATCCCCCCCAAACTGACGTTTTGTCCTATAGTAAGGGGGGATACGGGGGGAGGGGCCCCCATCTGGGGGGGTATACCCCCATGCCGAAGGGGGGTTATGTGGATAAATAGTTATCCCCACCCCCTATGTGGATAAGTTTATTTGGTTATGTGAAAGGTGACGTTTAGTCAGTTTGTTTAGTTGCAAAGACTGCATCGGGTGGGATGGGGACCTTAAGAACTGCGAACTCCCCAGGCACAAGGTAACGCTCCTTGCCTAACTTAAGGTCTGATGGAATGGCGGGGGACCTCGTCACTTGTTTCATGGTCTTTTCTATATCTTCTTGTACGGGAATTGTCTCATCACGGTCCACAGCATAGATGGTAGACAGATATGAAGAGATGTAGTAGTATGGTTTGTCGGGGTACATGTCTGTGTTAAAATAAAACTTCATATAGGAACCAAACGGCCACCCCTCCTGTTTTTGTAACTCGATGGGGTCAAAATATATGGAACAAAATATTAGGCCGAAATTATTAATCTCCTCATCTGATGGGAGAACAATGTCTTTAATCCACGGGAACTCACGAAGGACAATCTTTTTTGTTAGCTTAAACTCATAGGAGTTTTGCACCTCTTCTTTTGTGACGAATCTTTGGGGTTCATTTAACATTGAAAAATAAATTTGTTTAATTGATAAATAGTTAGGACCTTTGATAATCTAAAAAACTATTGGTATGAAAAAGTTCATTAAAGCTGTGATTGTTGGGTACGTTGTACTGTGGGGGGTGAAGTGGTTACAAGACATGTTTCGTGATGAGAACATCACAAACCTTGATGATGTGAAACGTCTTATTAAGGAGAAGCTATAATCCTGCTTCGGTAATTCTATTTCTGCACTCACTTATAATCTGAGCTGGGGTGATGGACTCGTCTTTTGTGTAGAGTCCTTCCACCTTGGCATCTACGCATGCCCATGAGTTAAGACCTATGGGTTTTCTCACATACCCTCTTTTTGCTTTCTCGAAGTATAGTATACCGAGACTCTCCGTTATCTCCCCCACCTTGAAGAGTACCTCTATAGATAAACGTTCGGGGGTTATCTGTGTTATATCATACGCCAATTTATCCATGGTACATAAAACATAGTTAGGGAACATATAAAAATAAAGGGTCCCGCTAACAGGTTATCCACCTGACGATATGTCTATGTGGATAAAAAAGTTTTCCACATATGGTTTGGGGATAACTTTTTTTGGAAAAGACAAAAAGTCAGGGGAGCTTTGGATGGGGGATAATCCCCTCGACCCATTTTCCCCCACTTTTTAACACCACTCATTCCCACTTTCTCCCACCACTTATGGTCATAGAGATAGTGAAAACCCCACTTTTTCCCCTCTCCTGATATCAGGAAGACCAGTTTTTTAATAGGTATATTTCTTAGCAAAAAAGGGAG
>Ga0169931_10012628_pt1 | contig 11677 bp, 15 predicted proteins | sample Kivu_15m_20L_FD_129675 | JGI IMG/M metagenome (GOLD analysis project Ga0169931, IMG submission 129675) | Freshwater microbial communities from Lake Kivu, Western Province, Rwanda to study Microbial Dark Matter (Phase II) - Kivu_15m_20L... | ecosystem: Environmental > Aquatic > Freshwater > Lake... | reverse complement strand
CAACCCGGACATCGGCCGCGATGGCCACCTTACGGTGACCTTGGTCGTTAAGGGAACGGGCAAGGGGCGCCAAAAAGCCGATGGGCAGATTGTCGACGCAGAAAAAGCCCGCGTCTTCGAGCGCATTGAGCACGATGGATTTGCCCGAGCCCGATATGCCGGTGACGAGTACCAGCTGCATGGGCCGACCATCGTGGGTCATGCCTAGGCGCCCCCCTGGGGCGGTTCTTCGTCTTGCATGGCCTGCATCGCGATGCGCTGTCGCTCGGTGAACTCCTGCATGGTGTCGATGCCGCGCAGTTGCAGGACGGTGTTACGCACCGCAGCCTCCACCAGCACCGCAAGGTTTCTGCCGGCCGCCACCGGAATGACCACCTTGCGAATGGCCAGGCCCAGGATGTCTTGTGTGAGGGCTTCTAGGGGTAGTCGCTCGTAGTCATCGATGGCGGAGCGGCGCACCAGCTGCACAATGAGCCGCAGCCGCATCTTGCGTCGGACGCTGGTTTCGCCAAAGATGGCCCGAATGTCCAAGAGCCCCAGCCCGCGCACCTCGAGCAGGTTCTGCAACAGGGGTGGGCAGCGACCCTCCACCGCATGCGGGGCAATGCGGGAGAAGTCCACGATGTCATCGGCTACGAGGCCATGGCCGCGGGTGATGAGTTCAAGGGCGAGTTCGCTTTTGCCAAGGCCCGATTCCCCAGAAATCAGCACGCCCAGACCCAGCACATCCATAAACACGCCATGCAGAGAGGCGGACGGGGCCAGGATGCGACCAAGCTGGATGCGCATAATTTCAATGACCTGGGCCGCTGAGAGCGTCGACCGCCAGAGGGGTACATGGTCGCGCTCGCAGGCCTCAAAGAGCATGGCCGGGGGCACGAGGCCATCGGCCATGACCAGTGCGGGTGGGGCGGCCGAGAGGAGTTCCGCGGTCAGATAAGACCGGCGTTGGGGATCGAGGCGGTTGTAGTAGTCGACCTCGGCGGTGCCGAGTACCTGAATGCGGTTGGCGTGAATGAGGTTGAGATGGCCAACAAGGTCGGCGCTTTCGAAACTCGGCCCGGAAATGGGCCGGTCTTCTCCCGCCCGTCCCGCGACCCAGGTGAGCCGCAAGGGCTCCTGGTAATCCTGGAAAAACGCACCGACCTTAAGCATGGGTGGTGCCAGGCGCGGTGGTTCTTAGCTGCCCGAGGGCACCCAGCCGATGAGAGACTGGTAGAGCGCGTCGGGCGTCTGGCTGTCTAGGAGGCTGGATCGCAGGCCGCTGTCGGAGAGCATCTCGGCCACTTCTGAGAGGATCTCTAGGTGCTGTTGGGTGGCATGTTCGGGCACCAGCAGGAAGATCAAGATGGCTACCGGCTTGCCATCGGGGGCGTCGAAGGAGACCGGTTCGGCCAGACGAAACACCGCGGCCACCGCTTCTTCTAGGCCCTTGATGCGGCCATGGGGAATGGCGATTCCTTCGCCGAGTCCCGTGGAGCCGAGACGTTCCCGGGCAAAGAGGGAATCGAAGACCTTGGCACGGGCAATGCCGTGGTTCTCCTCGAACACGAGCCCCGCCTGCTCGAAAACCCGCTTCTTGCTGGTGGCCTCGACGTCGAGCAGGATGTTTTTGACGCTCAGGAGGCCGGAAATTCGGTTCATGGCGATGTCGATCCTTTTTCAAGTCTGTCCATGACCCCATGAATACCGGGCCCCGAGGGGGACCCGGTGGGCGATCAGGAACCGAAATTATAGCGACACCCGCCAATTTTTGTTGCGTTGCAAAATAAAAAATGCGCTAGGCGCCGTGGTCAACGCTTCGGGGCCGTGCCTTCTACTTCTCCGCCACCACCGGGCGGGCCTGGTGGACGCCGTTCTGGTGCTGTTCTTTGTAGCGCACCACCTGACGGTCGAGTTTGTCGGCCAGCAGGTCGATGGCGGCATAGAGGTCCGCGTGCCGTGATTCGGCGTGCAGGTCTTTTCCTTGAAAGTGAACAGTAACTTCTGCCTTTTGCTCCAGCTTTTCAACGCTTAAGATCACATGCGCTTCCTGGCCGTAGCCGGAATGCCGCCAGATTCGGGCCAACTTCTGCTCCACATAGCTACGGATGGCGTCGGTAACGGTCAGATGATGACCAACGATCTGAACATGCATGGGGTCTCTCCTTTTGTCGTTGTTTTTCTGGTCTGCGGATGTTGGCACTGCACAAAACAGATACTGCATAAAGCGGATACTGCGTGCGGCTAGGTTAGCGCTGTTTTCGTTGGCTCGCACTCGGAATTCGTAGGGACTCTCGGTACTTCGCCACGGTGCGCCGGGCGACCACAACGCCTTGTTCTGAAAATCGGTCGGCGATTGCCTGGTCTGAGAGGGGCTTATCGGGCGATTCGGCCTTGATCCAGTCTTGAATCTGGGCCCGCAGGGCAGTGGCCGATGCCGTTCCACCATCGTCGGTCGCCACATGGCTGCCGAAGAAGTATTTCAGCTCGAAACATCCCTGCGGGGTCAGCATGAATTTCTGGTTGGTAACCCGGGATACGGTGGACTCGTGAAGTTCACACCGATCGGCAATGTCCCGCAACACGAGCGGCCGCATGCCCTTGGGCCCCTCATCGAAGAAGGCCCGCTGGGCGCTGACAATGGCCTGCGAGACCCGCAGAATTGTTTCCGAGCGTTGCTGGATGTTCTTGAGCATCCAACGCGCCTCCTGAAGCTTCTGTTGTAACCCGCCCTCAGCACCGGCCTGCTTGATGGCCTGCGCATAGTCCTGGTTAATAGAGAGCCGGGGAAGTGACCCACGGGCCAGACGCGCCCGCCACTGCCCCGACGGCGTCTTGTAGACCAGCACGTCGGGAATCAGGTATCCCGCCTGCTGATCGCGGAAACTGCTGGCAGGTCGTGGGTTCAAGCGCCGAATGAGGCGCAGGGCGTCTTGTAGAAGATCCCGATCGACTTGCAGCGTCTTAGCGAGGACCACCGGATTGGTCGTGCCCAGGGCCTCGAACTCTTCCTTCAAAAGACGTTGCGCGAGCGCGAGCACCGCCTCGGGGCCGTCGAACCGAGGCTGCAGGTCGGCAAGCTGCAGGCAGAGGCATTCCTGCAGAGTCTGCGCGCCAACGCCTATGGGGTCGAGCGACTGCAAGAGTTTTACGCCGATGGCGACTTCGTCAGCATCCAGGGGCTCTTCAAACTGCGCGATAAAGAGGGTGTCGAAACTTGCTGCCAGTTCGTGGGGTTCGTCGCGTAGAAAGCCGTCTGGGTCAAGGGCCTGAATAAGAATCTCTAGCCAGAGGCGGTCGCGGGGCTGCAGATGGAGCCCTGCGACCTGATCTCGCAGGTGGTCGGCCAGCTGCACCGGACAGGCATCGCGGTCTTCGCGTTCGTCATCGTCCCCGCTGTGGTCTGAGGTCTTCCAGTCGGCGAGGCTATCGAGTTCCTCTTCTCCTGCGGCGGTCTGATCGGCAGGCTCCTCCGTGGACTCCGACGGCCCATCGACTGCACCCGCTTCGGGGTTTTCTTCGAGCTCGAGCAGAGGGTTGTCACGAATAAAGTCGTCGAGTTCTTGCCGGAGTTCAAGATTCGAGAGGGTGAGTAGCCGAATTGCCTGCTGGAGCTGAGGCGTGAGCGACAGCTGCTGGCTGGTGCGGGTGGTGAGGGTGATCTTCACAGCACTGAGGCCGACTACATGCGGAAGTGTTCGCCGAGATACACCTGGCGTACCTTCGGATTGTCGATGATGGCTTCGGGGGCACCGCTGGCCAGCACCACGCCATCGTTGAGAATGGTGGCGTGGTCACAGATGCCAAGGGTCTCCCGTACATTGTGATCGGTGATGAGAACGCCGATGCCTCGGTTCTTGAGAAACCGAATAATGCGTTGGATTTCGATCACGGCAATCGGGTCCACGCCCGCGAAAGGTTCGTCGAGCAGAATAAATCGTGGGTGGGTGGCCAGCGCCCGGGCGATCTCGACCCGGCGGCGTTCCCCGCCCGAGAGGGCCTGGCCCATGCTCTGGCGAATGCTCACGATTTGTAGTTCTTGCAGCAAATTGTTGAGCTGCCGCCCGATCTCTGCCTCCGAGAGTGGGCGACCTTGATCGTCCTTCTGCAGTTCCAAGACGGCACGAATGTTGTCGGCCACCGAGAGCCGTTTAAAGATGGAGGCCTCCTGGGGCAGATACGACAGGCCGCGGCGGGCTCGGACATGAATTGGGCTGCGGGTAATGTCTTGGCCGTTAAGCAGAATCTGGCCGCCGTCTGCGGGAACGAGCCCCACGATCATGTAGAAGCAGGTGGTCTTGCCCGCACCGTTGGGGCCGAGCAGGCCCGCAATCTGACCACTCTGGACCGTCAAGGAAAAGTCTCGGACCACCATGCGCCCCTGGTAGCCCTTCTGGAGGTTGCGCACCTCCAGAACCGAGGCAGGTTCGACTGACTCACGCGCCTGAGGATCTTGCTGCGTGGGGCTCGGGGGTGCGGCGCTCATGGGCTGCTCATGGCTTACCTGAGGGGCGTGGAGCTTCTGGCGCGCCGGCAGGCCTGGGGGCAGCGGCCCCACTGCCCGCGGCGCCCGCGCCCGGGTGCTTGGGCATGAGCGTCATGCGGGCCCGCGGCATACCCGGGTCGGTCTCCACCTGGTAGGTCTCAATGAGGTTGTTATAACGAAGCCGGTCTCCGGCCACCTGATCGAGAAGTTCTTCATTCTGCAGGCGACGCATGGTGGCCTGACCCGTAATGGTGACGAGTTCGGCGGTTCCGTCGTACTCGATCTTCAGGCCCTCGCCCTCGATCCACTCGTTGGTCTCCCCCCGCTGCTGACGGAACTGCGCAGGAGATCCGGTGATGAGACTCATGATGGTGCCGTTGGGCTGCTGGCGTAGTTCTAAACGTTCCCCTTTGAGCATCAGGCTGCCTTTGGTGAGCACCACATTGCCCGAAAAGACAGTAGTCAGCCGCGGCTCATCGTGGGCGAGTTGGTCGGCATCGATTTTGGTGGGTGCTTGACGGTCTGCGGGGTTGGCAAGGCTCGGGGCCAACGGCGCACCCACCATTACCCCAAGCAGGGCCATCCAGAAAAAGGGGCGGAGTCTCATGGCTCTGTCTGCCGGCTGGGCAGCACCATCTGGGTCTTTGACAAGATCTCGATCTGCTCTGTGCGCTGATTAAACTTCATGCCTACCCCTGTGAGCACTGTGGCGCCTTGATTGACGCGCACCGGCGCGGTGGTCTCCGCGGTCTGCGCCGACACATCGAATCGCACCCAGTCGGTGAGAATGCGCACCTCGGCCTCTTTGCCGTAGGCCTGCCGCTCAATGCGCGCATCGCCCTCCAGGGTGATCTCGTTCTGATCAGCGCTCACCAACGCACGGCTGGCCCGCGCACGCACGGCGGGTGCATCTTGTCGAAGCGCCACGAGCAGGGGCGCCTGCATCTGCGAGCGGCCATCGTCGAACAACGAGAGTTCAGGAGTCTGCATGCGGTACTTCGGCTTACCGGAGGTATCGGTCTGCAGCACCTCTGCAGAACGTACCTGGGCATTCATCTGACCGCCTGCCCGCGGGGCTGCATCCCACGAGGGCCGCAGGGCCAACTGGCTTAACAGCCAGGCAGTCATCGCGAGCCCGGCAAGAAGGCCCAGGGAGACCACAGCGCTGAATCGTTCGAAGAAGGTGCCCGTCATGTCCGGCCAGCCAATAGGAAGTCACAGGCCTCGCGCGCTGCCCCATAACCGCCTGGCAGTTCTGAGACCCAATGGGCCTGGGCGCGAACCATAGACGGCGCATTAGGAACACTCGCGGCAAACCCCGCCCAGGCAAACACCGGCAGGTCGGCGACATCATCTCCCATGTGTCCAATCTGATGGGGGGCCCATGGAGTGGTCGCAATCCATTCGTTTACGCACTCTCGCTTATCGTCGATCCCTAGGAAGACTGTGGTGATGCCGAGCTCTTCTGCCCGACGCAGCACCGCCGGATGGCGGCGCCCACTGAGCAGACCCACTCCGATTCCCGCAGCCTGCAATGACTTGATGCCTTGACCATCAAGTACACAGAAACGCTTAACCGCTTCGCCCTGGCTGTCGTAGTAAAGGCCCCCATCGGTGAGTACGCCGTCGACATCGAAGAACATAAAGGCCAGGCGGTCTGCCCGCGCGCGGGGGGAGAGGCTCATAGAATCTTGGCCTCCAGCAGGTCGTGAATGCCGATGGCCCCCACGAGTCCGCCGGCCTGATCAACCACCAGCAGGTGGTTGATGCGCAGTTCGTCCATAACCCGAGCCGCCTCAGAGGCCAGGGCATCCGCCGCGATGGTCTTGCCGCCTGCGGTCATCAGGGTGGCGATGGGCGTTTGTGGTGCAAGAGTCTGCTGTTCGAGAACGCGCCTGAGGTCACCATCGGTGAAGATGCCTGCAAGCCGATGGTCGTCCTGCATGACGCAGGTCATCCCCATGCGCTTGCGCGTCATCTCCATAAGCGCGGCCGAGAGGCTTGCTGTGTGGGGAATGCGTGGAATCTCGTCGCCCGTGCGCATGACATCGGCCACCCGAATCAGCAACCGTCTCCCCAGACTTCCGCCTGGATGGGAACGGGCAAAATCGTCGGCACTAAAGCCCTTACTCTCAAGCACGGCCACCGCCAGCGCGTCGCCCAGGGCCATGGCGGCAGTGGTGCTGGCCGTGGGTGCGAGGTTAAGCGGGCAGGCTTCTTGTACAACCGCGGCATTGAGATGTAAGTCTGCCAATCGGGCGAGGCTAGAGTCGGGCCGTCCGGTCATGGCCATCAGACGAATCCCCATCCGTTTGATATGGGGGGCGATCTGCAGAATCTCGTCGGTCTCTCCGGAGTAGGAGATCGCAAGCACCATATCCTCTTGCGGCTGCAGCATGCCAAGGTCACCATGCTGTGCTTCTGCGGGGTGAACAAAAAACGCGGGTGTGCCTGTGGAGGCAAAGGTAGCGGCCAACTTCTTCGCCACATGGCCCGACTTGCCCATGCCCGTGACAATGAGTCGCCCCGTGAGTGCCCTGATCCAGGAGACGGCAGTCACGGCCTCAGGGCCGACCTGGTCTGTCAGCGCAAGGACGGCCTGAGACTCGATCGTCAGAACGCGGGCAATCCGCTGCGCAATGGCCCGCGGGTCAGACACGTCGCTGTCAGTGGGACTTTTCATGACCCAGGGGGGGCGAAGCGACGGCGCAACGGGCAGGAAAATTGTCTGTAGCAAACATTAGGCCAGTTTAATAGAAATGCGCCTCGGGCAGTCGTGGTGCATGCCTCCGTGGATCGCTGCGCGCGTTGCTGAGCGTGGTGCCCCGGCGAGCCCGTAAAATGGCTCGATGAATCCTGCCCCCTCGGCCGTCTTATCTTTTCAGGAAGTCACCTTTGGCTATGGCGCCTCGGTGGTCATTGACCGGCTGACGCTTGCAGTGCCCAGAGGCCAGGTCTTGGCCATCATGGGCGGATCCGGGGTCGGCAAGACCACCCTCTTGCGACTGATGGCGGGGCTTGTTACGCCCCAGTCTGGAAGGGTAGAAGCCTTTGGACAGGCGCTCTCGGTCAAAGACCGTCAGGCCTTGTATGCCGCGCGCCGACGTATGGGGCTCCTATTCCAGTTCGGCGCCCTCTTCACGGATCTGAGCTGTTTTGAGAATGTGGCCTTTCCCTTGCGTGAGCACTGCACCTTGCCCGAGTCGATGATTCGAGACCTGGTTTTATTAAAGCTCGAGTCGGTGGGACTGCGGGGCGCGGCGGCGCTCATGCCGTCGCAGATTTCGGGCGGCATGGCGCGGCGCGTGGCCCTTGCGCGGGCGATTGCTCTGGACCCGGAACTGATTCTTTATGACGAGCCCTTTGCCGGGCTGGATCCCATTTCTCTCGGGGTGACCGCCCGGTTGATTCGTCGTCTGAATGATGCGCTGGGCGCAAGCTCTGTGGTGGTGACCCACGACGTTGCTGAGACATTTTTGATCGCCGATCAGGTGGCGGTGCTCGCCCCGACGCCTACCGGGGCACGCCTGGTGGCGATGGGCACGCCTGCGGCCTTACAGGCATCGGATGACCCCTACCTGCGTCAGTTTTTGAAGGGCGAGGAGCAGGGACCGGTCGCCTTTCACTATCCTGCCCCAGATATTGCCCAGGCCTTCGACTTAAACGGGACGCCCAGTGGCCACTAACGCGGGAGATTTCTATGGCTGATCGATTGGCGATGCTCGGTCAGTGGGCCCTCAACCGACTTTCGGCCTTGGGTAGTTTTGTGCTGCTTTTTTTCTCACTCTTGTCGCTTATGGGCCAGGTTCTGCGGCGTGGCCGTCTGATCGCGGCCCAGACCCACTTTCTGGGCAATCATTCTCTGGCCATCATTCTCGTCTCCGGACTCTTTGTGGGTCTGGTCTTGGGTCTGCAGGGCTACTACACGCTACGTCGCTACGGATCGGAAGAGGCCCTGGGGTTGCTGGTGGCCTTGTCACTCGTGCGCGAGCTTGGTCCGGTCGTAACGGCCCTACTTTTTGCGGGTCGTGCCGGCACGGCATTAACCGCTGAGATCGGCCTGATGAAGGCCGGTGAGCAACTCTCTGCCATGGAGGCTATGGCGGTGGACCCGCTCTCGCGGGTGCTCGGGCCACGACTGATTGGTGGGGCCTTGGCGATGCCGATTCTTGCCATTCTGTTTTCGGCTGTGGGGGTCTTCGGGGGCTGGCTGATTGGGGTCGGAATGATTGGTGTGGATCCCGGCGCCTTCTGGTCTCAGATGTCTGAGGGGGTGGACTTCTGGGACGATGTCGTCAATGGCATTGTGAAGAGCGTTGTCTTCGGGCTGGTGGTCACCCAGGTGGCGCTCTACATGGGCTATGCATCTAAACCCACGCCCGAGGGCGTCTCGCGGGCGACCACTCTCACGGTGGTGGTCGGCTCCCTGTCGGTTCTGGGCCTGGACTTCATTTTGACGGCCTTGATGTTTGGCGGCCTCTAAGACTGATACTCTTTCATTATGCAAAGACCTGTAACGATCTGGGTGGGCCTCTTCCTCGTGCTGGGGCTCGTCGGGCTTCTATTTCTGGCCTTAAAGGCGAGCAATCTCACGAGCATGGCGACTGGCCAGACTTATGCGGTCACCGCCCTCTTTGATGATATTGGTGGGCTGAAGCCTCGGGCCGCGGTGCGTTCTGCGGGTGTTCTGGTGGGGCGTGTTCGCGACATTGGCTTTGATGACAGCCGTTATCAGGCCATCGTGACCATCGACCTTAATCGCGGCATTCAATTCCCGAAAGACAGCTCGGCCCAGATTCTCACCTCTGGCCTCCTGGGGGAAAAATATATTGGGCTTCAACCGGGCGCAGATGAGGTGATGCTCAAGGACAACGACCGTATTCAGATGACGCAGTCGGCGGTGGTGCTCGAGAACCTGATCTCCCAGTTTCTCTACAACCGTGACTCCGCTTCGCCGTCTCCCGCAACGCCTGCGCCCGCCTCTGATGGGCTCGCCCCGCCTGGGCTGAAATGAGGCAAAGCCGTCTCTGGCTCTTGGCGTTCTGCCTCTTTGGGCTCTTCGGATGTGCCAGTATTCCCGAGGGGCAGCAGGCAGATGGTCGCGACCCGTGGGAGCGATACAACCGGGCCGTATTCGACTTCAACATGGAAGTGGATGCGGCCGTGGTGAAGCCCTTGGCAGAGGGCTATCAGGCGGCGGTGCCTGAGGTGGTCCGTGGCATGGTGCGTCACTTCTTTGGAAACCTCAGCGATCTGGTGACAAGCGTGCACCATCTCTTGCAAGGCGAGCCTACGGAGGCCCTCACGGCGGCGGGACGATTTCTGGTGAACTCGACCCTGGGCTTTTTTGGCGTCTCAGATCCCGCTAGTGAGTTGGGCCTTGCGAAATCACGTGAAGATTTTGGCCTCACGCTCGGGGTCTGGGGGGCAGAGTCTGGGCCCTATCTCGTACTTCCACTGCTCGGGCCAAGCTCCGTACGCGATGGCCTAGGAACCGCCGTTGACATGACATTAGATCCCCTTGATCCAGTCTTTAACTCCAGCCAGTCGGCCCAGAATACGGCCGTGGGACTGCGGCTTCTCGATACTCGGGTGAGCCTGCTCGGACTCGAGCCGGCGCTCTCGGCCTTGTCTTTCGACCGGTACTCTGCCGTACGTGATGCTTACCTGGCGCGCCGCGCTCAGCAGGTCAACCCCAATGCACCGTTTCGTGACGAGACGGAAGAATAAAAACGACAGACCCTTCTCTACCTAAAGCCTCCTCCATGCAGAACCAGACTCTCTTCGCTCGTCCACCCCACCTGTTTCGTCTCGGGGGCCCTCGCTTGTTTGCCCCTGCGTCTCGCACCTTGGGCGGATTTATCCTGCTCGTGATGGTGGCGTTCATGGGGGGGCTCCTATGGTCTGCCCCGAGCCTTGCGCAGCAGGCGCCCGCGGTGACACCGATGTCGCAGCGACCGCCTCAGGAATTGGTGGCCTCGGTGACTCGAGATATTCTCGAGACGATCAAGAATGATAAGTCTCTGCAGCAACGTGACCTGCGTCGCCTGTCTGAACTGGTCGACCAGAAGGTGATGCCTGTGGTGAATTTTTCGCGCATGACCGCCCTGGCGATGGGCCGTCATTGGCGCACGGCAAGCCCAGAGCAGCAGCAGCGCCTGGTGGCTGCCTTTCGTGATCTGCTGATGCTCACCTACTCTGAGGCGTTGCGGTATGCCCCAGAGGCAACGATCGACATCCGTCCCGCCCGTTATCTTCCCAGTGACGAAGACGTGATTGTGCGAACCGCATTGATACGGCCTGGCAAAGAGCCGATCCCGCTGGATTACCGTCTGCAGAAGACGCCAGACGGATGGAAGATCTACGACTTCAATGTGTTGGGGCTCTGGATGGTGGAGCATTACCGGAGCCAGTTCACGCAGCTGGTCTCAGCCAAGGGCGTCGATGGGCTGATCACCACCTTGGAAGAAAAAAACCAGGCGTTGCGGCAGGCGGTGGCCTCCGGCAAGGGCTAGGGGCGCGTGGCGAGGGGCTTGGGGCCAGTGGAGTCGATCGCCTTGTCTGGGCCGCTGACCCGTGCGGAGGTAATGGACCACCTCGCCCGGCTTCAGACCCAGATGCAAGACCATCTTCGCGCGGTGCAGGCGGCCGGCACCCAGGCGCCGATGGAGGTCGACCTGGCGGGCCTCACACAGGTGGATACCTCGGCCCTCGCCATGATGCTTGCTGTCGAACGTGAGGCGAAAGTGCATGGGGTGACGGTGCACTGGCGATCCATGCCTGCGTCGTTACAGGCTCTGGCGCGACTCTCCTCCGTAGAGCCCTTCTTTCATTCTGTATGACATCCGCGGTCTCGTTTCGAGGGGTCACCAAGCGCTACCCGCGCGCCGGCAGTGCGACAGGACTTCTGGCGCTTGATCAGGTGAGCCTTGAGATTGCGCCCGGTGCGTTTTTTGGTCTTCTGGGCCCGAATGGGGCGGGTAAGACCACCATGATTCAGATCATGGCGGGTCTCGTGCAGCCTACGGCCGGGGCAGTGGAGGTGATGGGTGTGCCAGTGGGTGCTGACCCGAGTCGGGCCCGTCGCATGTTGGGGGTGGTGCCACAAGAATTGGTCTTTGATCCCTTCTTCACGGTGCGTGAGACCCTGCGTATTCAGTCGGGCTTTTTTGGTCTGGGCCAGAATGACGACTGGATTGATGCCTGCCT
>Ga0169931_10012627_pt1 | contig 11678 bp, 15 predicted proteins | sample Kivu_15m_20L_FD_129675 | JGI IMG/M metagenome (GOLD analysis project Ga0169931, IMG submission 129675) | Freshwater microbial communities from Lake Kivu, Western Province, Rwanda to study Microbial Dark Matter (Phase II) - Kivu_15m_20L... | ecosystem: Environmental > Aquatic > Freshwater > Lake... | reverse complement strand
TATGTAATAATTTTGAATGGTGGATTGGGGATTGGGGATTGGGGATTGGCCAATCCCCAATCCCCAATCCCCATTTAAGATATTCATTCGCTCTTATAATCTAATCATAATAATATATTAATAATTTCAATTGATTCAATAAATACTATACTCATTGAGACTTATTTGAAAAAATGCTAATTATTACACCTCGTCTATTTTAATTGGTTATTTTCATTTTTTAAGGATTTATATAAAGTTACATTTAATTCCTTTTAAAAATTCAAACCTAAATGCTTAATTAATATTTAATTAAAATTTTGTTGTAATTTAGATATAACCTAAAAGAACTAGTTAATTGTATTTTTTACAAATATTTGATCTTAAAAAATCAATTTATAGAAATATTAAAAATTAAGTAAGGATGTCTTGCTGACAGAATTAGAAAATTTCTCGATTTGATTCCACCAATATAAATTTTTAATTAGAATGCAACATCGTTTAGCAAAATAACATAATCATTTTAAGAAAAAATAAAACCGATTCCTTCAGAATTTTTCCAAGTTCCACAATAAAATTTTCCCTGAATTACAAATGTTCCTTCACCGTTCACAGGAATTCCATTGACATCCCAACTTCCTTCATAAATAAATACATCAAGAGAAACGATTCTACCCAAGCCATTTCCATTTATAATTTTGCCAATATACTTTCTATGATCACTATCATAATAAGTTCCTTCTCCTTCTGTGATCCTTCTTAAATTATCCCATTTTGATTTTATTTCTTGTCCATTTGGGAATACTATTTTTCCTTGGCCTTCGCCTTCAATCCATTCTCCAATGAATAAATTATTTTCTGAATCAAGGAATTCTCCTTGGCCATCTATAAAATGTCCATATTTATTCCAAGTGCCTATATAACTTTTATCATCTCCAGTTTTTACAAAACCTGTGCCTTCGCCATTTTTCCATAAACCAGAATATAAATATTTATTAGAAAATAAAATAGTGCCTTCCCCTCCAATAGGCCAAAGAAAATTATCCCATATACCCTCCCATAAAATACATTTATTGCTTAAAGATTTAATTATCCCTTGACCTATTTGATTTTTCCATTCGCCAGTGTAGACATTATTGTCTTCTATGAATGAACCAGAACCGACAAAAGGCTTGTTATACATCCAATCACCATAGAAATAATATTCTTCTAATTTTTCTGTTGAACCAAGATTCTTTATATAACCCGATCCTTTATCTCCTTTGCATTTCCCAGTGTAAATCTTTCCTTCCAAAATGAAGGAACCTTCACCAATATTTCTATCATTTAATATGGCCGAAGTCCATAAATATTGAGATTCCGATTCAGAATCATTATTCTTTGAAGTTATTTTTCCGAAAAAGGTATTTTCTTTCCATTTTCCTTCGTATATCTTGCCTTCACTTGAAAATATCCCTTCTCCTTCATTAAGGGTTAAATCTTCATTCCATTTCCCTCTGAATACAATCTCATTATTTTTTGCACTTTTTACTATTCCTTCCCCTATTGAGTCGTTCCATTTTCCTACATAAATTATATCTTGATCTAAATCTTTAAATTCCCCTTCACCATTGGAAGGATCTATTTCATTCCATTTTCCTTTAAATTTTTTCATCCTACTATACGCATAACTTCTAAATATTTTATTCTTAATTGGGAGGATATTACTAGATATAATTTTATTTTCAATATTGTCTAAAACTTTGTAAATGAAATTCTTATTCATTATAAAATTTTATAATTTAAATTTAAAAATAAAATACTCAATTACACATTACTTAAACATCTTAATATTTGATAGTTGATTTAACAATATTTATTTAACCATAATCCACGGAATTAAAATGTGTTTTAATATGAGTTAATCATATATTATAATTAAAATTTCAATTAATATTCTATACAATACACTTCATCTTATTCTAATAATAAGTTTATATTTTTCTTAAATTAAAAAATTATAAATGTCAAAAGAAACTCCTGATAAAGATTTATGGACATACTACATAAAACAAACTAAAAACAATATCGAAGGAATTAACGATTCTTTATTTAAACACATTCAAAACTTAGAAAAAGAAAACGTATAGAGATTTTTATTAAATTTATTAATTCTTATAAAATTAGTTTACCCTAAAAGAGGCAATCGAAGAGCTACACACAGACAATCGAGAGAAGGAACAATCCTTGGACGATTCTCATAAAATCATAACAAAACTTAATGAAGAATTTACAAGAATGATGAAAGAATTCGAATCCCTAGAAAAGTACACAAAGGAATTAGAAGCACAAAGTGAAAATACAAAGAAAATAACAGAAGAGGCAACGAAAAAAACCACATTATTTGATAAATTGCAGAAATCTAACGAAAGTTTAAAAGCTGAAAATGAAAAATTCAAAAAAGAAAATTCAGGACTTAAGTCACAGATTCAAAACAAGACAAACGAATTCTCAAAGTTAGATAAAGAACTAAAAGAAAAAATTGAAACTCTAAATGAATTGAATTTACAGTTTGAAAACTTCGAAAAGATACTCTTGGAAAAAGACAAGATAATATCAGAATACGAGATGAAATTCGAGGAGTTGAATTTTAGTTTACAAAAGAAAGAAGAAGAGCTGAAAATTTTGATAAAACTCACAAGTCAGCTAAGGAATGAAAATAAATCAAATGTTGAAGAAATGACAAAGCAAGCAGTGAACACTATTAAGGTTTTTTATAACACTTTAAACAATAATAACAATTCTGATAATCTTAATCAAAGTGATTATTCATCGACTAATACAAATACTAGTGTACAGATGGCACGTAAGAGCAGCACAAAAGAAAAGAATCAATCTGAAGCCCAAGAAATGAAGCTGTTCTTAACAAAAAAAGAAATAGAAAATATGCTAAGGGAGAAAAAGGCTCCTTTTATATTGGAAGAGACGCTAACATCGAATCAAATAAAAATCCCTAAAGGAGATTTTGTTTTCACTCCGCAAAATTTAAAAGAATTTTTGATGAATTTAAATTTCAGTAATGAATTACTCAAAACCGAGCTACTTGCTAGTCTCACAAGAGAAGCGAACTTTCTAAGATATTTAGATGAATTGAATGTAGGGAAATCTGAGAAAAGCGAAAATACAAATTCTAATTTAAAAGAAAATCAGAAATCAAATGCGAATTATGAAGAGGAATCAACGAATAAAAATATTGTAGATGAACTTTGTGATTTAATAGAAAAAATAAGACACCCCAACGATGAACTAATCAAAGAAAATCAAAATTTGAAAAATGAAATTTTACAGCTTAAGCACAACAAAATTCAATTAGAATCGCTATGTAATAAATTAAAAGAAAACTCGAAAATCCTAACTGATAGAATCACAGAAAAATTACAAAAAGTTGAAAAATGTCTAATTGAAAAATTAGACAATACGAAGACATTTTATGAAGATCAAATTTCTAAATTAGAAAAGAAAATCAAAATTTCTAATAATGAGTTGAAAACAAAAAATGACGAAATAAAAAGATTATTAAAAGAAAATGAAAATTTAAATGTTAATATTGACAAAGTTAGAAAAGAAAACGAATCTCTGAGTGGCGAGGTTAAAAGATCAGAAAAAGAAAATGAAAGAAAGATAAACGAATCTCTGAGCGGTAAATTCAAGGAATTAGAAAATTCTAAAATTTCAAAGATCAATAAAATAGAGACAGTAATTAATGAACATTTTCTTAGAACTTCTGAGATTAAAAACCAAAAATTATTTGAAGAGGAAATCGACAAACTCAAGAATGAAAACAAAGAGCTTCAAAATAAAAATACATCATATGTATCTAAATTGAAACTTCTTAAACAAAACGAATGCAAAAAAGAATTGTTAAAATCAGTTTTAAAAATCGATTACTTAAACAAAATAAGTTTAGAATACAAAGAGAATAAAATAAATGCTAAAAAAAATATATACGATTTGAATTATGATTACAATATGGATTATAAGCTTAACGAGTCAATATGTAAGAAATGTAAATCATTGAACGAGAAGATAAATGAATTCAAATCAAACATACTAAAACCCTCTACATTTAAAGATATCAAACAATTCTACATCAATTATTACATGGATATAGATAAACTCAATACCAAAATAGAAGAGGTTGCTAATACTATAAGAAACTCTGACAATCAGCTTATAAACGATCCCTTCGATAGAAAGATAAAAATTACACAAATCAAAGAAATTCTTGCTCAAGTAACAAAGCTTACTACACTTCTTTCTATTTTTATCGGAAAATACAATAAGAATCTGAATCACTACACGTTAAACTTGAAGAAATTGTTTGAGTTTGTATCAGATTTAATTTATTCCAATTCTTTTTTCAATACAATTAGTTCAAACTATTTGAAATCATCTCCAGACAATGAATTAAGTGAAGGTTGTGCTTTATCTGACATAAAAATGAAAACTGAGATGAATCTACAAAACTTGGCAAATCGAATTCTGAAGTTGATTTACGAACTGAACGACAAAACCTTTTCGATGTCTGACTTAAAGAAAATATATTTCTCTTATGAAAATAGAAATGTCCAAGAAATTTTGGAGAATTTTAGTTTCAATCTTGATATCGTAAAGGATAATATGATCGATAAAAATCATTTTGATAGTAAGACTTATTATTTTAATCACCATATAGCTGAAATTTCTGAATTCGAAGATGAATTCAATAAACATAATCTTAATAATTCATTTAAAACAGTCAATGATCGACTTTTAAAGCTGAAAAGATTGGAATACGATTTTACTAATTTAACTGAAGTTATTCGGAATTTCCTAGTTGTCCAAGAAATTTTGATTAAGATGCTCTTTTTTGACATAACTCCCGAGACTAGATATGATATCCAATCTGACAATCTTAAAAGAAACAGAATAAAAATTTTAGAAAAAATATTTTACATGATGGAAGAGACAATTTTTTACAAATGTGAGGAGTTTGATGATAATCTTTTTTTCATTAAAAAATTTGTAATTGGTGTATTGAAAAATCAAAAAAAAATTTTGTTGATGACGTTAGAATAAAAAATTAAACTAGCAGAATTATTTTTTATAAAATCTAAATATATTTAAATAAATTAAAAATTTTTAATTAGTGATTTTTAAAAAATATTTATTAGAAATTCGAAAAGATATATATCATCTAGTATAACATATTATCTGGTTCTCAAACAAAAATTGAGTTAAAGAATAAAATTCTCTTTCTAGGTAATTTTCAAAGTTTTCTTTTTTTTCAAATAGTATGTTGTTAACAATGTGAAATTTCCTCATTTCAGTTTCTATTCGTTTTATTAAAATAATTTCTTACTGATTTTAGTTTCATTTTTACAATGATTATCGAAAGCGAACTTGTAATTTTCGTATTTGATTTCCTTGAAAACCTCAATGGTTTCTAAAATCATACAAAACATGTAAATATTTTTATACCTTTGTGTTTCAAGCGGAATAAATTTAAAGTCCATAACCACATCAATTTAGGACATTTTTCTTCTACAAAGCAATAGTTAAAGAAGTCTTTTATATGAATCATCACATCAAATGGAAATCTCAACTTTTCTGTGTCATTGATGATGTCTAGAAAATTTATTAATCTATTAAGATATTCCAATTTTTCATCTTTTAATTGGCTGGCTAAATTTGATTCTCCTAATTTTTTCATTTCCTCAGGGAACTCTCGGGATAAGAGAATAACATGGAACAATTTGTCAAATAAATTTTCTCTTAATAAACAGGCGTTAGGAGTTTTTTGTATTTCCTTAAAGGAATAAAAATAAACAGCATTATGATAATTCTTTAGCTCAATGAATTTATCGAAGCAGATCTTGTAATTTTGTTTAATAAAATATTTTTTATGATTCATTGCTTACCTTGCAGATGGAATTTATTATAAATAAAGCGTTATTCATTCTATCCAGCTCGTTCAAGACATTTTGTAGAAATTCTTTTAAACTCAATTCATCAACCTGTCCCTCCTCATATTTTTTGAATTCCATAATTACATTTTTAATAGTTATCTTTTCTACATACATAAGATAGTGTCCGCTGTTGCTTGATGAATCATACAGTGATGCGTAATTTATGAAGTTATAAAAATCAACATCATAGACCATAAGGTAATTAAGAAAATCCACATAATCATAGTTTCTTATTGACATTCCTTCAAGTAAATCTCCATAGGCAGGATCATTTGGAAGCTCATCCAAATCATAGAGGATATCCATGAAGTGAAATTCTAGCCATTTTGGAATTAAATTTTTCAAACTTTGGTAAGACCCAAAAGGGTCATTTGTAACTATAGAAATAATTTGCATGTCTAACATTTTGTCATGATTCTCGTAATTTTTAAGAGAACCTTGTAAAACTTCTAAAAAATCTATTTTATTGAATCTGTAATAGATATTCATTAATATCCAATCCTTATAGTTTTCAGTAATCTAAAAAATAGTAAGGATCATCAACAATATTTACTTGATGTATTCCGGTAATCTCACCAGTAAATACGTCGAGTATTAATTTTATTTCTTTAAGAAATGAACGAATATACTTTTTAACTCCATCATTCACCGATGACTTGTTTGTAACTTCTTCTATTAATTTAAAAATTTTTATGATGTTTTCCCTAAAAAGGTAATATAAAAAGAACTTACGCATCATTTTCAATATTTTTCAATAATTCAGCTCTGTATGATTCATCATAGCCATGTCCAGCATTTTCCAATATTTTCAAATAACTTAAAGCAATTGAAGAAAGCCTTTCAAAAATATTACCCATTTCATAATGAACTCCTGGGAAACTTTTCTCGTCATATGTAATAGAACGATTCAAACAATCTAAAATCCCATGGCATTCTTTGAAATCACATAGACGCAAAAAAAATTTTAATTTTTGAAGTTGAGAATCAAGAGAAAAATCATCGACGTAATCCTCCAATTTTTTTCTCTTGAATAACTCAAAATTTTCCACATCAACTTCAAAAATGTAATTATAAAATAAATTTCTAATAGTCAAAATATGATCAAAATCATTTCCGTAAACGATTATGTATTCAAAGAAAATCCACAATACTAGATAAGCGCGAGCTTCAAGTAGCAAAGGTTTATGTGATTCTGAATTGATTTTGATCAAATCCTCAACAATGTCAGTCATATTCTCTCTTAGTTTAGTGGCGTACATTTTGGCTATGTCTTGATTTAGGCTAAGTAATAGGGTATAAGTAGTAAAATATTTATGATTATATACTTTTCTCTGTCTTGCATCTCTACTAAATCGTTTGCTTTATCTTTGACCAAATATGAAAGTTTTTGAATAAAGTAAATGTCATTAGGGTTGGTCTTTTGAAAATTTTTAATAGCCGGTTCCATCATTTTAATTCCTGATGAGATATCGTTTTGAGGTGAAAAGGAAAGTAATAGGTTTCTTTTTAGTTTTGATTGTTTGAACTTTTTAAAATTAGAAAGTTAAGAGTTGTTAAAAAAATTAATTTAAAATATACCAGCAATCTATTCAAGGCTAGTTTAAGATCACTGTTTCGTCTGATTTCCGTTATTTGTTTTTCTTCTTCTATTATCATTTCAAAAGTAATAATATATTTTAAATAAAATTACTCAAATATTATTTTGTTAATGAATTAAATTTTTTTCAATTAACAAGAATAATTCAGTAGAATTCCATGAAACAAGAAGAAAAAAATTATGTTGAAAATGAAATAAAATATATCAAGAATTTAAAAGATCTCATTAGTAAAAAAATAGAGGAGTTAGAAAATTTGAACATTAAGTACGAATCTAAAGTAAAGATGCAAAATTTGAAAAAAATATCGCAAGAAGAAAATTTGAAAATTCTAAGAGAAGAAATAAAAGTAATTTTAAAATAATAAAATTTTTATTAATTTTATAGGATATTCAATATATGCTTGAGGATGGAAAATATTTTATTGATAAGTTTACTTCTAAATAGTATGAAATATAATATAGATAGGAATGTATAATTTTGAAATAGAACTTAGTTTAATTTTAATAAAAATTATAATTACTAAAGAAATTTTATTAAATTATCGAATCAATGAATATACGAAAGCTGATTCTAAAATATTGTACTCTCCGACGGTCATTTCATTAGCTAATTCTTTTCCCATATAAACTAATATTATATTATTGGATGAAACTCCTTCTATTTCTTCAATCTTTCTCTTAATTTTATAAACAGAATCGCTCTTATAGACTTCTAAAGGAATCTCTTTTCTATCTTCCATTTTAATAGAGATGTTAATTTTTTCATTTTCATTTAGCGAATTCATTTGTAAATTCAGCCTATCTAATTGGCTATGTAATTTTGAGATGATTTTATCCTTCTCTTTTAATTTTTCTAAAAATAAAAACAATTAATTACCTTCGTAATGATATTTGATATTATTAGCACATTGTTTTCTCGAATGATCTCCATATTTTAATGCTGTGTAACTAGTTTCGCAATTTTCACATTTTATAATAACATAATCACAATATTCCAGGTGATTATTTTTCAATTTTCTTTTAAATGTCGATTTACAACCAACCTGATCACAAGGAATCAAAACATCACCGCATTCAGTTTGATGAATTTTTGCTCTACCTAATTTCATTGTATCAGGGAAATAATCCTGACAGAAATTGCATTTAATTTTTAGTTGAGTAAATTGACATCTAAGTAGATGATCTTGTAAATCGGAATATGATATTTTTGTTCTACAATTGTTTGGACACAAAATTACAACGCTATTTAGGAGAGCAGTTAGTTGCCTAGGTATTTTTGATTCTACGAATATATTTCGACAATGAGGACAGTTTTTATTTTTTTCTAAAGCTTTAGTTACGCAGTTTGCGCAGAACATTTGTTCACACTTCAAGCAATTCTTGGGACTAAATAATAAATTAAGGCATATTGGGCATGTAAATTCATCGTTTACTGTACTCATATTTGATTTAGTGCATATTAAATCATTTGGAATTTTGTAATTTATCATCTCAGGCGGAAGAATTGTAAACATTTTTGAATCGATTTCACTCATGTCCATTTTATACTAATATTTATCTATTAATTGACAAATTTTAATAATATTCTTCTATTTTTAAAAATCATAAACTAGGGTGGAAGCATATTAATATTACTAGAGTGCTGATGATAACAAAAATCTTTAAAAAAGTGAATTTAAAAAATTCATGGTGATCTTGGATATTTTAAATAATAAATTATTTCTGAATTTTGAATTTCTTTTAGTTAAACATTATTGACCTATTGAACTAAATTATATGAACAATTTACATATCTCATATTTATTTGCAAGTAAAATATGATTATATATTGTTACATAACCTTATATAAGATGTTTCTTGAGATTTACAAAAAGTATTTACAATCTTGTTCAAATTTATTATATTTATAATTAAAATATAAAAATATACAGTTTTGAAAAATTTATAATTTATATTATTTGTCATTTAAATATGGATATCCTTAAAAATACGTTGACTAATTATATTGACTTTTCAGAACCGAGTTTTATTTTAGGTGTGCAATACTCAGTGATCTGTTTTTTAGGGTGGATTATTTTACCCCATCTACAATTTGAATATAAACTTCTTTCTAGAATTACTGGAGGAGATCAAGGGAAGGCCAATGACTTCTTAACTTATTTTCTAATTTACACAGGAACTATGAGAAACCACGCTATTAATGAGGCGATTTCCAGAAATAATTCATTAAGTTATGGAGCTTTTGAGATACCGGTGCAAATCTTTTCATGGTTTATGATAATTTTTGGAACTGTGTTAGTAACGATGTCATTTTACAGACTTGGATTGAGAGGAATGTACTTCGGTGATCATTTTGGATTTTTATTCAAAGAAAAAATTACTCAATTTCCCTACAATTACTTTCCGAATGCTCAATATGTTGGAACTACTTCAATGTTAATAGGTTATTCTTTAGCTCGTCATTCGGCTTCTGGAATTTTTATCGCTGTGCTTGTTTATGTTCTATATAAAATTCTAACTATCGTCGAATTTAGAAAATTAAAGGTTTTCTATCCTGAAAAAAAAAATTAAAACTAGGATATAAAATTAAGATTAAGAAAAGAAACTTTAATTTTTAATATAGAATTGTCTTTGTATTTGTGTTGATTAAGAAATATTTATTTTATTAATTAAAAATAAAAAATAAAAAAACATAACCTAAGATATATATAAATACATTATCCAAATTATATATGTTAAAAAATATAATTTTCACATTACTTTAATTTTTCCTTCTTTTCTGGCTTGTTGGAATTTAGCATCGAAACCAAATAATCTGTCCCAAAAATTATAATTAAAACTGAAGTTTCCAATGTTTCTATCATGATGCCAGTAGTGGAAGGAATTTCCATTTTGGAAGGGGCATATTCCCAAAGGTCTCCAAGGGAACATATAACCACTGTGATTTTGGATTATGTTATCCCACACTCTAGTCATTTGCCACATGAAGTAGGAAATCATATGTGCACGAGAACCAAAAAGTTTGGGTCCTGAAATAATTGCACACGAATTAATTAAAAATTCAATAGGGTGGAAATACTCCCCAGAAATAGAGACTACATCTTTGTATTCATGATGTATTTTGTGAATAAAATAGAGTTTCTTCCAGTGTAGCATCACATGAGTGGCCCATAGTAAGAAATCATTGATGAAATCGAAAACAATTACTTGATATAAAATTTCCCAGACAGAAGGCCAAGAAAACATGTCAACTCTTAGGGGTTCCCCGAATTTCATGAAGTAAAAAAACATAATTGGAGAAATGATAATTTGGTTGAGGAAATAGTTCCAAAGACTTTTTTTTAAAAGAACCATCCATGCCTTTCTATCTTCTTCCCAGGGCCATTTTTCAACGTATCTATATTTTTCTACGATTGCTGGCTGGTATTTGTAACAGAAAAGGCAAAATAGTTGTAGACAAATAACACATGTAAGTTTCCAAACTTGTGGGCCCAGATATCTTAAGTACCATAAATTCTCTCCTAAATTTAAAGAAAGAATAAATGGCCATATAAAATAGAAGAAATTTGATATTGCTGAATAAACGACTAATGTTACAACACCTGACAAAAGTATTTGATTAAAATTTGTTTTGAGTTTTCCCATTTCTTCCTCGATGTAGGAAATCAATCCCATATAAATTTGAATATATTTAATTAAGATTTAAGAATTTATTTTTTTATTAAAAATTAATTAAAATTGAAAAACATAAATATTTTAAAAAAATAAATTAAAATCAATCTTTAATTCAAAACTGAATTTTATTATTACACATAATTCATATTAGAATTTACAATAAATAATATATTTGTATAAATTATTACTAATAAAGAACCTTAGATCTCTAAATTATGTTTTATAAATTAGTTTTAGATATAATTGCCTGTGTTGACTTCTTATATCTAAAAAAAATATTCCTTTTAATTTTTATAATTGATTATTATTTTAAAATTAGTTTAATTTTTCTTTATGTTCTTCTTGACTATTTGAATCGAAAAAACAATTTAAAAATTTTAATTTTAATTATCAGTATTTCTTCCCAAATAATATAATATTTTCTTATCTTAATTAATTAT
>Ga0169931_10012626_pt1 | contig 11679 bp, 8 predicted proteins | sample Kivu_15m_20L_FD_129675 | JGI IMG/M metagenome (GOLD analysis project Ga0169931, IMG submission 129675) | Freshwater microbial communities from Lake Kivu, Western Province, Rwanda to study Microbial Dark Matter (Phase II) - Kivu_15m_20L... | ecosystem: Environmental > Aquatic > Freshwater > Lake ... | reverse complement strand
CTCTTGATTCGTTTTTTGATAGGTGTAAAAACAAGGGGATTTCATTACAAAATTATATGTCTTGGAATGCGCAAAATTGACATCAAATCAACTCAACTCAACTCAAAATAACTCAACTCAAATCAAATCAAATATTTAGCCAAACACGACGATTGTATTTGGTTCTCTTCCTACACAATTCAATTTCATTCCATGAATTTTGTAGGTCACCAGTATGATTATCCGGTTCTAACTCACCCGGTTTTAATTCATCAATAACCAATTCTTCTTCTTCAAACACTTGTTTTTCTTTTTTCGCTTTTTTTTGATATTTTGAAATGGCTTTTGTCCATTCTTCTCTGTTGTTAATCGCAAATGCAATCGCCGCACCAAAAATATTATTTAATTTATCCTTCGGTAAATTTATAAAATCAATCACGTGTTTCGCAATAGTTTCTTTGGCATTTGGCAATATTTTTTCGTCACTTGTTTTAATTTCTTTTTTTGATAAATTCTCATTTAAATCAAGTTCTTTTGAAGGAATTTTATGTTTCATATTTTCATAATATATTTTTATTTGGGTTAAAAAGGCAATAACATCGGATATCTCTTTAAAATATTCTTTCAATACAACTTCAACTGTATCATCGCTTTCAACAAAAAAGGGGTCAATATCATTACTTAACCGTTTTATACGAAACGTAGCCGGGGATTTTACGGGCAAAACTTGGACGGGTTTAATCAACTTGATATAAGGGCCATTTTTTGTTGTAATAAACACGAAAAATTCACAACACGAACTCGGGTTTGGCAAACTAGAAGGCATATATACCCGAAAACGAAACAACACAAATGTGTCCGGGTCAATGCTGTACGGCGAATTATTCATAATGTAACTAATCTCTCTGGATTCATAGTACTTGTTACAAGACACTTGAATTTGGTATTCTTTTTTATTGCCGCCGGCGGCCTTGTTGCGGCAGGATGTATGTTTTTTTGTCTTAGTAGTATATTTAGGACCCCCCATTTTTTTTCGGCGTCCGGATGTTAAACATATACGGCGGGTTCTTCTGAATTTCATGGTCTTATAATGATGGGTATAATGATGGGTATAACAGAATAAATAATATTAGAGATAAATAACAAAGGTTGGTTATATTGTGGAGAGAAAATTTGAAATCATGGAAACACTTGATTTAAACATAGAGAACTACAATCTAAATGACTTATTAAATTTATTCAATTTACCAATGATTTTTAATGCCGATGATTTAAAACGTGCTAAACAAATGGTGCTAAAAACCCACCCAGACAAATGTAATCTCTCCAAAGAATATTTTTTATTCTTTTCAAAAGCCTACCGCATGATACATCAAATATATACAATTAGAAACCCGGCTATAACTCAACGGCAAGACCGCGACTACATCTCTCCCGACGGAAAACGCAGCACGAAACTTACATACAATAACGTGATGGCGCACGAAGGTTATACCGAAACATATGACCACACCGATGATTACGACGGTTCAAAACAAATGAAAAAAATAGTGGAACGCATTATGGCCGAGAGATACCAACAAACAAATCCATATCAAGGGGGCGGAAAAAATAATGGCGCCATTTTCAATGAATGGTTTAATGAAAAGTTTGAGAAATTTAAAGTAAAAGATGATGAGCGAGATACGGGGTATGGGGACTGGCTGCGAAAAACAGGCACCGACGGTAATAGAGACGATGATGATAATGGTGAATACAGTAAAGAAGGCGAATACGGCAGTGGCAGCGGCTGGGACGACAAAGTGCGGTATATCAATGCCAAAAAACAAGCACTGCGCAATAAATATGCGCTGATACAACACACCACCGGAGTCGCAACATTGGATGAAGCGTGCGGTGGCTCCGGCTATGATTTAACACGGGAATGCCCCCAAGAATATTCCAGCGGGATATTTGGAACACTGCGATACGAAGACTTGAAAAAAGCGCACACCGAATCGGTGATACCGGTGACTGATGAAGATTTCCACAACGTCAAGCAACACCGAAATATAAATGAATTACAAATGTTTAGAGATATGGCAAAACGCACATACGATTATAGCGACCAAACCGCAAAACAACAATTTGAATACCAACAACGGCAGCGGGCGGAACAGGACACCAATCGTGCCTACAATTTAATCCGGCAAGATGAAGTCGCCCGAGAGATGTGCAAACATATTAAACAAGAATTTCTCCAATTAGGATACAACAACAAATAAGATACAACAAATAAGACCGCCGATAATAATTTCCACGCATATATTAGTTGTATAGTTGTTATCTAATAATATGCTTAAAACATCAGAGATTATTAAACTATTTATCGCCTTCTTGATTTTGATGGTGCTTGGTCATTTTTACAATAAATATAAGAAGAACATTGATTCAGAAGATAGATTTAATGACCATGAAATGATTCAAAAATATTTATTGAATGAATCCACCCTTTTAAGAAACAACAAGCCCATTTTGTGGATTCACGTTGAATTTGACAAAAATGCCAGAAATTGGGAATCGTTTCAAAGCCGTTCTACCACGGATTTAAATCAGCCGTATCAATACCTTACAATTCGCAGCATAATTGATAAATGCGGAAAATCATTCAACGTTTGCTTGATTGACGACGAAGCTTTTGGCAAGATTATCCCGAACTGGAAAACGGAGGTGCACAACCTGCCTCGTCCGCTTAGCACCCACATTCGTGAATTGGCATTGGCCAAAGTGTTGGCGCAATACGGCGGGTTTATTGTTCCAAGTTCGTTCATATGCATGAAAAACATGTTTGATGTATATGACGCAACGCTGAAACAAAACCACGTCATGGTGGGCGAGTTGTATGCGCGCAGCGGCGTCAGTTCTCAAACGCAATACTTTCCAAATCCGCAGTTTTTAGCGTGCCGGAAAAATGACCCCGTTATAAAGGAATACATCCAACATTTAGAAGCGAATGTGTCGCGAGACAATACCAATGAAAGCGATTTTAACGCAGAATCGGGGCGGTGGTTTTACAAGGAGTTTATGGAGAAGTCGGTGACCGATGCCGGAAAGCACAAAGTTGCCATTATACCGGCGGAATTACTGGGTGCCAAAACCACTGACAACAAAGCGGTAATTGTGGATACACTGATTCACGACCACGACGTGCGTTTTTTGCCAGATATTCTTGGCATTTATATTCCCGCAAATGAAATATTAAAGCGAAATAATTTTCAGTGGTTCTCTCGCCTGTCCCCCAATCAAGTGATGGAATCAAACACGTTGATTGGTAAATATTTGCTGGGAACGCTGGCACCCGAATAATCCGAAATCCGAATATTTATTTTTGTAAGGCAAGGAAAGAAAGTGCTTTACAAAAATAATAACAAAATAACAATACCTCACACACGATTATGATGAGGATGATGATGACAAGCCGGTCGTTGATGAATGTAATATGTCCAAAACGTTGTTTGTAAACAAACTCAATTCCACTTCATTTTCGTGGATACAATAGCACAAATTAATATATTTACATATGATGGAAACCAATTTGTATTTAATATGCTCACTCAATAATGCGGTGGTTTTAATGAAACTGAATAAACTATCGTAAATATCTAGCACGGAATACCCTTGGTCATATATATCATATAGTATATGGATTGCGCGCACCAATTCATTCTGTAACGCGCAGTGAATGTATTCATTAAAATAGTGAAAACTGATATTGGAACATAACTTATTGGCGATTTCCAAATCAACGTGCATGTTTAAAATTTTAATTTTTTCAATGTAATTCACCAACAAACGGACCGACTGATTGGATATGTTTATAACAAATCTCTCGGCGTCTTCATCCATTGTTATGTTTTCGGCGGTTTTTATTTTGTTCATAATCTTGAATAAACAATCATTGTTCAATGGATTGATTTTAATGATAAAGTTCCGCGATTGAAGGCTTTCAATGGTTTTTTGTATGTTTGTGCACGACGAAATGAAGTGGACGTTGTGGCTGAATTTATCAATAAAATTACGAAACACTTGCTGACCTTGTTCATTTATCAAGTCAATATCGTCCAGCAACACAATTTTCTTTTTCCCGGGGATTAAAGAACACGTCTGACAAAATATTTTTACTTCATTGCGATAATAACTGATGCCTTGGTCTTTCAAACTATTTAACACAAGAATGTTTTCGGCGTTGTATCCGCTGCTTCTGTAATACTCGCGAATGATGGCATTTATGATGGACGTTTTTCCGGAACCGGAATCACCGAGCAGCAGTATGTTGAGACTATTCATCTGTATCAACGAATCAATTAGTGTCACTACTTCTTCATCCAGTTGTTCAAAGTCTTTTATTTTGTGCGGCTGATATTTATTAATAAAGGGAATGGATGACATATGACAGATTAAAGATGATGGATGGGATGACAAAAGAGTTATTTTTCGGTTTTTGGTTATAAGTAATTACATAAATATATTTAAGCATATCTCAAATATATTTATTACAATAAATGGGAACCGGAGAACCAAGTTATTATGAAATATTGGGTGTTGCTGAAAACGCCAATGAAGATGAAATCAAAAAGGCATTTCGTAAGTTGTCATTTATTCATCATCCCGATAAAAATGGGAACACAGATGAAAGCACACGGAAATTTCAAGACATTAACCGCGCGTATGAAACCTTGTCCGACCATAATAAACGGCAAGAATATGATATGATACGGCGTTTTGGTGGAATGGGACAAGGAATGGGAGCTCCGGGTATGGGTCCAGGTATGGGTCCGGGTATGGGAGGACAAGGAATGCCGTTTATGTTTCACCCGGGCAATCCCGGACCAGACATTTTTAGTATGTTATTTGGAGGGGGAATGCCCGGGTTTCAAATGCCGCAAAATCAAGGACCCAAGGTGTTTTTTCAGACATTTCCTATGAACGCCGGCGCCCCGCAACAACCGTTCTTTTTTACACACCATCCAGCACCGGGCGGACCTCCACCGCAACCCGCACCGCAACCCGCGCCACAACAAACCCCACCCGAGACCATAGTGAAAGCCCTTACAATCACGCTAGAACAAGCGTATAAAGGAACCACCGTTCCGATTGAAATTGAAAAACGGATGTATCACGAAAATCAAAATGTCAGCACAAAAGAAACAATACACGTGGGTGTTCCAAAAGGTATGCTGGACGGTGAAACCATTATTTTGAATAACTGCGGACACATGAACGAAGCGGGTATACGGGGCGACGTGCACGTGGTTGTCAGCATTGCGCAACACACCATTTTCAAGCCGCAGCAATTAGACCTTGTTATGGAAAAAACAATTTCACTGAAAGAAGCGTTGTGCGGGTTTCAATTTGAAATAAATCATTTGAGTGGCCGTATATATAAATTGAATAATCCGGCCGGCCACGTCATCAAACCCGGAACAATTAAAACCATTCCTGGCATGGGGATGGAACGAAACGGTGAAACTGGCTGTGTAAAAATAAAATTTAATGTTGAATTTCCAGATGCGATACCTGAAGAAAAGGCAACCAAAATAGCGGAGGTTTGGAATTGATTGATTGACTGACTGATTGACTGATTGACTGACTGATTGACAGGCTGACTGACTGGCTGACTGACTGACTGATTTTATAAAAATGTAAACGGAACAATAATCGGGTCAATAATTGCGGGAACCGGCCCAATGACATTGGGCGTGATGTATCCCGTCGCAATAAAGCGCAAATACCGGGTCGTGTTGGTGGACAGCACCAGACCACTTTTACACACAATGTTCACATTTCGCAGTCCACCCAGTGGCGTTGATGCCGATGAAAGCGGGTCCGCGCCGCCCACCTGGCTTTCACTTAGCAGCGCAACCCCGTTTCCGTTTGTATCAAACAGCGACCACCATGCCGTGCCGCTGGCAGTCGGCGTCAAACTATTGGTATATTCATACGTATAAAGATAATTCAGCGCATTTCCATTATACAACGGTAAATTGTAATTAATATTAATGTTGTAGCGGGTGGTTGCGTAGTTGTATATAACAAACACACCAAAGTTCGTGAAATCGCGCGGAACATACGGAAACAAGGACGGGCGTCCAGTTACAGTGACGTTGTTGCGAGAGCGTCCCAGGTTGTTTGTAACCAATACCCGAAAGTAGTAGATTACTTCATTGGTGAGGCCGGTTATGGTGGTGTTGACGGTTGAACCCGGACTAGGAAAATCACTGGGGTTCTGCGGCGTGTATGTGTAAAACGTGTTCCAGGTAACGTCATTGTCTTGTTCATTCGTGGTGGAGTATTGAACCGCATAACTTTGGATGGGGTGCGTGTACGGCAAATCAAATGGATTGGTGTTGTTGTTGAAGTCATTCGGGTCAATGCCGGGAATCCAGGTTAGCGTCATTACCCCGTTGTCGCCGTATGGCACAATTGACACCACGGAATGCGGAACTGCGCCGGGTGACACCATAATTGTATTGGATGGCGGGGCATTATACAGCGTGCTGTAACCACCCTGTGAAACCACCACCTGCGGTGATATAGAAAAATAATAAATTTGCCCGTTTGTAAGTTGTGAAATGGTGAATTGATTTTTATTTATATATGCGCCGCTGGTGTCCCGAAAAATTACGGCGGGTTCGGTTGTAATAGAGTGATTTAAATCCGGTAAAATTGGCCACCGGTTTACTTTGTATTCATCCACCGCCACATAAAAATCGTAAATTAAATTGGGGGTTCCATAACTCCAATGAAGCGTTATTTCGCCGTCTTTTTCTACGCCGCTTAGGTCCAAGACCGGCGCACTCACGGCGGTGCCGATACGCACATTAGAGATGTCGTTAATGGTGCTTTCAATGGCGTAGTCAATTGCGTTCTTGGGGGTTACGCGAAAATAGTAGAAGTATGGTGTGGCGCTGGAAGCGTCGTAATATATTAGCGGGTTTTGGTCGTCGCCAATCACAAACGTGAATTTTGTTCCAGTTAAACCAGTCGACCGAAGCGGGGCAATGCCCGTGATAGAGTAAGACCGCACATTTACGGTGAAAAACCCTTGTCCCGAATTTCCGAGGTCCGAGCACACAATTTCTAGATACATCCGATTTGTAAAAGTAACATACCGATTTGGCGTAATTGGCCAACTGTATGTTATGTCTGCCGATGACACGTCGTAGGTGCCGCTAACATCAAACAACAGCGATCCGCCCGAATTGTCCAAATGCCCTTTAAACCGCAGAATGGTTTGCCGTGTAATGCCGCCAAGGTTGTATCCCTTCCATGTAAATCCAATGTACGAAGCGTCAAATTCGTTTGTGAATAGATTGCTGACGTAGGTGTAGGTTACGTCGGTTTGCACGATTTCCGCAATGGCAACATACGACGGGTCTGCGAGTGACAATGACTCTATTGGCGCCGGGGGCAAAATGTTCTGCGGATTTCCGCTTGCGTCAATTACCAGCGGGTGCACGTTCCGAAATCCAATGTCGTAATTGGATTTATATTCAACGGCGTAATCTAGAATGGGGTATCCGTTGTCGGTTTGCAGCACGCGCCAAACCAAACGCCCGGAGTTATTGCCGACAATAATGCCAATATCACGAATTGGCCCAGGGATGTTGCCGACAATCACATTCTGTATGTCGCTGAATTCGCCGGTGCCCAAGTCATTCACCGCCGCCATTTTCACATAATACCGTTTTCCGCTGTTAAGCAAATAGGACGGCGAGGTGGGACCGGTTCCAGCGATTTGATAATTGGTTATGATGTATCCAAAGGTGCTGACATCCGCAACGCTTTTTGTAATATCACGAAACTGATTGAACACAATTTGCGAATTTGGCAACACGGGGGTGTAATTGGTCAGTGACAACCATTGTCCCGAAACATCTTCGCAATACGAAAAAATATAGGATGTAATGTCATACCCGCCGCTTGCTGGCGGGTTCCATAAAACGGATATGCCGTTGGCATCACGAGACACAACCAACACACTCGCATATAAATTTTCAATTGAAGCACCAATCTTATAGGGAACGCGTCCGCACTTCTTTGTAATAAAGTTTGAAAAAGAGGTAATACCAAACCGGTTTTGGCTTGCGACCCGAAGGTTGTATATGCGACCATCCGTTAAACCGGTTACCACAAATGATGAATCCAGCACTTCACCCGTATTTAATGGCATGTATTGCGTGTTTGTGGCAACATTTGTCCCGATTCCCAGTGTCGTATTGTCAAAAATATACGGGACTGGCGGCGACAGCGTGGATTTTTTCATAACAATTGTCAGCGGGCGTCTGTACCCGGCATACAACCCGCTGGTTTCGGTTATGCCGTCTGGGAAAAATGAAAACTGAAAATATAGACGGTTTGTGGTTGTAAATGACAGGGTGGAAACTGCGAAATTGTCTGACATGTCCACATATTGAGCGCCGCTTATGTCTTTGTACGGCAATCCGGAATTAATGTCGTATGTGCGGGTCGTGTTCAATAAAACTGCGCCTGCCGTGTTGTCCAGCGTCACTTTAACATTCAATGTCACCGTGAAGGCAAAACTTTGGTTGTAAATGCCGTCATTGTAGTTGGGGTCGGCCATGATTCCGCCATACCGCCACGCCAAATTCAGGTTGCCGCCGTAAGTTGTTTCAAATGAATTTGTCATGGCCGTCAAGTAGGTGTTGTATGCGGAATTTTGTATGATTAATGGAAATCCGGTTGCGTCGCCTAATCCCGCCGGTTTTGAAGTAAATGCCTGAGAAATGGGAACCGGTGGTTTTACTGAATACGTTATCCAATTGGAAAGCACATTTCCCAGGTCATCGGTGCGCTGTTGCTGTATAAAATTATTGATAATGGGGTAACCACCCCGGTCGTATAAACTCTGGGTTTGCCATATCAATGAAATGCGCGAAGACACGCCCACGATGGCGTATTGCGGCAACAGTGTAATCACATTGGGCAAACGCCCGGGTGTAATATACAGACTGTTTGACGGGTCGTTGTATACAGTCACGCTGGTAGAGCCGATGATGTTAGTGGCATACACCTGGATTTTATACTGCGTGCCGTTTAACAGACTGCCAATTGTGTAGGTATAAACCACGGGCGATGTCGTAAAATAGACATATGAGCTATCGGGCTCACTGTTCGCTTTATACCTCACCGTGTATTTCAACAAAGAATTGGAACCTATAAAGGTTGGTTCCCCCCACGTAATTACGGTTGTTCCATCCCCAATTGTCCCCGCCAGATTTGTAACACCGGAGGGAACGTCGCCTACTGGTAGCGGAGAAACCGTGTATGAATTTCGGCCATTGGATGCGTCAATCACAAACGCACCGCTGATGTCGCCAATGCGCGTGTCATATGTCACCGGCGCCACCCGGAAGATGTAATATTTCCCATTTACCAGCCCAGAAATGTTATAACTTAGCACGGGGTTTAATGTGTAAAATGACACAACGGTGGTGGTCAAGGTATTCCACATGTTTTCCGTGACAATGACGCTGGTTATGTCTTGGCCATAAGGAATGGAGAGATTGTATTCGCGATATTCTATGAAGTAATAGCGAATGGGCAACCCTCCGGTTTCGGTGGGATAGGTGGGCGGGACCCACTGCAACACAATGCGTTCCGAAAATGTCGTGCCTTGGACATTCACCACCGGAAATGGCCGACTTACCGGAATGACCGTATTGGAGGCAAAATTCGGCGCCAACCCCAAAATATTGCGGGGTTTTACTTTAAACAAGTATTCTACACCATTTACCAAGCCGGATATGTCAATTGTGGTGGTTTGTACATTGATATAGGAGGCGTCCACCACATTGCTTCCGTCGCCGCCGGACAAATCCAGGTTATAACGATACACGTCATATCCTAAAATGGGATAACCGCCGTTGAATTCGGGATAACTAAAATTCCACGGGTCGTTTGCGTTTGAAAGGGTGGAATACCACCCCCACCCCACCTTGGCGCTCATATTTCCGCGCAGCGTATTTACATAATCCAATGTTTTTGGAACACTGCCGGGATATCCCGTCGCCAGCGCATAATTGTTTGTGTAATTCCCTTCTCCGTATTCATTTATTGCGGCGTATCGCAAAAAGTAGTTTGTTCCGTTTAATATTCCATACGAAATGTCAACGCTGCGAACGCCGGCGCCCACAACAATTGCTGGAAACATATTCCATTTATTTGCGCCCGACAAGTCGTTGGTGTATTGTATTTTATACCCAGTTATGCCGCTGATGTCAATGCCGCTCATGTCAAAATTGTATTGCCCCCACGAAAATGTAAGAAGGCGGTTATTGGATACCACGCCGTTTATGTTGCCGGTTATAACGCCGCTCGGGTCTGGCGGGAAATACGGCGGAATGCCAATGGAATGAACATATCCCGACCCATATAATGCGATGCCTCGTGCGTTTATTGCGGCGATATTAAACACGTAGGATTGTCCCAAGGTTAAGCCCACTATTTTGTAATACGGGTACGTGGGCGGGATTGTGACCGGCGGCGGCGAAATATTAACATAGGTGTAAGAAGCATCCGGCGCGCCGATTTGTTTGTATTTAATTCTATATGTGGTTATGGGGTACCCGTTGTTGTTTGGAGCCGTCCATTGAAGTGCGATGGACGACGCATCCAAAAAGGTGTTGCCGCTGTATATGGAGGTTATGTCATATATAGTGCCGGGGACATCGCCAGGCACGCCTGACGCAACATCCGAATACGGACCGGCACTGTATCCATTCACGGCACTAATCATGAAATCATAGCCCACGCCATTCATCAAGTTTGGTATGGTTAGCGTGTTAAATCCGGCGGTTCCATAATTGGTGAAAAGACTAAACGGCTCGGATGAACGCTTCCATTTTATGTTATAATACAGGATGGGATTCACGGAGCGAGGGATGCCCCACGTAAGTGTTAAACTGCCGGGTTGGACCGTGACGACGACGTTGATTACTTTGGACGGAGGTGCAAGCGCTAAAATGCCGCCACATTTTTGTGCCACCCCCGTGTTTGTGGAATTTGGTGGCGGTGTTGTCATTTTACAATATTATAATATATTTTTGCCTTTGATGCGATTTATATGATATCGGCGGGGCAGCGGGGTATATATTATAATACAACATTTGTTTTCGTGTTTTAACTAATTCTTTTACTGGCAATAGAAGCGGAAACCAAATAGATGGAGTTTTCAGTAACAACAATGTATTCGCCTTCTACTTTGTAAATCTTGGAAACGGGGCTGGTGTATTCTTCTTCGCTTTTAACCAGCAGTTTTTCCTTGTTGTCACGAACACCGATGACAACAGTGTTATCCAGGGATGCGGACCAATAATCCATCATAATGGGCTTGTCTTCAACCACTGCACGGTTGGCGGCGTGTTGAAGGCACACCGCGGATGGCAAGCGAAATGTGGAGGAATCCCCGGCTGAACCAGCGTTACTAGACATCGTTATTTGTTAGTTTTGTAAATATTATAGATATGTCATCGCATAACTCTTTAAGTCATTTTGATTTACTTATTATATCCATATTCAAATCCAATCATATTCAAATCCAATCCAACCATCCAACCATCCAACCATCCAACCATCCAACCATCCAACCATCCAACCATCCAACCATCCAACCATCCAACCATCCAACCATCCAACCAT
>Ga0169931_10012625_pt1 | contig 11679 bp, 8 predicted proteins | sample Kivu_15m_20L_FD_129675 | JGI IMG/M metagenome (GOLD analysis project Ga0169931, IMG submission 129675) | Freshwater microbial communities from Lake Kivu, Western Province, Rwanda to study Microbial Dark Matter (Phase II) - Kivu_15m_20L... | ecosystem: Environmental > Aquatic > Freshwater > Lake ... | reverse complement strand
TATCTGGATGAAGATATTATTATTATTGTTCATGTTATTCATGTAAAACAGACGCCACCGTAAACCAGCACCCTACCCCTTCCAGTGAGAAATTCCACACTTTCACTCGAAGGTATAAAAGGCGGCCCTTTAGGGTTTCACCTCAGTCACGAAAGAGATACCGAACATGGTGCATCTGGTTGCGGCTAGTCTGTTTTCTGGTTTTCTGGAAAATAAAACTTAGACGAAAAACTGGATCCCGGACTTGGTGTTTTCTTTCATAAAAGATAGTGATCATTGAAGACTCTTAGACTCCTGGAAGAAGGGTTTGCCCTCCCGAGGCGGCACTTAAGACCGTGGACCATTGAGGGTCTCGGGACTCTGCCTCGGTGATCGCACCCAAAGAGCCACTCAGGCTCCAACTCAAATCCGACCCAAGTGTTGGTGTTGACCACCAACCCTTGGCTTGAAGCATACCAAGGTATACTCTTACCCATCCTGGGGCTCTCTTTTGTCGTAGGGCTTTCCTAAGGGTCAACACGTTGATTTATACAGTCCTCTACGAAGTTAGTACCACTTAGATAGTACCCTAGGTCCCCTAGGGTATCCCCCTTTCCCACTCAACTAGGGTAGACTATTTTAGAATAAGGCTAGGTCCCCCTGGTTAGACATACTTTTAGTACTTTAGTCTCACCTTACTCGCGTCCTCCCCAGGAGCGAGGGTAGGGTTGGGTTAGTTCCACACTATCACGGAAAAAGCCCCGCATCAAGAGAGACTGGTCCTTCGAGCCGGTAAATTTCTTACTTCGTAAGAAATTTATAAGGAGGAAAACCAGAAAAACCCAGAGAGGTTCCGTGCTGGTAAATTTCTTATTACATAGGAAGTTTGCACATACCGGAGCCTGGCAAAGAAAAGACTGGTCCAACCACAACAAATTCGAGCCGGATAAATTTCTCTTCGAGAAATTTATTGAAAGATAGATTTCATAAGAGGGAGATTTATCTAGAGACGAGCCAGGAGGCAGATCGGAAACGAATCTGTGAGAGAGACTGATTGCTTTTGGCGAAAGTCAGAGGTTTTCTGTTGATTAAGCAGCATTCGGGCCCGATTGGACCAGGGGGTTTCCAGCAAGAGTTGGAAACTCCGTCCCATTTTTAAATTAGCAAGCTAGATCGATTTCCTTAAGAAATCTGATCAAGAAGGCGAACTTAAAAACTTGGTCTGCTTTGAGCCAAGCAAAAGGGAAATTTTGCAACAAATTAGCAGAACGAATCACAAGCGGTCGAAAGAAGAGACCATTTCAGTTCTTGCTCACGGCGCAGACAGTTCGCCCTTCTCATCAAAAATCGAAAAGATAGGACGGTCACCTTTTGGCGTAATAACTAAAAGGACCTACTTTTCAAAAACGGATAAGTTTAGGAGAAAACTTATCCCCTTTTGCGGATTTGAGTTGTTTCCACAACGGATGAAGAAGAAGTTTTACGAGGACGCATTCCGTAAAACCAAGATTGAGAGGCGTAAACCTTTTTTGAAGCAAAGTAGCATAGCACGTTCCTTGGGGGGACCTGCTACTCTCAAATCTGCCCATTCCCGTTGTGGGGTTCCACCCAGGCATGGTCCCGGCGACCTAGGGAAGATACAGATCCTCTTTCCCGGAGTTAAAAGAGTTTTCAACATAGTCGTAGCGACTGGTGTAGTGACTCCACCCTAAAAGTCATAGCGACTAGTGAAGTGATTCTCTGTGGACTAAGAGAAAGAATATCGCGTAGTGAACACTAAAACGCGCAACGGATCGCGTAGTGGACGTAAAACGCGTAAAAGTGAAGTGAAGTGGACCTTTAACCTAGTTTTGGCGGGAGTAACGATCACGTCTGTAAGCAATTATAGACGAGAGAGTAGCGAACATCAAGACTAGGGGCGGGTCAAGACCCTGTGAGGAGAGCGAATACAGGGCTACTGGCAGAGTACGTTCATCAGGACATTGGAACCGAAAAACCAGTAAAGCTCAAGCCCTTGCGGGACTTCCTAGGAGAAGGAAGACCCTCATCACAAGCAAGGCGACAACACCGACGGGCTTGTGAGCGGTCTTCAAGCACAAGCAGGTGGTAGGATCTTTTATAACAAGCAGGGTTTTGGCTAGACTACGGGGTTACAGTTCGCGCGCGCAATCACATTCTGCTGGATAGAACAAAGAAGCTAAGGAATAAGTTAAGGAAATTAGGTGGGTGATTTGGGTTTCGCACAAAAAACTTTCCTTGGATGGTCAAACATATCCAAACTCAACGGTCAACGAAGTGGATGGCAAACATGCCGAAGAAAGAAGACGTCCCGGTTTCACTATCATCAATCACATCGGCCTCCGAATTCAGAAATGAATTAAAGGAGCTGCGGACATCTCTACTATGGTTCTCCGAAAATCTCCTAATCGAGGCAGGCGTGGAAGCCTTTGGAGAGAGCAACCATTGGTCATCAGAATTCCCCTCAACAAAAGAAGACATTCATCAAATGTTTGAGACGGCGGCACCATGGGCACTACGGAATTTCCCCGTGAGGATACGGAAGTACCTGATCGAGCTTGCAGAACTACACATCAGCATCATGGATTTTCACGCCAAACGGAACGTTGTGGAACGGACAATGACAAATGCCTTGAAATTCGTCATGCTAGGATTTTTCCTTGGCCCGGACAGAGCACTTGCAGCCATAATCGATAAGGACGACTTATGGACTGACCTTCAAATCAGACCTGCTGATAAGGATTTCTTGGAAGAATTCACACATTCTCCCCAAAGTAAGGTAGGAGAAGAAGAAGTAAAATTAGTTCAAGAGAATCTAGAAACGGCCAGGGGATTCTATCATGATGTCTTGAAAGATGAAAACTGGGAGTGCTCCGGCACTCGCCACATGGGGTTCTCCTTCGGAACAGGAACAGGTTCCCCCTTCGGCTTTGAGAGACAGCAGACCACCGCACAGCAGGAGGAATACGCTGATGCGACCCCTGTCCAGGACCAAGAGCCACAACAAGGGGTCGTCCAAGAACCAAACCCCCACATTTGTCTATCTGTCGAGTCAGTGGACCAGACTCCAGATCCGTCACAACCCCTTGTCTCGCAACCTAGAGCCAGCGTGGAGAATGCTCGGTTGTGCACACCTTCCTGGGTGCCCCAGCATCCAGCCCTTAGGGAGTATCTCGACGAACCGGAAGTTATTTCGGTGCCAAGAGTGTCTAAGGTTCCGACTGCAGCACTTGACGCACAGAAAGAACACTCCATGGCCACTGACGACCTCACTGCTGCAACAGCTTTGGGCGTCTCAGTTGGAGTCGCGGACGGCATCTTGGGCTTGGACAAGGATGGCCGGGAGCAATCCCGACCCTCTTTTGTCCAAATACCCCTGCCGACCATTAGCGAGGACCGAAGGCTTCTCACTTTTGATTACGATATTCGTGGTCAAAATGCTGAGGAGCTTTTGGGACCCGTTTTCAAAGGTACCCGATTCCCTAACGAAGGTGCTCGCCAAGAGACAATGAGAGCTATATTCCAAAGAATCATCGACGACCCCGACGCACTCCAGGACACCCGGCAGATTGCTTTAGCCCAAATGGACCAACTTGATGTCCCACGGCTCCATGTCCAAAATTCAAACCTCTCGGCGTTGAAGGCTTTAAATACCCTTACAAAGGATGATAGCTTTGACTTGATTGAGGCCCCAATTTTAGGGACCAGAAATTTAACAGTAGAAATAGCCAAAAGCCTTTATACGCTGATGGGTTTGAACCAGGACCAGAAATTCTCTATCGAGAATTCTGAAAGCAAGCCGTTGAAATTCTACCTCCGCCCTCTGGCGATGAAAATCACCACAGAGCAGTTGGGAGAAGAGGGCGCATACGCCCTACTGTGCAACCTTGTCACTGGGTCTACTAAGGTGCAGACCCAGATAGCCTGGCAAGAAGAGAAGACACCATTCATCACCTACTGGACAACTCTACAGAAAACTGGAAATAAGCTCACAACCGAAGACAACGCCCGCCAGGAATTAAGCAAGCTCCTTCAGACTCGGCCTGTGCATGTTGAAAGCACCCTCGTGAGGATCAAGAACCTCTACACAAACATCCATGCCCCCGAGCGAAACCAAACCATCAGGAAACTACTCATCGAGAAGAACACGCTTCATGACTTTAAACGACTCATGCAGCAATACCACCCATTCCACGCTTCAATCATCGACATCACTTTCCGGGACAAATGGAAAGCATTGGCTATCAAAGCCCAGGCTCATGCAGCCTTCAACGAAACCGTCACGCCACCAAACAAGATCTACACACTGATGGAGACCATCAGTACTGTCATGTCGAGAGACAATATGGCACTCAACACTACAGGCAAAGACTGACCATCTTCCCTGTAACATCGAAACCGACGAACGCGACAACAAGTGCGAAGACAACATGACCCACCAAGGAAAAGAAAGCTGCGAAACCTTAAATCAAAAAGTAGTAGGTTGGTGAACATCCCTATTGGCCCGATATTAGTTGAAAAATTACTTAGTATTAGGATAATCAATAAGTCAGTGCGTCTGTGACGCTATACTGGCACAAGGCAAAGAAATAATAAAAGATAGGTCAGTGCGTCTATGACGCTATACTGGCATTAAGCAAAAATAAGGTCTTTCCTTCTACAAATTAAGTAAAAAGCAAAGCAAAATTTAAAATGTCTTGTGTTAAGAGTGCAGCCTCTTCACGTTAGAAAGACAACATGGCAAAATTTATTGGTCCTAGAATGCTTGGGTTGGAAAATCCTGTTCTAATTGATAGAGAACAGGGCCTACTACTTGGGGCCCAGGGGTTTTCCATTTCCCACCCAAGTATAAGCTCAGGCGTTTTTGGTCAGGCTCTTTGCCTCGCCAAAACCTCATCCTAATTAACAAACAACAACAAGTCGGTGCCTCAAGGTTCTCTCATCATCTTAAGAATCATACACAAACAAGCATAGTTAGTGGGGTTAGAATGGGACGCCCCCATTTTAGTAGGTGTTGCCTCCCCGGGGCCCTCCATCCAGCGCTGTGACTAGCTGGGTGGGGCTTCCCGGCCAGGTGCGCACCCGCCGGATAGGATATTAGCGGCGGCGGAATACTCTCGGTTTTGTGACTTCCGCGTAGATAGTTAGAGGAAATTTTCCCTTGAAGTCTGCTACTTCGGTAGTAGGCGTGGTAGGAGGCGCTATTACTTTAGGTAGGCATATGTGGTAATAGTGCCTTTGACTACCCACAGCATGACTGTTAAAGTGCTGTGGCTTGGCATGTAATCTATACCCTGCTGCTTAATCTTCCTAACATCCACGGTCACTGTATACGGCCCAGGTTTTGCCAAGCTCAAGGGCGTACTTAATTAAAAAACGATATGTGGGTGTGTGCTAGTACCAGGGTTTGGGACTAGCGCTCGACATGCACACCTACCTCTATCCAGCAAAGCAAAAGAATAACCAGGCGCTAGTAAGGCGAAGTGTAAGGAATAAGTTAATGTGATTGCAAGCGAAAACTGTACTAGGGCTATGGTCAGTATTTACTCCTATGTACGGTCCCTGATATTTTATGACCTCTCTGGAGGTGTAAGATCTCATCCTGCTTTGGATTTCCATGACCTTTCTGAAGGTGTGGACTTCCATCCATCGACGGCACCCATCTTGACATTGTTGGATGTAAGATGGTGGCCAAGTCTAGGGGTTTGTCAGTCGGGCAAACCCCTCTCCCAGTCCGTAAACTCCAACAAATGCAACGTAGTTGTAATTGCACAATTTGATGTTGACCTTGGAGAAGCTTTGAGATGTTTTGGCCTCGGGCAAATGAGGAACGGCGTGGTGGCGTATAGTTGATCTTCAGATCACGCGACTAGACTTTTGAACGCATTGCGGAAACCTGTTTTACTTTCTACAAGTACGCTGGAAACTGCCTGGCCAAAGCAGAAGAGTACAGACGGAATGAAAGTTTAACATAAAGGGTTTCTAAGTCGTGCAGCCACCGTTCGTTGAGCCTCCCGCGCCAAACTTCTTGAACTAGTACCCCGAGACTTCAACACAGGTTCAGTGCCTTATGTTAATGCAAGATTGCTGACTCCATGGAAAGATGGCCTTTTCCTCTGGTGAGGCATTCTGGGCATTAAGGACGTGCAATGACTATGTTTGCATTGATGGGTTGGTTTTTCAACTGGTGTCTGGTTTAAGGCTAGAATCCAGTTAGCGACGTGTTTGAACGTTAAGGATAGGCTAAGTTAGGATATGGGAAAAACTTTTAAGAGATTAGAAGTAACCACAAGACCACGCCCCCCACAAACAACAAACGAAGAAAGAAGAAACCAAAACTACGGACCACAAAAAGAAGAACGAAGACCGAAGAAAGAAGAACGAAGACCGAAGAAAGAAGACAACAGAAGAACACAAACCATTCGAATACATATCACCATATTAGACATGGAGATCTAGACACGGTGGTTTGGTCATTCTTACTTTGCAACATTTTGGGCTGACACAAAGACGCGACAAAGACGTGACAAATTAAGGTTAGGATGACGATTAGCTGTCTGTTCCATCGGTTGGGAGACCTGGAATAGGAGGAGACAACTTCGACACACCCCCAACACCATTGCGATCGAGGCAGGACGGCCTCTCGCCTTTCATCTGGACAATCAACATAGGAAAGGAAATTCTCAGCGGTGGTTCTTTTCCCATAAACAAATCCCCAAAATTAGAGTTAACTGGAGAGAGGAATTTGTTTCAAATAAGTGATTACTTGGATATCGCGCTCTTTTTGTTTATCGGCAAAATGGCCCACACTTAAAATTAATGAGAGCGCGCATTCCAAATAAACACATATTTGACGCAATCGGCAAAAATTATTAATGGACGTCTTTAGTCTAAACAAATAGTTAGGAGGGCTGGCCAAAAGAGCATGTGTGGGTTTTTCCCACGCGGTTCTTTTGCCCCGCCCTATCTTTTAACAGGTTTGGAAGGTGTTGTTTTGCTACTTGTTGATTGTCCTGGCATAGGAGTCTCAACCCTAAGTAAGCAGTGTTTCTCAAGGGGAACCACCCTCGCGGAGTACCTGAGAGGGCACTGGACGAAACAGGTTATCCGAGGCACAGTCACCCCTCTTTGGGTGGACAGAAAAACTCAGTCCTGAGTATAGTTTGTGATTTTAGTTTTCGGACTAAGATTGCTAACTAAAAAGGGAAGGTCTTAGTACTATTGATGGAAAAGACAACATGGTGAGTTAGCAAACACATTCTTCCCTGCACAAACTTGTTTAAAAGATTTATCTCTGTTAAATATTTAGAATTAAAGTAGTGATTTAGAACAATTATGACCTGTTGGTAACACATCATAATTGTACCCCATTAAGGACAATTCTTAATTTTACAAATTAAATTTGCGAGGAAACCACGCCCATTATCTAATTTTTGCTGGACCCGTAATTATCCCTGGAAAGTACTACCGCTGAGGATCCTTCTCCTATCACCGCACCTGCGCAACCAACGCAGCGCGCCCGTACACACTCTCTTTCTGCTCCTTTTTTTTCCGAGGGGGGTACCTCGGGTATACTACCCTCCCAAAATGGTTTCAACGGTTTCAACGGTTTCAAAAATTTTGCCTATTTAAGAAGAAGGCACTCACGCAACACAACCACAGTTGCTCACCAACAACGGATCATCATGGAAGACTCTCAACTCCTACAAATATATCGTTTCAAGCCTGGATCCAATCTTCATCAATACCTTGCCAAGCATTCCTTGCTTGCAACCATCGCTGGATGTAACGCCTCCATCACCTTCTACAACACCGACTACACGCTAATGGAGGTCATGCTGGTCTTGAGAACACTCGTTAAAGAATTCAAGCTCTTTGACGACCAAAACCCCCTTGTTTTGGTGTTCGACCAGGAAGCTGAACTAGCATTGGACGTCAAAGCAATTCACGTCATTGACACGGGGAATAGGATCCTTCGACAAATGGACCCTGTGTTCCGGTTCCAAGAAGATTCCCCGCTGCTTCTCCTTCTGTCAAAGATGGCCCCAGCCATTTTTGACATCACAAGGAGAAACTACCTGGAAACTGAAATAGCGCATTACTTTAAGCAGTGCCTACTCAGCGAAGGGTTTGTCGCTAAGTTCACCTTCGACCCGCCTGCAGCCCTGAAGAAGCCAGCACAGACTCTCACTACCTCCGGACCTTTTAAGTTTGCGGTATGGGGGTCTGGAGAGGCTAAGGCTGTGAAAGCTAAACTATCCTACCAACTATCTCCTGCCTGCTCCGGTAAAAGGTACCGTATGAGCCCACGACTGTTCCAAGCACTAGAGCCCTTCTTTGCCCAAAGAAGCCCTGAGCTCTCTGCCATCCGGACCTACTCCTGGGGAGAGTTGGTCCGCAAGACAACAATCTACATCATGGAACATAAAGACGCCTTCTTCGATCTACGAAGTATCTCTGTTGCACATGTGCAAGGAGACCCTCTTGGATTGGCATTGGGGGTGAGTTATTTCCATCGGAGCCAACTGGTGGCACTACTGAAAGCCGAGACGGAGGAGGCCGTCCCATCATTGAATCTACCACCCCCTGCCATCCTTTCTCAACCTAATGATGAAAGCGGATCGCCCGCTAAACGAGGAAGGAACGACAACGAATAATCGGGACTGTGGACGTGTGCCCTGGATCCCCAACAAAGGCTTCCCAAGAGAAACGATATATTTTGGATCTACACCGCGCCGGAAAAATACAAAAACAACGAGAAAAGCACCAAGCACGTTTTATTTTAACCTCCCTGGTTACAATGAGACAAGGAAATTTTGATTCTGATCTGGCCCATTCAAGCGAGCCGAACGCTTAGGGACGGTTAGATTAAGGCACACCACTGCAGACACTTGATGGACGGACAGGAACGTAGTCCCTCCAAGCAGCTTAGACACCGCATGCGTCTTGGGAATCCTCAACACGCACGGAGATATCCATGGCAGTTTTTCATCCTGTGGGATCTTTCGCATGACCCCAACAAACGCCAACTGAAGCTGTTGCAAAGTGTACCCTTTGCGTGTTAGGCCGCAGACCTCACGGAACTCCTTGGCGGGGTAGCACATCACTCCCCCTTCAATGAGTTGCAATTCTGAGGCGCTTTTGAAATGGTGTCCAAAGTTGGGTCGTTTTCCCCACGTGGGCCTCGCTCCGATGATTCTTCGGATAAGCTCCCCGGGTTCTGGGGTGTTTAACGCACCAAAGACCTTGAGGGGCCATTCCGTCTGGTCATCGGGCGGGTAGGGCCCATCGACACGAAGAAGAAGGCGTCTCAGCATCTCAGGAAGTTCCGCCACATGGAAGGCACTGGGGCCGAACACTTCCTGCCAATCAGAATCAAAGGTGATGATGTAGTGGTTCTCCGGGTGGAAGCTCCTGCTTTCCTTGACGTAGTAGTGCACCAAAGCACTTGCTACGAAGAGGGAGAAGGGCTTCGACTCCATCGCCGCTTGGTGTTGCTTCTCAAGAACCGTGAAGAAAAGCTCCTTAAGTCGGTTGCGGGGATCGAATGCATAAATGCTACCCGCATGGGAATACGTGGAACTGAACTTCGACCCGTTAAGAGTTGGCGTTCCCTCCATGTTGTTCCTTTAACCACTAAGTCGAGAATGCGGAAAACTCCAAGAAGAAACCCCCTAATATAACTGGCGTGGGCGCGCCAAGAAGGAACCCCGGCCAGCGCGCACGCCCAATCATCGGACAAGAAGAAAGAAGAATTTCATCATCATTGGATCCAAAAGTTTATTAACACGACTACAACGACAACAAAAAGCTCAACAGGAATCAGTTAGAGGGAGCCTAGGATACAGCGGTGTTGCTGTACGAGTGCGGACCTGACTTTCACTAGTCAGGCTTCCTCGGGCCTCCGGAGTCTCTCCATCTTCCTGCCTTGTGTGGTCCTCGCGAGAGTTTCGCATACGGTAGCCTGGTGGAGGGGATTCGGATGGGCTCGATGCCCGTGATGCCACAGTCAGAACCGTGACGACGTCAAGGATCTTTTCTGACTTGTTGCACGCGCGTAGCACGACGCCTATCTTCGAGAGGATCCTGTGATAGCAAAAGAAGAGCAGCAAGTGACATAGAAGAATCACATACTGCAGCATCAGGACTCCCATCGAGATGGCGTTCCCTGGAGAAGCGCCTCCATCATTGATGGAGGAGTTGCCGTTCAGAGCGAACCCTTCCAGACACTCTGAGCTTAGATTTGAAGCCTTCAAATCCTCCAGAAGATCCTGAATTTCTTCGGGACACATGATTCCAAGCTCTAGGTCTTGAAAGAGATCCTGGAAGACTAGAATTATCGCATCAACCCTCCCCCTTTAATACCTCTTGGACAAGAGACGCGAGCGCTTAGCGACTGTCAAGCGCACGCCACGCGCATGATAATCGGGCCAGCGCAAGGGGCTGATTTATTAAAACTGTTTCGAGCAAGAAGAATTACAACAAGACGGAACAATGAGGACAAACTTTTGGACACGTATACGGCTCGGATCGACAATGAAACAAAACAAGAGAAACCAATTGGGAATGGTGTAGGGTACTAGAGCACCCCAGGAAAGAGAGCACTGTGTTACGGATATGATAAATCGATGGGTCGAATGGATCGACCACTTGAGGATTCTTTCGAATCCATCCTAGGACACCCTTCATGATCATATGAGGGGTATACTTCCTTTTATCCGCATCTCTTCGATTAAGAATGCGGAAGATCCTGAGAAGGTCTCCACTGAGGTAGAACTTTCCAGTCACCATCTCAATACGGGCCCTGGAGTCCGCGAGGATTCTTTGAAGAACAGGGACCGGCTCCTGCTGCATCCAGGACACCCTCGTTGAAGAGAGGGGCAGCACTCCATCATCTTGCATCGGATTCGAGGACGGTATCAGATGCTCAGAAACTTTCGGAATCAGTTGCTGAAAATGAAGAGCCCTTTGCCCGAAGGCAAGACAAAGGGTTACCGGAAGAAGAATGATTTCCCAGTTCGTTTCATCGAACGACCTTTCCAAAGTGAAGAGCTGATCAAGTGTCTCCACTATGGGCCCTAGGAGGTAGGACTGGTCCAGGGATGAAAAAGATTCAGGACTTTTTGAGTGTAGATAATCAAAAAGCCCTGAAGGCTGAACAAACAAAAATTGGGTGGTCGCACTAAACATCCCATAGATCATTGTAAAAAGTAGGGATCTCACTCGTTGAAGGTAGGACTCTAACTAAATTAGCTCAGACAGGTGGATGCGTCCTGTTGGACGATTTCACCTGGAGGCGGAGTCTGAAAGTATTTTTAGACGCTTGCCCGCGCACAAAAGGTAGTGAAGAAGTAATTTGAAAATTTGAGATTTTGCTAGAACTCTTACGCCAAAAATATGAGATAAGGTTGAATCAGGTAGGATGAAAATTTGATTCCCTTCAAGACCAGAAATTGCAATTGAAGTTTGAAAACATTTTAGAGCAAGGTAGTTTGCAGTAGCAGCAATAGTAAACTTTGAAGGCGAAAAAATATCAAAGAGTCCAACTTTCACGAGAGAGCTAAAAGAGGAAAGATCCGTAAGAGTAAGGTTTAGATTAGGCAATGATCTATCATGGACTTGTTCGATCCAAGATTCCCCTGTACACCAGGTGAACAGGGGTGTGACCTTTGCTGAAGGCAT
>Ga0169931_10012624_pt1 | contig 11679 bp, 9 predicted proteins | sample Kivu_15m_20L_FD_129675 | JGI IMG/M metagenome (GOLD analysis project Ga0169931, IMG submission 129675) | Freshwater microbial communities from Lake Kivu, Western Province, Rwanda to study Microbial Dark Matter (Phase II) - Kivu_15m_20L... | ecosystem: Environmental > Aquatic > Freshwater > Lake ... | reverse complement strand
TTATGACAGAATTTCGATATTTTATTGTTAAGGAAACAGAGACTTCCCAACGTCTTGATCGCCTTATTTCAAATCACTATTCAGACTTTAGTCGAACGCGCATTCAGGATCTGATCCGTCAGGGTTATATCAAGGTTGATGGGAAAGAAGTATCGGCCTCTGATAAAGTGAAGGAAGGCGTTCGCATAGATCTTATTCTTCCCCAGGCTGAAGAAGCGATTCCCCAACCCCAGCATATTCCCCTGGATATTCTTTACGAAGATCAGGACTTGATCGTTCTTAATAAAGCTGCGGGGATGGTGGTTCACCCTGCGCCTGGTTCTGTCGATCAAACGCTTGTGAATGCCTTGCTGTCCCATTGTGGAGACTCTCTTTCGGGCATAGGTGGCATCAAGCGTCCTGGAATTGTTCATCGCCTGGATAAAGGAACCAGTGGCCTTTTGGTTGTCGCCAAAAACGATGTCGCTCATCGTGGTCTGAGTGGGCAATTTTCGTCCCGTTCCCTGTCAAGAACATATCAGGCTTTGATATGGGGAGTGCCGAACTCTTTTACAGGAACGATCACAGGAAATATTGGTCGTAGTCCTCGTCATCGCCAAAAGATGGCGCTCCTTTCCTCTGGAGGAAAAGAAGCGATGACCCATTATAAAATTTTGAAGACTTTTGGCAGTATAGCAAGTTTAGTAGAGTGTCGCCTTGAAACAGGTCGCACGCATCAAATCCGTGTTCATCTGACCTCTATAGGGCATCCCCTGATTGGAGATCCGCTTTATGGTAGTGCTCCTCATAAAGCTCCGCTTGCTTTAAGAAAAGCACTAATGGGTCTTACGCAGAACCTGCGTCCTTTGCTTCACGCATGGCGTATTGAGTTTGTGCATCCTCGTACCCAGGAGAAATTATCTTTTAGTGTCATTTTGCCAGATGACTTCCTTAAAGCAATCGATATTATGCATAAATACGTAGAGAGATTTTAATAATTTTTTATATAGAAAAAGTATAAAATAATAATAAGCGAACAATTTTTATGGTTAAACATGTTTGAAAATGAAATTTCTGATATCAGCCAGCATAAAAACCTTTATCATGACATCAATAAAAATGATTTGTTGAGCTATGTGCATTCTATTAAGCACTTTCCTATGCTGAGTATGGAAGAAGAGTTTGATTTGGCAAGAAAATGGCAAGACGAGAAGAATGAAAAAGCGGCTCACAAATTGCTTCAAAGCCATATGAGGCTGGTTACCAAAATTGCGTCAGGTTATCGTGGCTATGGGTTGCCGTTACAGGATTTAGTGTCAGAGGGGCACCTTGGAATGATGCAAGCCATTCGTAAATTTGATCCTGGGCGAGGGTTCCGATTTTCAACTTATGCCAGTTACTGGATCCATGCTGCTATGAAAGATTATGTAATAAAAACATGGTCTCTTGTTAAAATGGGAACAGGGGCGGAACATAAAAAACTGTTTTTTGGTTTGCGCAAAATGAAGCGCAAGCATAGTCAGTCAGATACCCATCTTTCCGATGAATCCATTGATAAAATTGCAGCTGAAATGAATGTGGATCGCGCGACGGTGATTCATATGGATCAGAGGTTAAGCGGTCAGGACTATTCACTGAATGCGGCGCGAACAGGAGAAGATACGGGGGAATGGCAGGATTGGCTGGCAGATGAGGCTGAAACTCATGATGTACAAATTGCACACCATCAGGAACAGAAAAAGCGGCAAGTATTGTTGGACGAAGCGATGGAAGTCTTAAATGCACGGGAACTTGAGGTTCTCAATCATCGTCGCCTGAAAGAACCTCCTGAAACATTGGAGGAGATTTCTGAGCGCATGAATATTTCCCGTGAACGCGTCCGACAAATCGAAGTGGCTGCTTTCCATAAACTTCAGCACGAAGTTCAAAAGAAAGCAAAAAAAATTAACATGTGTTAATTCTTCACACCATTGAAACAAAATATTTTTTATTCTTAGTAGTTTTTTTAATGTTCTTTAGTTTAATGAAATTGACGGAATTTTTAAAAAAACTATCAGAAAGTGATGCTCGTGGATATTTCTTTTTGGGGATGGGCAGGATTTATCGGCTTAATTGGGGCGATGCTGTTTTTGGATGTTGGCGTTTTTCAGAAGGATAATCACAGAATCTCTCAAAAAGAAGCCTGGAAGTGGAGCGTTCTCTGGATTTGTATGGCTCTTCTTTTCAATGGGGGAATTTACCTATGGCAGGGGCATGATGCCGCCATTACGTTTTTAACAGCCTATTTGGTCGAAAAATCCCTCAGTATTGATAACCTTTTTGTTTTTGTCCTGATTTTCAATTATTTCTCAATTCCTGCAAAGATGCAGCACCGGGTGCTTTATTGGGGAATTTTGGGCGCAGTTATCATGAGACTTATTTTAATCCTTCTTGGCATTAAACTCATCGTTCATTTCCAATGGTTATTGTATGTGATGGGAGCTTTTCTAGTTTATGCCGGCGTTACTTTTTTTCGTCAGCGTCATCAGGAAGAAGAATTCACTGAAAGTCGCTTGCTTAAATTTTTAAAGCAAATAATCGCCATAAAAGAAGAGCGCGAAAACCCTCATTTTTTTATCCGTCATAAAGGTAAATTTTATATAACTCCCTTGTTTCTTGCACTCGTCAGCATCGAACTCTCTGATCTTGTTTTTGCTTTTGATTCAATTCCGGCTGTTTTTGGAATTACCCTTGATCCCTTTTTGGTTTTTACCTCAAATATCTTTGCCATTTTGGGGTTACGTTCCCTTTATTTTGTTCTGGCCGATTTTTTGCCTCGATTTTACTACCTGAAACATGCACTTTCCCTTATCCTCGCTTTCGTAGGATGCAAAATGCTGCTTCACGATGTGATCTCTATCTCCACTATTTTATCGCTCAGTGTTATTGTGACCATTATTATCAGTTCTCTTGTCTTATCCGTTCAGAAAGGACGATAATCTTTTCTTCCCATTGAAAGCTAAATAGCTTAAAAAGATAGATATTCATAAAAAGAAGGAGTTATTGAGATTAAGCCTGACGTTATTAATCGCCTTTATCGCACTTCTGAAGAGAAATTGGTTCCCAAACTTTTAAGCCAGCTTAATTTTTCTGAGGAACAAAACAAAAGAATACAGGAACGCACGTGTATCCTGATAGAAAAAGTCCGAGCAGGTGTCCAGAGCCAGAGCATCATCGATCAGATGATGCGCCAGTTTCCTCTTTCAACTCATGAAGGTGTGCTTTTGATGTGTTTGGCTGAAGCTTTGCTTCGCATTCCTGATCGATCAACGCGAAACGCCTTGCTTCGTGATAAGCTTTCTCAAGCTGATTTTAAAAAGTATTTGAACAACCCTTCTTCCTGGGTCATGAAGTTAGCTACCAGGGGATTTTCCCTAGGTGTTGCTCTTTTAAAAGAGAATGAAAGCTCTCCTTTTAAAAGAGCGCTCGGCAAGACATCGCTTCCTGTGATGGAAAAAATTGCAGATCAGGCTATGCGACTGCTTGCGGGTAAGTTTGTTTTAGGAAGTACGATTGAAGAAGCGCTTGAGACCTCTATCAAAAATATGAAGCGCGGTTATACCTATTCCTTTGATATGTTAGGAGAAGCTGCCTTTACAGAAAAAGATGCAGCTCTCTATTATGAGGAATACTTCAGGGCGATTCAGACTATGGCTAAAAGTAGTGAAGGCAGGGGAGAGCTTTCCGGAAATAGCATTTCTATCAAGTTGTCAGCCTTGCATCCCCGCTATAGTTTTGCCCAGCAAGAGCGCGTCATGACTGAGCTGTCAGAGAAATTATTAAAGCTTTGTCAAGCTGCTTTTGAGGCAAACATTGCCTTGACGGTCGATGCAGAAGAGTCTGAACGTCTGGAGATTTCCCTAAAGTTGATCGAACAAATGGCGCAACATCCTATGCTTCAGGGCTGGCATGGGCTGGGGTTAGCTGTACAAGCCTATCAGAAGCGTGCTGTCGACGTGATCGATTTTCTGATTGATCTGGCGGAAAAATCACAGCAACGACTAAATGTGCGTCTGGTTAAGGGAGCTTATTGGGATTCTGAAATCAAACGCTGTCAGGAATTGGGACTGGAAGATTACCCCGTTTTTACGCGCAAGGAAACAACAGACCTTTCCTATCTTGTTTGCGCTCAAAAACTATTGGCGCGCTGTGACGTTATCTTTCCTCAGTTTGCGACGCATAACGCGTTGACAATATTGTCGATTATGGAATTGGCAGAAGATAGCCATAATACTTCTTACGAATTTCAAAAGCTTCATGGGATGGGAGATGAACTTTATGAACACATAATCCATCCTGAGGATGCCCAGAGTCTCCGTTGTCGAATTTATGCGCCTGTTGGCAGTGAGCGGGAACTTTTACCTTATTTGGTCAGAAGATTGCTTGAAAATGGTGCAAACACTTCCTTTGTCAATCATCTAATGGATAAAACGCATTCCATCGACGACCTTATTCAGCTTCCCCAGGATAAACTGGAGCGTTATCTCTCTATGAGGCATGGGAAAATTCCGCTTCCCCAGGATCTATATGGAAAAGAGCGCAAAAATTCTCCTGGTATTGACCTTGTGAATCCCCGGGAAATTGAGAATCTTCTTGAGGGAATTCGCAGCTTCACTTTCTGGGCGGCGCATCCTGTTATTGGGGGAAAAAGACAAGAAGGCCCTCGTTATCAAATCCATAATCCTGCCAGAAGGGAAGAGACAATAGGAGAAGTGCAAGAAGCATCTCCTGCTCTTGCCCAGGAAGCTCTTGTGTGTGCAACACAAGCGTTTGAAAGCTGGAATTTTACATCTGCTCAACATCGTGCGCAGTGTCTGAGAAAAACCGCCGATTTGATGATCGATCATTATCATGAATTGATTGCCTTGTGTATCAGGGAAGGGGGAAAAACGCTGACAGATGCTATTTCAGAAGTACGCGAAGCTATTGATTTCTGTCGGTATTATGCTAAAAGGGGAGAAATTGATTTTGGAACACCTCTTTCTCTTCCTGGTGCCACAGGAGAAACGAATGAATTTCTTCTACAGGGGCGCGGCGTTTTTATCTGTATCAGTCCCTGGAATTTTCCATTGGCTATTTTTGTGGGGCAAATTGCCGCAGCGCTTATGGCAGGTAATTGTGTCATTGCAAAGCCGGCACGTCAGACGCCCCTAATCGCTTTTCGTGCCTGTCAGTTATTCTATGAGGCAGGCATTCCTCAAACAGCTCTTCAGTATCTTCCTGGCTCAGGATCTCAATTGAGCGCAGCTTTGCTTAAAGACGAGCGAGTAGCAGGCGTTGCTTTCACAGGATCGATAGAGACGGCTCACATCATTAATCGGATGCTGGCATCTCGTGATGGTGCTATTGGCTCTTTTATTGCAGAGACGGGAGGACAAAATGCAATGATTGTGGATTCATCGGCATTGCCTGAACAGGTTGTCACAGATGTTCTTTCTTCTGCTTTCCAAAGCGCAGGACAGCGATGCTCGGCATTGCGGCTTCTCTTGGTACAGGAAGAAATAGCTTCCCGTGTTATTGACCTTTTGAAAGGAGCCATGGCTGAACTTAAAATTGGCGATCCTTTCTTTCTTTCCACAGATGTGGGGCCGGTGATTGATGAAGCAGCGCAGAAGTCTCTCGATACTTATCGAGAAACAATGAAAAGCGAGAGCCAGTTAATTTATGAATGCCCGTTGGATGTGAATACTCAAAAAGGAACTTTTGTACCGCCTAGTGTTTTTGAAATTTCTTCTTTTAAATCCCTGACACACGAAGTTTTCGGACCTGTTCTGCATGTCATGCGTTTTAAAAGCAGTGAATTGGAACAGATGATTAATCAGATTAATTACTTGAAATTTGGTTTGACCTTTGGTCTTCATACGCGTCTGGATGGACGTATGCAGGATATTGCCCGTCATATTGGCGCTGGAAATGTTTATATAAATCGTAATATCATTGGTGCTGTTGTGGGTACTCAACCTTTCGGGGGGCAGGGGCTTTCAGGTACAGGCCCCAAGGCAGGTGGTCCTTACTATTTGCATCGCTTTGCTACTGAGAAAACAATAAGCATCAATACAACAGCCCAGGGCGGCAACACGAGTTTGATGACTCTTAGTGAATAAAAAAGCGATAATGGGGGGGATTCTGATTAACTGAGCTAGAATCTTAAATCATGGGTAGCCGTGAGATTCCAAAAAGCTTCTAGCTTTTGCAACAATGATTTCAGATTTTTCAGATCCTGATCATTAAGAGCATTATGCTTCATATTTTTAGTATGTTGCGTCAAAATATTATCGAAATTTTTGAATAACTTTAACCCTTTTGGAGAGAGTTTTATGGTGCTGGAACGTTTGTCATGGGCAGATTGTTGTTGAATCAAATATTGATTTTCAATCATCTTTTTCAAATTATACGTTACATTTGATCCCAGATAATATCCGCGATTACTTACTTCTCCAACGGTCAGAAGATTTTCTCCAATGTTATAAAGAATAAAACATTGAATATTATTAATATCCTGAATTTGTAACCGATCCAATTCAATCTTAACCACATCAAGAAACAGGCGATGCAGTCGCTCAATAGCAATGATAGCATCAAAATAAACCTCTTTCACAGGCTCTCTCCTTAAGTACATATTCTATACTCAGGATAAATCATAACCAGTTAAATTTTAATTAAGGTCAATATACTTCTTAATTAATTTTTACAACAAGTTTATATAAAAGAGATTTTTTATAAATAATTCCAAAATTACTATTTATATTCAAATAAGAAGAAGAATATAGGATTAAAAAATGATCCTTGAATATTTTCAAGGATCATAAAAAAATAAACTAGAGATTAGCGCGTATTAAGACGATCACGCAACTGCTTGCCGGCTTTAAAGAAAGGGACTTTTTTTGGTTCCACTTTTACAGGTTGACCCGTGCGAGGATTGCGTCCCAAGCGAGAACGGCGATCACGAGTTGTAAAAACTCCAAATCCGCGAAGTTCAACCCGATACCCTTTTGTAAGCGCCGATGTAATTTCATCCAGGATAATAGAGACACTTTTTTCTGCTTGAGCAACTGTCAAGTGAGAATTCAACTGTGTTAATCTTTGAACAAGTTCAGAACGCGTCACCAGAACCTCCCTAATTATTTATTTTATTATCTAATTTTTAGAAGAAATCATCTTCAATACTGGAAGCGTGCCAAAACTTGCAACTCCCGTCAAGCTTTATTAGAATTGACTCTGGAGATTATATTTTTATGGTCAACGATATAACCCTTCATCTTTCAAATAATAAAAGACTTAAGATAGTTTAATTTTCTACATGGTTTTTTTATAATGCATTGATAATATGGAAGTAAATTCTTCCAAATCCTTAAAAAGCTGGTGTCGAAATGTGTCTTGTTCGATAAAAATATTGTGGCGCGCCTTATCATAAGTTTTAATCTGGCATTGAGAGATGTGAGAGCAAAGAAAGGGGTCTTTGGAATTATCGACGACCATTTCTTGACCTGCCCTGATGATCATGACAGGCACTGAAATCTTTTTAAGAGAAGAGGACGCATTAACAAGATCGATTGATTTAAATGTCTCATATGCCCATCCAAAAGTAGGACCGGCAGTGACCAGGGGCATTTTAGACAGATTGAGGTCAAGTTGACGTTGATAGCGTACAAGATCAGTTGTTCCTACTTTTTTAGGGTCTATCTTCTGGTTGGGGTTATAATCTCCATAACCAAACGCATAGGCGTTTCCAAAACCCAGCCATGTGGCTGTGGTGACCATAAGTCGTCCTAACCAGCACGGATAAGGATTTGTGTGAATATTGAGCATGGGCGCAATAAGAAAGGCCCCCGCAATCTTATTAGGTTTTTCCTCAAGATAGCGCAAAGCAAGATGTCCCCCCATAGAGATTCCCATGAGAATAAGTGGTTGGGTGTTTTCAGACTTAATTTGGGTGCGAATAATGTAATCCAAATCATTAATATAGGTCTCATAAGAGTCGATATGAACTTTTTGAGTATTGGAAGAGATAAGCCTGCTGGATCCCCCTGAACCTCGCCAGTCAAAAGTCCAGACTTCATAACCAAGGTTACGCAGATCTTCAATCGTTTCATCAAATTTTTCAATATAGGAAGAACGGCCTTGCAAAAGTAAAATAGTGGCAGGATGTGTTGAGGGGCGATGAGGCAGCCAATGTGCCAGACGGATATGAGCACCATCAGGAAGAATCATTTTTTGGGTTTCTGCGGCTTTTGTCTCAGCCAAACATATAAAAATGGTCAATAATGCAAAGTAAAATTTGATAAAGTGCATATTTTCAAATCTCTCCCTTTTTCACAGACTAAAAATCTTATTATTGCAACCCAAATTAGCAGATTCCTATTGGGTGTAAAGTTGAAAATTTCTCCAAAAGCTTCATTACATGATTGCTTAATAAATTGAATTTTAGTAAAATTCTAGGCCATAAGAAGAATGAACGAGATGCAGATATTTTTTAGAAAAATTTTATTCGCTGTCATTATATTTTTAGGGTCGTCTTTTGTTTGGGCAGGCTGTGATCTCTTAATTGTTGCTTATGATAATGGCGATGCTTTGGCAATGAAAGCTGTAACACAAGAGTTAGACCTTAGAATTAAAAAAGGTGAGAAGTTTAACTATAAGATTTTGTCTTTTGGAAATTCTGCTGCAAAATTTGAGGCTCATCCTCACTTATTAGAAGTGAAGAATTGTGAGGGCTTTTCAACTAAACTTCCTTTAAAATGGAAGAGAAATTCAATTTTTCCTGAGGAAACAGTAGATTGTATTATTAAAAGTGCTGATCCCAAAAAATTGATGATTAGTTTAGCATCTTTTTTACAAGCTCAATTTGCTCAAAAAGCTTCCGAGAAGAATATTGAGACAATCGGTTTCTATGATGCTTTCCACAATCCTTCTGATCTCACAAATGACTTTGATATAACTGTGCGTGAGGTCGTCAAGTCTGTTAATAATATCATTGTTCCTTATCAGGCTTTGCGAGAATCATTTCAGAATCTCAATTCTCGCGCTGCAATCCATGTATTGGGACAGCCTACTTATGAAACATGGATGCAGGACGTAGAAAAATATAGTCCTGAAAACACTTTGAAAAAACTGGGATATACCCAACAAAGGCCCTCTCAGCTTATTGTATTTTCAGGAGGATATGATGATGTTTATAAGAAGTCTTTTGAAAATATTTTAGTAAAGACACTTCCTCTTCTGAAAGATACTGAAATCCTTATCACTCTTCATCCTAAATTAAAAACGGATGATTCTTATGAAAAATCTAGGATTGGAGAGTATAAAAACGTTCGTGTTTTATTGCCCAGAACTCCAGAAAATCCGGACGGTTTTACGACAGAAGAAGTTTCTGGGGTTGCAGATGTTATAGTTTGTGTGCGCTCAACAACAGGCATTAAGGCAGCGCTCGCAGGACAGCCTGTTGTCTATATTGATGTTGATCCTGAAAATTATACGAATCCTCTTATTGAAAAGGGAGTAGTCCCTCAGGTTTCAACACCTGAGGCTTTGATACAAGCCCTTAATCGAGTTCATAAATCACAGAAAACAATAGAACAACTTGCAAAACAGCTAGAGATGCCTGTTCACGCAGATAAAAAAATTGCAGATTATCTGATAGAAGAAAGATAAATACACTCCTCATCTTTTAAATCACGTAAATGTTGTTGAGTCTGAGGAGTTTATTGTGCCGCTTGTGTGGTGCTTTTCTCTTTAGCTATAACCCTTTGCATAAAATAATCCGAACTTAATACCACATATCTAAAATAACTACCAACATAACAGCTTAAATTCCTAGGATGCCTTAGTAGAAAACTTATTGTTGATAATTGGTATTGTTCCATAAGTTAAATATCTCTTAATCTTTATAAGAAAAATTCTAATCTCTAAATTTTTATCAACACGAAAAAAGAAGCATGCTTTATACAAAAGACAAGACTAAAACTCAATAACTTCCTAGTATAATTTAATATTTCCTTTATTAAATAGTTCCGTGATCGAAAAAGGATTGTTTTTTGCACTTTGATATAAATTAAATAATATGTTTATTCTTTCTTCCAATATATAAGAAGCTCTTATTGTTTCCTCTGATTCTTGTAATATTAGAATTAATTCAGCTAAGCGATTATTTTCAATTATATTCTTCTGAATTATAAGTAAATTTTCCTCAGTAATATTTTGATCTAATGCTTCTTTGAAGAGAAAATTATACATATCTTCTCCTGTGCTAGGCAAATATTTAAAAGCTTTCTCTAAATCAATAGTGACTGGTTTTATTTTAGAATTTACTCCTATTTGAAATAGACAATTTGTATAATTCAAATCCTGTTGATCAGTAAGATAATTAAATAAATAGAATCGTTGCACAGAGCTTATATCGAGAAGAGGCATAAGTAATTTTCTAACTTCTTCATTAATAGTAGAATGAGAATCTAAAAGATCTTTAAAAGTTATTGTTCCATAATTACTACTTAGTGAATTTTTTATTTTCATATTAGACAATAATGATTCTATATTTTCAGTAATAACAGAATTATTTGTAATAAAATAAACAAATTTACTTACAATAATATTTGACTTTCCTGTATCAATTTCTCTAATTTCTGAAACTTCTCCAGTGCATCCTAGAGATTGTGCAGCTTTATAAGGAACTAAATCTCCATCATGAGCAAATGCAGCAAGATATTCATTCTCAGAGTTTATAGAATAAATAAATTTTGGAGCAGGCCTACTAAAGGATGGCTGAAACATAAGTCCTTGATTATATGAATTTTTTATCTCTTCAATATCGTGTTCTGTAAACATTGTTCCAAAACAACAACCTGTTGCTAAAACAAAACACAAATTTACTTTTAGGTAAAATTTTTTCATTTTCCTCATATACCATTTATTAAGTAATTATATATAATAGTATTGTCAATAATTATTGTCAATAGTAAAAATTTGAGATATTTAAATTAAAAATATAATAAGTGGTATAATATGAAGGTCTGATCTATACTGCTTTCCATCAGCAGCCGAAATTTAAATTCTATAGGAGGAGGTTTAAACCATGAGTCTCAAGAGTTTAGACTATTATGCAAAGGGCTATACATAATGAAATGGCTGAGCGATTCTATATTCTATATACCTGATCAATACCTCTTTAATTATGATAAATATTATTTATCAAATAAGTTAAGTTTTTTTGGAGCGTTATCCAGCCTGAAGAAATCGCATAGCACTTTCTTTTCCAAAAAGAGCGAGAAGGAGTCTTGCCGCTTGACCTCTTGGACTTGCAAGCATAGGGTCTTGTGCCAAAAGCGCATCTGATTCTTGCTGAGCCAGTAAAAAGAGATCCTTGTGAATTGTGAAATCCACAAGATAAAAATTAGGCATTCCGCTTTGCCGAAGCCCCAAAGCATCTCCCCCTCCGCGAAGCCGCAAGTCTTCCTCGGCAATTTTAAAGCCATCTGTGGTTGAGCGCAGGACATTGATTCTTGCTTTTGCAATCTCATTAAGAGGTGTTTGATAGAGCAAGACACATGAAGAGGCCTGGGATCCGCGACCAATACGACCGCGCAGTTGATGAAGCTGTGATAATCCAAAGCGTTCTGCGTGCTCAATCACCATAATGGTGGCATCTTCTACATGAACGCCAAC
>Ga0169931_10012623_pt1 | contig 11680 bp, 10 predicted proteins | sample Kivu_15m_20L_FD_129675 | JGI IMG/M metagenome (GOLD analysis project Ga0169931, IMG submission 129675) | Freshwater microbial communities from Lake Kivu, Western Province, Rwanda to study Microbial Dark Matter (Phase II) - Kivu_15m_20L... | ecosystem: Environmental > Aquatic > Freshwater > Lake... | reverse complement strand
CCGACGAGGCACTGTCTTAGCGACGAAGACCCAATTTTGCGACCAACTCGCGGTAGCGAGCAATGTCACGGTCGCGTACATAGTCAAGCATGCGACGACGACGTCCGACCAGCATTAACAAACCGCGACGACTGTGGTGGTCCTTTGGATGGGCCTTCAAGTGATCGGTGAGTTGATTAATGCGATCGGTCAACAATGCGATCTGCACATCGGGTGAACCGGTGTCTGTTGCATGCTGACGGTGAGTCGAAATGGTGTCCTGCTTGGACATGGTGGCCTCGTTTTCCTTATGTGTAATGGTGAGGGCGCTGAGCAATGACTCACTCAGCATCACGCCAAAGCCGGAGCCTCAAGCGGACCCTGTCAGGCTATGAGCATTGGCCAAGGCCTCCAACCCCCGCGGGCATTAGTCTCAATCGCGTGTTCACCGGAATCGTTGAAGAAAAAGGAACGGTCCTGCACCGTGAGGGCCCGAAGTTGCGGATTCAGGCATCAACTGTGCTTGAAGGCTCGGGACTTGGTGATTCCATCGCAGTGAATGGATGCTGTCTCACCCTTGTTTCGAGCGGGCCCGGATGGTGGGAAGCCGACGTCTCCGATGAGACCTATGCGCGCACAAACCTCGGCGCATTGCAAGAAGGACACCCCGTCAATTTGGAACGACCAATGGCCCTTGGGGAGCGCTTCGGTGGCCACATTGTGCTCGGACACGTCGATGCGGTGGGAACCATTGTCTCGCCGGTTCCGCAACTTGTTGTTCGTATTCCGAACCACTTGATGAAGTACATCGTGGAAAAAGGTTCGGTCACTGTTGATGGCATCAGCTTGACCGCGTTCAATCTCACCGACGACACATTCGAGGTTGCCATCATCCCGCACACCGCAGAGGTCACAACCCTCGGTGTTCGCAAACCTGGCGATGCGGTCAACATCGAAATGGACGTGCTTGCAAAACATGTTGAACGATTGCTTGAACACAAGTAGAACAATCGCTCAGGAACACGACGGAACTCTCGCCACGATCGGCACCACATGGCTTCACTAGACGAACTTCGAAATGAGATCGACCGCATTGACAAGGAGATTGTTGATCTCTTGGCGCAGCGGTTACAAGTGTGTCGTGACGTTGCAGAGATAAAAGAACAAACTGGTGCAACAGTCATTCAACCTGATCGTGTACGCGCTGTTTTGGCAACACGACGTCAATGGGCGATTGACCAAAAAGTTGACGCCGATTTTGCCGAACACATTTTTCGTACGTTGCTCGCAGAAACACATCGCATCGAGGTTGCCGGGTCATTGGACGAACCCGCACCAACGAAAGATGCCGGAACTGATGATCGAAGCGCCCTCGACACCGTCGCATGTCGCATTGACCACGTTGTCGTCACTGTTGCCGAACTTGATGCAGCAAAATCTTTCTTTGAAGAGATGGGCTTTCGCATTCAATCAACCGATGACCCACACATCGTCACCGCAGAGGCTGGCGGTGTCGCCGTGGTTCTTGTTGGCCCCGGTGACGATCCCGCAGTCGCACAACATCTCGCCAAGCACGGCTCGGGTGTGCAACACATCGCAATTGAAGTCTTGAATGCATCATTCACCCGTGATGCACTCAACTCTGCTGGCGTGCCTCTTCTCACCGATGTCATTGTTGATAGTGACGGACATGAACAGGTCTTCACTGTCACCGACCCGTCAACTGGCGTGCAACTTGGGTTTATCAGTCGCGTCGGACATCGTGTACCCATCAACAGCCATAACGTGCGTGCCTTGTTTAAAGCATTGGATCAGTCGGAATCGTGACTTCTGCGCTACAGTGAAGGCGCGTAGTCATACAAGGTGTTGCCAACTTCTCTTGCACGTTGAATACATCTGACTAGCACTGGCACACAATTGATCCGTTTCGTAAGTCCCAGTTGGGGGTGTTGTCTTGTCGCGCCAGTTTCTTCGCGACGACGTGATGTCGTCGTACACAGTTGACAGTTCTCTTGTCGACTTTGTCTTGTCTGCTCCGCTTGATGAGCTCATGGCGAAGGCGCGATCTATTCGCGACTTTTCTCATGGCACTCGCATCACATACTCACCAAAGGTGTTCATCCCTCTCACCATGTTGTGTCGCGACAAATGTGGATACTGCACGTTTGCTCAGCCTCCAGCGCGACTCGAACACCCATATCTCTCTCCCGAGAAAGTTTTGGAGATCGCTCGACAAGGAGCGCGTCTTGGTTGTCACGAGGCATTGTTCACACTCGGCGAGCGTCCGGAATTGCGCTATGAGGTCGCGGCGAATTGGTTGCGAGACAACGGATACGACTCCACCGTTCACTATCTCACCGCGATGGCGAAGTTAGTGCTAGATGAAACCGGACTCTTGCCACATGCCAACGCAGGCGCAATGTATGAAGACGAACTTGCGATGTTGCGTACGGTCTCTCCCTCGCAAGGAATGATGCTCGAATCTCTTCGCGATGATCTTGAATGTCACAAGTCAGCTCCTGATAAAGAACCACAACGACGCATCAATACGTTGTGTCTCGCGGGCGAGTTAAACATTCCGTTCACGTCGGGGATTTTGTGTGGCATTGGCGAGACTCGACAAGATCGCATTGACGCGTTGTTGCTGATTGCTGCTGCACACGAACGTTACGGACATGTACAAGAAGTGATCGTGCAAAACTTCTTGCCAAAACCACTCACCGGTATGGCGAATCATCCCCCATGCCCACAAGACGAGTATCTGTGGTCTATTGCAGCAGCGCGTGTGTTATTGCCGCAAAGCATTCACCTGCAGGCACCACCAAATCTTTCCGATGACTTTGGCGTGTTGCTTGATGCCGGCATTGACGACTGGGGTGGCGTGTCACCGGTGACCGCAGACCATGTCAACCCGGAGCGTCCATGGCCTGCCGTTGATCGCATTCGCAATGTCACCGAAGAACGCGGTTACGCACTTGCTCCCCGTCTGACTATCTACCCCGAATACGTACGCAAGCCTGATGTGTGGCTTGATGAGTCACTTCGCTTTCCAGTAATGGACCGCAGTGATGCAGAAGGTCTTGGCCGTGATGACCCAGGCGCGATGTGGCCAGAAAAAGTGACCGCTGCAGATGTTGTCCACGATGGTGCAGAAGTTGTGCTCATCGGACACAAATCAACACAGTGGTATTCAGGCGCAAACGTTGCACCTCCCACTCTTGTTCCGCACTCGCGTCCTGCTGCACATGGTCGCATCGCAGAGATCATTGAAGGTCACCGCAACGGACAAGAAATTGGTGAACGAGAAATTGTTGATCTGTTTCGTGCGCGTGGCCATGAAGTCGGTGCGATTGCTGACTATGCAGACGAATTGCGCTTCAACACAGTTGGCAATGTCGTTACTTGGGTGCATAACCGCAACATCAACTACACCAATGTGTGCACGTTTAAATGCAAGTTCTGTGGTTTTTCAAAAGGTCCGCTCAGTTTGAACTTGCGCGGTACGCCGTACCTGTTATCGCTTGATGACATCGCAGAGCGCGCATTAGAAGCGTGGGAACTTGGCGCCACCGAAGTGACGTTGCAAGGCGGAATTCATCCAAACTTTGATGGTGATTACTACATCGATGTCGCGCGAGCAGTGAAATCCGCGGTTCCCGACATGCATGTTCATGGCTTTACTGCGCTGGAAGTCACCGAGGGTGCACGCCGAAATGAAGAACCACTGCGTAACTATCTGTTGCGGCTGAAAGAAGCAGGCCTTGCATCATTGCCTGGCACAGCAGCAGAGATTCTCGACAACAGTGTGCGTGCCACATTGTGTCCCGACAAGATAAACACTGAAGAGTGGTTGGAATGTCATCGTCAAGCGCACGGAATTGGACTTGGCTCCAACATCACAATCATGTATGGAAGCATCGAACATCCAGAGTCTTGGGCCCGTCACATAGTTGTTACTCGTGAACTACAAAAGGAAACTGGTGGCTTCACCGAGTTCATTCCATTGCCGTTTGTGCACATGGCGTCACCCATTTATTTACAAAAGAAGGCACGTCGCGGCCCCACGTTCCGCGAAACAGTTTTGATGCACGCGATTGGTCGCATCGCATATCACGGACTCATCGACAACGTGCAAGTGTCATGGGTGAAGATCGGAACTTCTGGCGCTGCACAACTTCTGCAGGCGGGCTGCAACGACCTTGGCGGCACGTTGATGGACGAGAACATCTCGCGTGCTGCGGGAGCAAATCACGGACAGATGATGACCGAGGGTCGCTTCAGTGAAATCGTTGCGCCACTTCGTCGCACACTGCAGCAGCGCTCAACGCGCTACGACATGCTGTCTCCCACTGCCGGCGAATAACGCGCCCGTGCGCACACGTTATTTCTGTGATTTGTCGTACGCAGCGAGCGCCGCGCGCGCATGTTCGATGTCGAGATCAAGTTGGGCGCGAAGAGATTCGATCCCGTCAAAGCGACGCTCGGACCGCAAGAAATCGATGAACTGCACTGACGCCATCTCGCCATAGAGGTCGCCGGAGAAATCAAGAAGGTATGCCTCGAGTAACGGATGCTCAGCGTTGTCATAAAACGTTGGACGACGCCCGAGGTTGACAGCGCAGTCGTACACAGTTCCGTCGGGTCGACGATATTTCGCCGCATACACACCATCAGCGGGAATACACATCTGTGGTGGCACGCGCACGTTTGCAGTAGGGAAACCAATCGTGCGTCCGCGTTGATCGCCAGACTGCACTTCACCGCGAATCTCATATGGGCGACCCAGCATTCGAGTTGCAGTTTCAATTTCACCACCCGCGAGTGCACGGCGTATCGCAGTGGAACTCACTGGTTCATCAACATCATCGCCACGTTGAACCAAAGTCACAGGCTCGGCGACAAAGTCATGACGCTCACCCATCTCGTGCAGAAGTGTGATGTTTCCTTGACGCATGTGTCCGAAGTGAAAATCAGCACCAACAATGACCACTCGGGTGCGTAGCGAATCAACCAGTACCCGGCGTACGAAATCGACCGGAGTTTCATTACGTTGGTCATCTGTGAAAGTCACGAGCACTGTTGCATCGATACCGGTGGATTCAAGCAACTCAAGTTTCTGTTCAGTGTTAGCGAGCAACTTCGGAGCAGATTCTGGGCGAACGACACTTGCAGGGTGACGATCGAACGTGACGACAACGCTTAGGGCGTCTTCTTCCTCAGCACGTTTACGCACATTTGAAATAACGGTGCGGTGACCCATATGTAAACCGTCGTATGCACCAATTGTTAACACTGATCGTTGGTCAGGCCACGGCGAAGATGACAAATCAGTGATTACGCGCACGGTGCGAACTTTATCTTGCGCCAAATACGACAGACGGCTTGGCGAGGCCTTCTCGCCATGATTCATACACCGCGATCAATTCACCATGCTCATCAAAAATTGCCCACGGCCCTTCACCTGACCACACCGCATGTGGTCTGCCATACAATACGTCGTCTATTTCGGCATCGGTAAGTGTTTCGCGTTGCATACCACGCAACATCTCTTGCATAGACAACACCTTCGGATCTTCAAGCGAACTCGCTTCAGACAACGTAAACGCACCAACAGAATGCCGGCGCAAGTTTCCGATGTGCGCTCCGCCTCCGAGCGCGGTTCCGAGATCTGCGCCAAGTGAGCGCACGTACGTCCCGGAACCACAATCGATCCGTGCGGAAATCACCATCGGATCATCCGTCGCTTCGACTTCGAATGAATTCACATGAACAGGACGAGGTTCCCTGTCTACCTCGATCCCCTCGCGCGCTAGTTCGTGCAGTCGTTTTCCATCGACTTTCAACGCCGACACCATTGGTGGCACCTGCATGATGTTTCCGACAAATAATTTCGAAACAACTTCTCGCACCTCGACAACGTCTATTGGTGTCATCTCGTGTGTTGCAGTGACCATTCCAGTTGAATCAAGTGAATCAGTTTCTGTTCCAAAGACAATCTCGCATGAATATGTCTTGTCTTGCTCACTCAAGAACTTGAGAAGTCGTGTCCCATTTCCAACACCGACAAGCATCACACCTGTTGCATCAGGGTCGAGTGTCCCTGCGTGCCCGATGCGACGCTCACCCAGTTTTTTGCGGAGCACATTGACCACATCGTGGCTTGTCATTCCTGCCGGTTTGTCGATAACGACGAATCCATGAACAGTGGGTGGACGACGACGTGCCATGGTTCTGAATTCGAAAGGTCAGTTATTGATCGTCTTCATCGGGTGAGTAATCACCGTCGTCAAGCCGTGCGAGTCGTTCCTTATTTTCTCGCAACACTTGTTCAATCCGCTCGGCGGCACGAATGACCTCATCGGGCTTGAAGCTCAGAATCGGTGTCTTACGCGCGTGCATCTGCCGATTGATAGAAGATTGCATCCGCGCACGGTATTCACCCAACACTTCTTGAATCTGCTCATCTCCTTCAACGCCGGCTAGAGAGTCGTAATAGACGATGGCGCGGTTCATCTCGGCATCAACATCAACTGAAGTGACTGTCACAAACTCAAGACGCTCGTCATCGATGCGTGTCAACTCGTCGCCGATGATCTCGCGCAATACCTCACTCAGTCGTGCCTGACGTGGGTATCCATGCGATGACCCACCCTTTGGTTGGCGACGGCGAGAGGAAGGACGTTGCTTGGGCACGCCTACACCGTATCTATGCCACGTACGATGAACCCACCATGTCTGAGTCCCCCTCTAGCCCCGCATACCGATACGGCCCTGCACTTGCCGGAGACATCGAAGCCAAATGGCAAGAGTTTTGGCGTACGAACGGAACCTTCGAGGCACCAAATCCCGCTGGTCCGCTCGCTGAACCCAACAAAGTTGCCGGACGCGAAAAGTTGTTCGTGCTTGACATGTTTCCGTATCCATCGGGCGCTGGTCTTCATGTTGGACACCCGCTTGGATACATCGGAACGGATGTGTTTGCGCGCTTCAAGCGCATGAAAGGTTTCAACGTGTTGCACGCGTTGGGATATGACAGTTTTGGTTTGCCCGCAGAACAACATGCAATTACCACTGGTATTCATCCGCGCGTGAACACCGAAGCAAACATTGCAAACATGCGACGTCAATTGTCGCGACTCGGTTTAGGCCACGATGCGCGCAGAAGCGTGAGCACCACCGATGAAGAGTTTTACAAGTGGACACAGTGGATCTTCTTGCAGATCTACAACTCGTGGTACGACACCTCAACATCGAAAGCCCGACACATCTCTGAACTGATTACTGAGTTCAGCAATGGTGCGCGCTCGCTTGATGATGGACGTGCGTGGTCATCGCTATCCCAACAAGACAAGAACGAAGTCATTGACTCATACCGCTTGGCGTATTTATCGGAAGCACCGGTGAACTGGTGCCCAGGTCTTGGCACGATTCTTGCGAATGAAGAAGTAACAGCAGAGGGCCGCAGCGACATCGGTAACTATCCGGTCTTTAAGCGCAACATGCGTCAGTGGATGATGCGAATCACCGCTTACGCCGATCGTCTCATTGATGACCTTGATCGACTTGACTGGCCAGAACCCATCAAGTTGATGCAACGCAACTGGATTGGTCGCAGCGAAGGCGCACAGGTTCGTTTCGCATCGTCAGCAGGCGCGATTGAAGTATTCACCACCCGTCCCGACACGTTGTTTGGTGCCACGTTTTTGGTGCTGTCACCGGAACATCCAATGGTGGACGCACTCACTGCGACGGACAAACGTGATGAAGTACAGGCTTATCGCGTAGACGCCGCCTCGAAAGCAGATGTAGATCGTCAAGATGACGCGCGTGAAAAGACGGGCGTTTTTATCGGCACGACAGCAACGAACCCATTGAACGGAGTTCAGGTCCCGATCTACATAGCTGATTACGTATTGATGGGATACGGCACTGGCGCGATCATGGCCGTGCCAAGTGGAGACCAACGCGACTTTGAGTTCGCTCGCAAATACGGTCTGCCAATCGTGGCGACACAGATGCCACCACAATCTTGGTTTGAAGCGCAAGGCCTCGCGGTATCTGATGATTGCAGTACATGGCCGTCGGCATACGTCGGGGAAGGCACATACATCAACTCTGCGAATGACTCATTGTCACTCAACGGCATTGCCGAAATGTTAGAAGCAAAGCGAGTGACAAACGAGTGGCTTGAAAAAAATAGTCACGGTAGAGCGACGATCACATACAAGTTGCGTGACTGGTTGTTCTCTCGTCAACGCTATTGGGGTGAACCGTTTCCAATTGTGTATGACGAACATGGTCAAGCGCACGCAGTGCCTGCTGATCAATTACCGGTGCTTCTACCTGAGTTGGCAGATTTCAAACCCACCGCGTTAGATCCTGACGATGCAACATCTGATCCCATTCCTCCACTTGCGCGCGTCAAAGAATGGCGCACCGTTACTCTTGATTTGGGCGATGGTCCTCGCACGTACACCCGTGAAGTGAACGTAATGCCACAGTGGGCAGGTTCATGTTGGTATGAACTGCGCTACCTCGACCCAACAAATAGTTCTGCGTTTGTTGATCCGGACGTAGAGCGTTATTGGATGGGGCCAACATCAACCGGCCATACCGGTGGGGTCGACTTATACGTCGGCGGTGTTGAACATGCGGTGTTGCATCTTCTGTATGCACGCTTTTGGCACAAGGTGATGTTTGACCTTGGACATGTGAGCAGTGAAGAACCATTCCACCGCTTGTTCAACCAGGGATACATCCAGGCATACGCGTATCGCGATACACGTGGTCAAACGGTCCCTGCTTCCGATGTTGTTGAAAACGACGGCACGTACATCTACAACGGTGAAGCGGTGAGTCGCGAGTACGGGAAGATGGGTAAAAGCCTGAAGAATGTCGTCACGCCCGACGAGATGTACGAAGAATATGGCGCCGACACGTTCCGGTTGTACGAGATGGCAATGGGCCCACTCGAAGCATCACGTCCCTGGAACACGCGAGATGTTGTTGGCATGCAGCGTTTCTTGCAACGTCTGTGGCGCAATCTCGTCGATGAAGACACTGGCGACACCATTGTGAGTGATGATGCAGTACCCGAGGATTTATTACGTCACCTGCATCGCACCATCGCAGGCGTTGAAGCAGACATGGAGCACCTGCGCTTCAACACTGCAATCTCTAAGTTGATTGAATTCAACAACGCACTCACCCAGTACGTGACATCTGGTCATCGCGCACCACGGTTGGTCATGGAATCACTCGCACAAATGCTCTCGCCGCTGTGCCCGCACTTGGCAGAGGAAATGTGGTCGCGACTAGGAAACACCGACTCAGTGACCTATGTCCCCTTCCCTGTCGCTGACCCTGCTTTGCTAGTTGCCGACACGATTGAGATCCCCGTGCAGATCAACGGAAAAGTTCGCTCGCGCATCAATGTGTCACCATCTTTAACGGAGGATGAACTACTTGCAGCCGCACTCGCAGACGAGAAGGTGCAGGTTGCACTTGACGGAAAAGCACCATTTAAGACAGTGGTCGTTCCCCAACGCATGGTGAATCTGGTAGTGAAGTGATATGAACTCTGACGGAGTTGAGATTGTCAGCAACAAAAAGAAGGTGATCGCCCTCGTTGCCCACGACAACATGAAAGATGAACTTCTTCAGTGGGTCGATGAACACAAAGATATCCTTGCGCAGCACACCTTGATCGGAACGGGAACAACAGGTCGTCTTGTACAAGAACAAACAGGTCTTGATGTTGAACGCTTACGTAGTGGTCCACTTGGTGGTGACCAGCAAATTGGGGCACGAATTTCTGAAGGCAAAGTAGATGTGTTGTTGTTCTTTTGGGATCCCCTCGAATCTCAACCTCATGATCCTGACGTGAAGGCTCTTCTCCGTATCGCAGTTGTGTGGAACATTCCCGTTGGATGCAATCGTGCGACTGCCGATTTCATTTTGTCTTCACCTTTAATCTCTGATCGGTATACCCGTCTTGTCCCCTCACACGAGCGCTGATGTCTCTCACTAGTTTTCTTGGCGCCTGGTGCCTCATCTTGAGCATCTCGTTTGTTTGGCCACAGGCATTTCGCGTTGTTCGCCACAACACTCCACATGGCATTTCCCCTATCGGTACAGTTCACGCAATCGTTGGGTCTGTTCAATGGTTCACATTCGGAATCATGCAGGTTGATCCGGTCGTATTTGTTGCCAACGGTTCATTCATCGTCGCGCAACTTGTCATTGCTTCAGTGTTGCTACGACACCGCACACTCACATCCGTATTACTCATCAGCGGAATGGTGACATCCGTTGTCATTGCTCTCGCGGGGGCAGCTGTCTCGACATCTCTTGTCGGAATCTTTGCAATTCTTATCAGTACCACTTCGATCATCCCGCCGACTCTTCATGTGTATCGAACTCGCAATCTTCACGGGCTATCTGTCGTGAGTCTCGCTATCACGCTGATGTCGAACTTTTCATGGCTCTTCTACGGGCTTGCCCAACGTGACCTCATTCTCATGGCGCCCAACTTCATCTTCGCCCCATGCGTGTCGTACATGCTTGTGCGTGCGTGGCGCTGGCATCACTCCGACGAGGCCCGCCAGCATGAGGCCTCACTCGCTACCACCGCCAACTGAGACGAGCACGCGAAAAACGTCTAGTGTTAGGAAGAGCGTTTGTCGAAAGGACATCTCATGCCCGCACCAGGAATGCACTCAGGAATTGCCACCGACGATGCAATGAATCTTGCAATGTCTCCCAAAGCAGTGGCCTTGTTTGAAGCGGTGAAAAAGTTCATCGCCGAAGAAGTTGAACCAAAGACCGAAGAGTTTTATCGACTCGGCGAGGGTCGTGCAGAACATTGGGGCTATGGACCAGGACAACTCGAATTGCTTGAGTCCATAAAGAACAAAGCAAAGCAACAGGGCTTGTGGAACTTTTTTCTTCCGAATGCTGAGACTGGTGAAGGTTTGTCGAACCTCGACTATGCATACATCGCTGCCGAACTGGGCAAGAACCCTATTGCGTCTGAATGTTTGAACTGTTCTGCTCCCGACACTGGCAACATGGAAGTGCTCGAGCGCGTGGGAACACCAGAGCAAAAGAAACAGTGGCTTGAACCATTGTTGCGCGGTGAGATTCGATCAGCGTTTTGTATGACTGAGCCTGATGTTGCATCCTCGGACGCGAAAAATGTTCGTTGTCGAGCCGTCAAGGATGGAAACGAGTGGGTCATCAACGGACAGAAGTACTACGCATCTGGCGCAGGTGATCCTCGTTGCAAGATTCTCATTGTGATGGTGCAAACAAACCCTGATGCGCCGCCTCACAAGCGTCAGTCTCAAATTCTCGTTCCAATCAACACTCCAGGAATCGAGATCCTCGGTGCAATGGACGTGTTTGGTGAAGACGACGCACCACACGGACACATGCACTTGCGTTTCAATGATGTTCGCGTTCCCGACACCAACATGCTGTGGGGTGAAGGACGTGGATTTGAGATTTCACAGTTGCGTCTTGGACCTGGCCGAATTCACCACTGCATGCGTTCTATTGGCGCGTCAGAAAAGGCTCTTGAGTTGATGATTCGTCGTGGACTCAACCGCGAAGCGTTCGGCAAGCCGCTTGCAAAGCTGGGCAAGAACACTGAGGTCATCGCAAAGGCTCGTATCGAGATTGAAGCGATGCGTCTCATGGT
>Ga0169931_10012622_pt1 | contig 11680 bp, 13 predicted proteins | sample Kivu_15m_20L_FD_129675 | JGI IMG/M metagenome (GOLD analysis project Ga0169931, IMG submission 129675) | Freshwater microbial communities from Lake Kivu, Western Province, Rwanda to study Microbial Dark Matter (Phase II) - Kivu_15m_20L... | ecosystem: Environmental > Aquatic > Freshwater > Lake... | reverse complement strand
CAATTTTTCAAATGGTTTTAACCTTTGAAAAATTTATAACAGAAAAGCCCTATGCTTCAGCTTAGGGTAAACAAATCCGGATATTTATGGGTTAATAACTATGCCTCCGTTGGTATTTAAAAATCACCAAGCTTTAACCTAAAAAAATCAAACATCAGAGTCCAGGGTTAAAACCCAGGCCTCAGTTGGTGAAGAAAAATCTGAGCTTTCGAGGGCCGTCAGATTTTATCCAAAAACACAATAAATTTGGATTTTAAAAAATATATACGTATATTTAATTAAAATACACGTATCATGACAACTAAACTCACATTAACTGTCGAAAAATCAATCATTGAGAGAGCTAAAATTTATGCCAGAAATACTGGAAGAAGTTTATCTGAGCTCGTTGAAAACTACTTAGAAACAATAACTGAAGAGAATAGTAATCAAAAAATATCTCCAAAACTTAAAAAGATTGTTGGAGCTGTTCAATTACCGAAAGACTTTGATGAAGAAAAAGAACTGCGTTCCTATGTGGAAAAGAAACATTTATGAAAAAAATATTTGTCGATACCAATATTATTATAGATCTCATAGCAGATAGAAAGCCCTTCAGTAAATTCGCTGTCGAAATATTCAACAAAGCAGAAGATCAACAATTAAAGCTTTTTACTTCATCTCATTCGATTGCCACAACACACTATTTGTTAAAAAAATATATCGATGAGAAAGAACTTAGAAATGTTTTGTATAATTTATTAGACTTTATTCAAGTAATACCAGTCGATCTGGACATTATAAAAAAAGGGCTAAAATCAAAACATAAAGACTTTGAAGATGCAATTCAAATGCTTTGTTCATACTCCATTGAAAAAATGGACTGTATTGTGACAAGGAATATTAAAGACTTTCGGGATTGTGAAATACCAGTAGTATCACCTGATGCATTGGTAAAAAAAATATAATTATCGGGTAAAATGGTATTCTTGGGTTGAAACCCAGGTCCCCTCTATGTAAAATCCAGGGTTAAAACCGTCAGATTTTTTTAAATAAACAATTTTTCAAATGGTTTTAACCTTTGAAAAATTTATAGCAGAGAAGCCCTATACTTCTGCTTAGGGTAAACAAATCCGGATATTTCTGGGTTAATAACCAGGCCTCCGTTGGTATTTAAAAATCACCGAGCGAAAGCTATCGTTATTTCAAGGCTTTAGCCTAAAAAATCAAACGATGTAATTTCTTCATCTGTGGGTTGAACTTGACCTGGTAAATGCCACTACCTGGTCATATCTGCCGCCGTATTTCTTGTAATAAACAAAGATTAGATAGTCATTTTCAGTCTCATAATTGGATCCTTCCAACGGACTTATTTCAGCGATTTGATTGTCTTTATCTGAAACAGCATAATAATAATCATAAAAGCCATTTTTGAGGAAAAGGTCCAATTCATAGATTTGCTTTTCTGAATTGTATTTCATTTTGTTGTAAGTATAGGCTCTAAAATCACTGAATCCACCCACAACATAGATCTGTTTGTATTTGGGTGCGGAGGCATTTAGTGAAAATCGTACCTTTCCATATTCACCTCTCTCATTCGGTGCCGGTTGATCAAAACTATTGATAATGAATTTTCCGTTTAAATCATTCGTAAAAAGATAAGGTGCATAGGTTCTTGCTATATCGGGAAATAAAAAAAGATTAAATCCTTCCTTAAGTTGTTCGAGTACCTCTACCTGAGGACCTCTGTGACGGAAAGAGCGGATATCCAAGGGTCTGAACTCCTTATATCCCGGAAACATAATTTTCCCTTGAAGGTCATAGAGGATAGACTCTTCCTGAATAAAAGTTGGGCTGATATTTTTAACAGATTGTTCCCATCTTCCATTTTGTAAAACAGCAATTTTAACATCAGTTGCAGGTTGTGGCAGGTAAATACCCGCATGTTCTACACGAACACTCATTTCCTGGTGACTGGCAGAATAGGGAGGAACTGCTGATCTGCGGATTCCGGCAACGGCTTTCATCATGGGTTCAAAAACGACAAATCTCCGCGTTAAAACCAGGTCGTTCTCATCATCATTGATATAAATCTTTAACAGATAATTGCCCGATAGTTTAAACTTTACATCATCATTGGGTAATCTCAACTGATAATGCGTATAATCCTTTCTGGTGTTAAATGAATTGGTGCTTTCATAAAAACGGTTTTCCTGGTATCCATCAATATAATCCAGCGCAGAAATATTTTCTGATGGTTTCCAGTCGTAATCACAATGAATGATTTTGTAAAAATAATTTTTATTATCAGCCTGTAAATCATCAAATTCAAGGATCAGCTTTCTATTGCCTTGCAGGTCCAAAACGGGATAATCTACCTCAGAATCATCTGGATAAAACCTGACACTGGAAATGAAATCAACATATCTGAAATCTTCAAAATAAACCTCTTCAGGTACGTATCGATCCACATTTTGGGAAAATAATTGAAAACCCGAAAAAAGAATCAATATAAAAAAAACAATCATAGCTTACCATTTTTGTGCATCTGTTCATCTCTTTGCTGCAAAAAATCTGCCACACTTCTGATGAGGAAGCACATTCCCATTAAAGAAAAATTTGCCATGATTAAAATTACAAAAATGGTACGATTTACACCATCATTTTCAAAAATATGAGTAGATGAGAAAAACCAGGCAGCCAATGCTTCCAGTATCGTAAAAATAATAAAGGTATATAGTGAAATCTGTATGTATTTGACTTGGTTTTCCGCAAAAATACTAAGCACATTATTATAAAGCACAAAGAGTAAGGTCATAGCACCTGAGACGAGCCAGGGAAAGTTTGTATCTGAATTGAAAAAAGAACCCAACATCATCAGGATGGAAATTAAAAGAACAAAAGCGGCTTGTACAGGCGGTAATGGAATGCTTATTTTAATATATTTTGAAGGTGTTCTGTATTTCATTAGAGATTAATTTGTAGATTTTCATCAATAAATTGATCAGACATAATTTGCTCAAGGTATAATTTGTCTATATCGTCAAAAGAACTAAATTCAGTGCTGTCAACATCAAACACTGCGATGAGTTCCCTGTTTCCATTAAAAACTGGAACAACGATTTCAGAATTGGACCTGCTGTCGCAGGCAACATGCTCTATATCTTCGTGCACATTGGCAACAATTTGTGTGGTTTGCAAACGGGCAGCTCTCCCACATACTCCCTTTTGAAAGGGGATGTGAATGCAACCCAAGGTTCCCTGATAGGGACCAACAATCAATCCGCCTTCATGTACCAGATAAAAACCAACCCAATAATAGGAGGGGAGATTTTGTTTCAGGATACAATTAATTGTAGCCATTTTGGTAATGGCATAATTTTCACCTAATAAGACCGCTTTGATTTCTTTTATTGCGGATTCATAAATATTTGATTTTTCTTCTCTTCTCATCTTTTTGTTTGAATATATTTGTAACAAAGGCAACTGTTTATTGTTTTCAAACTATGGAAAGTAGGTTTATACAAATTCACAAAGATAAAGACTACAAATTTGAGAAAATCATTTGTTTGGTTCCCTCTTTAACAGAGACAATTTTTGATTTTAATGCAGGTGACAGATTAATTGCTGCCACCAAATTTTGTATTCATCCTCAAAAAGAGCTTAGTTGCATTGAAAAAGTAGGTGGAACAAAAACACTGGACCTGGAAAAAATTGTAAGATTGAAACCAGATTTGGTTATAGCAAATAAAGAGGAAAATACCCAGAAAGAAATAGAATATATTTCACAGTTTTTTCCGGTTTGGTTAACAGATATTAAAGATCTGAACGATTTGTCCTTGTTTTTTGAAGATTTGGGTATTATTCTGAACCAAAGGGAGATAGCATCAGATTATCAGCAGTTTATCAAAGAGGTGGAGGCGAAAAAGTTTGAATCTTTAGACAAGAATGTAGCTTATCTCATTTGGAGAAAACCTTATATGTCGGTTGGTAAGGATACCTACATACACCAGATGATAGGTCTTATGGGCCTGCAATCAGTTACTGGGAATCAGGTTAGATATCCTGAGATTCATTTGGATGAGTTGATATCTCATTCCCTGGATTTTTTATTTTTATCTTCAGAACCCTATCCATTCAAAGAAAAACATATTTTAGAGCTACAGAAATTTTTTCCTCAAACTGAAATACGTCTGGTTGATGGCGAAATGTTTTCCTGGTACGGAAGTAGAATAAAAAAAGCAATCCCTTATTTTGAAAAATTATATAGTCAGTGCAAATGAAAGTTCAAGTGATGATTCCCTGTTTTGTTGATCAACTTTTTCCTCAAACTGCAGTACATTTTATTGAATTGCTAAGAAAAGCGGGGGTTGAAATTTACTATCCGGAAACTCAAACCTGTTGTGGACAACCTGCTTATAATGCAGGATATTGGGATCAGGCTATACCTGTTATGAAAAAAGCCTGCCATGACTTTGATCAGGACTTACCCATTGTTTGTTTGTCTTCATCCTGCACTGGTTTTGTTAGAAATTATTACCCGGATGCTTTGGGAGCCTCTGCCCAAAAAATTTCAAATCAGATTTATGAGTTTACTGAATTTTTGATAGACATTCTTCATACAACTGATTTTGCTGCTCGATTTCCGCATAAGGTTGTATACCATAATTCCTGTTCTGCCTTGAGGGAATGTAAGATGGGGGATAAGTGGAAAACTTTATTAGATCAGGTTGCTGATATTGAGATTTTAGATTTTCAGGATTCCAACCAGTGCTGTGGTTTTGGTGGCACCTTTTCTGTGCATTTTGAACCCATTTCTGTAGCTATGGCTGAAAAAAAAGTAAACTTTGCTCTGGAGGCAGGGGCTGCTTATATTATATCTGCTGATTTGTCATGTTTGATGCATATGGATGCCTATATTCAGAATAAATCTTTACCGATACAATGTATACATATCGCAGATGTTTTGGTACAAAGCTAGTTAGTCTATTTCCAACAGACTGTTATTCATCCAATTGAGGGTTATTTTTGTTTTAATTGCATTTTTCTCAGTAATGATATGTGTAGAGGGTACATCGGTTTTGAATTCAAAATCGGTAGGATAGAGGAGTTCTATTTTTTTTGTACCGGGTAATACTTGAAACAGTGGATCTTTTGATTCAATACGCTCTTTCAGTTGACCAGAAATTTTTGATTGGGTAACATTAGTCCAAAGGCCTGTGCCATATTTCTCCAATTCGATTTTTTCAAAAACCATCAGGGTTAATTTTGTCCCTTCATTTTGGGAATTGCTATTGTTTATTTTGCTTTCACATTGCGAAACCAAGATGGTAATACCCGGATAATAGGAGAGGACCTGATAATATTGTTTTCTTACCATGCTATGGGTAGTTGAATAGGTATTTCTTTCACTAAAAACTTTTCTGACTTCAGCATTTTCGATCATTTTTCTATCTTCTGGATAGGCTGTCATCCCATAGTCAGGATTGATAAACATTCTTCCTGTTTGCGCATCCATTGAAAAGGGACGGTTCAGGGGGTTGTTATCGAGATCGAGGCTTGAAAGTACCAGGGGATAGATGTCATTGATATTTCTTAAATCCCTATGATCTTCATAATTGGGAATAGCCTCAGTTCCATTAAAATCAGCATAAAATTTTTGTCCGTTTTTTTGATACAAACTGCCTTTATACCTTTTAATTTCGTCAGAATATCTAAGTTGCAATGTTTGAAAAGGCCCCTCTTTCTCAAAACAATACAGTGTAATAAACCCAGTCAGGGGATCAATTTTTCCTGAAATATTTTTCTTTTCAATTTGTTTAGAGTCGATACAGTATCCGGTCAGGCTATTGTTGTTTTGGATACAAACGGGCATTTGTAAATAAGTTGTACCGCAAAAACCTGAGAATAAAACAGGCTTTTGTGCAAAAATATAATTTACCTGCCAATTCAAAATTATGCTACATATCAGTATCAAGAAAGGGTTCGTTTTCATCAAGTAAGATTTGTACATTTTGTTTGATTCTTTCCTCCAAATAAATATTTCTATCCTTTAATAATTTTTCAAGATACACATTCGGAGCATGTCGGATGGTCAATAGTTTTAAATTATTTTCAATAGCTACCAGGTATTCATTTTGAATTTCATTGATAAATTCCTGGATTTTAATTGGGTCATTGTTTACCACAATTGTAAAGGCCAGCGCCGTATTTTGAGTCATGTTTACCTTTATGCGATGATTTGCAATTTTTTGGAATAATTCAGCAAATTTAGCTTCGTTTACAAATTCAAAATTTCTTGCGTTGATTTGAATCAGGCATTGCTTATCCTTAACTACCAAAACAGGAGGGTATTGTAACTGGGAAAAGGTAGAGATTTCTGTTCCGCTATTTTGAGCTGCCAAGAATGATTTAACATAGAGCGGAATGTTTTTGCTTTTGAGCGGATTTAAAGTTTTGGGATGAATAACCTGAGCACCGTAATAGGTCATTTCAATGGCTTCTTCATAATCTATCTTATCTAATAAAATTCGATTGGGAAAAATGCGCGGATCGCCATTCAAAACACCAGGTACATCCTTCCATATCGTCATGGATTCCGCACCTAAGAGATGAGAAAAAATAGCAGCGCTGTAGTCAGAACCTTCACGGCCCAAAGTTGTGCTAAAATTCTCAGAGCTAGAACCTATGAATCCTTGCGTTACCAAAATTTTATTTTTGTGTAGTAAGGCTTGCATTGTTTCGGCCTTTGCCTGAGATTCCTCCCAGAGAATATTGGCATCTCTGTACTGATTATCAGTAGATAAAAAATCTCTTACATCTATCCAGAGATTTCCCAGCCCTAGATGATTAAGATAATAGGATACAATGGTAGAGGACAATAATTCACCATAGGATACGATTTGATCATAGGCATAATCGTAGCTGCCATTTAAGGGCTCATCCAAAAACCATTCAAGATCAGTGATAAAATCCTGGATAATATCCATCAGTTTTTCAGGGACATCCTCAAATAATTCTTTAATAATTTCTAGATGGGATGTTTCGAGTTCAGCCAAAAGCATTTTGGATTCGTTATTTTGCTGAAAATAGGAATTTGTGATTTTCTCCAGGGCATTGGTCGTTTTTCCCAGAGCTGAAATCACAATTAAAAGGGGTTTATCTCCTTGAAAATTTTTAATGATTTGAGCTACATTTTGAATTGAATTTGCATTTTGAATGGAAGCTCCGCCGAATTTATGAACTTGTAATGTAGGCATGATATTTGGTAATAATTCAGACTGTAAAAATAGTTTTTAATTGAGTAATTTCTTTGTTAAATTTGTTATTAGTGAAGTAAAATTAAATTGAGATACATGCGTCCATTCAAATCTTTTCATATTCTTTCTGTTTTTATTGTTTTTCTATTTTCCACCCATCTAAGTGGTCAGGAAGTTATTTATTTAGAAAATCCTTCTTTTGAATCCGAACCCAGAGCGGGGTGGCAACCCAGCGCCTGGAATGATGTTGGATTCAGGGGTGAAACACCAACGGATGTACAACCTTTTGGTGGTTTTGGTGTGACACAGCCTGCACATCATGGGAATACCTATGTTGGCATGGTGGTAAGAGATAATAAAACCTGGGAGTGTTTGTCTCAAAAATTAAACAAACCCATAAGAAAAGGAATCTGTTATAAATTTTCGATTTTTTTATGCAGATCGGAGCGTTATATAAGTCCAACAAGAAACGAACCCAATCAGCTGGTAAATTTTTCCAGAGCATCTGTATTGAGGATACATGGAGGAAATAATCCTACAGAAAGGGTTGAACTTCTGGCAAGTTCACAGGTAGTTGAACATACAGATTGGCGTGAATATAAATTTGAATTTACAGCCCAACAGGCTGATTATAATTACTTTTTTCTAGAGGCCTTTTATAAAACTCCCACTATGTTTCATTACAATGGCAATTTGTTGATTGACAAAGCCTCTGATATAGTCAGTTGTTTGAAAGATCCTCCCGTTGCCATTCAAAATGCAGGAAAAAACAATAATACAAACCAGAACAATTCAACCCAGTTGAATGCTTCGAAAGAAGACGAAAACAAAGGTGCATTCAGTCCTGATATTAAATCAAATGAATTAAAAGTAGGTTATACCTACCAAATAGAGAATTTATATTTCCAGGCAGATTCCACCTATTTTTCAAAAAATGGAGAATCTGTGCTGTTAAAAATAGTTCAGTTTTTAAAGAATAATCCAAGTATTTCAATTGAGATTGGGGGACATACCAATAGTTTACCCTCAAATGAATATTGTGATAAATTATCTGAAAGCCGAGCAAGGAATGTTGCTGATTTTATTATCTCCAACGGGATTGACAGAAGAAGAATCACCTACAAGGGCTATGGAAAAAGAAAGCCTATAGAATCAAACGAGACAGATGCAGGTAAACAGAAAAATCAGAGAGTTGAAATACGTATCACGCAGATTGAATGATTTTTTATTTCTCTCTTGTATAATTCCATGCTTTAGTATATCAGAAAATTAAATTCTGGCCTTCTGATTACTCTTTTTTCTCAAAGCAGGCAATACTTTCTATATGAGCTGTATGAGGAAATTGGTCTACCAGCGCATATTTTTTCAATTCATATCCATGTTCTTTCAAAACCAAAGTATCTCTCGCTTGTGTTGACGGATTACAGGAAATATAAATGATGGCTTTGGCTCCTAATTCAATTGTACGTACCAAAGCTTTGGGAACGATACCTGCGCGGGGAGGATCCAATACGATGAGGTCAATTTTGTTTTTGTATTGAGGATGTTCCACTAAGAATTTTCCGACATCAGCGCAATAAAATTGAAGTTTGGTATTACTATTTTTTTCTGCGTTCATTTTGGCGTCATCAATGGCCTCTTTTACGATATCTACACCTACTACCTGTTGAATCTGATTCGATTTACTCAATAACTGGGCGATGGTTCCCGTACCGCAAAATAAGTCCATAGCTATTCCATTTCCATTTTTTTGGTTGGACATAAATGATTCAACATAGGAAATAGCTTTACTATACAACTTTTCTGCAGATTTTGGATTGGTTTGAAAAAAACTTTGCATTGAAATATCGAAATCCAAACCAAGGATTTTCTCTCTGATTTTGGCTTTACCGTAAATCAATGTTGCATTTTCGCTTGGTTGTTTGGCAGCATCTCCTTTGTCATCATTGATGGTTATCCAAATGCCTGCAATCTTTTCCCCCAGATTGTCAAGCAAAATTTGAATGAATTTCTCTCGGGGGAATTGATCAAGACCCTCAGAACTGGTTACCAGATTCAAAAGAAGTTCATTGTCAAAATAACTTTTTCTGAGAACAAGAAAACGATAAAAACCGGAAGATTCGGCAGGGTTCCAGGCAGATAATTTTGTTTGTTCAAAAAAACTACGGAGTTTGGGGAGTAAATTTTCAAAATCATGATCGAAAAGTCCGGATGATTTTTCCAGATTCTCCACTGCCCACCATTGCCCCCTTCTTTTAAATCCTAAGGCAAAACCCCATTTTTCTTCAGCCGTTTCTAAATCTGATTCAAGAGAAGAAAATGAATATTCCATTTTATTTCTGTATTCCCAAATTTGGGGCGAACTGATATATTCGTCAAACTTTTCTTCTATTTGAGGTTCAAGCGCAATTCTCTTAAACATTTCAAGGGTAGATTTTTGCTTGGCTTCTATTTGCTTTTCAATAGGCCATTGGGCAAAGGGAGCTCCGGGAATTCTTTGATAGGGGAGACTAATTTCATCTTTGGACCTTTCCAAAACACGAACCAGTTTGGCTTCGGCATATCGTTTTTTAATTTTAATCAGACGAGCCTCAATTTTTTGACCCGGAATCGTATTTTCAATAAAAACAATAAAATCTCCTTGTTTTGATTCTAATTTGGCAATACCAATTCCTCCGTAGGCAATATCCTGAATTTCGACCTGAATGATTTGATTTTTTCTTAAGACATCCATTGTTTATATGCTTTTTGGGAATAAGTATGAAGGGAATTGGAATTCCATTGAATGGATTGACTTTCCAAAAGTTCCTTGCATTGTAATTGGCTTATCTGACATGAAGGTTGGTAGAAGAAATCTTGTAAATTAAAAATTCCTTGCTCCGGACTACCACTGAACCCCATGACTATTTCACCGTTTGCATTAAAAAAAGCATAGTACATCAGATTTTCAGCGCCTAATAATTGCTCCTCGGTCCAGTCTAGATCAAGAGGTTCTATATTGTTTTTATAAAAAAGATAGATCCAAAGATCCAATTCAGGACTGCAAAAATCTATTTGACAGAGATACATACTATTTATTTTTATTTTTTTGATTGCCTTTTTTTGAGGGATTTCTGTCTCTTCCAAAAATATCTTTTCCTTCATCCCTGCTTTTGATGGGATTCGACATAATCTGGGAAGGATTGAAAGCCTGCTCTAAGGTATTATTATAATCGTATTCAAATACCATATCGATATAATTCCATTTATTTTTTTCAAATTTTAAACCAGAAAAACTACCATCAGGAATGTTGAGAGGTGGTCCACCCGAATATAAGGGACCGCCCATAACCAAATGGTCAAAAACTATCATTTTCAATTCTTCATCGTATCGAAGTAAAACTGAGGCAGCCGCAGAGTATTGTAATACATATCTGCAAACTTTAACCATTCTGTTTCTGTTGTCTTTCACTTCCAGGATATTGGCTCCAAATTTTGGTTTTCCACTACTTTCGAAACTTAATATCTCAATGATTTTTCTTCTTTCGAAGTACTGGTAAGAATCTCTGCCTAAAAGGATATAGTAAGAATCTCCGTTGTATTTAATGGGAACTATTTTATAGTAAAGGATACCATACCAGTTTTCAGCCTTGAGTCTCAGGAATTCAATTCGATCCAATTCATCTGTTTTATCAAACAATTCATAGTAATTGCCATTTTCTTTTTGAATAAAACCAAAATGACGGTATTGATTTGAATCTACATACAGTTCCCAACTAATTAATTTGAATTTGTTGTCTGGTGATTTTAAAACAGAAATTCCACGAATACTATCGAAATTAAAGCGATACGAAATGGGGTTGTTGAGGATTTCGATCCATTTAGTCCTGAGAGAGTCAGATGCAATTATTCTGTTAGCTTGAAGACTATCTCCGTGCAATTGTAGCGTTAGCTGATTGATAACTTTATATTCTGTATACAAAGAGTCAGAAACTTGACTGTAACTGGAATGAATGAATCCAAATAGACAGAACAAAAACAGACTGCATTTAAACAAAATTTTCATATGTAGATTTTTATATTGTTTTAGTTGCTCTTCGATCTGTGTAAAGAATTATCTATTTGGGAAGCTGCAACTCATTATTTCATAGGATTACAGTGTAAAATTAATACTGAAAACCATGCCAAATTTAGGTTTCTCATTGTATTTATAATTCATTACAAAGTCAAGTCTTCCAAATCTAAATAATTTCCAGCCCAACCTGGATAGTCCAAAGGTAAATTCAGTGTAATCCTTCATTTCAGGAGTGTATAAAAAGTGGCAGCCGATAAGTGTCTCAAATCCAAGCTTTTTTATTAAGGGAATCTTATTCAAAATCAACCCTCTCATGTTCCATTCCATATGAGCTTCAGTATACCAGGTATTGGTACTGTGCAGATAGTAAGGTAACATTTGATAAGAT
>Ga0169931_10012621_pt1 | contig 11681 bp, 6 predicted proteins | sample Kivu_15m_20L_FD_129675 | JGI IMG/M metagenome (GOLD analysis project Ga0169931, IMG submission 129675) | Freshwater microbial communities from Lake Kivu, Western Province, Rwanda to study Microbial Dark Matter (Phase II) - Kivu_15m_20L... | ecosystem: Environmental > Aquatic > Freshwater > Lake ... | reverse complement strand
TGTGGCAGGGCGGCCTCGGTATCTGGGGTGGCATTGCTCTCGGTGTTCCTGTTGGCATGTGGGCCGCACGACGACGCGGCCTCGATGTCTTGGTTGTCGTCACCGTTGCCGCTCCGGCGATTGCCGCTGCACAGGCGGTTGGGCGATGGGGAAACTGGTTCAACCAGGAACTCTTCGGTCGGCCGACCGACCTGCCGTGGGCTTTGCGCGTCAGCGACGCAAAGACGATCGCCGCGGGCTACGAATCCGGAACCACGTTTCATCCGACCTTTCTCTACGAATCGGTGTGGTGCGCGGTGCTGTGCATCGCATTGCTGGCCGTGAACCGCCGCGACTCGTTGCGCCCGGGTCGGGTCTTTTGGCTGTACGCGGCGGGTTACACCGCGATGCGCTTTTTCATCGAGGGCTTGCGCATCGACCGTGCCCACGAGGCCGGCGGTCTGCGCCTCAACCAGTGGGTGTCGCTCGTGGTCTTCGCCGCATCGATCGTTCTTTTCGCCATTCAGGTGCGGGCTGATCGGCGGCCCGGGTCTAGCGTGGCGACCCATGAGCCCCAGCAATAACCCGTCTTCCGGCAGCGACGTTGTCCTCTTCGACACGCCCGCCCCCGGTGTCGCACTTCTCACCCTCAACCGACCCGACCGCATGAATGCGTGGAACGCCGATCTGTCGGGGCGTTACTTCAGCCTGCTCGAGTCGTGCGCAGCAGACGATGCCATTCGCGCGATCGTCGTCACCGGAGCCGGTCGGGGATTCTGCGCGGGTGCCGACATGGACGCGCTGCAGTCGATCGGCGGTTCCTCCGACGGCGCACCGAGTGCCGAAGCTGCGTCGGGTTCGCACCTCCAGTCGTTCACCACGACCGTGCCCAAGCCCGTGATCGCCGCGGTCAACGGAGCGTGTGCGGGAATCGGAATGGTGCAGGCACTTGCGTGTGACATCCGCTTCGCGGCGGCGGGCGCAAAGTTCACGACAGCCTTCGGTCGCCGCGGGCTCATCGCCGAATACGGAATGAGCTGGTTGCTGCCGCGACTCGTCGGAACCGCCAACGCGCTCGACCTTCTTCTCTCGGCCCGCGTCGTACTCGCCGAAGAGGCGCACGCGATGGGCATGGTCAATGCCGTCCTGCCGGCCGACCAGTTGCTCGACCACGCCATTTCCTATGCAGCCGACCTCGCGGCGAACGTCTCGCCGACATCGATGGCTGTCATGAAGGAACAGGTCTACGCGGACTACGCGGTGACCCTGGGCGACGCCGAGCAGAAGGCGTTGCGCCTCATGAAGGAATCCCTGCGACGTTCCGACTTCAAGGAAGGCGTCGCGAGCTTCCTCGAAAAGCGCCCCCCGAATTTCTCTCCCGTGACTCGTTAGCATCCAATGCCGTGTCACAGCGTCTCACTGCCGCCGACGTGGCGAAGGTCGCGCGCCTCGCACGTTTGAACGTCTCGCCCGAGGAAGTCGAGCGCTACACGCGTCAACTCGACGGAATGCTCGATCACTTCGCCGACATCGACAACCTCGACCTCGCGAGCGTCGAGCCGATGACGCAGCCGTATCCGCTCGTCAACGTGTTGCGCGCCGACGTCGAACGCCCGTGTCTCGACCGCGACGAGGTTCTTGCAGTGGCCCCTGCGGCCGAGGAGGGCCGCTTCCGTGTTCCTCCGTCGGGTGGTCTCGATGGCTGAGTTTCCGACCGTTTCTTCGATCGCAGCCGATGTCGCTGCCGGCCGCACGACTGCAAGCGACGTGCTCGATGCACATCTCGCACGCATCGACGCGCGCGAGGGCGAAGTGCACGCGTTCAACCTCGTCATGCGCGAGCGCGCGATGGCCGTCGCAACCGACATCGATGCGCGGGTCAAGCGTGGTGAGAATCCCGGGCGTCTCGCAGGTGTGCCGATCGCACTCAAGGACAACATGTGCACGCGCGGCGTGGAGACCACGTGTTCGTCACGCATCCTCGAAGGGTGGAAGCCACCGTACGACGCCACGGCGGTGCAGAAACTTGCGGCCGAGGGTGCGGTGTTCGTCGGCAAAACGAACCTCGACGAGTTTGCGATGGGTTCGAGCACCGAGAACTCGGCCTTCGGTCCGACGCGCAACCCACTCGACACGTCCCGCGTTCCCGGTGGCAGCAGCGGTGGCAGCGCTGCAGCGGTCGCCGCGGGCTTTGCGGCGGGAAGTCTGGGCAGCGATACCGGTGGCAGCATTCGTCAACCCGCCGCACTGTGCGGGCTCGTTGGTGTGAAGCCCACGTACGGTCTCGTCAGTCGGTACGGCCTCGTTGCATTCGCAAGCAGCCTCGACCAGATCGGTCCTTTCACCCACACGGTCGAAGACGCCGCGATTCTCACCGAGGTGATCTCGGGCCACGACCCGATGGACTCGACGAGCATTCCGCAGCCCGCGCCCGACCTCGTTGGTGCGCTCGGTACGGGCGTCAAGGGATTGCGCATCGGCCGGGTCGCCGATCTGCCGAAGGGCGCCGACCCCGACGTTCTCGCGCGCCTTGATGCCGCTTTCGAAGCACTCGCAAAAGCGGGCGCCACGATCATCGATGTCACGTTGCCGTCGCTGTCGTTTGCGCTGACCGCGTACTACCTCATCGCGCCGGCCGAAGCGAGCAGCAACCTCGCCCGCTACGACGGCGTGCGCTACGGCAAGCGTGTTGCGGCGGGCGACATCAACACGATGTACGCCGACACGCGCGAGGCGGGCTTCGGTGACGAAGTGAAGCGCCGCATCATGCTCGGCACGTATGCATTGTCGGCCGGCTACTACGACGCCTATTACGGCAAGGCATTGAAGGTGCGACGTTTGATCGCCGACGACTTCGCCCGTGCGTACAAAACCGCCGACGTCATTCTCACCCCCACGTCACCGTCGGTCGCATTCCGCTTCGGTTCGAAAACCGACGATCCACTCGCGATGTACCTGTGTGACATCTTCACGATTCCGACGAACCTCGCGGGTCATCCGGCGATGAGCGTTCCGTTCGGAACCGGCCAGAACAACATGCCCGTGGGCGTGCAGGTGCTTGCGCCGACACTCGGCGAGGCAACGATGTTCCGCGTCGCGGCAGAACTCGAGCGTGCGGTATGAGCCCCATCGAGAAACTCGACAACGGCCTGCCCGACGGCTGGGAACTCGTCGTCGGACTGGAAGTGCACGTCGAGCTGGCAACGAAGACGAAGTTGTTTAGCTCCTCGCCGAACCGCTTCGGCGACGAACCCAACACGAACATCGACCCGGTGACGTTGGGCCTCCCCGGGGCATTGCCGGTGTTGAACGAGCAAGCAGTCGAACTGGCCATGCGCATTGGCCTCGCGTTGAACTGCCAGGTGCAGCCGTGCACGTTCCACCGCAAGAACTACTTCTATCCCGACCTTCCGAAGGCTTACCAGATCAGCCAATACGACCAACCGTTGAACGTCGACGGTCACCTCATGCTTCCGGGCAACGTGCGCATCGACGTCGAGCGCGCGCACCTCGAAGAGGACACGGGCAAGTCGACGCACTTCGGTGGTACGAGCGGGCGCATCCATGGCAGCGAGTACTCGCTCATCGACTTCAACCGCGCAGGGGTGCCGTTGGTCGAAATCGTCTCTCGTCCCGATATCCGCACGCCCGAACAAGCGCGTCAGTACGTGAACGAACTGCGCGCGATCCTGGTCGCCATCGGCGCGAGCGACGCGAAGATGGAAGAGGGCTCGATGCGCTGCGATGCCAACGTGTCGGTGCGTCATTACGGCGATCCTCTCGGCACGCGCTGCGAAATCAAGAACGTGAACTCGGTGCGGTCGCTCGGTCGCGCGATCGAATACGAGGCACGCCGTCAGGTCGACCTTCTGGAAACCGGCGGTTCGATCCGCCAGGAAACGCGCCACTGGGACGATGCCGACGGTCGTACGCACACGCTGCGCACGAAAGAAGACGCCGACGACTATCGCTACTTCCTCGAACCCGACCTCGTGCCGCTCGCACCCGACGCCGCGTGGGTCGAGCGTGTTCGTGCGGCGCTGCCGGTGTTGCCGGCGGCCCGTCGCGCGGCGCTCGCCGCACTCACCGGTGCCGACATCGAAGGCGAGGCCGTGTCGGTCGTCGTCGAGCGCGGACAGGACAACTACGTGAAGGCCGTCGTCGATGCCGGCGGTGAAGCGGCGCGTGCACTCGTGTGGGTGCAGCAGTCGTTTGCCGACGAAGGCGACTCACCGCGACTGCCCGCGAAGGATCTTGCTACGCTCACGGTGATGGAGCGCGAGGGCAAGCTCACCGCGACACAGGCGAAGACGGTTCTCGGCGACATGCTTGCTGCAGGTGGGGGAGACCCGGCGGCGATCGCCGCCTCGAAGGGTTTCGAAGCGCTCGATACCTCTGCCATCGCACAGTTCGTCGACGACGCAATCGCGGCCCAACCCGACGCGTGGGCGAAATATTGCGCCGGGGAAGAGAAAGCCGTGGGTGCACTCGTGGGCTCGATCATGAAGGCCAGCAAAGGCAAGGCCGACGGCAAAGTCGTCACCGCGTTGCTGCAGGAGCGTCGCGGCTCGTGAAGCGCGCGACACGACACCTTCTTATTGGTGCCACACTTCTCTTCGCGGCGTCCGCTTGCGCCGATGGTGACGCGGAGTCGGTGCCGGAAGCGTCGCCGGCCACGACGAGCGCCGCGCCCGTTGCGGGTCCGGATTCGACGGCCGCCACCGCGACATCGGTGCCCGGCGACTTCGGGTCGCGTTACAACGGTTCGCCGGTGGCTTTTTGGTTCTGGGCCCCTTATTGAGGCACCTGCAACGGTGAAGCCCCCTCGGTCGAGGAGGCCAGCAAGAAATGGGCCGGAAAGGTCACGATCGTCGGGATCGGCTGGAACGGCACGCAAGACGAGATCGACGGGTTCGTTTCGCGCCATGGTTTGACGTTCACCAACGTCCGCGACGCTGACGGCTCGGTTTTCGCCTCGTTCAAAGTCCCGGGCCAGCCGGCGTGGGTGTTCCAGGATGCTTCGGGGGACCGTGAAGTCGTGGTCGGGGCACCCTCCGCGGCCGAGGTCGACACCCGCCTCGCCGCCCTGGCCGGCTGAGCCAAACCAACCCTCGGCAAACGCCGATTGAAAGATGTGTCACCTGACTGGTCAATAATGGTGTCTCTCATTACCTTGACTCTCACTTGTGAGGGCAAGTCCGGACAAGGGGGCAGCTGTGAGCGTTCGTCGATCGAGAGGAATTTTCTTCACGCTGTGTTTCGTCGGCGCCGTTGCGCTCGGTGGATGCGGCGGTTCGGATTCCGAATCAAGCGATGCATCGACCTCCGACACTGTCGAGGAAACAACCGACACGAATGCAACGAGTGACACCGTCGCGGAAGATCCCGCGGTGAAGCTTGCCGCGTTCTGCAAGTCGGCTCTCGACAATCAGGGTGGTGCCGACATTTCTCCCGACGACGATCCTGCGGCGATTGCAGAGAAGTTGTCGGCGAATGCAGCCGCACTCGCCGAGATGGCTTCGGTTGCTCCCGACGACGTGAAGGCCGACGCCGATGCGGTTGCCACCGCGGCAAGCAGCATGGCCGACGCAATCGCGGGTGATCCGACCCTGGACAAGTTCAACTCGCTGATCGAGGAATTCGCAACATCGGAAGCCAACACCGCGTCGGCAAACGTGCAGACGTGGGTCAAGGACAACTGTGAGGCCGGGCAATGAGAGGTACATCCATCATGAGGAAACGAATGTTCTTGACCGGAGCCGTTGCGGCTTCGATCCTGTTGGCATCCTGCGGAGGTGGTTCATCCGACTCGTCGTCGGAAGAGTCGACGGCATCGACGCGCGTGAAGAACGCGGCGTTGCCCACCACGACCGTGGCTGCCACCGACACGACTGCGGAACCGGCAACGACTGTCGCACCAGCAACAACAGTTGCACCCGCAACGACGGTCGCGCCGGCAACGACCACGGCTCCGACCGACTCGACCGTCGCGGTTCCCGAACCGACGAAGGTGAAGGACCCGGGCAACTATCAGCCGACGTACCTGGCCACGACCGACGTTGCCGGTGCACCGCGGCCGGCTCTGCCCGCCGAGGCGTCGATCACGACGAATGCAGCGAAGGCGGTCGGCAACTCATACAGGTCCGATACCGATGGTGTGCTCGCCGTCAGCGCCGCCGAGTGGACGGGTACCACGACACCACTCACGCTGCGTTGGACGGTCAACGGCAAGCCGTGCGACAACTGCGCATTCCTTTCTGCCTCGACGAAGAAAGTGGTGAAGGCGCTGCTTGCGGCGAACCTCGCCGGCTCGGGCATCACCGGTATCCGCGGACTCGACCCGACGGCCGTCGGTGTCGGCCAGTACCAGGGCAACGGCTGGGGCTTCGAGGTTCTCATCGGTGACCCGGCTTCTGCCGAGGCGCAAAAGACCGGTAACGCGGTCCGCGACTGGGTCCTGAATTGCTCGGGTGACACCGCCTCGACCTGTCGCAACGTCGATCTCGGAATCGGTGAGCTGCGCTGGAAGAACCAGATCTGGTCGGTTGCCGACTGCACCTCCGCGCTGCAGAACGGCGGGCCGAAGATTCTCCTCGCCGACGCAACCAAGTTGCTGAAGGGGGCGAACGCCGACACGGCGAGCCTCGTGCGCCAACGCGCCGCAATTGACCGGGTGGCGATCGCCACGCCCACTTACCGTCCCGTATTCGCGAGCTCCGGTGACGCCCGAGCTCTCACCGGCTTCGCTTCGACAGGATGTGCGAAATGAGCATGAATAGCTTCAAGAAGTTTGCATTGGTCTCGGCCGCGATCAGCATCGCGATCGTCGACATCACGCCGGTTGGCGCGAGCAGTCCGAACGACTCCACCACGACAACGGCCGCTCCTGCCGAGGAGTCGACCACGACGACCGGCGCGCCGGCCGCCGACTCGACGACCACCACGACGCCCGTTGACGGCGCAACGCCGACAACGGTCGCAACGACCGAAGTCACGCCGACCACCATCCCGGGCCTCAGCAACACCTTGCTCGAGCCTTTGCCGAGCGACGCGAAACCCGACAACATCGATGCAGTGCCGGTCACCACCGCGCCCGCCACGACGTTGCCGCCGGCAACCGCAGGCGCCACGAAGGCGGGCCCCGACCTCATGGCGTCGGCGAACCAGACGAGCGTCGTCACGACCGACCTGAATTCGGTCATCATCGTGCGTCTCTCGAACATGGGCAACGTCGCCGCGGGCCTCGAAGCACCGATTTCCTTCTCGCTCACCAAACTGCCGCGCGGTGTCAAGGTGCTCGAAGTCCAGCCCGTTCTGAACGACAAGTCCGTCGTTGGTGACCAGGGCTGGGAGTGCAACGCCACGTCGTGCACGCTCAAGCAGAAGTCCGACACCGGAGTCGTCGGTGGCATCATCCCCGTCTCGGGTGTCGTGCGTGCCGACCTGCGTGTCAACTTTGCGGCCGACGCCGAACTGTTCGTCGCAGACGATGCCTACACGAACAAGAGCAACGAGCTCGCCGAGAAGCGCGACATCGCGGGTCTGCAGACTCTTGCGCGATCGGTTCCGCACTTCCTCGTGCGTGCCTCGCTTTCCGGTGACACCTCGTCGAACAACGACGAGTTTGCACTCGCCGTGCTGGGCGCACCGCGCAACGCCGCGGGCAGCAGCCCGGCAGAAGACACCGGCCGTGCCTCGTGTGTGTACGTCGATGGTGAGCCGTCGAACAACACGTACCCCGGCGGTCGCTTCAAGGTTGCTCTTCGCATCCTCCCGGTGTGTGACCAGATCTTCACCGGTGACATCTCGTTCACCGACATTCTTCCCGCCCAGATCGGTCTCACTGATGTGAAGATCAGCGGAAATGGTTGGACCTGTGACGACCCCGCCGCACCGAAGAAGTGCTCGCGCACCGGTGGCGAGGTGCAGCCCAGCTTCTTCAGCGACGCGCTCGTCATCGAGGGACGTACCTCGAAGACCGCGGCGGTGACCCCGCAGCCGTTTACCTGGAATGTGAACTCGGTCAGCAAGGTGAAGACCGACGGCACGCAGCTCGAGGCTCTGGCCGAACTCACCTCGCAGATCAATGTGGCACCGAAGCCCGACCTTCTTGCCAAGGTCATCGCACGTGACGGCAAGACCAGCATGGTCGCGCCGGGCTCGCTCCTTGTCGACGCGAAGGTGCGTTCGGTCAACGGCGTCGGCGAGAACGTCGCCGTCACCGTCGGAGTCCGCAAGGGTCTCACGATCGAAAAGACCGCCGACGGCTCGGAGGGCTGGACCTGTGCATCGGCCGCAGCCGACCCGGCAGCGGGCGAGGGTGCAACCGCACTCAAGTGCGTGAAGGCCGAGCTTCTCGATACGGCCGAGGAAACGATTGGTTTCAAGTTCACTGCCACCGCCGACACCGAAACCGGGGCAGCGCAGGTCATCAGCGCAGTCACGGCAGACAATGAGGACTCGGCAAAGGTCGACAACAACCGTTCCGGCCAGACGCTGCTCATTCAGCCGGCGCCCGCAGCGATGCCCGGCATTGTCTTCACTCGCGCCGATGAAAAGGGTGCGACGCAGGCAGTCAGCGACGGCTCGACGACCGAAGTGATCGTCGGCAAGAAGGCGAGCTACGGCATTGCCGTGTCGAACCTCGGTGCCGCACCGATCGCCGCCGGCTCCGTCGTGCGTGTCGAACAGTACGTGTCCGACTTCGCAATCTTCTCGGGCAAGACCGCACCGAAGACCGCCGGCTACAAGGCCGAGCTCGATGCGCAACAGATTCCCGCAACGCCCGGCCAGTGGGTGTGCGTGTCCGGTCAGGGAACCGCCCCTGCCGTTCAGTTGCCCGAATCGCTCACCGCTGTCGGTGGTGCAATCGCCACGCCGACCACCGTTGTCGCGGCCGGCAAGAAGGGCGCAGCAATCCGTTGCGAATTGACCCTTGCCGCGGCGATCGCGCCCGAAGGCCAGACCCCGGTTCTCAACCTCACCGTCGAAGCCAGCACGTCCGCCAAGCCGGGCAAGCCCGAGTGGCCGGTGTTCGCATCGCTTCCCGCGGTGAAGACCGCACCCGTCGCGCGTTACGGCATGGGTGTGTCGATCGTGAAGCAAGAGCCGACGCTCAGCGCGGCCATCGCCGCACCGGCTGGTCCGCGTCCGGGCGGCAAGGCCGTCGCGCAGTTCAGCGTGAAGAACGATGGCACCGCAGACTCGAATGCGCAGTCGCTCATCATCAAGACGAGCGGTGGCCGACTGACGGGTGCAAAAGGTGAAGGCTGGAAGTGCGCCGTCGTCGGCGGCTTCATTGCACAGGGTTTCATCGCCTGTTCACGCAAGTTGCCGTTGAAGGTCGGCGAAGAGACCAAGTCGGTCGCCGTCGACTACCAGTCGAGCGACCCGAAGGCCAAGACGATGGTGTTGCAGGCGACGTCAATCGTCTCGAACATCTACGGCCAGCCCACGAGCCGCACATCCAGCCAGGAGATCGATCTGCGTGCGGCGCTCAACTTCGCGGTCAAGGGACCCGATGTCATCGTCGACCAGATCGTCGATGCAACCGGCAAGCGCATTCCATCGACGATTCTCCTCACGACGGTCGGCAATGCAGATGGTTCGAAGTTCACGTGGAAGCAGCTCTGCACCACCGATGCCGATGTGAAGGCATCGAAGGGTGAGTGCAAGGCGGTTGCCTCGGCGGCCAAGTGGGTGAACAACGCCCCGTCGACCGGCCCGACCGCAAACCTCCTCGCGCCGACCGTGACCAAGGAAGAGACGCTCGTCTTCGAGGCAGTTGCCGTCGATGAGTCGGGTACGTCACACACGGCCCGCGCTTCGGTGCGCGTGCAACCACTGCCGACGGCGCAGGGTCCCACCGGTAAGGCCTCAAGCGGTGGCGGTTCGTCCGTGCTGCGTCGTGTGCCCAAGCAGTCGGGTCCGAGCGTGCGCGCATTCGCTGCAACCGCTCCGACCTCCGGCGCGGGTGACACCTCCGTTCTCACCTCGGCGAACGCGGGTGTGACGGTGAATGCGAACATCTTCGGTGGATCGACTCTCACCGTTGCCCAGGGTGCGGCGGTCTCGGTGACCGCAGCTGCCTCGGGTGTCGGCGCGGTCTCCTACGCGTGGTCGCAGGCCGCCGGCCCGAACCCGTCGGTGCTCGCGTCGGCGACGACGAATGCAGCGACCGTTGCTTTCACCGCACCGTCGGCCAACACCACGATCACGTTGCGTGTCGTGGCCACCGACTCGCGTGGTGAAAAGGCAACCGACCTCGTCAACGTGGTTGTCGGCACGGGTGGCGCGGCCACAGTCTCGGCGACGATCACCGAAGGTGAAGGTCCGTTGGCCGTCGACACGGCCAAGGCACTCACGTTGAATGCCACCGCCACCGGTTCGGGCGCGGTCACCTACGCATGGACGCAGGTGTCGGGCCCGGCACTCACGCTGAGCGGCGCGAACACCGCCGCACTGTCGATCGCAGCCTCGGCTGCGGTAGGTACCGCGGTCATTCTCGTCACTGCAACCGACGCCGCAGGTGCGGTTGCAACCGACCAGATCACTCTCCAGATGTCGCCGAGCGGCGCGCCGACCCCGTTGTGTGACTTCGTCGAGGCAATCTCGACGAACACGCTGTCGAAGCTCGACGCCACGATCAACTCGATCGGTCTCGGCAGTCTCAACCTCTCGCAGTTCGCCGTGAACTCGGCTACCTGCACCGACAAGTCGAAGGTGTCGTTCTCGAACGCCGGCTTCTCGCTCGCCGGATACCTCACGGTGTCGGGTGCATCGGGCTCGGTGAGCGCAGCGGGCTTGACCATTCGTTCGGCGACCTTCACTGGTCCCGAGGCATGGGGTTCGCCCGCGTTCTCGATCGGTGCCTCCGACCCCGTTGGCTTGTTCATTCCGTTCTCGCGTGCATCGATCTCGATCGGTGCATTCGAAGGAAAGATCGAGTCCGGCTCGATGCCGTTCCTCAAGCTTCCTGCGGGCTGGACCCCGTCGGCGACGTTGACGTTCAGCGTCGATGCAGAGGGCGGCAAGGCCGTCAGCCTCGAGGCCACCGCAACCGGTCCCGAGAAGAACGGCAAGAAGCCGACCGCGCGCATCGCCGGTGCCGTCGCAACGAACGGAACGTTCGCTCTCGATGCATCGCTGGCAAACGGATTCGAACTGTTCGGATCGACGATCGACTTCACCGGTTCGGTGAAGAAGGAAACCCCGACCTCCGACGTTGCCTTGTCCCTCAAGGGTTCGCTCACCGGTGAAATTGCGCTCACATCGAACGTGAAGATCACCGCGCTGTCGGCGTCGTACGACAAGGGTGGTGCGATCTCGGGTTCGGGCACGATGACGATCGGCTCGGGTGACACGGCACTGACCGTGACGGCCGACCTGAACTACACCGATGCCAACAATCACTCGTTCGCCGTCACTGCGGCAACCGAGGGTGGCAAGTGGAGCCCGGGCAAGGACATTTCGATCCCGCTCGCCTCGGCATCGGGTTCCTACGTCGCCAAGGACGGCGCAAAGACGATCGACGTGACCGTGGTGGGTGGCGACATCACGCCGTTCAGCGGTCTCAAGTTCGTCGCGCCAACGATCAAGGCAACGGCGCAGTGCCCCGCAACGGGCGCCTGCGACGTGAAGGTCAACCTCGATTCGGGTGCGGAAGTCACGCTCGGGTCGACTTCGACCACCGGCAAGATCAC
>Ga0169931_10012620_pt1 | contig 11682 bp, 12 predicted proteins | sample Kivu_15m_20L_FD_129675 | JGI IMG/M metagenome (GOLD analysis project Ga0169931, IMG submission 129675) | Freshwater microbial communities from Lake Kivu, Western Province, Rwanda to study Microbial Dark Matter (Phase II) - Kivu_15m_20L... | ecosystem: Environmental > Aquatic > Freshwater > Lake... | reverse complement strand
TTTTGGCAGTCACCCATCGGGTTCCTCGGTCAGTTCGACATGAAACGGCAGAATACCCCTGGTTTTCCAGGGCCTGGCGCAAATCATGTGCCGAAGATCGAGAGGTCATCTGGGAAATGCGGGCTTTGCCTTCGGCTTGCCGTGGTGATGTTTTTGATCGTGACCGTGCTTGTCGTGGTCGTGGTGCGTCATGGCCGCTGGGGTGCTCAGGTGAGGAGGGTGGGCTATGCAATAAACCGAAGTACAAGGAAGTTTAACTTGCTCCGACCCATGTGCGGAGTGCAAACCAGCCCAGATTGCTGCCGTACCCCAATGCTCCCGTGCTAAGTCGCTCAGCCGCTAAGCATTAGACCGATTCTAAGGACCCCAAACCGCGGCCGCTTGTTTCGCCCTGCCGCTACCGCATACGATCAGGGGGGACAAACCTTTCGCAGGCCGACTGGAACCCATGTTGCAACTGCAACCCACCGCCGCGCATGCAGAATCGGGGCAACCGCTGGACGTCATCGTCGTCGGTGCGGGCCTGGCCGGACTGTGCGCCGCGCGTCGCCTGGCCGAGCGAGGTATCTCGTACGTCGTTCTAGAAGCCCGCGATCGCGTCGGCGGTCGTACGCTCAGCCAGTCGCTGGCTGGCGGAATGATCGACCTGGGCGGTCAGTGGATCGGTCCGACGCAGCATCGCCTGGCGGCTCTGGCCAAGGAATTCGGCGTCGCCACGTTTCCTCAGTTCCACGCTGGTACCAAGCTTTTGAGCTGGGGCGAAAAGCTCCAGCGCTATCACGCCGACCTGCCAAAACTTTCCCTCTGGGCTCAACTCGAACTCTTTCAAAACGACCGTCGCTGGAAGAAGTTCGCCAGCCAGATTCCGCCCGATGCTCCCTGGCTCGCCCCCCGGGCTGCCGAGTGGGATTCCATGACGCTCGAAACCTGGAAGCAGCGACACACCCGTTCTGCCGGCGCGCGACTCTTTATCGACGCCGTCTGTCGGGCAGTGCTCACCAGCGAACCGCGCGATGTCTCGCTGTTGTACTTTCTCAGCTACCTGCGCTGGGGCGAGGGGCTCGAAACGCTCATCTCGATCCCGCGCGGCGCTCAGCAGGACCGGTTTGCTGGCGGAGCACAGCAGATCTCCCAGCGCTTGGCCGACCGGCTGGCGCCAAACGTCGTGCTTAGCTCCCCGGTCCATGCCATCGAGCAGGACGCTGACGGCGTCACCATCCGCGCCACGCACGCGAACTATCGGGCCCGGCTCGCGATCATCGCGCTGCCACCTGCGCTGGCCGGACGCATTCACTACACGGCGCCGCTCCCGGCACGCCGCGATCAGCTCTGTACGCGCATGCCAATGGGTTCGGTCATCAAGTATGTCGCGGTTTATGAGCGCCCGTTCTGGCGCGAAGCAGGTCTTTCCGGTGAAGTCGTCAGCGACACAGGGATTACGGTCACTACGTTCGACGACTCTTCGGACGATGGCCGCCATGCGGCGCTGGTCACCTTCAGCGACGGCCAGGCGGCGCGCGATTGGTCCGATCGCTCGCCAGACGAGCGCCGCACAGCAGTGCTCAGCGAATTCGTCAGGTTCTTTGGCCCCCAGGCGGCCCGGCCCAGCGATTTTGCCGAGAAGAATTGGAACGACGATCCCTGGAGTCGCGGTTGTTACGTGGGAGTCGCCGGCCCCGGCGTTTTGACCGCATGCGGACAGGCGCTCCGCGAGCCTTGTGGACGACTGCATTGGTCTGGCACGGAAACTGCCACCGAGTGGACGGGTTATCTCGAAGGGGCCATCCAGTCGGGCGAGCGCGCGGCACTCGAGGTTACTGCTCGTCTGAATGCCACCCGCTGAACGTCCGATTATTTTCACCCACGCGGCTTACGAAAGCCTTCCGTCTCATGAACAGTAAGAAGTCGAATGCCGCGAGTCGCAGCCTTCGCATCGTGCTCAACGGCAAATCGGCCGAACTGCCCGAGGTGCGCGAGGCAGTCCTGGCCTGTCGCAAGGCCGGGCACGACGTCGAGGTTCGCGTCACCTGGGAGGGTGGCCAGGCCGCCGAGTTCGCCAAAGAAGCTGCCCGCCAGGGTCGCGACATCGTGATTGCCGCCGGCGGCGACGGCACGGTGAGCGACGTGGCGGCCGGTGTAATCGCCGCGGGCGAAGGCGTTCAAACCGCAATCGGCATCTTGCCGCTGGGCACGGCGAATGATTTCGCGACCGCCTGTGGAATTCCCCGCGAAATGTCGGCCGCACTCGACTTCGCCGTCCAAGCAACGGCGCGCCTGATCGACGTTGGCACCGTCAACGATCGGCCGTTCATCAACGTGGCCAGCGCCGGGATCGGAGCCCAGATCACGGCCGAGACTCCCGCCGGCATGAAGCGCATGCTGGGCGGAGCGGCCTACTCGTTGGTCGGAATCTTCAAAGCCTTCACGATGACTCCCAACGAGGGCCGGTTGATCACGCCCGAAGGGACCTATTCTGGCAAAATGATGCTGATGGCGATTGGCAACTCGCGTCTGGCCGGTGGTGGATTTCGCGTTGCGCCCCGGGCGCTGCTCGACGATGGCCTGCTGGACCTGGTGATCGTGCCCGACGTCAGCATCCCGGAAACCGGTTCGATCGTCAGCGAGATGATCCGCCTGGAGACCGAGGAACCGCAGCAGGTCGTTTATCGGCAGCTCCCGTCATTTACTATCGAATCGAGCCACGAGATTCCCATGAACCTCGATGGCGAGCCAATCCACGCCAACCGTTTCGAGGTAGGCATCCTGCCGCGTCGCTTGCGATTCCTGTTGCCTGCCGAAGCGCCGCTCTCCGGAGGCGCCCCCGATGGAAACCCGTAGTGCGAGCAATCCAGCGATGACATCCGTCTATGACTTCACAGCCACGGCCATCGACGGTCGAGAGCGTTCGCTGGCCGACTTTCGTGGCCAGGTTCTCTTGATCGTCAACGTTGCCAGCCGCTGCGGATTCACGCCGCAGTACGCCGTGCTCGAAGCACTCTACCGCAAACACCACGAGCAAGGTTTTTCGGTACTCGGCTTTCCGTGCGACCAGTTCTTGCACCAGGAGCCGGGCGATGAAGCCGAGATTAGGAACTTCTGCTCACTGAATTATGACGTCACGTTTCCGCTGTTCGCCAAGGTTCACGTCAACGGACCGCAAGCGCATCCACTGTTCGCCTATCTGAAGTCCGTTCAGCGCGGCCTGCTGGGCACCGGAACGATCAAATGGAATTTCACCAAGTTTCTCATCGATCGACAGGGCAGGGCGATGCAGCGGTTTTCGCCGCGAACCGTCGATAAACTAGAGCCGGCGATCCAACGCTTGCTGACCGTCTTAGAATAATGGTGCCATCCAGTAGCAGTCACTGAATCGCGAGTGTCATCATGTTGCTCAAGTCGTTCAATTGGAACCAGGAAGTCATGTTCTCCGCGGAGCCGGTGCTCGTCGACTTTTGGGCGCCCTGGTGCGGGCCGTGTCGCGCAATGCATCCCACGCTTGAATCGCTGGCCAAGGATTTTAAAGTCGCGCAAGTAAACGTCGACAAGAATCCCCAATTGGCCAGCGCCTACAACGTCTCCTCGATTCCGGCCATCATGATCTTCAAGGGGGGTAAAGTCGTGGCCAGCCATCTGGGCGTCACGCCCGAGGCCACGCTCCGCGTCGAACTCGAAAAGTTCAGCGATTCGCCGGCCCGGAGCTAATTGCCTTGCCTCGCGGGTTAAGCGGATGACACGGCTCACTTACCGGCATACACTGGCGTCTTCCACAATCTCTCGGAGGATCGCCCGCCATGCTTGCTTCGCTTCTGCTCTTATGCTGCGGCGTGGCCACAAGTGCCGATGACGCGCCACCAGTCGAACTCATTGCGCACCGCGGCGGGGTCGTCGACCAGCGACTGATCGAGAACAATCTGCCCGGCATCGAAGAAGCCATCCGGCGCGGGTACTGGATGCTCGAAGTCGACATTCGCGAAAGCAAGGACCGTCGTCTGGTCGTTCATCACGATGCCGATTTGCAAAAGTACTACGGTGATGAGCGTCGCGTCGCCGACATGACCTGGGACGAGATCAAGCTGCTTCGCAGCACGCCAGGTGACCTGCGACCGCTCGAGTTTGCCGAGTACGCAGCAGCTTGTCGAGGCCGGATTCGCTTGATGCTCGATATCAAGGGACCCGAGCACTCACAGGCCTTCTTCGATTCGCTCGTCGCCACGCTCGAACAGAACGACCTGCTCGACTCGGCCTATGTGATCGGCACCGAGCAGTCGCGCAAGCTGCTCTTGGATCGCGCCAAGATCGGCATCAATCCCCGCAAACTGGTCGACCATATTTCCGGCGGCGAGGACGTGGGCCGGCGCTACTTCCTGTTCGCCCACGCCAAAGATTTCGAACAGGAAGCGATTGAACTGGCCCGCAGCCGTGGCGTCGACGTGGTACCGTCGATCAACACGTTCCACTATCCAGAACAGACGAACATGCAGGATGCCGCAGCCGATATCATCCGGCTGCAAAAGCTGGGCGTCACTCGATTTCAAATCGACTCGGTGTACGAGCCGCTCTGTCGAGAACCGTCGACCGTGCAGGAACACTGACTTCTATTTCCCGTCAGAGACTTTCGCCCGGGCATCGGCCACGCGTTCGGCCAGCGCGTTCAAGATCAGGCCCGCCGTTTCCGGCCCGACGCTGTTTCGCTCGCCATACTGTGCGCTTTCGCGCTCATAGGCATGTGGTGGCTTCACATCCCATTGGCGCTTGGGCACAATGTAGCCCACTTCGTCATTGGCCAGACCGATCACCATGATCTTGCTCGATGGCAGCGTCTCGGCAATGCTCGGTTCCGGCGGTGCATCCAGAAAGTCCGCTCCCGGATCGATCGGATCCTGATACTTGCCGTACACGCACTCGGGGTAAATCTCACCAGGGATTGCGGCAATTGCCAGCTCGCCCAGTTGCAGGTAAGCAACCTCCGTCTCGAGTGCCATCCGGCCCGTCGCGGCGTGCGGTGCGACCTGCTCGCCGCGTTGGTACTTATCCCCCGTCCACTCATAAGCAGGGCGATTGAGCACGCCGATCGCCAGGGCCTGCACGAAGCCGGGGTTGTCGAGCGGCAGCAGCACCGGCCTGGTTTGCACGGTCATCGGCGACAGCTCGATCGGCTGAGCCGCGGCCAATGCCCGATCAGCGAGGTCTGCCGTCGCCGCGCCCACCGCATCAATAAAGGCAAAGATCTCGGTCGGTAGCCGCCCGGCCTTGGCTTCCTCGACCAGCTTCTTGGGCGTGCCCATCAGACCGCCGATGGCACCTTGAAAGTAAATCACGGGGCAGCCGTGCCGCTTCTCGAGCGCGTCAACCATCGATCCCATGAAGTCCCGCGTCACGAGCGGGTTGTTGCTGGGCTCGATGCCATGCGCGTTCCACTGCACGACAATCCCGGTCGGTTGCTGCTTGCCAACACGCTGAAATCGCAGGATGCGCAGCACGCCGTCGTAAACCTCGGGCAGCCGGAAATCGCCCAGCAGCGATTCATCTTCAGCGGTCCCATACTCAGCTGTCGATGGCGCACTCGCGGCATCCGCTTGCCGAACCGCGGCAACCAAGCCCGCTTCCAGTTGTTCGACGTATGCCGGAACGACACCCGACTTATCGTCGGACGGCCCCCAGATGCCAATCACATCGGGGGTGGCGTGCGAATGGGTCGCCGCCACCAGCACATAAGCGAAGTCTTTTAGCTTCCCACGCACCCTCTGCACCAATGGGTAAGGCAGACCAATCGAGTCGGCCGAGACCAACGCCACCTTCTTTCCCCGATCGCGCAGCACCACCGCTCGGGCGAACAAAGGGTCGTGAACGCCGGTCGCCGCGCGGTTCTTCTCCAGTCCCGCCAGCCAGATCGGCCGTCCTTTTTCCAGCTTGGGAGTAACGTCCACCGTGGCAAAACCGATGTCGATCGCCCGTGATTCACGAGCGCTCGCCAATACAGCGCCCGCAACCACCACGGAAAGCACGATCGAGAAGCGAAACCGCTGAGCAAACATCAGGGCACCTGCGCGTGACAGTTCAAATACGAAAGAAGCACCGCCAGCATCAGCGTATCTGACGCGCCCGGGTGCTTTCAATGACTTCGCGAATCGTGGTTTCCAGATCATACTGCGGGCGATAGGCGATCGTCCGCCGCAACCGCGAAAGATCGGGAATTCGCGACCGAACGTCCTCGAAATCCGCGTCGTACGCCTCGGCATACGATTGAAACTGGATCTCCAGCCGCGGATTCACTTGGGCCACGACGGTCTTGGCGAGCTGCAAGATGCTCACCGGTTGATCGCTGCCGATGTTGAACACGCCAGCGATGGCCGAGTCGGTTTCCATGAGCTCGATCACCGAGCGAACGATGTCGTTCACATGCGCGAAGCAGCGCACCTGCCGTCCGTCGTCATGAACCACCAGCGGTCGCCCGCCGAGCGCCGATTCGACGAAACGCGGCAGGACCATGCCGTAGCGACCTTTCTGCCGCGGACCGACGACATTGAAGAACCGCCCGATCACCACCGGCAGCCGATGCTGCCGCCAATAGGCGAGCGCGAGAAACTCGTCAATTGCCTTCGAGGCCCCATACGACCAGCGGGCCTTGGTCGTGGGACCAAGCACAATGTCGTCGTCCTCGCTCCAGATCGGCTTCGGGTTCTTGCCGTACACTTCGCTGGAGCTGGCCAGGAACAGCTTCACGGCGTAACCATCGCGCTTGCGGCGCAATAGTTCATTGAGCACGAGCTCACACGGATAGATGTTCGTTTCGATCGTGTGGATCGGAGCGGTCGAGATCAATTGCACGCCGACCGCCGCGGCCAGGTGATACACTTCGTCGACATCCGCCACGAGCTGTCGCACCAGATTCTTGTCGGCCGCGCTGCCGACTACGAAGCTGAAGTTGAAATGGTCGCGCACCGCGGCCAGGTTCTCGGCCGTGCCGGTCGATTCGTCGTCGAGCACCGTGACGCGATAGTCGCGCGCGAGCAGAGCTTCCGCGAGGTGACTGCCAATAAATCCGGCGCCGCCGGTGATAAGTGCGTGTTTCACGTGCGATGGAGCCGAGAGGGCAATAAAATGACCGGGAATCGCCTACCCACAAAGTGTACGCCACATGTGGCCGCGTCAAGCGAAACCGCGGGCACCCGCCCATTTCCACCGCGCCCCGCCGGGGACTTCCGGCCCGCCTAATGCCCGACCGGGTCGCGCTGGTCCAGTTCGGGATTCACGTCCGACGGCTTCGCCTCGGGATCGGCCAGGGCTGCCAGTTCCCGGGCCGCATCCCGGCGGTTGGCGACCAGCGAGGCAATGATCGACACGGCCAACAGCGACAGGATGATGAGCAGTGACACGGCGGGGGCAAACATGTGATGCCCCGTCCACCAGTCGCCCAGCATCTTGAACCCCACAAAGGCCAGCACGGCACTCAGCCCGTAGTTCAGGTAGCGGAACATGTCCATCACGCCGGCCAGCAGGAAGTACAACGCCCGCAGACCGAGGATCGCGAAGATATTCGACGTGAACACGGTGAAGGCATCCTGCGTGATGCCGAAAATTGCCGGCACGCTATCGACCGCGAACAGCACGTCCGTGCTCTCGACGACCAGCAGCACCAGAAACAAGGGAGTGATGCAGCGCTTGCCGTTCTCCACGACGAAAAACTTCTCGCCATGCGTCTGCTTGGCAACCGGGAACAGCTTCCGCGCGATACGCAGCAGGATGTTCTTATCGGGATTCACATCCGAGTCGCCGTGTGTCGCGAGCTTGAATGCCGTATAAACCAGGAATGCGCCGAAGATCGGCATCACCCAATCGAATCGCTCGATGAGTGCAGCGCCCAGCACGATGAAGATCAGTCTCATGACGACCGCGCCGAGGATGCCCCAGAACAGGACGCGGTACTGATACTTCAGCGGCACGCCGAAGAAACTGAAGACTACGGCGAACACAAAGACGTTGTCCATCGACAACGACCATTCGACCAGGTAACCGGTGAGAAACTGGATCGCGATTTCGCTTCCCCGCCACCACCAGACCAGGCCGTTGAAGGCCAGGGCCAGCGAGCACCAGATCACGGTCCACAGTGCAGATTCACGGAGCGTGGGCTCATGCGAGTCGCGGTGGAATACGAACAGGTCGAGCACCAGCACAACAACGACAAAGATCCCGAAGGCCAACCAGTGCCAGATCTGCACGTCGGAGACGCCGGGCTGCGGAGCCGCCTGAGCCAAGAGGCTCGCCGCAGCCGAGGTGAGAGTGGAAAGTTCCAACGCCTTGATGTCCCGCTTAGAAACTCGCTTTCAGGTCCCCCAGATCGCCTGTGGTACCTGTTTTGCAAATGCATGCAAGCGTTCAATCATAGAGGTGCCCCGGCGGCCGAGCAACGGCATCTGATCGTGCCGGGGGCAGACCGGCGGCGCACGCCGAATCACGACCGACGCCGTCCAATATGAACCACGCAACTGGAATTGCGCAGCGACTTTACCGATCCCCAGGTATGCGCGCTGCCACGCAGTGCCAAGGACACTAACGAACGAGCAACTTCGACGGCATATTGCCGTCTATTCCCGCAGCGAGAGCAACTTCTTGTTGCGCGACTCTTCGATTGCCAGCTTGCCCTCGCGAGCCAGCCAGCCGACAGCCTGCATGATCACGTCGCGCGGGGCGTCAATATCCTTGGCGACCTGTGTCAAGCTGCACGCGCCGTTTTCGTTCAGATAGTGCCAGATCACGCCAGCGGTGTCGCCAATCTGCTCCAGAACCGACTGTTGAGCGGTGGCCATGTTCGTTTGCTCCTCAACGATCGAGACTTTGAAATCCCAGCTCTCATGCCGCCCACGACTGGCGGAAGTATATCGCCCGAAGCGGCCGCGACTCAAGTACCAAGGATCAACGTCCTCGGCCCCAGGGCGCGGTCTCCCGACTTCTGAGCACACCAAAAGCTTAGGACGGCTCCCGAATTCCGCGGCGGCCACGCACGGCCCGCTTATTCCGAAAGTACCGGACAGACATGGACTTCAGAACCGCTAGCACGGGTCGTGCCGAGACGTCTGTCAACAAAAAAGGGCCCGCCTGGCAACTCGTGGTGCCAGGCGGGCCCTTCGACCGTGAAAAACAGGTGCGTCCCGTGTTGGGAAAATAGTCGCCATACCCCGGCGACCACCGCTAAGATTCACGGCCCGTCATGTTCGCTGATTGCGTTCGCTCGTGATCCGAGGCGAGTCGTCCCACTCCCCTCAGTTATACGCTGGGTCGAACGCGTTTGCGATCGTCGTAAAAGCACGCCGCGTGCCGAAGTTGCGACCCGCAGCCGCAGTTTTCGCCACAACCACCCTAAGTCGACAGCCACAAACGAGTTTAATCTTTCACAGCCAATTCAGACGCACCGTCAGCCTGCCAGCACCGGGTTGTAAAAATTGCAGAATGCTGCGGGGCAGCCCTAAGTCTTGCCCGTCAGCAGGCTCGTGGTCATCGCTCGAAACACGGGTTCGGCAGTGACCAGCTCGCGATCCTCGGCCTGGCACAAGATGAGGCAAGCTGCATCCGTCGTGCGAAAGCTGCGAATCAGGGCGGTATTGGTGAGATCGAGATAAAAGAAGTTCACGTCGTAGCCGCGCAACTCCTGTCCGGCCACCTCTTCGCTCGCTGGTTCGGCCTCGGAACCTTCGTACTCGGCTTTCAAGGCATTGAGCGCCTCGGCCGCCAGCTCCTTCGGGTCAGCAGACCGGTCATGTAGCACGACCGACCAGAAGGCCCCGCCCGGACTATACACCGTCACCGAGTTGTTGCCAGCGATTGCTTCTTGCTCATCCAGCATCCAGTTGTCGGGATACATAAAGCGTATCCCCAGCTTGTCGAATACGGCCGGCACTGCAGTCTCTCGTCATGGGACCTCGATGAATTTCTGACGCCAGCGTCATTCTAGGGCTCCAGGTCGAGATCAGCCAGCACCGGCGGCAGGGGCGTCGCCTTGCCCGCGAAACTTCGTTTTGCTATCGTTTGTGGCCCATTTTCGGTCCGTCCGTCGGCTGACCGCATTTCCTATCTCGCGGGCAAACGCATGCCTCGACCGTTCTGCAATCGACCATGCCGCGTGGCGCTGGCCGCCTCGCTGTGCGCCGCTGCGCTGGCCGGCTGCCGCTCGCTCGATCGCGCGCCGGTCTCGCAGTCCGTCGTTGAAGGCAGACAACTCACCCAGCAGGGTGTCAACGCCATGGATCGTGGCGACTGGCGGCGAGCCGAGTCGCTGCTCGAACGTGCCGTCTCCACCAATAGCAAGGACGTCGACGCGCGCCGCAACTATGCCGAGACGCTCTGGCAACGTGGTGCGAAAACGGATGCTCTGGCCCAACTCGAGTCAGCCCGCAAGCTCGACGACTGTGATCCGGCGCTGGCTGTCCGTACCGGCGAGATCTATCTGGCCCTAGGGCAAACCAACTCAGCCGGCGAGATGGTTGAGGTGGCGCTACGTGCCGATCCCAAGTTTGCCCAGGCCTGGGCGCTCCGCGGCAGTGTGGCGGCAGCCGGTGGCAAACAGCATGAGGCGCTCGCCGACTACCAGCGAGCTCTGGGCTACGCTCCCGATAGCTACGACTTCGCGCTGCTGGTCGCCGAAACCTATCGCACGCTGAACGAACCCGAACAGGCCTTGGTCGCTTTGGAAACTTTGGCCGAGCGCTATCCGCCTGGTGAAGCTCCGCAACAGGTTCTCCACCTGCAAGGCCTGACACTCGCCTCGCTCGCACGCCACGACGACGCGGCTCGAATGCTCGCCGCGGCTGCTCAACGCGAACGTCCTAACTCCGAGCTGCTCTATCATCTGGCTCGGGCCGAGTTTGCCTCTGGCCGCCCGCAACACGCGCACTATGCGCTGCAGCAGGCGCTCGCGCAGGATCCCGCGCACGCGCCCAGCCAGGCTCTGGCCGCTCAACTGACTGCCGCGAATACGGCAGTGAGACGCTAGCGCAGCGACGAACTACAACCTTTCCATCGCTACGCCCCGCGCGATCGTTAAAACCGACTTCCACTCGCCGCCCCAGCCGGCCCCCCGAAAGATTTGCTTCCCGGGCTCAAGCGACCTAGGTTTGCATTGCGTGGGGAAACCTACGCCCCCAACATTGGCGCGCCAGGAAGATCGACCGTAGCCAGCGCACGAGAGGCGCGTCTGGATTTGCTACCCGAAGGCCGAGACACGCAATCGAGCGAGCGGCTTTCGACCGCCCTGTGAGAGCAGGGAAACTTTTTCGAGGAGCCCGCAGTGATGACACCGTCCACTGCATTGGAAGCGCCGGCAACGACACCTGAAGCCACCTTCGTTGATCGACGCAGTTACGATCCTGGCGTTGGCATGCCCGGCCGCGAACGCCGCCAATTCACGAACAGCCATGAAGAGCTGTCGCCCGAGGCGCGTGCCCTGGCCCAGGCAATCGATCAGTACAAGCTGACGCACCGCCGTCGCTTCATCACCTACGAAGAAATGCTGGGCGTTGTCAAATCGCTGGGCTACCACAAGTAGCCCGCCGAAAGTCGTCTAGACCGGGATTTCCCAGATGGACCAGTAGGGAAACGTTCCCGACACAGTTTGGTCATAGTCTAACCGCTGCGCCCCCCCCCCGTGTCTAGCGCGTCGCGATTTTTTTGACATTTTTTCCACCTTCC
>Ga0169931_10012619_pt1 | contig 11682 bp, 11 predicted proteins | sample Kivu_15m_20L_FD_129675 | JGI IMG/M metagenome (GOLD analysis project Ga0169931, IMG submission 129675) | Freshwater microbial communities from Lake Kivu, Western Province, Rwanda to study Microbial Dark Matter (Phase II) - Kivu_15m_20L... | ecosystem: Environmental > Aquatic > Freshwater > Lake... | reverse complement strand
ATACTCAACGGCTTTAACGTCGTGGTTGGTGGTGCGCTCAATGTCTTTGACGCGCTGCGCGTCGGCCAAAGAGAAATTGTCGACAATTGAGTTCAACAATGCATTAGCCTGCGCCGACAATGCTGGGACTTCTGCAATCCCAGCGATAGTGGCCATTTGTTGTAACCAACGCACTTCCACCGTGACCCGATATTTGATCAGGCCATATTCACTGAAAATATCACGCAGCTCTGTGGTGCGGGCACCGTAGCGTCCATCGACCGGGGAAATTGCGGTTAAAGCATTGAGTTCCATCACGACTCCGTTAAGCCAATTGTTGTAAAACTTGTTGGGTTTCCCGCCACAAGGTTTTGCGGGAAAACAGGAAATGGTAACGCCGGCCACCGGCCTGTCGCCACAGCACCGCCGCACGTAAAGCAGCCAGTAACAAGGCGCGGATTTTTTGTTGTACCGCATTTTGTTTCAACTGCTCCGGTGCACCGGCGATTTGAATTCGATTGCCAAGTGGGCTGATATGCTCGACATAAATATCGGCAATACTGGCAATGATGTTGTCGTCAGTGACCTGAAAATGTTGCAGCTGCTGTTGCAAACGTTCGATGCGACGACCAACCGCACTCAGGCTGTCACTGGATTTGGCCAGCAAGCGCTCCAGCACCAATACCGCCATTACGTAACGGGTCAGTTCAACATCTTTGCGCGGGTTATCACCCATTTGTGCGGCCAAAATATGGTAACCCGGTTTCAGTTTTTGCAGACTACCACCATAAATATCCAGTGCATCCGCCGGATTTTGCTCAGCGATACTTTGCAGCATAGTCGCAACCACACCTGGTTCAGGCGCTTCACCACGAGCTGTTTGTTGTACGGCGCGCACCGCCTGACACAGAGCGGCCAGTGCCATCACCTGTGTTGAAAGTGAAGGGTTCATGGTTTTAGTGCCTCATCGATAATACCGCCACCGAGGCAGACTTCATCTTGATAAAATACCGCAGACTGGCCGGGAGTCACGGCTTTTTGCGGGCTATCAAACCAGACTTTGTAACGATCTTCGCCAACTTTTTCTAACTGACAAGGAATGTCGGTTTGACGATAACGGGTTTTCACCGTGCAGCGCAGCACACCTTGTGGCCCAACGCGGTCCACCCAATGCAGTTGTGTGGCAATTAAACCACCGGCCAACAAACTAGGGTGGTCGAAGCCTTGCGCCACTATCAGCCGGTTTTGTTGCAGATCTTTTTCCACCACATACCAAGGATCTTCACCGCCATCTTTGGTGCCGCCGATACCAAGGCCTTTGCGCTGCCCCAGCGTGTGATACATCAATCCTTCATGCTGGCCAATTTTCTGACCGTCGACGGTATAAATGTCACCGGGTTGCGCCGGCAGATATTTTTGTAAAAAGTCTTTGAATTTGCGCTCGCCGATAAAACAAATGCCAGTGGAATCTTTTTTATTGTGCGTGACGAGGCCCTGTGCCTCGGCAATTGCGCGCACCGCCGGTTTTTCCAAATGACCAACCGGGAATAAGGTTTGCGCCACGTGCTGCTCGCCGATGGTGTAGAGGAAATAACTCTGATCTTTGTTGTTATCAAGGCCACGCAGCAGCTGCCAGCGACCGTCCTGATAGCGGCGCTGCACATAATGACCAGTAGCAATGTAATCAGCACCCAGTGCCTCGGCCGCGAATTCAAGGAAAGCTTTAAACTTAATTTCCTTGTTGCACATGATATCCGGGTTCGGCGTGCGACCGGCTTTATATTCCGCCAGAAAATACTCAAACACATTGTCCCAGTATTCAGCGGCAAAGTTCACTTTGTGCAGCTTAATGCCGAGCGTGTCGCAGACCGCTTGCGCGTCTTTTAAATCCTCAGCAGCAGCACAATATTCGTCATTATCATCTTCTTCCCAGTTTTTCATAAACAGGCCTTCGACCTGATAACCTTGTTGCATCAACAGATAGGCTGACACAGAAGAATCTACGCCGCCGGACATGCCGACGATGACTTTTTTGTTGCTGTTTTCTGACATAACCTGCACTTACCGAAAAAACGAGGCGCGGATTATAGCACTAAAAGTAGCGGACGCGCAGCAGTCTGTAGTGCCGGACTGCTGGGCCAAGGTAGCAACAATAATGCTTAGTCAGTTAAACAAACCAGCGGGGTAATCGCAGTCAATGGCAGCCGAACGTTAGCCTGATACTGTTGCACGGCTGTGTGTACCAGCTCGCTGCGTAGTGGCAACGGCGGTTTGGTAAATTCTTCAGCAGATAACCAGCGCAGCGCTAAAATATCCGGATCTTGCGGCAGGTAGCTGTCCGGTAGCACCGCGGGTTCGAAAATAAAGTTCACTCGGTAGTACCAGTGGCCTTGGCTGGTTTTTAACTGCGAAATTCCCAACCAGCCGCTAGGTTCAAGTAACAAGCCGGTTTCTTCAAATAATTCGCGTTTTACGGCATGCAGCACATCTTCGCCCGGTTCAACATGGCCGGCCGGTTGGTTCAATACACGGCGACCTGATACTTTATCTATTTCTTCGACGCATAAAAAACGCTGCTGAAACATCACCACGGCAGCGACAGTAATATGTAAAACAGAACGATCGGGCATTATCTCATCCTTTGATTGCACAAGTTTGCAGCAAAACCGCTGGAAAACTAACAGGTCGGGCCAGAAAAGGTTTTGTCTGCCGCTTGAAAAGCGTACACTGGGCCGCCATTACACACAAATTGTTTACCGGTGGCATGGTGGTCTGATTGATACGTAGCAGCGCCGATAATGTGCACCGGAACTAACCAAAATTTTTTGCTGTTTTGCGGCAGCCGGCAACGCTGGAAGTGCCGGGGCCATGCAGGGCAGCAGTGTCGAGCCTAAGTCAGGAACTGTTATGACCACAGAAACTTCAAAAATTATCTATACCCAAACGGATGAAGCCCCAGCGCTGGCGACGTATTCGTTATTGCCAATCGTGCAGACGTTTGCCAAAGCCGCGGATGTGCTGGTAGAAACCCGCGACATTTCGTTGTCTGGCCGTATTATCGCGGTATTCCCTGAGTTCCTGACTGAAGCACAGCGTCAGTCAGATGCGCTGGCTGAATTAGGCGAGCTGGCCACTAAACCAGAAGCGAATATCATTAAGTTGCCTAATATCAGTGCTTCTGTCCCGCAGCTAAAAGCCGCCATTAAAGAACTGCAAGCCAAAGGTTATGCCTTACCGGATTACCCGGAAGAGCCAAAAACTGAGCAGGAAAAAGACGTCAAAGCACGTTATGACAAAGTAAAAGGCAGTGCGGTGAACCCGGTGCTGCGTGAAGGTAACTCAGACCGTCGCGCGCCGTTATCTGTTAAGCAGTACGCCCGCAAAAATCCGCATTCGATGGGGGCCTGGTCAAAAGATTCAAAATCACACGTGTCACATATGACCAGTGGTGATTTTTATGGCAGCGAACAATCTGTCACAGTCGCAGCTGCCGGTCCGGTAAAAATTCAACTGGTGCAAGCGGACGGTACTGTCAAAGTATTGAAAGAAAAGACCAACCTGTTAGCGGGTGAAGTGATCGATGCGGCGGTGCTGAGCAAACAGGCGCTGCGTAGCTTCCTGGCTGAACAAGTGGCTGATGCCAAAGCAAAAGGCGTGTTGTTCTCGGTGCATTTAAAAGCCACCATGATGAAAGTGTCTGATCCGATTATGTTCGGTCATGTGGTGACGGTGTTCTTCAGCGAACTGTTTGCCAAACACGCCGACACCTTTGCCCGCATCGGTGTTGATGTTAATAACGGCTTTGGCGACTTGCTGGCAAAAATCCAGCAGTTGCCGGATGCTGAACGTACTGCCATTGAAGCGGATATCGCTGCGGCTTATGCCAATGGCCCGGCTATCGCCATGGTGAACTCAGATAAAGGCATCACTAACTTACACGTGCCGAGCGATGTGATCATCGACGCTTCTATGCCAGCAGCTATCCGTACTTCAGGCCAGATGTGGAATGCGCAGGGCAAACTGCAAGATACCAAGTTTGTCATCCCGGACCGTTGTTATGCCGGCGTGTACCAGGAAACTATCAGCTTCTGTAAAGAGCATGGCGCGTTTGACCCACGTACCATGGGCACCATCCCGAACGTTGGTTTGATGGCACAAAAAGCTGAAGAATACGGTTCACACGACAAAACCTTTGAAATTAGCGCCAGCGGCAGCGTGCAGGTGGTTGATGCCGCCGGTACAGTGCTGATGAGCCATGCGGTTGAAGCCGGCGATATCTGGCGTATGTGTCAGACCAAAGATGCGCCAATTCAGGATTGGGTGAAACTGGCGGTTAATCGTGCGCGGTTATCGAATACCCCAGCGGTATTCTGGTTAGATGCCAAGCGTGCACACGATGCACAAATCATCAAAAAAGTGCAGCAATACCTGCAAAACCATGACACCAACGGGCTGGATATTCAGATCCTGTCACCGGAAGAAGCGACCCGTTTCAGCCTGAATCGGATGAAACAAGGTCTGGATACTATTTCGGTTACCGGTAACGTGCTGCGTGACTACCTGACAGATTTGTTCCCAATTCTGGAGTTGGGTACCAGCGCTAAAATGTTGTCGATCGTGCCTTTGATGAATGGCGGCGGTTTGTTTGAGACTGGTGCTGGCGGTTCAGCGCCAAAACACGTTGAGCAGTTTGTCGAAGAAAACCATTTGCGTTGGGATTCACTCGGCGAGTTCCTCGCATTAGCGGCATCTTTAGAGCATCTGGCGCAAGTCAGCGGCAATGCCAAGGCGCAAGTACTGGCCGATACGCTGGATCAAGCAACTGCTAAGTTCCTCGATAACGACAAATCCCCAACCCGTAAACTGGGTCAGCTGGATAACCGCGGCAGCCATTTCTACCTGGCGCTGTACTGGGCACAAGCTTTAGCTGCCCAAAGTAAAGATGCTGCATTGGCTGCCCGTTTTGCACCTTTAGCCGCTGCGCTGAGCAGCAATGAACAAGCCATTGTTGAACAGTTAAACACTTTGCAGGGCAAAGCTGTTGATATCGGTGGTTACTATCGGTTGGACGACGACAAAGCCTTCGCTGCCATGCGCCCAAGCAAGTTGTTTAACGACGCTTTAGCAGCCGTCTGATTGCTGCTGTGAGCTGGTCGCAGACTTGCGGCCAGTCAGTTAACAAAGACCGCAGTGCAGAGCGCACAGCGGTCTTTTTTTTGCAACATCACCACGAAGAGGCAGACACCGGCAGTGGTGCAAGCCTGGTGTGTGCTTGACCTGCCAGTCCTGTCAACGCTTTGTTTAACTGCTGAGCAAACTCGCGCAAAGCCGTTTGCCGCTTTTATTAAATCAGGCATACTGAGCAAAATTTTTCAGGCTGGCCTTCATGTTATCCTTTTCAAATCGTGCATTTCAGTACGGCGACGGGGCATTTACCACCATTCGGGTCAGCCGCGGCCATTTGCAACTATGGCCGTTGCACTGGCAGCGGCTGGCACTGTCAGCCCGGCGGCTGGGGTTAGCGGCTGTTGACCAGCAACAGGTTTATCAACAGGCGCTGGCGGCCATCAGTGCCGATGAACAGGTGTTAAAAATCCTGTTGTGCCGCGGCGCAGGCGGTCGCGGTTACGGTACGACAGGCTGTCAGGGGACAGAGGTTTTTTGCTGGACTGCTGTGTTGCCTGATTACCAGAGTTGGCAGCAACAAGGCGTTAGTGTCGGACTGGCGGCTATGCAGCTATCGGTACAACCGCTGTTGGCTGGCCTGAAACACTGCAGCCGACTTGAAACAATTTTACTAAAGCGCGAAGTTGAACAAAGCGACTGTGATGAGCTGCTGGCCGGCGACAGCCAGGGCCTGTTAGTTGAAGCCAGCGCCGCCAATGTTTGTTTGTTCATCGATGGAGAATGGGTGACGCCTGAGTTGCCAAATGCCGGCGTGGCGGGGGTGATGCGGCAATGTTTGCTCGATTTAGGCTGGTGCCAGCAAGCGCGACTGGGTGTCGGCGATGCGCATCGGGCCAGTGCCATGCTGTTGACCAATAGCCTGATGCCAGCCGTGCCGGTACGGCAATATCAACAAACCCAACTGGATTTAGCCCGCAGTCAGGCGCTCGCGCAGCGGCTGGTGCATTATCTGCAGAATCATTAACTGATGAAGAAATTTGTTTTTATTACGCTATTGTTGCTGGGAACTGCGACGCTCGGTCTGAAAAACTACTTCCAGCAAAGTTTGCAACTGGTCTTGCCATACCCCAGTGGTTATTTGGAAATCAAACCGGGCGATAACCTGAGTTCATTGTGTGCACAGTGGCAGCAAGCTGGTTGGCTGCACGCCGCTGATTGCCAGCGGCTGAAGGTGCAATCGGTATTGCAACCGCAGCTGCGTCAGTTAAAAGCGGGTGTTTACCCGATCAGCAGCAGCCGGGTGGCTCAGGTATTAGCGTTACTGCGCTCCGGTAAAGTTGCGCAGTTTAGCCTGCAGCTGCTGGAAGGACAGACGCTGGCGCAGAATTTCCAGGCACTTGGTAACTTACCTTATTTGCAGCAGGATGTGGCTGACTTAGCCGCGTTACAAGCCCTGTTGCAGTGGCCGACTGCATGGGGTGCGCCAGTTAATGCAGAAGGGCTGTTGCTGCCTGAGACATATTTCTACAGCGGCCATAGCCGCTTGTCACAAGTGTTGCTGCGGGCTCATAAAGCCTTAATTCAGCAGGTAGAACAACAGTGGCAAACCCGGGCTGCTGATTTGCCACTAAAAACGCCGTATGAGTTGTTAATTCTGGCGTCTATCATTGAAAAAGAAAGCAGCCATTTACCGGAAAAGCCGCTGGTTGCCTCGGTCTTTGTCAATCGTTTGCGGCAAAACATGCGCTTACAAACGGACCCAACAGTGATTTATGGGCTTGGGGAGCGTTACCAAGGTGATATTAAACGGGAGCATTTAAAAGATCCGCATCCTTACAACACCTATGTGCACAACGGTTTACCGCCGGGACCTATCAGCCTGATTAGCAGCAGTTCGCTTAAGGCTGCGGCGCAGCCGGCAGTGTCCGATAAACTATATTTTGTTGCCAAAGGTGACGGTACGCATCAATTTTCCAGTACTCTGGCCGAGCATAATGCCGCAGTGCGCCAATATATTTTTGGGAAAAAACCATGAAAAATGCCCCATTTATTGTGATTGAAGGGTTGGAAGGGGCCGGTAAAAGTACTGCTGTCGCCGGCGTCTTAGCCTGGTTAAGACAAAAAGGGCTGACAGTCTGTCAGACACGTGAGCCTGGCGGTACGCCGCTGGCAGAACAAATCCGTAGTCTGGTTAAGGCGGTACACCAGGAGCAGGTTGCCGCGCAAACTGAGTTATTGCTGATGTATGCGGCCCGCGCCCAGTTGGTACACAATGTCATCCAACCAGCGTTAGCGCGTGGTGAGGCGGTATTGGCGGACCGGCATGATTTATCGACTCGGGCATATCAGGGCGGGGGGCGGCAAATCAGTGAAGCGGTGCTGGAGCCGCTGCGCGAACTGGTCTTGGGCGACTTGCGGCCAGACCTCATTTTGTATCTTGATATTGACCCTGCAGTTGGACTGGCCCGCGCCAGTGCCCGTGGTGAATTAGACCGGATTGAACAAGAACAGCTGGCGTTTTTCCAGCGAACCCGCGCGCGATATCTGCAAATCGCCGCAACAGAACCGGGCATCGTGGTGATTGACGCCAGCCAGTCTATTGCTGCCGTACAGCAGCAGTTAATACAGGCGCTGGAGCGCTATATCCAATGATTTCCAGTTTGCCGTGGTTACAGGCACAGGAACAGCAATTATTCCAGCTGGCATTACATGATCATTTGCATCATGCCTTGTTATTGACCGGCCCGGCTGGAATAGGCAAGCATGTGCTGGCTGCCCAGCTGGCACATCTGCTGTTATGTCTGGCCCCGGCAGACGATGGAGCCTGTGGCCGTTGCAAAAGTTGTTTGTTAGTCAAAGCCGGTCACCATCCTGATCTGTTACTGGTGCAGGCGCAACCGAGTATTGGCATTGAACAAATCCGCGAGATTGGCCACTTGCTGCAAAATGCGGCCCAGCAAGGCGGTGCCCGTGTGGTGCTGTTGCCGCAAGCACACCTGATGACGGAGGCTGCCGCCAATGCACTGCTGAAGTCATTGGAAGAACCCGGTCAACGTTGTTATTTTTTGCTGCAATCGGCCTATGCTGGGCAATTGATGCCGACAATTTTGTCACGCTGTCAGCGCTGGGATCTCAGTGCACAATATGGTGATCGGGCATCGCAATGGCTCATTCAACAAAGTGCACGGCAGGTACCCGACTTTTTGTTAGCCCTTTGTGGGGGGGCGCCGCTAAAAGCTTTGTCGTTACTGGAGTCTGGCGCGGCGGATCAACTGCAACTTGACCTCACTGCACTAACGGATTTTTTGCGCCGCGGCGGGGATGTACAAAAAGTGGTTGCACAGCTGGAAAAGCAAGCCGAGTTGCCGGCGTTGTTGTATTACGCACTCGGGCATACCGCAGCTGGCAGTTATCGCGTTATACAACTACTGGCAGACTGGAGCCGCAATCAGCAAACAGTCGCCGGTCAAAATAAGACCTTAGCATTAACCACCTTGTTGCTCGATTGCGTGCAGCTGTTAAGATAACAAAAAGGTGAATATAACCAACAGGTTATTATAACCAAAACTACTGCGGGGCCATTTGATGGAAGAACTAACGCTGGATTTTGCTGATTTACGTGAATTGTACCGCTCATATATGCCGTTTTTTAAACAGGGTGGCCTGTTTGTCCGAACTAGCCGTCATTATAAAATTGGCCAGTCGCTGGCGTTGCAGGTGACCTTGCCGGATGCGCTCGATTCGGTGCCGGTATCCGGGAAAGTGGCGTGGTTAACGCCGCAAGGTGCGCAAAATAGCAGCCCGGCTGGCATTGGTGTGGCTTTTATTGACGACAAAATGGGCCTGCGTGATCGCATTGAGAAACTGTTAAGCGGCAGTCAATCGTCGATTGAACCAACTTTTACTTTGTAGAGTGTTACGCCGCGGCTAGCAGGCTTTGCTTGGTTAACCGCCGGCATTGCTGATTGGCCAGGTTGTTGCTCGACGGGGCGGTCGTCACTGGCTGTCTACGCGTCATTACGGTACACTGCGCCCGTTTTTGCCACGCGGAGTTTGTTGTGTTTATCGATTCACATTGTCATTTAGATCGACTGGAGCTGGATAAGCTTGGCCTGACGTTACCTCAGGTGCTGCAACAAGCGGCAGCTGCTCAGGTTCACCACATGTTATGCGTCAGCGTCAGTTTACAAGAGTTTGCCGCGATGGCAGATTTGGTGGCGCCTTACCCGCAAGTGTCTGTTTCGTGCGGCGAGCATCCTTTACATCAACAATTAGATTTCTCCGTCGGCCAATTGCTGAGCTTGTGCCAACGCCCTGACGTCGTGGCGGTGGGTGAAACCGGCTTGGACTACTTCTACAGCCCTGACAATAAAGTTGCGCAGCAGCAAGCCTTTGCTCAGCATGTACAAGTAGCAAAACAAGTTAACAAGCCATTGATTGTGCATACTCGCGATGCCCGTGCCGATACCTTGGCGTTATTACGCAGCGAAGGCGCTGCCGACTGTGGTGGTGTATTACATTGTTTTACCGAAGACTGGGATACCGCCAAAGCGGCCTTAGATCTCGGGTTTTACATCTCATTTTCCGGCATTATGACTTTTCGCAATGCTGATGCGCTACGCAGTGTGGTAAAGCAAGTCCCAGCCGACCGTTTATTGATTGAAACGGATTCACCCTATCTGGCACCTGTGCCTTATCGTGGTAAAACCAATCAGCCAGCGTATGTCGCCGCCGTTGCTGCCGCAATCGCAGAGTTACAGCAAGTCTCGCTGGAAAGTTTAGCTGCCACGACCAGTGCGAATTTTTGCCGGCTATTTCCGCTGGCGTCAGTGCAATCAGTGTAGAGATCCCCAGCGGCAACCCCGTCACCAAGCCGCACGCTTTTAGGTATTGCAGATGAAAAGAAGCCCAGAACGAATCCGCATTGTTCCGGGCTTAGGGGAATGGCTCAAGGATATGAGCCGTGCGCTAGGGAGTGTCAATGGACGAGCAGAGCGCCGCATCGACGAAATCAACACTGAACAGAGTGTAGCTAAGCGATTATTTTTTGCGCACTAACGTTAAGCGTAATAAAAAGTTGAATTCGTTAATCTATAGTGACTTTTCCGCAATTTTTACCCAGCTTATCCAAAAGTTATCCCCAGTTTCACCCACTGGTATCGTTGTAAGCCGCTTGTTGCCTGCATTTTTGTTATCTGTTCCTATGCTGGAAATTTGCTTGTGGTTACCACTAAATTGCATATCAATAATAGCTTTAATAAATAAATATTCTAAAGAAATACCGGCATTTGGACAATTAGCTATTTTTTGGAACAATTTTGTTAGCAGCGCCATAACTTGTTCTACTGGCAGATTGTCGACAATTAATTGGCTTAAGACTTGACGAGTAGGGATTGAGCGCTAGAATTGTCGACACATGCAAATTGTGTCGACAATGTGGTGATTTGTGCAGCAACCTGTAACCGCCGCCGACCGGGTCTTGCTTGAGATCCAACGCGCCATCGTTGAAGGTGATATCCTGCCTGGCAGTAAAATCTCCGAGCCTGAGCTGGCGCGCCGCTTTGATTTGAGCCGGGCGCCACTGCGGGAAGCGTTAGCCCGTTTAGAGCGCTGCCATCTGATTGAACGTATTCCGAATGCTGGTGCCCGGGTGGTCAAACTATCGCTGGCCGGGCTGGTATCGCTGTATCAGTTGCGGGAAACTCTGGAAGGCATGGCCGCCCGCTTGGCTGCCACTGAGCTGTCTGATAGCGAAATTGCCGAATTACAACAATTGCTTGATCAGCATTTGTCGACACAACGGGTGCGCGAAGGCGAAAGCTATTATCAGGAAGCCGGTGATGTTGATTTCCATTATCGCATCATACAAGGCAGCAAAAACCCATACCTTATCAACATTCTGTGTGACGAGTTGTATTACCTGGTGCGGATGTACCGGGTACAGCTTGGCATGGCCGGCCCACGGGTTTCTCGTGCCTTTGACGAACACAAAGCTATTCTTAATGCCATTACCAACCGCGATGGTGAGCTGGCTGAGCTCTTAATGCGCCGGCATATCAGTGCATCGCGCCGTAACATCGAACAACATTTATTGAAGGGGAATTTCTGATGACACAAAGTGCTGGGTTAAAACTGCGCCAGGCCATTGCTGCCAATGCGCCATTACAGTTGGTTGGTACTATTAACGCTTACACCGCGATGATGGCGGAAAAGGTTGGCCATAAAGCGCTGTATTTGTCAGGTGCCGGTGTGGCGAATGCCTCTTTTGGTTTACCGGATCTTGGCATGACGTCACTGAATGACGTTTGCGAGGACATCCGTCGGATCACCGGCGCAACCGAGCTGCCATTGCTGGTGGACGCCGACACCGGTTGGGGTGGCGCCTTTAACATTGCCCGCACGGTGCGGGAAATGACACGTGCCGGTGCTGCTGGTTTTCACATTGAGGATCAGGTGATGCAAAAGCGTTGCGGCCACCGGCCGAATAAAGAAATTGTGTCGCAGGATGAAATGGTCGACCGCGTGAAAGCGGCGGTCGATGCGCGCACGGACGAGCAGTTTTTTATCATGGCGCGT
>Ga0169931_10012618_pt1 | contig 11682 bp, 9 predicted proteins | sample Kivu_15m_20L_FD_129675 | JGI IMG/M metagenome (GOLD analysis project Ga0169931, IMG submission 129675) | Freshwater microbial communities from Lake Kivu, Western Province, Rwanda to study Microbial Dark Matter (Phase II) - Kivu_15m_20L... | ecosystem: Environmental > Aquatic > Freshwater > Lake ... | reverse complement strand
TTATGTTGACTAAATATTGATATTATTGTAGTATATTGTAAGTATAGTCATAATCGTACTCTATTGCTTATAATACTAATATGCAAAACTCAATCTCGCCTTCTTCTCGTCCCTCCCAACCCTCTATAAACAAATTCAACTACCTAAGCCAACCCTTGACTTCCCCCTCTCTCCTTCTATAAAAATAATGTACTCCTTCCTTTACTCTAGTTCACATTAAATCACTATAGATATCTCCTCAAGGCAGAACAGGTGTCTTCATGGCGTAGACAGATATAGGTTCAGTTGTTATCAAGAGTAGTAATTAAGGTCCAGTTGATCAGTTTTTAAACAAATTTGCTTAGTTGCTGAGAGTGGCAGTTCCTCTAAGTTAGTGTTGTCTATGCGGCTAATAAATATTTGACCGGATAATGTTTTAGATCTAAAAATACTGCCAGAAAGACTAATCCCTATACTAGTTAATCCGAACCCGTCTCGACTTCCCCTTCTACCAAGTGATCTAATACATCCCTTCGATCTCATTAGCCGAGATAGGAAAAACCCGTTTTTAGCATCACATGCTCCATCCTTAGAAATTATACACCCTAGGGATGTGTTTGGGATATGATTTGATCATTAACAACTCAGATCGGTTCAGGTTGTTGTGGAGAGGGGACGGTAATATCGCTAATGTGTTGGTGGGGGTCAAAGATCACACTATACATAAGATTCATCAGATTAGAGATAGGAATAATGTTGGGATATAGCTGGGTAGTTACTTTTTTATAGATCATTCTGGGATCTTTCTTGATTTGGAAAATAAATTGGCTTTGGATAATTTTAATAAGTATATGGACAAAGTTAGCTAGTTTCATGTGCAATTGATCCTAGGGCTGGCACAGTAGAGATCAATGCCTTAGTAGTTCCAAAGACTAGTTCAACAGATAAATTTTTACTCACATTATGGTCTAACTGACTTCGATATCCGCAAAATCGCTCATGGCATAATCTACGTCACCAACCGTTTCCTAGGAGTCTACTAAAGTGGTTAGATCTCTGCCTTGTATGAAGGGATGTTTAAATAGTAGAAGAAAGGTGAGGGAAGGAAAGTAGTCTAGGGCAACTACTGGCAGACATATTGGAACTAGGCTTTGAGGAAAGTCAATATGGGGTATCTGCAAGAGGTGTATACTAAGGTGGCAGCGGTGTATACGACGTATCCTGAGATGATTGATAAGATTCTTAGCTAGATGGAAGTTTTTTAGGAAAGGTTGGAAGAACAATAAATCAGAAGGACTTAAAGTGTGTCCAAAGAGAGTATCAAGGCTTCGGAAAAAGGGTAAATGGGAGAACTAGGAAGAAAGTCATAGGTTTCAAGTCAAAAATCAAGCAGAAAGTAGGAATTCTAACCTTAACTCTAACAATAGCCGTAGCCTTTGAAACATTCTTTAGCCAGAACAAGATTCCCTTAGAAAGTAGAGCCGCCATAAAAGCAGCGAAAATGGAGATAAAAACTGGCAAAATATCAACAAAACAATAGTCCGCCTAAACAGAGATGATAGCATATGATGATTCATACATCTAATATATATGATTGGTGAGATTCTGACAGCCATCACTCAAACCAACTCAAAAGAAACCTTGATTGATCGCTTATAAAACTAAACCAAAGAGCTAAATGCAGAGATAAGGGGCATATAGAGGTAGCTAGCAAGGGTTCCTATCGAGTAAATTATTGCATTTGTGAAGGCGAATTCAAAAAGAAATTTTGAAAATGTCAGGGGCGGTGATTTTTTAAAAATACTATAGATTTTGTAAGCTTTTTACGATACTTGTGAGGAAATTGAAAATGTGAGCAAAAACAAAAGTTTTGTGAACGAACAAATATAGTAAATCATAAACTTATATGATAGTCTGCAAGTAAAAAGTGCTTTGAAACTATCGAAATCTGACACATCGGCTCAAAACATAGCATTTCTATCACAAATCATATAGAATACAGTCAGTCAACTATCAGAGTATAGTAACAAACAAAACATCAATAAATTCTAGGCGATTTCATAGCACACATACCAAAAATACCAACTTCTGATCATATTTTTGAGCACGTACTAGTAGACACTTCGAAATATCTACAAATAGATGATATAATCAAACTACCAGATAACATAATAAAAAATATCAATAAAATCATAAGGAATACAATCAGTATGGAAATAACAATCATTCGCTAGTGTTTTGCTCAACAAACTTAAGTAGTTTATGTAGAGATGTATGGTTTATCATATCAATGATAGACAGTATGAGATGAAGTTGTATGGGATTAGTCGTGATAGTCAGAACATTCAACTCAGTCAGAAAGGAAAAATAGTATTTGATAACTGCTAAATTAGTCTACATTTGACTGCCATCGTGGAGACCTTCAAAGTGCTTCATACTTTCTTTGATTAGATATAAAAGATCACTCCAGGTTAGTATAGGAAAGAAATCGGAGTACTAAAGAAAGAAGTTTTTTAGAGATTGCATTCATATTTTGAATATCTGATGCCGTACCTTAAAATGTAAGCAAGAAGGTAGTTGCTTTAGGTTTTGTCGTTAAAAAAACAGTTGTAATAAGCCACAATATACTAACTTTTGGTGGGTCTAAGACTGGGTTCTAAGGACCCTTAAAGACTGGTTCAGACCATCCACGAACTCATGACAAAAGTGCAAACAGATGCTATGAATTTGCAAATAATAATGAGATACATTCGAGTGGCCAAGTAAGTACCTGCAAACTACAACATGCTTCTATTTGTATGTGACCAAATGGAAGGGTAGCTGTAGTAAGATGAAATCGACTAAAATACTCTTATCATTTTGAAATAATTGTTATGTACACGGTAAGAAATGAGAATGAAGATTCACAGCAGAGCCAATCGAGCATGATAGTTATCACATATTCATGAGTCTTAATCGATATTTATCTATTTTAGCATCAATATATCATTTCTATATACACTGTCCTTAAATACTAAAACACTCGCATACAAATCATAAATTTTCAAATGAAGCAATAAACAGATTCTTTCTAAAGTGCACAACACGAACCCAAGAAGATACTAGAAACTATCCAACTCCCGAAAATCCTAAAGCACTTCTCACAAATGAACCACTCAAAACATTTCTTAAAATTCAAGCAAAAAGACATCGACCAACTCATCCAATAAAAACTAACCCTGATCTAAAAACTCCGCTAGAAATAGAAATAATAGTAGCTAAAAATGAATGTATTGGACCAAGATAGACATAAACTAATGAAAGCATGCTTGATGCATGATTTGATAACAAAGTATCAGTATAGGAAGATAATGGAGTAGTAGAGGAGTAATGTGAAGAGGAAAACTAGTTATAAGCATAGTTTTTTTGGGAAGATGCTGGTTGATAATTTTCCAGATAAGTATAAGATTGGGAATCGGGCTGCGCATTATCATTGCAATACGAGGGCTAAGGAGTTGGAAAAAGAATATGGGATAGGGAGATCTAATGATTCAGAGACTTAGGATAATAGTAAAAGGAATCATATGAATAGTTAGGATGATTTTATAGCAAATGACTCGTCTATAGAAGAGTCTAAGAGTTCGTCTTAGTCAAACGATGGTAGCGATAGGGACATGTCGAAGAGTTAGGATAAGAACTAGGATTTATCGCATTTTGAAGAGTTTTATTAATAAAGCTCTATATAGATGTCTCAAAAAAGCATTAAAAGCAGCTAAGATGGCAAATATGAAAGATAAATCTTAAAAAAACTGAGCTTTTAGACCATATTTTTCTACCTCTACGAAAAACATACAGATTAGACTCTAAACAGAATAAATCTCAACACTTTGAAGCAAGTTTAGTAAAACAGACGTAGAATTCATATCGCTAAAACTAATATAAAGCAAATGAAGATAAAACAACTGACATAGACATGTATCAAGTAAGATCTGACTGAAAAAGAAGAAATCTAAGCTTGGAAACAAAACAAAATGCTTAAAAGCAAGCACCCCATGCTAGCCTATCGACTATTGGGTAGATTTCCTAAGAAATTTAAAATATAGGGTAGGTACAAGGCATACTAAAAGAAAGAAGTTAATGAATACATCCAACAAGCGTATGATAGGTTCTAAGGCAGAGATGCTTTGAGAAAACAGGGATATATCGAATCATACAAACGACTAAGTGACAGATAATATATCGATGGAGTGTGGAAAATGGGTCTCTCTACAACTAGAATGCAAGAAAATCAACAAGATTAGATTGATGATTGATTGATTTATAGGTTTAAAATAAAAATGATATTTTTCGATACTTTTTTTTCCTCTTTCATATACATTTTCTTTGTATATATATACCATTTTGGAGGGAAATCAAATATAAATGATCGATACTACATAATCGATACTTCATTCAGTATCACCCGATAAAATATTGAATCACATACCTAAAAAACGCATTTTAAAGTTCTTCCTTAAGCTCAAACACTAAGATTTCTTAACAGAACTCTAGTAAGATTTCTTATCTGATCTCATTGAAAAGAAACAGGCGATCGAAGCACAAATATAGGAATAATAGCATAAATAGTTATATAGAAAGAATGTGCTTGATATGGATAGAGGACAGGTTATATCAGCTTGTTGCAGTCATGGACTCATCTCAGGCTACGAATATATGCAAATTATACAAAAAGAGAGAAATTGGAGAGCTAAAAAGATGCCTCATAGTTATTTTGGGAGGAAGTTGGTTGATGTGTTGCCGTAAAAGTATAGGATAGGGGAAAAATCTACTCATTTTCATTATAATTACACGGCTCCGAGGTTATAAAGTGAATATTTCGTACGCAGGCACAGGGGAGAAGAAAGTTAATATGAGTAACAAGACGAAGAAGCTAGGGAGAATATATAAATGGTCTAGCAAGTGCTCGATTAAGAATTTGTAGCAAGAGATTCATAGGAAGAGTAAAGCGACTAGGCTTAGTCATAGTCATAATCATAATCTAAGAGTTAAGTATACATGGACGATTAAAATAGTAAAGAAAACATCAATCTTAATCAAGCTGGTCAAACAGAAACTCCTTTGCGAAGAAAAAGGAAGATGGATATTGTGGATGAAAGCAGTTCTGAGTAGATAACTTTAAATAAAAACAAATCTAACAAAAAGAAAGAAAACAGTCATTAGGACTCTTAATTGTTAAATTTTATTAAAAACAACAAAGCTTCTTAAATACTGAAGCATCTATCATATTAATCCGTCTTAGTCTACTTAATGGATTCTTTTCCAAGCTAAACTCTCGATGATATCGAATTGACATCTCTGCTCTAGGCTAGAAAGTAGGTTAAAAAATCAACCAAATCAAAAAGAATTTCAAAAAATAAATAGAAAATACACATAAAATAGCTGAAACTAGATGAGTTGCTACAGTAGTGCGTGAAACATCATTTGATTAAGCCTAAAAAGTTATAGAGTTTTGAAAAAAATATGAAGCTCTAAGAACACGCAGTTCTAGGGTATAAATTGAAAATGAAATGTCCTAAGATGTATACGATCAGGGGCAAGTTTAGAGCGTATTAGGACGAAGCAATTAACGAGGTTGTAGAGAAAGGTTATGAAAAATAAAAAGCAAAAGATCAATACACAGATTAAGAAGGGTAAGAGGGATAAGAATACAGTGAGTAACTAAGTGATAGTGATTAAGACACTCCTCCATCTTAAGAATATGACGAACTAGATGAGTTATAGGCACAGCTGGCAGTCTCCAGAAAGAAAAGAAAAGCATGATATCCCTACTTTATACTAATAATACTTTAAATACATATTTATGTAATTTGTTTTATGCTTCAATCAAGACTGAATATCTCATCCTCCCTCTCCTCCGCATGCAACTCCACAGCCCTAAAAATCTCCCGATTATCCTCCTCGATCATGCCTATTCCCTGAGTCCTCAAATAATCATAAAAACTTTCTTTCCTTCCCTTCATATCTCTGAACCATCTATCCCAATACCTCGCTTCTTGCTGACTCACACAAGCCTGTCTCAACTCACCCGAACACTCTCCTAAAAATTTGATGGTATCTGGTGTGATGGCAAAGAGTAGTTTATCGTGGATGAAATCGTTCATGGTTTTAAGGGCCTATTCGACCAAATCTTTTTTATTGAAATTTATCATTTTTCTGAACGATGTTATAGGGTTGGCAGGGTTGAATCTTACCTACTCATCTTAGTCCTAAAGTGAAAATTTATAAGAATCTTTGCCTACAGGTATATGTTATAGCTACTAATCAACCATTTGTTAGGGGTTTTTGTTTTTATTCTCTTGTTTAAGTGCTTACTAGACTACTTATTTCCATATGATTGTTTTTTGTTTTTGCTTCTACTTGGCTTATTGCAGGTTTAGTTTTTTAACCAGTTTGAATTATTTTTTTATCTGTCGAAGTGTAGGCTAGGCTGCTTTGAATTTGGGGATTTAAGGCGAGATGTAGTTTTTAATCACAGGGTCTAGAGGAGGGATATCCTTGTTGTCTTAGTTCATGGCTCTGTAGAAAATTGCTTGATAGAAATATTGTCGGAATGGATTGAAAGTATTCTCTACTTTGACTTACTCGATCTACTAATCTCCCACCTTGTTATACAACATCATCTTGCTAATAAGATCCCTAACAACATTTTTCTGGGATTCGTTAGACGCCTTCAAAGGATTAAACGGATAATCTTTAACGTCTTCAGCTGTGGGCATTTCGACCAGATAGAACATTTCTCTTTAAGATGATCGATAAGGAATCAATACGACCATTCTGGGTACTACACCGTTTTTGTTGTTTCGAGACACGTAGCGAGCTATCGCGTATTTTCTGAGGGAAAGCATGGAGTGGATGAATGCGCTGAATAGCTTGCGACCTGAGATATTCTAGGAAGGGATTACTATGTCAACTTAGCCCATCAAACATTGCCGATGAATTTTAGCTCGATCCACAAAACCTAAGAATTTTAAATTCTTATCTTCGAACATTTTAGTTCCAGCTTCAAGAATAGGACTGATGGGCACTAACTGCGGTCCATACATAAAAGCATTGACAATATTCTCTTTCTCCATGATACTTCCCGACTGATCTCCTTGGATGATATAATTGGTTTCAACAATAACTTCTTGTTTTTCTTTGATGATCGGATCGAACTAAACTGACATGTCATATCTGGATAATGATTTAAGCTTTTACCTGCGGATGGCTTTGTATGTTGCAACCTACACTGATAGTCCAGGGGCGAATTAGAGCTGACCGCGGAAGAGAGCGACTGGGTTGGTGTCTTTCTTGCGGAATCGTTTGTAGAGTTAGATGGCCAGGGAGGCTGGGAAGATCTGGATGTGGTCGGGTTGCAGGGATTTTAATCTCAGCAACATCTATGCGTTAGTCTATTGGATTGGATTCAATATCTATCCTTCTAAAGTATTGTTAGATGAGTCATAGCTGACCATAAAATCTATAGGGATGATGTTGACTTTGATTCCAACTTCTTAGATCATATTGGCTAGTTATCTCAAATTACTCATTTACATGCCACTCTTCCCTGAACCATTAGTAAACATGAAGATACGTTTATTGTATTTTTTCTTCTTACAATGCTCGTTGATGTACTCAACTGCATTGTATAGTGCATTGAAGATGTCACCTCCTGCACTTTTATTTTCAAATTTAGCATTGCTCAATGCCTACACCTGTCTCACAAAATCAATCATAGGCTTCTACAAAGCTTGAAGAGTAAGCGTATTGCCATCATCTGAATCGTTGTCTCCGAAGATCATCAAGCCGATCTAGTGGCTGGCGTTGTTGAACATTTTTTGTTGGAGGGTGGCCTTGCAACACTATAAAGCGATCTTGGCACGAGAGGATTGGTCGGAGAACTACTAGTCCATGGAGTGGCCGACGTCGACCAGCAGCAAGAGGGCTTACTTGGACATTTTTATATTTATATATAGAGGGGAGAGGGTGTTTGATTTGGGGGTGGTTTCTGAGGGAAACGGTATTTTGCCGCCAAGAAACAGTTCAAATTTAAGAAAAATAAGAAAAATCAAAAATAGTATATAACCGCTTATAAAATGAGAATAATAATGATTAATTTTATTTTATAACCAAATGCTATTATAGCCAAACCCAACCAACGAACCCTCCTTCAATACCCCATAACAATAATAAGCATACTACACCAACAAACTATAAAAATGGCTAAACATTTCCTAATCATAATCTTAATCCTCAATGCGCATCCTCTAGCTGGACATCTCGATCGCATGCCAATACTCTAAAAACCAAGTAAACATTCCTACCCGTTCTGAGTCTTGCTCTATTTCTTGTTGTGTTTAGAAAGAGATCATGGAAGAGATGTGGGTGTGTGGGTGTGGGGCTGAGATTGATTAGGAAAATTATTATGTGGAGGATTGGGAGTTGTATAGGGTTGTGCAGTTTGTCAAGAAGAAGTATGGGGATAAGGTCAAAATGATAAGGGTTGATTTTTAAAAGAAAAAGATTGTGCCGATATCTCCAACATGATATTTTATAGTGTTTTATGGTGTTTTCTGCTTTTGCTATTAAGCTTGTATATTTAATGTGTTTGTGTTTGGAATTATGACTAAAATTAATGAGTTACGATCGAGTCCCCACCTCCTTCATGGACAACGCCTTCCTGGCTCCTAACAATTTCAACGACCCCTAGAACCCCAACCACGGCGTCTACGTCAACCTTCAACTCCGCAGCGATCTCTATTTCACCACTCTCCAATAAGTACCTTCCCATCTCATCATAGATATCTAACGTATAATTCGCACTGATCGGTAAAGGTGATTAGTAGTACATAAAAGTATAGAAAATGACTGATTGTCAAGGTTAGATACCTTGGTTTGGTCAGTGGGCGCATGACTACAAAGTTGATAAAGGAAAATCGATTAAATTGCAGAATGGGGCGAAGATTGATATGTTGAGTTGTCAGGATTGGCATGTGGCGTATCATAGGGGTGAGAGGGTTAAGAAATCAAAGTATAGGGTGCATGTCTTGCAGACTTCTACGGATATTTTCAAGACCTAGATTTTTCCAGAAAATATATATAAGACTTTAAAGGATTTGCTCATAAATTGAAGCTAATGATGATTGTAGTACTATATAAGTTCATTTTCTGCAATATTTTTACTATTTTTCTAATCTTTTTGATAAAAAATGATATTTGCCTAATATTTAGTGTAATAGTTAATAACATGACATAACTCTTCAAGACCTACGAGCAATAATTCATCTCTTCATTGACCCAAATCAACAAAAAGATATAAACCCTATAGCGATAGTCCAATCGTACCATCTCCTCTATTGAGATAAGAAATAATTGGCATTTAACGATATCAAGGCTGATCTGACATAGTGCTAGAAGAGTGTTAAGTTGATGTAGGCGTAGCTGGCTGTGTTGAATACTAACATCAAATTCGATTATTTGCGCAAGGTATGTATGCACTCATGTAGGTACGTAAGGGAATAAGTAGATAAGACAATACAAAAAAGATTTTGATAACAGTCGCAAGAATTTAAACAAAGCTTAAGAGAACTATGCATTTTAGAAAGGAAAATAAATGCTAATAGGCGCATAGCTAGACGTACCATCTCTCTAACAAAGTAGGAGGATAACCACAACAATAAATTCATCACTCAAGGCAACGCCATAAACAGCGGAACCTAGCGTCTAAAAGACGGACTTAAAGTAATGCATTAGACACTCTAAATCGGCAACAATATATAGGAGTAGTTGTCGGATCATACTGGCAGATTGATATAGAATAGGAAAAAATTGGGAGGAATTAGAGATACGTTGGGCAAGAGTGGGAAATTGGTGAAAACGATGATGGGAAGGATCAGGAGGAATAAGTTTGTACTAGCTAGTGTGGCAGGGGTTATTTTTTTGGTTGTTATTGTCATACTTGCCGTCAAGTTTTCAAAATGAATACAATGATAGATTGAATAGTATTAGTGTAGACATCAAAATATCTTTTAAATATTGATTTTATTAGAGTTATATTGTTTTTCTTGATTTTTGATATATTTTGCAATATTTTCAAGGATAGCCTTACATATTGATATACAAAGTAATTATTTTATTGTTCGGCCTGAACCACCATGAAAAGACGTCTCTAGATCAAACACTTACTCTTCAACTAGTAACAACAGCCCCCTACTGACAAAAGCAAGCTGATTCTCGACTTAACCAGCACAGCTTCATAGTAGTGGGTACTCAGGGGCAGCAAAATGACCAAAAAGAATACACCTTTAAACAAAAAAAGAATAATTAAAACATAGGCGAATAGTTTGATGGGAAGTACGGTTAATGGAGATAGTCTGCCTATACACGCTATAGTGGATGGAAATATAAGTTAAATGCAAAGAAGATCGCTTACTCAAAAAAAATGGCAGCACTAGTTATCAGGAAATAATCTAAATAATAGATTTACTAACACAAGATACTCACAGCGCAGATCTCCTCCAGTCCAATCCAACAAAACATTCACCCCTGCCATCGACCAATCAAAACAAGATCTCCATCTAAACTTCCTTCCAAAACAATAAAACCCTAGAATTCGAATGCGTATTTCAGTGCCATCTAAGCAACTGAGTTCATTCAAGCACGAGATAATGAAACGGATCTCATCTAAAATTAATATGATTAAAAAGATGTCTACAAGTAATAATCGTAAGGGGAGTAAGATCGATCCTACTGTATCGTAGTCTTCCAATGTTTTTCAATTATAAAAATTGTATTAGCACTGTTTGAAGAAAATAAAGAAGAGGATGAACGTATACTAGAAAGATAAGTAGATCACAAAAGACAACAAATACTACTAACTTAAATTGTAGAGCTAGATACTGACCCGTGAGTTTAGAGAGATGCGAATATAAAAACATACTCATAAAAATATGCCTGATCCTTAGATGTAGGCTTGCATGGGCGTGGTGGGAAATAATATAGATATAAGGAGTGTGGAGAAGATTGATTCGATTAGGAATAGTAGGAGACCTGTGACTAGTAGTAATGGTGGATGGAGTAAAAAACATAGGAGGGAGAGAAAAGAGAGTAATCCTTTTGCGAGGGTTGAGGAGGGGTGGGTGGTTAGTCAAATGGCTGATGATTTTTTATTGTGATTAATATAGTATGCAATTCATATAAATGATAATAAAGTAAAGAGATGATAATAAAGAAAAAAACATATTGTATGTAAAATATTACAGATTCTTTAACTTTTGTCTGCTGTTTTATATATAAATCAAAATCATTGAATAAAATTGATTTCAGTTAGCTTTCAAAACATCCTATATAACTTACATGACAGCCTTAATCCAACCTCCCTCCCAACCATCTCCATCCTCTCTTACTTTCCCAAACGGCGACCGTTTCTAAGGCACCTTCCTACCACCTTCGACCCCCCTCCACGGCCTCTACATCTTCACCAACGGAGACACATTCAACGGTGCCTTCAATAACAATTTCAAAGCAGGACTAGGCACTTATACCTATACCACTGGTGAGGTATACTAAGGATAATGGCTTAATGATCTATGGCATGGACGGGGGAGTTATTATCTAACGAATGGATAGGTTAATATTAGTGGGAATTGGTAGAGGGGGGTATTGAATGGACAGGCTTAGGTGAGG
>Ga0169931_10012617_pt1 | contig 11685 bp, 7 predicted proteins | sample Kivu_15m_20L_FD_129675 | JGI IMG/M metagenome (GOLD analysis project Ga0169931, IMG submission 129675) | Freshwater microbial communities from Lake Kivu, Western Province, Rwanda to study Microbial Dark Matter (Phase II) - Kivu_15m_20L... | ecosystem: Environmental > Aquatic > Freshwater > Lake ... | reverse complement strand
TGCACCGTGCTCGTCGCGATGGTGCTCGCCGCCACGCTCGAGCTCGTGCCGATGGTCGCCGCCGCGCTCGTCGCCGCCGGCGCCATGGTGGCCACCCGCTGCATCTCGTCGACGGAGGCGCGGCGCTCGATCGAGTGGGAGTCGCTGCTCCTCATCGCCGCGAGCTTCGGGCTGGCGAGGGCGATGGACAAGACGGGGCTGGCCGAGTCGATCGCCGGTGCCACGATCGACCTCGCCCGGGGGCACCCGCACCTCTCGCTCGCGGCGCTCTACTTCGTCGCCATGCTCTTCACCGAGCTCATGAGCAACAACGCCGCGGCGGTCCTCACGTTTCCCATCGCCTGGCAGACGGCGGCCGATCTCGACGTCAACCCGATGCCCTTCGTGATGGCGATCACCGTGGCGGCGAGCTGTGGCTTCGCGACGCCGATGGGCTACCAGACGAACCTCATGATCTACGGTCCGGGCGGCTACAAGTTTGGCGATTACCTGCGGTTCGGCGGGCCGCTGAACCTGCTCGTGATGGCGATCACGGTGGCCCTGGCGCCGCTTCTCTGGCCCTTCTGAGCCGCCGCCGGCTTTCCAAACCGCGTCACCGGCCGTACCCTGCACGGGTCGACGGGATCGTTGAACGGCTCGAGCCGAGCCCGCCTCGAAGCGCCGGTCGGGGCCGCGATGAGCGACATCCTCTTCCACTACTACCGCGTCAACCCGACGACCTGGTTCTACCTGTCGTCGCTCCTGTCGATCGCGCTCTTCTTCAAGTTCAACCGGCTGCTGAGCGTCCGCAACGTCGACCTGCTCGGCCTCGTGCTCCTCGCCCCGGGCCTGCTCGCGGTCGAATACGGCGGCTTCAAGGCGAGCGACACGGCGCGCGAACTCGGCTACATCTGGATCTTCGCCGTCTCCGGCGCGTTCCTGCTGCGGATGCTCTTCGATTCGACGATGGTGCGCCGCCCGCTCCTCGAGCCGAATCTCACCACCGGCGGCCTCGTCTTTCTCGGCCTGTCGCTGCTCGTCTTCCTGCTGGCCAACGTGATCACGACACGGCCCCAGCGCGACGACCTTGCGGGGGCCGCCGCAGCCGACCGGATGACCGCCCGCGAGGCCGACGTCGACGCCGACCGCCTCGTGCGGCTCGGTCCCGGCTATCCCCTGCTCTTCCTGCTGCCGCGCATCTCCACGCAGCCGTTCCTCGCGACGCCGGAGCCGGGCGACGCCGACGATCCCGGCGAGGCGCGACGGCGCGTGCTCCACGAGACGACGGCGCGGGTCATGGCGATCGCGTCCCAACTGGCGGTCGTCGGCGGCATGATCCTCATCGGCTGGCGCCACTTCGACAACGCGCGGCTGGGCATCGCGGCGGCCGTGCTCTACCTGCTGCTCCCCTACACGGCGACGATGACCGGCCGGGTCGACCACGCCCTGCCCGGCGCCCTCGTCCTCTGGGCCGTCGCGGCCTACCGCCTCCCCTTCGTCGCGGGCGTGCTCATCGGGCTGGCGATCGGAGCCATTTACTACCCCGTCTTCCTCCTGCCGCTGTGGTGCAGCTTCTACTGGGAGCGGGGCGTGCGGCGCTTCGCGCTCGGCGTCACCGCGGCCCTCGGGGCCCTCGTCGTGGGCCTGTGGTTCACGTCGCCGGACGCGGGCGCGTTTCTCTGGCAGCTGCGGCAGATGATGGGCTGGATCCTGCCGAATGCGGTCGAGCTCGAGGGCTTCTGGGCCCTGCCCGGATACGACCCGGTCTTCCGGCTGCCGGTGCTCGCGGGCTTCATCGCGATGATGGCGACCCTGGCGATCTGGCCGACGCCAAAGAACCTCGGCACGCTCATGAGCTGCTCGGCGGCCGTGCTCCTCGGCAGCCAGTTCTGGAAGGCCCACGACGGCGGGCTCTTCATGGCCTGGTACCTGCCCGTGCTCCTGCTCGTCGTCTTCCGCCCGAACCTCGAGAACCGGGTCGCGATGAACGTGCTCGGCACGGAGTGGTTCACGCGCCGCCGCCGCCGCCCGGTCGGTCCGCCGGTGGAACGGGCCGCCTGACGGCCGCGATGGTGCCACGCCTCACGGCGTCGCCCGCACCGGGTTGGTCAGCGTGCCCACGCCCTCGAGTTCCACCTCGACCACGTCCCCGGGCCGCAGCGCGGCCGTCTTGCCGGGCGTGCCGGTGAAGATGAGGTCGCCGGGGTGGAGCGTGACGTACCGGCTGATGAAGGAGACCGTCGTCGAAATGTCGTGGATGAGGTGGTCGGTCCGCTCCTCCTGCCGCACCTCGCCGTTGACCTTCAGCCGCAGGAGCAGGTTGCCGGAGTCGAGCCCGGTGGCGATCACGGGTCCCACCGGGCCAAAGGTGTCGGCCCCCTTGGCACGCCACCACTGCACGTCCTTGACCTGCTCGTCGTTCTGCCAGATCCGCTCGCTCACGTCGTTGCCCGCCGTCACGCCGAAGACGTGATCGAGCGCGTCCTCCGGCTTCACGTTCCGACAGGTCTTCCCGATCACCACGACCAGTTCCGCCTCGTAGTGCACGTCGGTGGCGTCGGGCGGCAGGACGATCGCCTCGCCGTCGGCGATGAGGCATGACGGGCTCTTGAGGAATGGCTGCGGGATGCGGAACTTCGGCGGAATCTCGGTGTCCTTCAGGTGGCTGCGGTAGTTGCCGGCCAGCGCGAAGACCTGCGTCGGCCGCGTCGGCGGCAGGATCCTGATCTCGCCGCGGGCGAAGGTCCGCGACGTGGGCCGTGGCGACGCGAAGAGGTCGCCCTCGAGCTCCCGCACGCGTTCCCCCTCGAGCAAGCCGTAGGCGACGCGACCCTCCCGCTCGAACCGCAGGTAGCGCGCGGGCTCGGCTGCGGCGGCCTGCACCAGCGCGAGAACGAGGGCAGCCGGCCCGACCGGGACGAGCCGGCCCGGACGGGCACGGGTGATCGACTTCACACGCGGGAGGGCGCTCATCGGAGGGCTCCAGGAGGGAGGGTACGCGACGGGATGCACGGGAGCGCCTGGCAAACGCGGGCGCGACGTCCGTTTCGCGAGCGCGGCCTGGGCATGTCGGCGCTCACAGCAACGAGAGCGGGTTGATCCGGTTCGCCAGCGGCAGCGACACCGGACCTCCCACGCGGTGCGACTCGAACACGGCGGCGATCATCTCGGTGATCGCCCGGGCATCCTCGGCGGAGCACCGGGTGGCGCGATCCTGCTCGATTGCGTCGATCAGATCGCCGAGCGCGGCGAGGTGGCCCCCTTCGTACGAGCCGTCGGTACGGCCCTCGGGCCTGCCGATCCCGGCCGAGGTGATCGGTTCCCAGCGGCTGCCCGATCGGGTCGACCAGCCCGCGTCGCGGAGCAGCCACGCCGGCCGGAGATAGCCCGACTCCATCTCGATCACGCCCTTCGACCCGCAGACCTGGATGCCGAACCGCGACGGCCGCCCCCCCGCGCCCCGCCGCGACGCGAAGTGCCCGGAGGCTCCCCCCGGCATCACGAAGCGGGCCTGCACGTCGTCGCCCGCCAGCGGTCCGATCCCCTCGGCACCCGTGGCGACATGCGCAGCGGCGACCGGCTCGCCCTCCTGCCGCACCAGTGCCGTGCAGGAGAGGGCGTCGCCGCCGGCGAGCGACCGCATCAGCCCGAGCACATGGCTGCCGAGCACCCAGAGGTCCTCCCCGCCGCCACGCCGGTCCTCCTTGCCGCGGGCCCGCAGCTCGAGCACCTCACCGATCTCGTCGTGCGCGATGAGCGACCGCACGACGTCGAGCACCGGCGAATACTGGCTGATGTGCGCGATGCCGAGTTTCAGCCGGCGACGGCCGAACTCCTCCACCACCCGGTCGCACTCGGCAAGGGTCGGGCAGAACGGCTTCTCCATGTACACATGCGCGCCGACCCCAGCCGCGGCCAGGAGCATGTCGTGGTGCCGGTCGATCCAGCGCGGGCAGACGACGACGAGGTCGGGCCGCTCCTCGGCGAGCATGACGGCGAAGTCCGCGTAGCCTCGGGCCGCGCCGGTGCGAGTGCGGGCCGCCGCGCGGCCCGCCTCGTCCCCGTCGGCCACCGCGACGATCTCGAGCCCCGGCACCTTCGTGCAGGCGACGTCGAGGCCGTGGCCGTAGTCCCCGCGCCCGGTGCTGCCGATGATCGCCACGCGCCGCCGGCCGACGTCACGGGCCGCCGCGGCGGGCGCCGCTCCCACGCCTGCCGCCACGGCCACCGCGCCGGCCGCGATGAAGCCTCGTCGATCCACCACGCCCGCCGTCGTCCCGTCGCCTGCCATGTCGGCTCTCCGCAAACCGCCCCGACGCGCTACCCGAGGTCGGGGATCACGAACGACTTCCGGCCGGGCCGCCGCGTGAGGCCGCTCGCCTCGGCGTCGTCCACGATCGACTGGGTCGCGGCGTCGAATCGCAGCGGCCGATCCACCCGGTACGACAGGTTCCCGAGGTGCGCCAGCAGCGTGGAGCGATAGCCCTCCTCGATGTCGCAGGCCAGCGGAGTGCCGGCGCGGATCGCATCGAGGAAGTTGCGCACGTGCGGCACGTCGGAAAACTCCACCCGTTTGTCGAGGATGACCTCGTTCCCCCTGCCCACGGCCTTCCATCCACGGCGGCCGATGAGGACGAACCCGGCGTTGCCGTAGAAGGCCACGCCGTTCTCGAATCCCTCCTGGTGGTACGGCGACCAGAGCCGCTGTTCGTAGACGAGCATCCGGTGCTCCGGAAACGTGAACGTCACGACCTGCGTGTCGGGCGTCTCCTGGATGTCGTCGGTGAACTGCAGCTTCCCGCCGGTGCAGACGACCCGCTCGGGATGATCGACGCCGAGCCCCCAGCGCGCGATGTCGAGGTCGTGGACGCCGTCGTTGCCCATGTCACCGGTGCCGTAGTCCCACAGCCAGCGCCAGCCGTACGTGTAGCGGTTGTCGTTGTAGGGCCGCTCGGGTGCCGGCCCCTGCCAGATGTCCCAATCGAGTCCGGCCGGCACGGCGGCATCGGGCTTCGCCGGCACGCGCCGCCGCAGCTGGCTGTTCCACGCCTTCGCCATCTGCACGCGGCCGATCCCACCCGACCGCAGGAACTCCATCGCCTCGTGGTAGTGCGGCGCGCTCCTGCTCTGCGTTCCCACCTGCACGAGCCGGTCATGCCTCCGTGCCGCCAGCACCATCTGCCGGCCCTCGAAGATGCCGTTCGACACCGGCTTCTCGACGTACACGTGCTTGCCCGCCTCGCAGCCCCAGATCGTGGCCAGCGCATGCCAGTGGTCGGGCGTCGCCACGACGATCGCATCCACGCCCTTGTCGTCGAGCACCCGGCGCAGGTCCTGGACGGGCCGGGGCCCATCTGCCGGGCCACCGGGACTGGCCCCGCGCACGGCCTCGATCGCGCCGGCGAACACGTTCTCGTTCACGTCGCAGACGTGCGTGACGACGGCGTCGGGCTGTGCCGCGAACGACCGCGCGAGGCCGAGGCCGCGGCCCCGGACGCCGATCACGCAGACGCGCACCCGCTCGTTGGCCGCCGCGCGAGCCCGCGACCCGCCGGCGAGCGCGCCGCCAACCGCCACTCCGGCCGACGCGGCTGCCGCCCCGAGGAGCGTCCGCCGGCTCGGCCCCCGTCCCGGGTCACGCCCGCTCCCCCACCCTCGGTCCACACGCCCGTGCGTCATCGTGGTCTCTCCGTCGTCCGCGCCGCGCGGCGTGGCGGTGCGATCAGAGGAGTCTACCAGCCGCCCGCCCCCGTTCCATGACGGACTCGGCCGGACGCTACAGGTAGCGACGCCGGCTGGCGTTGGCCTTCCAGCGGCCCGACTCGGCCACGGCGACGAGCTCGTCCTGCGTGAACGACTCGCCGTGCTCGAGCACGGCCCGCCGCACGACCTCCTTCACGTCGGCGCCGGTCGCACCGTCGAGAGCGCGGGCGACGGCGTCGTAGTCGAGCGGGAGGCCGAGGGAGCCAAGATGCCGCTCGAGCATGCTCGCCCGCGACGCCTCGTCCGGCATCGGGAGCGTGACGATCATGTCGAAGCGGCTGGTGCGCTGGGCCGCCGGATCGAGCGACTTCGGATCGTTCGTCGTGGCGATCGTGAGGATGTCCTCGCGCTGCCTCACGCCGTCGAGGGCCGCGAGGAAGTCGGCGAGCGGGCCGTCGTTCGCGCCGCCGTCGCGGTGGCCGAGCACGAGGTCGATGTCGTCGAGCACCACGAGCGTGGGACCGAACGTGTCGGTCTCGGCATAGAGGTCCGCGAGGGTGTGCCGCATCGAGTTGGCGTCGGCGAGGATCGTCGTGAAGTCGCCCGCGAGCGACGCGGCGATGACGCGAACGAGATGCGTCTTGCCCACGCCGGGCGGTCCCGCCACGAGCATGCCGCGGTTGGTGCCGAGGCCCAGCCGCCGCAGCGCCTCGCGCCTCGTCGTGGCCGCCGCGAGGAACACGTCGATCTCGGCCCAGATGGAGGCCGGCAGCACGAGTCCCGCGCGATCCGCCGTGGGCGTGGGGCTCACGGTGATCCGCAGGCACCCGTCGTTCACGCTCGCCTCGAGCACCCGACCCCGCAGCGGATTCTCCGACGTCTTGAGCCGATCCTGGAAGGACGTGAGCACCCTCTCCGCCACCGGCTTCGCGACGGCCGCGGAGAGGATCGCGAACTCGCGCTGCCAGTGGCGGTCGTCGATCGTCACGCAGAGCGGCTCCGCCGCGAGCGTGCCCGCCGGGAAGTGCGCCACGAGCCGCCCCGGCACCGCGACCTTCTCCCCCGGCCCGATGTCGAGCTGCGACCAGGTGGGGGGCAGGCCGTCGCCCGGAGAACCGACGGTGACGACGTCGCCATGCCGCTCCATCTCCAGTCGCAGGAGGTTGCCGAGCACCGCCAGCGACGTCGAAGGACCGGTGAATCGCGTGCTCGCCAGCTGCAGCCGGTCGATGCCGAGATGCCGGATCGCGAACTCCGTGGGCGATGCGGCCGCCGTCGGCGCATTGCCGAGGAGTTCCGCGAGGACGCCGATCGTCTCCCGCGTCTCGTCGCTCACGGGGCCGAGAATCTCGTCGAGCGTGCGACCGGAGTGGGCTGGGTTCATGGCGATGGCTGCGGCTCCAGGATCACGCGCGGAAACCCGCAGCCTACGCGGCCCGCCGGCGGCGGCCAATCGCGGCGCTGCCTCGGCCGTCGGGTCGGGTCCGTCCGCATCTGACCCGTCGCGACGGTGTCAGTCGGCGGGAGCCTCGACGACGAGCTCGCCGTTCATCACCATCCAGTGCCCCGGAAACGTGCAGAGGAACGGGTACCGGCCCGGGGCGGACGGTGCCGTGAAGTGGATCGTCTGCGTGGCGCCCGGCTCCGCCACGCTCGTCCACACGAGGACGTCGGCACTCTCGGGGACGTAGTGGCGCACGAACGCGTCGGGATCGGCGACCAGCCGGTTGGCCAGATCACCCACGCGCGACAGGGCGCCCGGCTTCACGAGCACCCAGTTGTGCGGCACGGCGTCGGGATTCCGGAAGGAAAGCGCCAGGGCTTCACCGGGTCGGGCCCGCAGGTCGCGGACCGTGTAGGAGAGGTTCGGCCCCGCCGCGATCGTCACCGGCCGCGCGTCGGCGAGCCGCTTCGCCCACGGATTCGGCACGACCCGATCGAGCAGCGCGAGATCCCGCAGGATCGGGTGCGCCGCGAGCGGTCGTGCCGCGCTCGCCGCATCGCGGAACGGCGGTGCGAGTGCGTGGACGGTCGCGAAGACCTCGCGGGTCACGTCGGGTGCCACCGTGACCAGCAGGTGGAGCTGGCTCACCGGCTGGATGCCGGGCAGCGCGAGGAAGAGACTTCTGCCGTCGGGCAGCACCTCGGCGGCGGCGATCGCGAGCGGATCGTGGCCGGGCGTGCCGTAATGGCTCGGCGAGTATTCGCGGGAGCCGTAGCCCGGGCCGTAGCGGTAGTTCCAGCACTGCGCGAAATGGAGCTCGGGCCGCGACGCCACCGCCGAGTCGAGCGGTGCGGTGAACGACACCACGACGCCGTCGCGATGCGCGCGGATGGCGGACGGCTGCATCACCGGGTCGCCCGTCCAGCGCACCCGCTGGAAGCAGCCGTCCTCGATCGCGTAGCTCCCCCAGCCGTTCATGCCGCTGACGTAGAGCTGTCCGTCACGGGGCGAGAAGCGGCCGCGATGGACGCCCGACCGAAACTCTCCCGGCAGCGGCACGATCGCCCCCTGCAGACGCGCATCGCCCGCATCCCCCCGGACCTCGTCGCGGAGGACGAGGAAGTGCGTGCACGTGCCGAACGACAGGTGGACGAGCTGGCCGCCGAGCGGCCCCCAGCGGTCGCTCGACACGAAGACCTGGCCGCCCGACGAGTTGTCGAGGCCCCGCGGCAGGTAGACCAGCGGCAGCGCGGGCGAGCGGCCCTGGAAGTCCGGCACGGGCTCCGTCCCGGGCCGCACGGCGCAGATGGCCGACGCCGGCGTCCAGTCCCCCTCCGACACGGGCACGGTCAGCGTGCCGTCGGGCAGGAGCCCGAGGCCGTCGGGATTGCGAAAGCCCGTGGCGAGCACGTCGGCACGCGCGCCGTCGGGCGACACCCGCACGAGGCTGCGATGCGAGGCCGTATAGAAGGTTCCGGCCGGGTCGCGCTCGAGGCCGCAGTTGTAATCGTGTCCGGTCGACGGAGGCACCGCCCGGGAGACGGCCTCGTAGAAGTCGGCCTCCCCGTCGCCGTCGAGATCGACGAGCCTCGTGATCTGGTCGCCGCCCTGCACGTGCACCTGATCATCGACGATGACCACGCCGAGGGCGCGGTTGAGCCCCGTGGCGATCCGCCGCCACGTCACCTCGCGGAGCGTGTCGTCGAGGCCCTCGACCCGCCACACATCCCCCTGCATCGTGCAGACGGCGGCCGAGCCATCGGAGAAGAAGTCGTGGCCGCCGCAGAAGAGGAGCGCCTTCCAGGGGTTGTCGAAGGGGAGCGGGATCGTGTCGATCGCGTAGGGACGCTCCGTGCCCAGCGTGCCCTGCATGACGAACGTCTGCGGCCAGCGGGGCGGTCCGCCGCGCGTCAGGTGCACGAGCGGATGCTCCGCGGCGGGCGCGACCACCCGCTCGAGGCGGCCGTCCTCGGCCCACGGGCTGTCGAGCATCTCCACGCCATCGACGGCATACGAAAAGATCACCCGCGGCCCGTGGCGGTAGAAGCCGTGGTAGTCGATGGTGCCGCTTGGAGGGTTCGGCCCGCGCGGCAGTTCGGCGAGCGGGCCGGCGGGCTCGGCCGGTGCGAGAAACCCGTGACGCTGCTCCACGAAGCGCAGGAAGCCCCCCGTCCAGACCGCCTCGATGGCGAGCGTGTCGGGATTGAAGCAGGCACAGAGGCCGCCGTCGTCGCCGAGCCGCAGGCACACGGCGCGCGGCAGCGTCCGGCCGGCGTTTTTCCCCCCAGCGCCTGCGGGCACCTTGAAGGCCCAGCACTGCACCGCCCCGAGATCCGTGTCGTTCCAGCGGCCGTCGCGCCAGGTGTCCTGGTCGTTCTGGTTGCCCCAATGGCCGTGGCGTCCCCCGTCGATGCCGGGCCACTCCGGCACGATCACCGGCAGCGGATCGCGGCCGCGGAAGTGGAGCGCCTGCCGCGTGTACCAGTCGTAGACCCGCTCGCGATTGACGAAGTGGCCTGCGTGCGGCCACGCCTCCGGACGCAGGGGCGCGTGCGGCGGCGCGAAGGGTTCCGGCCCGTGGGCGACCTGCTCGAGGCCGGGCGTGCGCCCGAGCTCGATGAGGTAGCGCACGAGGTCCCGACGCTGCACCGGCGACATGCCGGCGAGCAGGCCCTTGGGCATGAGCGAGCCGATGTCGCGCCGCTCGTCGATCTCGGCGACCTCGATCGCCTGCACCGCACCGCTCGCATCGACGAGCACGAGACGGTCCGCCGAGTCCTCGCGGACCACTCCCTGGATCACCCGGCCTGCCGCATCCACGACGGCGAGGGCCCGATGCTCCGGTCGCACCGTCCGATCCGGCCACCAGAGCGCCTCGACGATCTCCTCCGCGGTGCGGCAGGTGGCGACCTTCGTGAGTTCGGGGCCGACCTGTCCGCCGCGGTCTCCCACGCGGTGGCACGACACGCAGGCCGACGTCGCCAGTCCAAACACGACCGCGCCGCGCCGCGGATCGCCATGGGCCCGCGCGTCGGCGAGGATCTCGGCGACGAGCGTCTCGCTCCACGGCGGCTCGATCGCGGGGGCCGCCAGGCACGCGTCGAGCACGCACATGGTGCCGACCGCCAGCGTCACCAGGCCGGTGACGGCCGCCCGCGCCGGCGAGATCATGCCCTGCATCGCAGAGACTCCGTCACGGCGTGCGGTACTGCGGCGGCGGCCCCGGCGGACGCCCGGCGAGCTGCGGCAGGAGCCAGTCGAGGCCGTCGAGGTTGTCGCGCAGCCGCGCCTCCACGTCGTCGTTCGTGTGGCCGATGATGCCGATCGGGCCGGCATAGCCCGAGTCACGGATGGCGCGAAGGATCGCGAGGTCGTGCTGGCCGCGGCCGAGCTGCAGGATCTTCGTGCCCTCGGTCATGCCGTTGAGGTTCAGGCACAGGAGGTGCGGCCGCATGGCGGCGAGGCAGTCGGCGAAGTCGGCGATGTGGCCATGGCCGTGGTGCAGGTTGTAGACGATGCCCACGTGCGCATGGCCGGCCGCGCGCAGTGCCTCGCAGACCGCCACGAGGTTCGCCGGCTCGCCGCCCCAGCCGCCGTGGTTGTAGAGGCCCAGCCGGCATCCCATCGTGCCGACCTCGGTGGCCACGGGCGCGAGCCGCGCGACGGCGGCGGCCACGCGGTCGGCATCGGTCGCACCCTCCGGCGAGGGCGCGGTGATCCAGACCTGCGGCGTGAGGCCATGCTTTTTGAAGAGCGTGAAGGCGTCCGGGTGCGTGCTCCAGAACGCCACGTACTCGATGCCGCGCTTGGCGTACTCGAGGATCTCCGTCTCGAACTCCGGCACGTGCTTGGGCCGCCAGTCATAGGCCACCCGCGTGATGCCGAGTTCCTCGAGCATCGCCCCCCGCTCCGCCGGTGACCGCTCCTTGCCGTCGAAGGGCACGATGCACCACGCGACGAGGTTCTTTCTCGCGAAGATGTCCGGGGCCGCGGCCGGGGCGGCTGCCGCGGGCTCGGCGGCAGCCGGCACGCCGGAAGGGAGCGCGCCCACGAGACCCGCGGAGAGGATCGCCGTCGTCACGGCCCACGGGCGACACGGCCGAGACATCACGGACATCACACGTCTCCATCTACGAGGATGCAGTCGACATACGGCCCCCTCGATCATACCGAGCGGCAGACGAGTGCCGCCGTCACGACCGCTCGGTGCGTCCGTGCCCGGCGGTACGGAGGCTCCCTGCGCACGCCTGAAGGCGTGCGCCACATGGAAACATGCTACGGATCGGGCCGATCGGCCCGTACACCAGGCGCACGCATTCCTCCGGAAAGACCGCTCCACCCCCTGTGGCGTACGCCTCCAGGCGTGCGCAGCCCTGTGGCGCACGCCTCCGCATGCAGAGCCCTGTGGCCTGCGCCTCCGCATGCGCAGCCCTGTGGCCTGTGCCTCCGCATGCGCAGCCCTGTGGCGTACGCCTCCAGGCGTGCGAATGCGGTATGTGAGCCAGTGATCGATCGCCTCGGTGACGACAGCTCCGTACGGAGGCTCCCTGCGCACGCCT
>Ga0169931_10012616_pt1 | contig 11686 bp, 5 predicted proteins | sample Kivu_15m_20L_FD_129675 | JGI IMG/M metagenome (GOLD analysis project Ga0169931, IMG submission 129675) | Freshwater microbial communities from Lake Kivu, Western Province, Rwanda to study Microbial Dark Matter (Phase II) - Kivu_15m_20L... | ecosystem: Environmental > Aquatic > Freshwater > Lake ... | reverse complement strand
TGCGGAAAGCCTTTCCAGAGATGCATCATATTTTATTTTCACCACACTACCGCACACTAATTGTACGTGGCCTAACCATCATCGGTCCCTTCACACAGTCACGCCAGCCCTTTCCGAGTGCAACCTTTCCAAAGCATACTAACTGCTCTCGAATTGTGCCGCTATCAAATCATCTTCCACAGTCTGAAACAGAGCGTATTCAGCCGCAACATCGCATCTGTCCTCACAAACAGTTGTTTGCTACTTGCCATACATTCGCCGTGTAGAGTTTTACCGTAGATACAGGACAAAGAGAAAAAAAAAAGAGAGAGAGAGAGAGAAAGAGAGAGAGAGAGACAGACAGTCCCCAGTAGAAGGATACCATACAATATTACACGTAGCAAATCTCTGCACGTAGGTTCACACTAGCCTCCATAGTTCCAAAAAAAAAATTGAACAACAAAACATGAGTGGTGACCTTCTGAATAATCCCTATTTTCCAAAAAAATCCTACAAGGACGCTCTACTGGCAGATGTGGAGGACGCATCAAATAAATTAGGAGTGGACACTTTTAAGTTAATATATTTGATAAATAAAGCAGAAGATGAAAAGGAGAATGCTCCAGATAGGTCGCAAGAAGAGGATCAAAGTAGAAGCTCGGACCACACTCCTTCTAAAACCAATTTTACTCCATGGTATACAAGTCGGATGAGGTTCCAAATCACACTTTCAGATACTACTCCAGATACCTATATGGAGGACTTGATTGGTCATGTTAATAGAGTAATAGAAGTTATTAATTTGAACACCCCTGGTATCAAGCTAGCCCCTTGGCATAAAACTGAAGTAAAGAAGGATGAGCTTATTTCTGAACTCTCGGATGATCCCATGGATGTTATACGCTACCTTTATGGCTTCAAAGCGGGTACGGGAAAGGCTGGTGCCCAATACTTTCGCATTAATCTAGCCATCCCTTCTCATTTTACAGTGGAGGATGTGGTCAAGAGGAACAAAAACTCGATAATGATTCCAGGACAACAAAGTTTACTACAGGCAAACTCCCAAGCTATTAACCCTACTACAATTGGATGGCTATTACGATCGAATCCCACCATGGTTGACTTCCAAGACTTAGAAAAAATACTCAGAGCATTGTGGTCAGTGAAAGGAGGTTTTGGACTATACTGGGCTGTTGTCAGGGATGGAGGAAAATATGACCCCTCAACATCGGCTAGGGCCATTCATATTGAAACTGAAGAAGAACTCGCCCCAAGGCTTATAGCTTTAGCGGAAAAGACGTATGGTGGCCAATTCTCTAATAAGTTAGAGGACTATCCATTAGGAATTAGCATGATGTTTGCACGGCCTTTCACTTCTGTCCCTTCAAAGGTTTGTGGAAATCTAAAAAAACTAGCAGCGTATCAGAAGACTAATGAAATGATGCTTACTTCACACTCATGGGTTGGTGAGATGGCGCTGGACCGCTCTATAAAAGCTGACAAATTTGACTCATTTCGCCACTGGTTGATGTCTCTAACAAGCCTTAAGGAAAAGCTTAAACAAGATGGTACGACATACAGGGATAAACTTTTCACCAGCATCCATCGATCTTCAAATAAACAAGAGACAAGGTTTTATTTTTACCAATCCAACAAAACTGAGGCAATGAACGTTATTTCTGGGTTACCATTGATGATCAAGAATGAATTGGGATTAGATCCAGGGTGTTTTTTTCGTAAGGCGGATTATGTAGGGATTCTTGAAGGGGAATGGGATGTTGCTAAACGGTTGTATAAAAACAAAACGGTGATTAATCAAGAACAATACTTGATGGAATTGGATGACTTTTTTTTAGCCAACAGTGAATATTTACCGGAGGTGGTTATTATGGATAAAGCAGGTAGAGCCTCTCTCTCAGACAACGCTGCCAAAGTCATGGCAATGGCCAACGGGGAGGAGGATGCATCAGTATTGTCTCAACTCACAGAAAAAACCTTGAATGCAGCGACTTTTCGCCCTCGAAATGGCAATGCTTCCACAGATTCATCTGTTACCTCTGTTCAATCCGGCAATACATCAAAATCTAAAACCCAAGCTGCGGTGAAAGACGCCTTAAAGGAAGTATCAATTGAACACAATAAAGCCATGATTGAACAGAAGAAAAAATTCCAAAAAGAAATTGAGGCACTGCGTAAGGAACTGGAGCAACAAGGTGACATGTCACCTCTGGCGGATCCCCATATAGCAGGTGGGAACAGCCCTATGGCCGAAGAAATAGATAAGACTTCCACGACCTACACTATGGACACAGACAAAAGACACAATTCGGGGCATGATAATACACCGAGTCAAGCGGAAGATGACTCCAATAATGTTGATACAGAAGAATCAAACATGGTTCAAATAGAAGATAGCTCAGATGATGCATCATCCCTTCAACAGAATACGATACTTGGACGGCGCCGAGGAAATAAACCTTCGAAATCTCCCCTTCATAAACGACCAAAACGTACTAAATTTCGCCCCTCTCGGGCACAAGGAGGGCCCTCTTCCTCCCCTTCTGATGTAAATGGATGACTCTAATGGTCCTCCTGGAAGACGTCAGGAGAGACATCAGAATATGGAAAACCGTCACTCAGGGATCTATGGAGATCACTTAAAACAAAAACGAAGCGGCATGTTACGCATTTTATTTCAAAATCCACAAGGACTAGGGAAGATTAGTAGTGGGGGGCATGGTCAATCGTTAAAAATAACTAAACTGAAAGACACCTTACTAAAACATAGTGTCGATGTAATAGGTCTTGCAGAAGTTAACAAAGATTGGCGAATGATACCTCAGAGTGAAACGTTGTGGGCAGGAACAGAAGGTTGGTTTGAATATCGCAGGCTGCAAACAAGTATCAATCAAAAAGTAAGACCTCAATCCCAGACCCAATATGGAGGTACAGCCATTATGGCAATTAACAGGTATGCATACAGTATTGTGAATGTCAATGAGGATGAGCGAAAATTGGGACGTTGGACGAGCATCCTTTTTCGAGGAAAACAACAAAAACTATGCCGTATGATTTGTGCTTACTGCCCGTGTAGAAGTAATGGACCTACGTCTACTTATGCTATGCAGGTAGTCGGCTTGGCTCAAGAAAATATAATGGAGTGCCCACGAAAACAATTTTGGATAGACCTTAAAGCCTATATCACAAAGTGCCAAGAACGAGACGAAAAAGTGCTTGTCATGGGAGACTGGAACTCAAATTATCAAGAAGTGGTGCATTGGATGAAACAGTGTGACCTGGGCGATATCATCCATAGCCGGCATAACACTATTCCTCCTCCACCAACATGTACCAGATCATCCTCACAACCTCTGGATGCCATCTTTGCTCCCACAAACTTCCAATGCTGGAGAGGAGGATATTTGTCATATGACAAATTGGAAAGTGATCACCGAGGGATTTGGTGTGACATTCCAATAGAATTTATTCTGGGTTTTAATATGCAACATCCTACACATTCCCAAGCGAGAAGATTAAAGTCTGGGGACCCCCGCATTCGTAAGAAATATCTACGTGTCCTCCATAAAACTTTACAGGAAGAGAGAGTATATGAGAAGTTTGATTCATTGGGGATACCTCCGCGAAGAAGCTTGCTGCCTACGGACATTCTGCAATTTGAAGCAATAGATGAGATTATAACCAGGGCAATGGGGGAGGCAGAAAATAAATGTAGAAAACTAAAAACAGGAGAAGTAAAATGGTCCCCACTGTATCAAAAATCTTGTGACAGAGTAACATATTGGACAATGGTACAACAGGAAGTGAAAGGCAAGCAGATTAATCATAGGAAACTTAATTCCCTACGCAAGAAGATAGGTCTTACACGAAGCAATTACACCATTCATGAGGTTGCGGTTAAACTGAAAGAGGCAATTCAAAATCGACAAAAGTGCAAAAAATACGCTCCAGAACTACAGTCCGAGTACCGTTATAGATTGGCACTAGCACTGGAAAAGGAAGATAATATCCCAGCGGCTACCCACATTCGGAACCTAACTCATCAAGAAAATACAAGGACGTTATTCAGAAGAATCAGGTATATGGAACGAAAATTGACTAATCTTTCCACATCTCGTGTTCGTACCCGTAATAAACGAGGAAAGCAGGTAGAGCTGGTTCAGCAAGAGGAGATGGAACGCTGTATTCTTCTCGAAAATGAAAAGAAATATCATCAAACGGAGGGCACAGGACAACTCCAAAAAGGAAAACTACTCCAAGACTTAGGGTCGATGGGAGACGGGCCAAAAGTGGATACGCTGTTAGCGGGTACATATCTACCGCCACGACAAACCTCACGTCACACACGCAGCTTTCTGCAACTGATGAAAACTCCAGCTGGCGTGATCCCATCACCTCCAATCACCTTTACAGAATTTTGCTCAGGGTGGAGGAAAGCAAAGGAACGTACCAGCTCTAATGGTCCACATTTTGGTCATTATAAAGCTTCTATGCATCACAAACAAATCGCAGACCTATTATATAAACGGTCGTTATTTCCAATGATAACTGGATATTCCCCAAGGCGACACAGACAAGGAATTGACGTAATGCTGTTGAAAAAAGAAAACACATATGATGTTGACCGCCTACGTACTATTGTATTATTTGACTCAGAAGCTAATATGAACTACAAACATTTGGGCCGCCGCGCCATGACTGCGGCCATCTCCACACAACAAATTGCTACAGAACAATATAGCCGGCCACAACGGAAATCAATTGACCATGCACTTAACAGACGTCTCGTGATCGATCATCAGCTCTATCTCAGACAGCCATACGCTCTTACCAGTTGTGATTTAAAAAGCTGTTATGATCGCATTAATCATACATCAGCTTCATTGGCTTTGCAAAGGATCGGAATTGCAAAGTCAGAAATATTTGCAATGTTTAAGAGTATTCAATGTATGACTCATAGGGTACGGACAGCCTTTGGAGACTCGAACAGCACATATGGAGGGATCAGGCAGGATGACAAATGGACACTTCCACCACAAGGCATCCTCCAGGGGAATGGGAGCGGTCCAGCAGTATGGTCAATACTCAGTTCCTGCATATTTGAACTTCTGCGCCGGAATGGACATTGCAATTCTATTAAGTCATCAATACGGATGCTGCTATTGGAACTTTCAGGTTTTGCGTATGTTGATGATACAGACTTGCTGCAAATCAACGACACAGTGGAGGAAGTGGTACGGCACATGCAATGCAAAATAAATGATTGGAATGAAGGTATTGGAGTTACAGGAGGGATTCTTTCACCATCAAAATGTTGGTGGTACCTGGTTACTTTTCAGTATATATCGGGCAAATGGCAAGCAGTAGCACCACAAGGAGACTTCAAATTGTGGTTAAAAAATGAATGCAAGAAGAGAGTGGAGATAGAACGAATTGATCCATCCATTGGCACTAATATGCTTGGGGTACACTTAGCACCGGATGGCAACACAAAGGACCAGGTACACGCACTAAGAAAAAAGGCAGAGAACTGGGCAGAAAATATTCGATGTTCACGAGCCAATACAATGGAGGTTTGGACGGCCTTGCATCGCACTATTCCTTTCTCGCTGTGCTATCCTCTTCCAGCCGTCACACTTACAAATGAGGAATGCAAATATATCATGGCCCCTATCACAAAATGGGGTCTCCCACTTGCAGGAATCACATCTACTATTCCAACAGCTATTAAAGTGGGCTCTATTGAAATGGGGGGACTGGGTATTGTGGATCCCTATATTCACATGGGTGTGAGCCAAATAGAGAATTTCATTACTAACACTTGGAAGAAGACTCCAACTGGGCTGTTACAAGAGATAACACTGGAGGATTTCGCCTTGGAACTTGGATTATCTATGCCATGGATACAGGCAAATTTAGAAAGGGGAATGACATATGCTACATCCAAGTCATGGATTAGGCATATGGTTAAGTTTGCACTCGACCATAATATTACTAATGACTTCCAAATTGCACACTTGGTTCAACCTAAAAGGAAATATGATCGGACAATAATGGCAGGAGCAATGGAGTACACAAGAAAAGCTTCGGTATTAAAATCAATTAACAAAGTCCGCATGTTATTAAATGTAGAGTGGCTAAGTGATATAGTTTCTGCAGATGGATGGAGCGTTGAAAACAAATGGTGTTATCCTCAAAGATATAAGATACGAAGAAATAACTACCAATGGCCAAAGTCGCATCACGTCATGACCCAGGACTGGAGATCGTGGAGGGCCTGGGTACACAGTCTCAATGGTAATCCCAATAACCGTCTCCTTCAACCACTGGGAGAATGGCAGTGTGAACAGGCAACATGGTTGACATGTTGGGACAGTGTTAGTACATTGAACGACGAGCTATTATATATTCGATCCCCATCAGGTACAGGATGGACAAGGCACGTCATACAACCGGGCCAACGACGGAGATATAAGCGGTATTTCAAAGACTGTTTACTGTGCCAGGCTCCCTCAGAATCTCCTTTACACTTGAAAAGGGTTAGCTATCAATCCAGTAGAACATACATTGAGGTCACATCTGAAAGCTTTCCCCCAATAAGATGGCGAAATATTTCCACCTATGACACAATATGGGGACCGTATGAGGTTAACAAACAAAACCTGCTGTTTAAAATAGGTCAGGTGATAAAACCATTCTTTTTGGACTCTACAAGAGAGCTGGACTTATTAATTCGCGATTTCTCTCTAGGAACGGTCGTAGCAGTAAGTGATGGTTCATATTTTCAAGCAGAACATAAGGCAGCGGCAGCTTGGACTATCGAATCAGAATGCGGCACACAGTGGATTATGGGATCCTTCTTTGTGTCAGGTTCCAAGGAAGATTACAGCTCCTATCGAAGTGAACTGACAGGATTAGTAGCAATCTCTGTGAGTATGAAGATCTTAGCGGGAGGATGCCCACAGCCAAAGTATGTGATAATAGGATGTGATGGACAATCAGCGCTGAATTCTCTTACTCTGACAAACAATGAGATAAACGCCAACACTTCAAACGCGGATCTTCTCAGTATTCTGAGTGATATTTGGACATCCAGTACGATGCGTCCTTACCCAGTTCATGTAAAAGGACACCAAGAAGATGACCAACACACCTTGACTCGCCTTGAAAAAATGAATGTGGTAATGGATAAGCTGGCAACAATGACAGCGACGTTGCAACATAGAAGGACTAATAGCTTAGGGATACCCTTTTTGGGTATGAAGTCCGTCGTACACTGTAACAGGCCAATAATAGGAAATGTACACAAAGCTCTGTATGAGGGTATTGTCGATAAAAACTTAGCCCAGTACTACGAGAAAAAACTACTTGACACTCCATGTACAATTGATAATATATCAATGGCAGCCTTTTGCCACGCACGATCACAAATGCAAATGGGTGTGGTAAAGTTTGTATCCAAATGGCTGAGCAATACGTTAGCCACGGGAGTGATCATGCAACGACGTAGGCATAGAATCTTTAATAGATGCCCTCGGTGCAATGAATGGGGGGAAGATAGACTGCACGTTCTGGTGTGTTGGGACAGTCGGGCAAAAATCATTCGACAACAATATCTGGATACTCTTCATCAACTTCTTTCACAAACGTCAACCCATCCGGACATCAATAGCTTTATCATGGAGGGCGTGACCCAATTCTTCAGGAGACCTCAACTAAGGGAGGAAGACAGGTATGAGGAACATTGGAAACAGGAGCAACAACTCATTGGATGGTACAATTTCCTTTCTGGCTTTATTGGAAAGGCATTGGTAGAGAAACAACAGGACCATTTTAAGACACTAGGATTACGTAACAAAGGAAAACAATGGGCCAGTAAAATTATTGACCACAATTGGCAAATGCTGTATAAACAATGGTTGGTAAGGAATGAAGTGCTACATCAAAAAGATATAATCAATTCTATTTCGGGGGCGGCATTACTTGATATAGAGATAGAACGAGAATACGAGTTAGGATGTGAAGATCTGCCTCAAACAGCACATAGATGGTTCACAATGACAAAACAACAGCTCTTGGACAAGAGTACAGATTACAAAAGAGGGTGGCTCCTCCTTGTACGAACACTACGAGAGTCACTAAACATTGCACATTATAGTATATTTTCTAGCTCCAAAGCACTACGAAAATGGGTTGGATTGAATAAATAAACACAACAACATGCAAAGACGCCCAGAATATTTCTGGATGTCCTCACTCGTTCGGATAGAGGCGATTCTATTTTCCTTGTATCAGGCGAGTCTAAAGCCTTCGGCATAGTTTTATAGCTCTATAAATCTATAATCAATGCGTTATTATTATCACCTCAAATTTATCATGGACGGCTTCTAAAAAGTCCATCAAGAATGGTCTCAACCGCACATGGACCTTGTATTTCATTCCGTTAAAAACAACTGGAAAGGTCATGTCTGCATCTGATATTGGTTCTACTGTACAATGTACCAGTGTTTCATCAAGATCCAATACTAGTGAAATGGGTGGATCAGATGGGTCTTTGGGTGGCAGGCATATTTTATGATGTGGATTTGTTACAACTGTCTCATAAGGTGGAAGATATTTAATGAATAAATACAGATTGAACTCCTCTTCAATATCCAATTCCTCTTGATGTTGCACTGAAATTTCATCTTGTTGTGAATCCACAGTTGGAGTTGTGGCTGTGAAATGTCCATAATCATCATCTTCCACATGTATTCTGTTGTTGCTGTTGTTGCTGCTGCTGTTACTGTTGTTCACTAATGGTGAAGTTGGTGTGGATATTGCAACTACGACATCCAAATTGTCACCACCATGCATGCGCACATCTCCATCAAGATCTACCTCGTGCCTTGTATGTTTCTGTTTGGTTGCTTCCTGTCTGACATTAGGATGTGAAGTTGCTGCATGTTTGTCTTTGTGCTTGGACCCATGTCCTTGGGCTTGTCCATGTGCATGTTGACCACCAGTTCCAGTTCCGGTCCTGACAGACCCAGCTGCTGCGGTCGTAGAAGCAGCATCCTTGGTGGAGGAGTGGTTGAGAAAGTTCAAAACAGGAGAAAAAATCGACTTGAGTACCGAGGGAGAAGAGGAATGACTCATGTTTCCAGTGCCAGTAGCAGCAGTAGCACCACCACCACCACTACCACCATTGGTAACACCATCTTTGGTCGATTCATCATCATACGATGATATTATCTTGACTCCAGTATGATTTGGCATGGTAACATCCTTATCATACTTGGTAACAGGTCTTGCCGGATGCATGGGACTCATGGGCACAGCAGAAGCAGCAACAGCAACGATGGAAACATCCGAAGGACTACTTTCCACCAACTTCATCTTTCGAACAGGTGACATGACAGACGAAAGGACAGACTTCTCTTGGTCGGGTAAGATTTCTTCCCCGTGAGTACTACCACTCATACTACCACTAACGTTATGGCCCACACTGCCACTGCTACCAATGCTCCTATTTTTACCACCACCCAAAAGATTCCAAGCCTTGGAAGAAATCGATGTGGATGATGACGATGAGGATGGTCGATCGTTCTCTGCAGCTAAAGTACCGGTATAATTCCCGTGAGTGACCTTATTCTTGGTGGCCCCTGTGGACCGACGAGAGGAATAAGGATTTCTGGGTCTCTTGGCCGATGCAATCGGAGTATGAGGAGCAGAATAATTATTATGACTCTTGCCGTTACTGCTGCTGCTGCTGCTGCCACCATGGCCCACACTGGAAGAAGCCAGGGTGTTTCTATTCGGAGTTGCGTGGGGTGTGTAAGTTGGAGCAGCATGGTCGTCCTCCTCCTCCTCCTCCTGAGCATCATTGGTTGTAGCCCCACCCGTAGGAAAAGCATCCGTTACGTCCTTGCTGTTCATGGTACGATCATAATCATCATCACTACTACTACTACTACTACTACTACTATTACTATTACCACCACCAAGAACAGTATTGCTTTGTCTAGAGTGGTCATGATCATGGATGTCCTCTAATGTTTTGCTAGTCAAGTAAGAAGTAGAATGCTTCTGCTGTTGCTGTTGTTGCTGTTGCTTGGATGATGGAGGAGTCATGATGATGCCTTGTCTTTGTCTACTATAGCTAGAATACGGCCAATGCTGTCGATGATACTTGCGGTGGTGGTAGACTTCTTGAATAGAGCGCAACAACAAAGAGTCCTTTTTAAATTCAAATGTATTGTGTAGTGAAATCCTATCCTTCCAGCCAGTGCAGTGTGTAGGAATATGTTATGGTATTGGCGCTCGATGTTGTTGGACTCAAGCAGGAAGCAAAGAAGAGGAGACTCTAAACACGAAACAAACGCACACCTCTTGTCTTTCAGCAGGTGGCCAGTATATAAAATCTATAGATAATAGTAGCAAGCAATGTAGGAATTAATCAATCATGTGTCGTGTATCCATGGATTGTTGGTCTTGCTTGTATATCAATATATATCAACGGGATTATGATGTGATATGCTATGGTATTAGAGATATTAGTACCAGGCAGGTACCAACCAATCAAAGAGAGAGAGTGAGAGAGAGAGACAGAGAGACAGAGAGAGTGATTGAATTATTCAGTGTGTCAGTTCAAGAGACAGAGAGAGAGAAGAGCTATAGAGTGTAGTGTCATTACACCTACACACTTTATTATGGAGTTATCATGGTTGTATAGCCGTTTAATTTTAAGTGGATGCTGGATGCGTATGTAGCTGGTAGGCAGTGTGTACAGTAGTATGGTAGTTTTTTAGAAACGAAAAAATGCCGTTGGTGACCAAAAGGTGCTCCATCCATTGATCCATTAGACGGGTACCCGTGGTAGCGTAGGAATGCACTACTACAGTACTACACTACAGTACTACACTGCAGTACTACACTACAGTACTACACTACAGTACTACACTACAGTACTACCCTGTACGTTCGATCCCACATTTTATTTGTTTCACACAAAACACAAAAAATAGAGAAAAACAGACATCATCAGTCATCATAATCCATACAGCCACGACGACACGACAGCAAGTGAAATCAAAGTCAAAATCAAAGTCAAAATCAAAATCAAAACAACAAATATGTTCTGCCTTCTCCGACAGACGAGCAAGTTATCCTTTTATACTTTCAGCGTCAAGACATTGGAAGAAGTAACAAATCAATTCGTAACGTTCAGTACAGTTACTACTAGTAGTGGTGTCCGATATTCTTCTACTTCGTCGTCGTCGTCGTCGTCATTGATTATGTTGATATCATGTACTATGCTCATGGACGAACTAGACAAAATATCCAAATGCTCATCATGATGACCCTGCTTCCTTCCATCCCTTTGATACCCGCCTTGGGACTTTGTGTCTGACGTCAATTTCATATGATCCCATGCCAATTTGCACACAAACTAAGACAACACTTGTAATCCCATGATGAATGCTATCCCTATGAATGCAAAGCTATAAAACCATTCCCTCATGAGCCACTGTACTCGATTCAATTCTTTACCAATACGCAATTCAGCTTTCCAGATTTGGACATGGTTCCATATATTATTCGATGGTATAGGTCGATAGGGAAGGACCAACCTCACTTCGACCAAATTCATTGGATATTTTTCACTTTCACGGAACCGATCAAAACATTCAATGATGATAGTACGTGC
>Ga0169931_10012615_pt1 | contig 11686 bp, 10 predicted proteins | sample Kivu_15m_20L_FD_129675 | JGI IMG/M metagenome (GOLD analysis project Ga0169931, IMG submission 129675) | Freshwater microbial communities from Lake Kivu, Western Province, Rwanda to study Microbial Dark Matter (Phase II) - Kivu_15m_20L... | ecosystem: Environmental > Aquatic > Freshwater > Lake... | reverse complement strand
TTCTGGCAGGACTTTTGTATATGCTAACCCAAATATTGTAGTGACTATAACTCCGATAGCAAGTCTTGTTTCCATGCTGACAAAAGATAAAGCTGATATTACAGTGTTGGATAAAGCAGGGGGTTGCCCACATCATCATCATGCTAAACCAAGTGATAAATTAGCAACAGATAATTCTGACATGATTATTTACATTGATGAGGATTTTGATAGTTTAATCTCTCCGTTACTTTCTAATTACCGTGGCAAAAAAGTGAGGATTAGTGAGTTTGATTCTATTGATTTTAAGAGTATCGAAGGGGGAGTTAATTGGCATTTTTGGCTCGATTTAAAAAATGCTAAAGAGCTTCAAAAACAACTCGCAGCAATTATTATCCAGGCTTTTCCTGAAATAAAACCCAACGTTCAGGAAAATTTAAAAGAAGCATTAATTAAAATTGATGAACTTGATAAATTAAAAAAGTATAAACTATCAAACCTTGCCTCTGTAGCGTTACTAAGTGATAGTTTGGAACATTTTTTTAAATCCATAAAAAATTCGCAATTGCATATTTTTCAAACGTCCAACACTAGCTTAAAAAATATGAAAAAATTGGATGATGCGCTAAGCTCTGATAATATAAAATGTATAATATTAGAAATTGATCAGAATGCTGAATTATATAAAAAATATAACAAAATAATTGTTCAATTTGATAGTGAAAACTGGACTTTAAACGAAAATTTGGGGGCGGTTGACGGAATATTTATTGATAAATATTCTAAAATGATTAATCAATTAAATGTATGTAAATAGATTATTATTACTAGGTAGGAATAAAGTTATTAATGATGATCAGGGAAATTTTAATTATTGTGGTGTATGATTAATAGACTGAGGTTTTTCATACATAAAGTTTTTAACAAGAAAGACATTGATAATGCTTTAAAGTTGCTTGCTTCTTATCAAGAAGGTGTAGTTTCTTTTAATGCTGATAAAACAGCCGAGTTATGTAAGATAGCAGAGCTTATAAAAAAATATCCGGAATTGTTTATAGATAGGGGGGGATATCTTATAGGGTTTGCTGATTATTACCTGGAAAATTATCAAGATGTTAATGGTGCGGACTTACCATCAAGCATTGTGGCTGAATGTTTAATATTAAGGTCAGATATAAATGGTATCAGTCCAGGTAAATTATTACAAACTTTGGCTGAAAATATAGCTATTAATAAAGCAAGAAGCTTGTCCGTAGGGAAGCCGAAAACTGCTTTTGTTATAACTAAAAGTATTAGCCTTGTAGTCAATAATGTGCCTAGTGGCATTGTAAAATTAAAAGATGGAATACAAAAATTTCTTTCGGTATCAAAAAATGCTGAAGAGGTTACAAATGTTTTTCTAGACAAATACTCCCCTTTATTTGCTGTTTTGGGAAAGGACGAATCATTAGAGGCAATTAAGCAGGATATGGCAATAATAATTGGGCATGGCAGTCAAAGGGTAGCGGGGCATAAAAATCAGGCTGGAAGGTATCTTGAGTTACAAGTATTTGAACGATAAGTTAAAAATAAGATAACTAATTATATCCAGAGTAATGCTTTAGATGTTCCTGAAGCACAAGAGTATTTAGTGAATAACTCTATAAAAGCAGCAGAGTATTTACGCTCAGATTATTTAACAGGTATGGATAGAGGTTTAAAATCCGCTGATATTGAAAAAAGATTAACAAAAATAGATGAAGTGATAAATCTTATAAAGAAAGGCAAGAATACTGCGGTTATTGGGTCTAAGATTATAGGGAAAATAAAGGAAATAGTTGAATCACATCCTTCTTTGTTGCGTAAAGGATCTTCAATTGATGATACATAAGCTTATAGCTTGTAATTATTCTTTAAGTGTATTGTTTAGATAAATATTTTTGGCTTTCTAGTAAATTTAATCGGTTTTTAAGAGAATAAGCCCTACATATTTCTTGAGTTTAAACGTTAAATATAATACTCTATCGAGCATATAAGCATATAGAGTATTATTGGTTATGTTCCAAACATTAACTCAAAACCTTACTAAAATTTTTGATAAGATTAAAGGCGCTGGAGCGCTAACTGAGGCTCATATTGATTCAGCCATGCGGGATATCAGAATTGCCTTACTAGAGGCAGATGTTGCTTTGCCGGTGGTAAGAGCGTTTATTTCAGAGGTATCAGAAAAAGCTAAGGGGGTAGAGGTAGTCAAATCTGTTTCTCCCGCTCAGATGGTTATTAAGATCATTAACGATGAAATGATTCGGTTGCTCCAGCCAGATGAAAATGAATCAAAAATAAATTTACAAAGTGTTCCGCCGGTAAACTTACTTATTGTAGGTTTGCAAGGTAGCGGTAAAACAACTGCGAGTGCAAAGCTTGCTTTAAAGCTTAAAAGTACAGGGAAAAAAGTTTTACTTGTATCCTTGGATACTTACAGACCGGCAGCACAAGATCAGCTAGAAATACTAGCAAAATCAATAGAGGTAGATTCTCTACCGATTATAAAAGAGCAGTTGCCTATTGCTATTACTGAGCGAGCCATAACCGCTGCAAAATTATCGGGATATGATGTAGTAATATACGATACAGCTGGTAGGCTTCATATAGATGATGATATGATAAATGAAGCAATAAAGGTTAAAAGCTTGGTAAAGCCAACTGAAACTTTTCTGGTCATGGATGCAATGATTGGTCAAGATGCAGTTAATGTTGCTTCTAACTTTAATCATAAGCTGGATATTACTGGTGTTATTCTATCTAGGATTGATGGTGATTCAAAGGGTGGAGCAGCTTTAAGTGTACGCTATATTACTGGAAAACCGATTAAATTCTTAAGTACTGGAGAAAAACCAGATGAGTTTGAAGAATTTGATGCTAAAAGAATAGCATCACGTATATTAGATATGGGTGATGTTGTATCGTTTGTTGAAAGGGCAGCGAGCGTTATTGATCGTAGCGAAGCAGAAAAAACTGCTGCTAAATTAAAGAAAGGGCAGTTTGATTTAGATGATTATATATCTCAGATTAAAATGATTAAGAAAATGGGAGGCCTTGGGAGTATGATGAATTTCCTTCCTGGAATATCTAAATTATCTGATAAAATAGGAGATCTAAGTTCGGGAGAAAAAGCACTAGTAAGTCAGATGGCAATAGTTAATTCAATGACAAAAAAAGAACGAAAAAATCCAGATATTCTTAATGCCTCAAGAAAAAAAAGGGTAGCAACCGGTTCTGGAACTACAGTGCAGCAAGTCAATATCCTCCTTAAACAATTTAAACAGATTAGTACTACAATGAAAAAGGTATCAAGGATGAATCCTAAAACCCTACTTCGTAGTGGAATTGGAAAACTTTTTTCTTGACTGTTTTTAGAAACAAACCTAGAATAACGCTGTTAAAATATGAAGTTTATGTTGGATATTAGGTAATAAAAATGAGTAAAGGAAAAGCAAAAATAGCTTCCAAAAATAACCCAGAAGGCAGGGGGCAAGCGAAAGAATATTTTCATAATGGTAAAAAAATTAAGCCGGTAAAATTAGTGTTAGGCAGAAGATCTTACTTTGCTGCTGAGTATGAGGAATCAGGAGATTTGGTAGTTGGTGTCGATGGGAATGCCTTACCGTGGGCAAGCGCAAAACATAGCTGCTAATTTTAGCATTTTTAGCGTAATTATGGAACTCTCGGCTGTATTATTAAAAGTGCTGTCTTGTCCTGTTACAGGTAATAGTCTTGTTTATGATAGAGAGGCTAACCTACTTGTAAATAAAAAAGATGGCCTTTCTTATCCCATTGTTGATGGAATACCTATCCTCCTTGCCTCAGAAGCAAGAAAAGTTTAATTAATATCCTGTGGATGTCCTTTAAGCATTAGCTAGATAATTGTGTCTTACTAGAATCATTAAAACCATGAGGAGTGTGATGATAGTATAACTTATTTTATAAATATTGATCTCTTTCTTTCTGGGAACTGGACTTTCTTGTATGGCGTGTTTGTTCGGGCGTTGTTTTGCTGGGATGGGGGGTATTATGGCTCAGATTCTCTCGGATAGAGCTGACCGACATGGCTAAATTCTCCTTTTTTGAGTGCTTGTCAATTGTTGCCGTAATATTTGAGTGTTTATCTATCCTAATCTTATCTGGGTAATTAAATTCAGAGAATGGGTCATGAGCTCTTCCTACATCCTTGATAAGGCTTGTAAGTTTTTTTAGCCCTCTTGCAAAAATATTGTTATAAACACCTATTGCTTTTTCTGTTTGAGAAACTTGTTCCTTATATTCTTGAAATTTAGTTTTTTTTTGCGCAGGCGACATGGTCCAGTAATCTTTATCCGTAGTCAATTTTTGGAGGGCCATTGCCTGTATTCGCTGAGTTCTGGTTGCTTGCCTTAACTCTCTTATATTATTGTAACCCGGGGTATCGCTTTTATCTCGTTCTTGGTCTATTTGAGTTTTTAACTGTTTCTGTACAGTACGGATAGACATGTTGTGCCTACTTTCTGTTGCAAGAGATAAAATGAAAGAGCCTATGGCTTTTACAATATTAACCCCTCTTGTAGCAATAGCCTCTAGAACAGTTGAAACAATACTTAGTCCTTGTTTAAAAAAAGCTTTGCCTATGTCTTTGGCCACTTCCACCTTTGCTGAACTCTGAGTGGTGTATCTTTTTTCAACAGATTTTTTGCCGGTAGTTATAGGTTCGTACAATTCACCTTTCAATATTTCATTTAGGCTTGGATCTAATTTAAATATCTGATCTTCTATACTTTTTGCTGTTCTATTTTTTACTAATAATTGATTTTCTTTTTGCAGTTGCCTGGTAGCTCTTGTCCTGACAGTATCCATTACCACCCCTATGGCTACAGTCGTTAATCCAATTACACCTATAGCAGTGGCAATAGCAGGACTTGCGGGACTTGCAAGCCCTGCTATTGTTAAAGATGCTAGAACTATAGAGGTTACTCTAGATACTGCAACTCCTGTGCCAATTGTAAAAACTTTGCCTGGTTTAGTATTTTCAAATTTTTCCCATTTTTTGTTAGCTTTATCTGATAGTTTAAAGATTGTGGTAACAAATTTTGAATCCAAGATTCTTTGAAACCAGGATTTAGGGAGATCAACACTTTCTTCATTTGATTCTTTTAATTCTGGAGGAGAAGGGGGAATAAAAACTGATGCGGATCGAGGCCTTCCTTTAAGGGGTGTTTTTTTTGTATTATCTTCTGCCATCTTGATAATAATTTGGGATTACTCAACTAATTAAACCATTGTAAGAAATAAAAATAAATAATACAAGCCTTACTAGTTAAGTGCATTCAAAATTGAATATAAAAAATTTTATCTATAAGGTGTTAAATTTATTTGCATCAAAAATCTGTTACCCTATTATGCTCTTGGTAATTGTAACTTTTAAATTAAAAAGTAGTAAAATGAGAAAAGTTGTTATTTCAGGAATGGTGGGGAATGCACTTGAATGGTACGATTATGCATTATATGCACAATTTGCCTATATAATTGGCTTAAAATTTTTTCCAAAAACTGAATTTGTTGAAATCCTTACTTTTGCGTTGTTTGCAGCCGGATTTTTAGTGCGTCCTCTTGGAGGGGTGTTATTTGGTCAGATTGGGGATAGATTCGGCAGGAGAAGTGCATTGGTTATCGGCATTTTAATGATGGCAGTTCCCACTGCCGGTATCGGGTTGCTTCCGTCTTATGAGGTAATAGGTATTGCTGCGCCGATTATATTAGCAATTATTAGGTTGGTACAAGGGTTCTCTTTAGGAGGTGAATTTAGTGGTTGTATCGCCTATATAGTTGAACATTCCCCTGATAATAAGAGAGGACTAGCCGGTAGTGCGTCATTTGTTAGTATGTGTGTTGGTATGTTAATGGGTGTAGGGGTTGCTAATGGTTTTAGATATTTCTTAAATGAGAAAGACTTACTTGATTGGGGATGGAGAATACCTTTTATACTGGGACTAGTAATTGGATTAGTGGGATTATATATAAGATCCCATCTTGCTGAAAGCCCTATATATAAAGCAGCTAAAGAAGCCGGATATTTATCAAGGACACCTCTACGTGAAACTTTTACAAAACATTGGCGTCATTTACTATTAGCGATTGCTATCTATATAAACGTCACGGCCCCATTTTATACCACCACAGTTCTTATGGAACATATTGTGCAAAAAGTTGGTTATACTAAAGAACAGGGTTCTATAGTTTGTACTATTATTCTTATTACTATGACTCTAGTATTTCCAGTTTCTGCGTATATTTCTGATAAAATCGGTAGGAAGCCAGTGATTGTTACTGGTAGTATATTACTAATTCTTTGTATATATCCTATATTTGTAGCCCTTTCCTCAATGAATTATAACTACGCGATATTATCACAAATAATATTTGCGACTATAGTTGGGATTTATATGGGGCCAGTGCCGACTATATTGGTTGAATTATTTCCTACTCGGGTAAGGTTTACTGCTGTTGCTATTTCTTATAATTTAAGTGCTGCCATTTTCGGTGGTACAATTCCTATGATTGGTGCTGCTTTTTATAAAGCTACCGGCACTAACTTTGCCCTTGCTTATTATTTAACTGGATTAGCAATTTTCTGTTTATGCATCCTGTTCTTTTATAAAGAAACTTATAAGAATAATTTATCTGAGGACGTTATTCATGAGTAAATTTACTACAGAATTTGAGGTGCCTGGTGGACATAGCGCTGTCTTAATGCATTCTTGCTGTGCTCCTTGTTCTGGCCCATTAATAGAAAAAATGGCTAACTCGGGTATTGATCTCACCATCTTTTTTTATAACCCTAATATTCATCCAAAAAAGGAATATGAGATCCGGAAAAATGAAAATATACGTTTTGCAGAGAAGTTAGGTATCAATTTCATTGATGCGGATTATGATGTGCAAAACTGGTTTGCACGAGCCAAAGGTATGGAATATGAACCAGAACGTGGAATCAGATGTAGTATGTGTTTTGACATGCGTTTTATCAGAACTGCCCTTTATGCTTATGAAAATAATTTTAAAGTAATCACCTCTTCGCTTGGAATTTCAAGGTGGAAAGATATGGATCAGATAAATAAATCTGGAATTAAAGCAGTATCTTATTATCCAGGTATCACTTATTGGACTTATAATTGGCGCAAAGATGGTGGTAGTGCAAGGATGTATGAAATTGCCAAAGAGGAAGAGTTTTATAAACAAGAATATTGCGGATGTATATACTCGTTGCGTGATACAAATAACTGGCGCAAAAAAAATAACAGAGCTGAAATTTCAATTGGTGAAGAGTTTTACGGAGCTGACGAGGATCACGCTAAAAACTAACTGACAGACAATTAAATTGTTATACCTAAAAATCCCTTATGGGATTTATATTAGCTCTAGTTAATATCTTGCAAATTAAATTATGTTAAAAGGAAAGATTTCGGGAATGTTTGTTGACTTTTAAATAAAGAAAGATTAGACCTACTAGGTATTTATAGCTTATAAATACTGTTTTTAACAGTTTTATTTATACAAATGCCGAATCTTAAAAAAAAGCAGTTTTTATCTAGTCTTAAAGAGATTCTTTGGCCAATAGAACGTTCTGAATTAAAATTATTTATCCCAATGTCTTTTTTGATGTTGTGCATATTATTCAATTTTGGCGCATTACGTTCGATCAAAGATAGTTTGGTTGTACCAAATATTGGAGCAGAAGTTATTAGTTTTTTAAAACTATGGTTGGTGCTTCCTTCTACCATAATATTCACCTTAATTTATGTCAAACTCAGTAATATGTTTGATTATGAATATTTATTTTATTTAATAGTTTCCTTTTTCTTAGGATTCTTTTTAATCTTTACTTATGTCTTGTATCCAGATCAAGATTTTTATCACCCAAATTTGGAATATGCTCAAGGATTGGCTGAGGCCTATCCTAATTTTAAATGGTTTATTTTGATAGCGAGCAAGTGGAGTTATGCTCTGATGTACGTCTTTTGTGAATTGTGGAGTGCTGTTGTGATAAATTTGCTTTTCTGGCAGTATGCTAACAATATTTTTGATACTACTCTAGCGAAGAGATTTTATCCTATTTTAGGCATGGTAGGCAATATAGGGCTGATAATGGCAGGAAGCGTGCTCGTTACTTTTTCTAACCTACCTTTTGGTGTGGATGGAGAAATTTTAGATAAGTATTCACTAAAGCAATCGAGTCTGGTACTACAACCGATTATGACAACCATAATTATTTCTGGTTGTGTAGCCATGGGGCTTTATAGATATATCAATAAATATCTCGTAAAAACTGATAAACTTGGTAACTTATTATCCCATACCCAAGATGACACAAGGACTAAATTATCGGTAATAGATAGTGTGAAGCTAATTTTAAGGTCTAAATATATCGGGTATATTGTCATTTTGCTTTTATGTTATGGGCTTGCGATTAATATTCTTGAAGGTCCTTGGAAGGCAAGAGTACGTGAACTTTATCCCAATACTGTCGACTATATTAATTTTATGGGTAGATTTAATATTTATATGGGGATATCGTGTGTGGTAGTTGCTTTAATTGGAAGTAATATTTTAAGGAAATTTAGCTGGCTTACTGCTGCTTTAATTACCCCTGGTATTATTGCCTGTACGGGAATTATATTTTTCGTTTTTGTAATTTATGCAAATGATATAGGGATGATAGGTAGCTATAGCCCGATATATCTGGCTGTAATAATTGGAGCTATTCAAAATATTTTAAGTAAATCGACAAAATATACTTTATTTGATTCAACAAAAGAAATGACGTATATACCTCTTTCTTTGGAACTTAGAACTAAAGGAAAGGCAGCTGTTGAGGTAATAGGTTTAAAGTTTGGTAAATCACTTGGGGCTTTCTCGCAGTCATTTATGTTTATTTTAATGCCAGCTTCTACTTTTGACTCAGTGACTGTCTATTTAATGGTAATTTTTGTATTAATAATAATTCTCTGGGTATTGGATGTTAGGAAGTTAAATAAAGAATATATAAAATTAAAAGGCAACAAGGAATGAGAATAGCAAAATATATATTAATTTTTTTAGTTGTTCTATTGGCCTGCTATTGTTCTTGTTGGTATTACATAATCAGTAATATAAGAAATGATATAAATGCCAGGTATGCTACGCAAAAAATTTATGTTAAAGCTTTGGTAAATACCGAAGAATATTTTATTACTTTTGATAAGGCTAGTATTACTGGATTTCCCTTTGATATGGCGTTGAATTTGCATGGGTGGAAAGAAGAAAGTAAAGGTGCTCTCATTTCTTACCATTCCCCTATAAAAATTGGCTATAGTTTTACTAATCAACACGCATATATTGCATATGACGGGGAAATTGATGCTGCATATAAGCCGTTAGCCAGTAGCTTTGGTGCTATATTAAAAATAAAAAATTATTTAATTAAGTTAGATATTCCGCTTACTAGAAAATTACTGTCCGCAATTTCTAAAATGACTGATTCAGGAGAGTTAGTCAATTATATTAAGGGTATTGAGGTTGCTACTGGAGGAGTCCAGATAACCGATAAACAGGAAAATGAGCTGTTCTCCGATAAAGAATATGAAAAATTAAACTTTACTTTTGTACCGGCAAAATATTACCTTACTCTGGAAGATTTACTAAATGAGATACCAAGTGAATATAAGGTTAACTATAGTGTTAAAACCAAACCGGTTAAATTTTCATTTAGGCCTATACCTGTCAGTTTACTTTATGGGTTTTTTAATTTACCTTCGGATTTTTCTGCTTCCGGTAAAGTTAAAATTAAAACTGAGGCTAAGAAAGCTGAAGAATTATTTTCAAATTTTAATGCTGAAGTGGAAGTTGCTTTTTCTGCCCCTAAAATTGATTTAAATTCTTTCAAACTGCTTTTTAAAACTGGTTTATCTCCTGAAAAACGTAAAGGTACTGCATTATCAATAGATAGTAAAATAAGATTAAAGGATAGTTTTTTTGAAGAATTATTTAAAAAATACGAAGCTATTAAACCTAGGGTTATTTCTACTCATGCCGGTCGCCTAGTAGATCAAGAAGTATCCTACATAATTAGCAATAAGGATATATTCAGGTTTAAAGATTTAGAAAATAGCGATTATTTTCTAAATCTAGATTTAGAAACTACAAATAACAGCAAGGGCCCGTTAGTGAAGTTAAATGATTTTAGTATCTATTCAGGGGAGTCTGGGTTTAAGTTAACATATCGATCACAATTTAATTACATGAATGGAACAAACTGGAAAGCAGATGGGGTGCTGTTAATTAAGAATTATCCGGTGGTAGTTGATTTTAATTCTAATTATATTCTTAGGTTTGGAGATTTTAGATTTTTAAGTGATCCAGCAAGAAACCTTTATATTGATGTTAATAAAGCATTTTTAAAACAGATATCAGATTATCCGACTTCCACTTCTAATGATCTTAGTTTTGATTATAGTATCAGTACAGATAATTGGTCAGAAGGAAAAATTGGTAGTTCAAAGATTGTCCAACTTCCGGAGCTATATAAAATTCTGCTATATAAGAAACTATTTAATGTAATTGATTTACACGGTGATATACTTATCCAAATAAAAAAATTACTACCGAATTTGGATGAAAACGAACCGGTATTTAAAAAGATATTAGCTCAAATTACTGAAAAAGATATTAAAAGGATTTTACCGCAACAAGGTGAAAAAAATATTAATGAAGGTGTTTTACAAAAAAATGACAAGAAAGCTACAAAAAATTTAGCTAAGTGAATAGTTCGCAATTATTGCACTATGTGCTACATGTATAAATCTTTAAATATTGTGAGATAATAAATTGGACTTAATAAAAGAAATTCATCAATTTTTACAATCAGAACTAAGCGAGATGAATAACTTAATCTTGGGTTGTCTCTCTGTCGAAGAAGAATTAATACAACTGATCGGTAATCATATCTCAAATTCAGGTGGTAAAAGAATAAGACCTGTACTTACGCTATTGTCTACCAAACTTTTTGATTGCGGGAGTGATAATGCAGTTAAGCTTGGTGCAGCTGTTGAATTTATTCATATGGCTACCTTATTGCATGATGATGTAGTAGATGGCAGTAAGATGCGTCGTTTTTTACCCACAGCTAATGTTATATGGGGTAATAAAGCGAGTATATTGGTAGGTGATTTCCTATTTAGTCAATCATTTAAATTAATAGTTGCCACCAGGTTACTCCCGGCTATGGACGTTTTATCGAAAGCGTGCGCAGTCGTCATAGAAGGTGAAGTATCGCAGCTTGCTAAACTCGAAGAGCGTAGGTTAATAACTGAAGAAGAGTATTTGAAAGTAATTAATGCAAAAACAGCGGTTCTTTTTGGAGCAGCATGTGAGGTTGGTGCTATTATAGCAAATCAATCTCCTAATTATTGTAATGCCATGAGAAATTTTGGCATGAAACTGGGAGAAATATTTCAAATAACAGACGATTTGCTAGATTATTTTACCCAAGGTGAAGTTAGAGGCAAGAATATAGGAGATGATTTTGCGGAAGGAAAGGTTACTTTACCGCTGATTTTCCTAGCTAGAAAACTTCCCAAGAATAAAAAAGAAAGATTAATGGAGTTAATAACTGCACATGAGCGTACATCTAAAGATTTCCACTGGGTTACTGATTTGCTAA
>Ga0169931_10012614_pt1 | contig 11686 bp, 11 predicted proteins | sample Kivu_15m_20L_FD_129675 | JGI IMG/M metagenome (GOLD analysis project Ga0169931, IMG submission 129675) | Freshwater microbial communities from Lake Kivu, Western Province, Rwanda to study Microbial Dark Matter (Phase II) - Kivu_15m_20L... | ecosystem: Environmental > Aquatic > Freshwater > Lake... | reverse complement strand
TATACAATATTCGATTTGCTTAAGTGAACAACTTATTAGGATCAGTTGTGTCTAGTTTTATAACCAATTATCGTGTTAAGGTTGTAGTCACCAGGACCAGGAATATCTTTCTGCTTGGGAAATCTGTTGGCTTTGCCTATAGAACGACCAATGTTTGGTCTGTCTTTTATCTCGTAGTCGCCGACTCCAGCGATGTTGGCTGAAATGAAATTTGTTCTATGAGATCTTCCGAACGCATTTCCTCTTTTAGTCTAAATGCCTCTGTTTTAAGAGTAGCGACCGGCTCCAGGGTTAGTGTTGAGATGAGCTGCGCTTTTAGCCCTTCCGATCGAGTACTGTGGCTGCAATTTGTGTTTGAGCGTGTAGGCGCCTGGTCCTGGGAAAGGCAAAGTATCATTGGGAACTAGATAAGTAGACTAAGGAATAACTGCTTTAGGACTGTTCTTGTGCTGAGTCTGTGGAAAGTACTAAGTAGTAATAAAAATACGTCATGGGGTCCTGGCAATTTTAAAGGCTAAAACACTTTTCTTGGCGACCTGGGCATAGAGTAGCGTTTAGAAGAGGTGAAGTTGAGCTGTGGAGGAGATTACTTTTCAAAGTAGTTGTTAAAGGCGTTGACTGTTACTTTGTTCTCCTGGAAACAGCCACTTAGTTTTTGACTCATAGATTTTCCTAGCTTCATCTATTCAAAACAGCTTTTTTTAGCATACTATGATGCTACATAAGAGTATTTTTACGTCCTGGGAAGTTGTCTTTGGTAACTGGATCGCGTAGTCCGTTACCGATCGTGTCCTTGTATTAAGCTTTTTTCGATCTGATTTCGTAGTCGCCTACTCCAGGACTACTATGCACTTATGCGAATCTTTTTGCACTTGAGAATAGATTGCCTCTTTTACTCTTGCTTTTCTCAAGGCCAGTCATTTGGGTGCTGTTTTAGTAGTCACCTGGACCAGGGTTGCGATTGACTTCATCCATTATGCTTTTGTAGCGACTTCCTAGACTGTATACTCCAGCTTTGTGTTTGGTTTGCTTGTGCTAAGGGTTGTAGCAGCCCCCATCAGGTGTTTATAATAGTTTTTATTGTGGATTTGCCTTTGGAAAACTTATGGTTTGCATTTTGGGAGAAGCGACTGGAGTGTAAGTAGAAGGGGCTGGAGTTTTCTAGACCCAGTGGTTAATCTATGTACGTTTTGATAGGCCTAACTTATGACTGATAGCTGCTGTCTTTTTGCCCATTTATGCAGTATTGTAGACTGGACCGGGACTAGAATAGTCCTAATTTGGCATTTGTCTTATGGCTAAGTTTGACCTGAGCTACTTTTTTTGTTGGACTGTGGAAGAGTGTAGGCAGGGCTGGCTGGATAAATCATCGAATAAAATTATTAAGAAAAGTTGTTTTGATCAAAATAAACAGACAAAAAGCGGAAACTTTAATATGGATAAATAGATTATATAATTTGAAGATATTATGGTAAACTATATAGAATCGAGGTATGATGGAATGAATGGATCAGACTACGGTTGCTTGGAAGAGATGAGTGCAAGCTTTGTTGCAATTGGCTGCATTTTGCCACATGTAACCATTTTCTATTCAGCCTACTCCCCAAGAATTCTTTATTCTCCAGGCATTTTTAGCTGGGTCCAGTCCAACCACAACCACAGCGTGGTCGTATGCTTGGAAGCCACAATTGTTGAAAGTTCCGTTTCTATAGGGCTGCCAACTGCTAGTGGTAGCATCAACTGCGATGGCAACTGGTCCTTTCTGGAGAGCGTTTCGCAGGGAATAACAGGTATTGCCAAAGGGTATTTGCTGATAGCCATTAATTCTGATTGCAGAGATTGCATTGACACGACTAGAGTTACAGGCGGTCTGTACAAACATGTAAGGGTAATTGCTTTCAAAAGCGATTCCTCTGAAAACTTTGTTACGATCAAGAATGTATTGGTAAGTTCCTCCATATGCACCTCCCCCACAATCGTAGTCTTAATTTGCACAGTCCAGTAAATGCTGTTCGGATGTGTTAATCTCGTCTGAAGGCCTCACCAAGATATTTCTGTTATACTTGATGTAGAAAGCGCTTTCAATCTGAGCAGCGACTGCGAACGCCCAACAAGATCCGCAATTGCCTTGAAACTTTGTTGAAGACACCTGACCCCTTTTAACCCAGTCAATTACAGGATCAGTAGGAGGGAAAGTAGGGATAGGAGGAGGTCTTGGTGTCTTTTCTGGATTTATCTCGCCTTCATCGTCACCAGGCTCATCTGGTCTTAGACCCAGATATGTTTATTTGAACTCTTTCTTAGTCAGGTCACTGAATTCGTTGATTCCAGCCTTGTAGGTGTTTCTTTAATCGCTGTTGATGGCAGTTACTTCATCAATATTTTGTCGATAAATTACTGCTCTGGCGGCTCTTTACTCCTCAGTCGCATAGGTCTTCGCAAAAACTCTCGAGTATTAAGCAAAACTGACAGTGGCTGAATAGAAAACGTTTTACAAGGATCTTGGGATTGGAGTCTCGACTGTTCAGTCTCTCTTAGTAGTTCGGCTTATCTTGGTCGATCTTCAGTCAAGATAGGCTAGCCTTCAGCTATGACTGCGCTCGAGCTCAAGTGACAGAGCAGAAGCAGAAGACAGAATTTGAATGTTCTTGTCATTATGTAAATAATATATCTATCAATTAAATCTGCGGAGTAAATAGCTATAAACTACTGGAAATCGCACTTGCATTATGAATCCAATCTTCATAAAAATCAAATATTTTGAATAGTAATAATTTTTCAATTATTATTATTAAGCTTTGAAATTCTTCTATTTTTTTTTGTAAAATCATCAAAATATGATTCTTTGTGAAGTTTTATAATTAGTATTTTTGACTAATGATAATGGATACTATCAGACTACTGTCGAATAGAAGGGATAAGTGCAAACGTTGTTACAGTTTCCGCCCTGGCTAGCGTCAAGTCGAATGTAACCGCTTTCTCCCCAACTTGCTTTCCAAGAGTTTTTGACTATCCAGGCACTGTCGGCTGCATTATAGCCCACCACCAGCACAGCATGGTCCACTCCAATGAAACCGCAATCATCAAAAATTCCAGAAGAATAGGAACCCCAGTTCTAGGCCTACACTGCTACAGCAACTGGTTGCATTTTGAGGGCAGTCATCAAAGGCGAGCAGGATCCCCCGGAGTTGGGTGCAGAGTAGCTCCTTACCCGAAGGACAGTTGCTAAGTTGACTGCAGTTGAATTACAGGCTCCCTTGACACCTCTGTAGCGATATTGCCTTTCCTGGGCAAGTCCTCGCTGTTTCTGTTTGTTAAGATTCACCAAATACTGGTAGACTCCTGTGTACCAGCCTCCATCGCAGCTGTAACCTGAAGGGTTACAGTCCAGAAGCTGCTATTCTGAGGCATCTCTTTGAGTTCCAGAACCAACTGTCAACGACTTCTTTATATAAAATATGCTCTATATTTCGGCAGCAGCCGCAAAGGCCCAGCAAGATCCACAATTTCCTTGATTTTTAATCGGAGTGACCTTTCTGGCAGCGCGCCAGTCAACAGTGACGGCATTTGAGATCCAAGAAGCAGACGGGGCCTGTACCTGAGGCGAAGATGTCGAGGACTATGCCTTGGCGCCTAAGTAGATGCGCTTGAACTCCTCTTTGCTCAGGTCGGTGAACTGGTTGATGCCCCTCTCGTATTTCTTCTTCGGGTCTTTGTTTTTGGCGACAATGCTGGCCACATTGGCCTGAAAGATGAGGGCTCTTGATGTGCGCTCAGAATCAGAGCGGTAGTTCTTGGTAAATGCTGAGGCATATTGGCTGAAGCTTACACTCTCTGAATAAGATGATTCTTACGTGGCGCCTGAGATTTGATGCTTGCCTGGAGGGACATCACTTGAGGCGAAATCTCCTAAGAACCATCATTTTAGGCCCCAACGAACACTTAGCTCCACGCTGAGATGACTAGCAGCAACACAAGAACTATCTGGTTAGCACAACGCATTTTTTTGACAGATTTTTTTTTATTATTAATCAACGATATAATGACCGGTATTAATATCCAGAAACTTGCAAAAATATATTAAGCGTTAAATTCATTTTGATTGAATAAAACTAACATTCAAGCCTACACTAGTAAGGGGTTCTATGGGCTTTGTCATATCTCGTCATTTAGGACTTAGAATTTGATATTTTTTTCTTATATTTAGAGGCTAAACTCATCGAAAATGTATTTTTCATAAATAATACACGCCTCGTACTATACTTAAAACATTATATGACTGTTTTGTTGCTTTAAACAGATATTTTCAACAGAAATGCTATACATTGAAACCTAATCAAATCAAAACTTATTGCATTTTCTTGCGAACAAAAGAGTAAGATAGAACTCAATACTCTCCTGAATGCCTATATTTAAATCAAACTTCTTTTCAAAAAGATTTAATCAATCAAAATACACTCTGACAAGATGCATTTAATATACATTGCCATGCAGAAGAAACAATTTAATCAAACTTATCAAATAATAGTATTTTTTGAACTTTGAGTGTTAAAATCATACTATTTTATACAAATAGTCTGAATTAGTTTGAAAATAGTTATGAATTTCTTCACGAAAATCGCATATGTTAAATATAAAGAAGCTTTCATAAAATTTTGAGGGATAGAGAAATCTAACAATAGTCAAAAACAACAGAATTTGAATGATTATAAAATTGTAAACAAAAATATTGATAGTTAGTAATATTATTGAATAGAAGATTTTATAAATGTAGGTGAGCGTATCATGACAAGACTACGTTAAGTAATAGGGATCTTAGCAGACACATGGCTTGAATGGTGATACACCAGGGAAAGCAGGTGAGCTGGTAGGCAAAATACAGAGACCAAGCACTTTAGCGAAGGCATTTCAACTAATTTTGGGATGCATTTTGAGCTTAGAATGCGAGTATGCGGATCATCGCTTTTATACCATTGGTCGCTATAAGTTCATAATGACATAACGCCAATATTAGTTTTATAATTTTAAATGTATAGTAATGACTGGAACATAAATAAATAAGTTTTTGTGGACTAGAAGATAAATATAGGAAATTATCAGGAAATTATCATACTACGGTCGAATAGAAGATAAATTGACAGACGTTGTTACAGTTGCCTGCCGCTAGTCGAATAAATCCGTTTTCTCCCCAACCAGGCCCCATGAATTTTTAATTGTCCAAAATCCACCGCCAGAGTTCCACCCTACTGCTACGACTGCATGATCTACGCTGTTGAAACCACAATTATTGAATATTCCTCCAGTGTAGCTTTGCCAGCTGGAGGCATCGACAGCCACTGCTATCGGCTGAGAGGCGAGGGCATTCTGAAGGGCATAGCAGGAACTTCCCCAGCTCACACTAGCGAAACTGCTCACCATAATTGGACCTCCTTGCTGCAATGCGTTATAGTTGCAAGATTGTTGAGAACCCACATATGGGTATTGTGATTCAAGCGAATTGCCTAGACCAATATTATTGTAAAGGTTCACCAAGAACTGATAAGATGTCGAGTACCAGCCTCCATTACATCCGTTATCGCTCGTATCGCAGTCCACTAATTATTGTTCAGATGTATCAATCTAGTTTGCCCCTCCAGTCTGCAAATTATATGCTATGTAGTAGCTACTTTCTGTCTCAGCCACAGTCGCAAACGCCCAGCAACACCCGCAGCCCCCTTGATTTTTTATAGAAGTCACTTTGCCAGCACCCACCCAGTCTATCGTGGCAGTTATGCCAACATGAGGTATCTATTGAACCTCAAGTTTCTGGCCTGATGCTGGTGGTTTTGCTCCCAAATATTTTTGCCTAAATTCCTATTTGGTGTGATCAGTAAAGTGATTGATTCCCGTCTTGTAAGTGTTTCTTTCATCATTGTTTAACGCCAATATACTTTACACGTTCTTTTTGAAAATGAGTGCTCTTGATGTTCGCTCGGAATCTGATTTGTAGAACTTTCCGAAGGCAATAGAATACTATTCAAATGAAACTGTGTCTGAATTAGTTTTTCATTACGAGGTGGTTTCAGCTTGATAGCAGCTTGAGTAGAAGTTGTTGGTTTTGAAATCTATATGTCCGAAGCTGCCTGCTCTGAGCTGAGTTGTGAACTCCATATCGAAACAAAGAAGAATAGACAAAGCAAAAGCTTTTTCTAGTAGCTCATCTTCAAGATTTTTTATTAATTTAAACTAAAGTGACAGTTATTAATACTGCATCTAGACATAATTTTGATATTAGTTAACAAAAAAGATGAGTACTATATTATCATTAGGTCTATCACTAGCCACTCCCAAGGTTGCCTATGCGGCCTCGAAAGGCACTCCCTCGACTCTCAAGCGGATTTTCCCAATTAAAATTAAGTACTTTGGGCATTAAAAATGTACCATTACCTGTTTTGCGTTCAGTTAGTTCCCGAATGTTTTGGGCAATGCTCTTGTAGATCTTGTCAGTCCCTTCTCCTTTGTTTGTGTGGGCTCTTTCTTTTTTTTTAGGAGATCTAGTCCACTCCTGGTTATTGGAGATTAAGTTGTCGACGATATGAGGAAGCTAGTTGAAAATATTTTTGCTTTTTATCGGTCGGCCCATGCTCCTGGCCACCGTATTGCTCAGCACTCGTCTTTTGGTCTGCAAAGTATTGTCTTTTCTTAGCTCGCTCGCTAGGGCTTTATGAATTTTGCTAGGCGTGGCCATTATTGATTAAATGGGAGAGCATTAGATCGGGTGCGGCTATATAGCTTGCATCTTGATCAGAGATTATTGTTTTTTGCTGTGAGGAGAGTGGCGAATCAGTTCTTTATTGAGTTTAGGAGGAGATGAGCAGCTACCGGTGAGCTGCAGAGACTTAGCGAACTCATTCATCAAAGTCTCTGGCGACAATACTTAGTTGAAACCACTTTGAATGGAGTCAGACATAGGCACTTCGCTCTAATTGCCTGTGTGTTTTTCACTTTCACCCATCGCTTTAGAAATTGATTATGTTTTTTTGAGGGGTGAAGGTGATGCCTTTTTCATGGCTTTAGTATCGTCTTTTAAAAGTTTTTGAGCTTCTTTTTACATAAGTTTCATTCTGACTGACCCGCTTTCCTCTACGAATGTCTTCTGGGCTACTTCAAGTATTTAGTTATATTTTTTGTTATATCCTTAATCTTTAAGTGGAAATATTCTTTAAAATCCTCCAAGATGTCTATCTTCGTATTCGTTTCGAAGTGCCTGAGCTTCATCGATTGCGTTTTAGCGCTATTGACCTTAGTAGATTTGTCTTTTGCCAGTAAGTAGTCTATCTTTGTTTAGTTACTTCACTTTATTGTATAGCTAATTTTTTACTTTGCTGTTAATGTTCATAAGTTTAAGAGTATCCTTTATAAGCGAATGCTTTATTTTGTGGTCTAGAGGAGTGTCAGTGGTAAAGCTGGGAGTATGATTAACCTAGAGAAGTACTGGTTCTGCCTTGCTGTTAAGCATTATGTCTAGTCCCAGAATATGAAAACACATGTTTCCCGAGTAGTCTTCGGGCTGGCTGCAACGGTACTGATGAGACATTAATGGAAGACCGGTAATAAGGGTTTTTATTGTAATATCGTTGATTTATCTTTTAAGCTTATCTATGTCTATTCCCTTGCTAGCCAATTGCTTATAGACACAACTAAGTGATCGCTTGTGACCCACTCCCATATTATTGCTACTATTATTAAATACGAATTTCGGATTGTTTTTGTTGATAGCGTAGTTAGTCAGATGCATGTACTGCTTCTAAAGGTTCGCAGAGTTTGGCTAGACATAGGGCTAAGTGGCAAATCTGGCAAGTCCTTAGTTGAACATGTAGAGACGCAGAGGATTAGTGCCACATAACAATACGTATATTCTAAGATCGAATTTAAGGCCATCTAGCAAATAGGGTCTCGCCATGTACCTCTGGATGACGTAGTGCTTGCCTGGCTCAAGGTCTTCGATATTTCTGGTTAAAAAAATGCCTCTGCCTTGGCAGTCTGCTTCAGGTTTTGCGATGTAAGTTCTTGTCTTGCCCTTAGGTTTTTCCTCATAATAAGTTCTGAACTCTGCGTACTGAGTGGGAAGCATCCAGGTAAGGGGAAAAAAGTTGTACTATTATGGCAGTTTTTGCCTTAGAGACATCAAACTGAGTCCTAGCAGATTTTTGCGTGCAATCACATGGATGCCTGGGTAATGATTTATTTTTTGAAAAAGGTGCATTTTGATGAGGATGTCTGGATCGATTGCAAAATCAGTCCAATACACATCCCAGTCGCCTCTGTCATTGCTCTACTGCACTTTCCAGCCAAGCTCCTAAGCTACTTAGGAGACCACTGGATATTGAGTCACTACATAGAAATACTAATACTGGAGACGTTAATGGCTATTTTTTTCAGATTTTTAATCTTGTCGATTCGATCTATTTTGGGCTTGCGGATCTATACCTTTTCGTTCTCCTACTACGAACAGTCATCACTCTATGACTCCTATGTTTTTTTGGGCATTAATAAAATTATCTGAATAACGCACCATACGTTCACTTTATTTTCATTAAAATAGTCAAAAATGTAATAAGACTGCAAAAAATCAATAAAACTAAAAAGCATTCATAAATTCTGTGAAAAGCCTTTTAAATAGTAATTTTTCTGAAATTCGATTGAACCTTATTATGATTCTACGGCAAACAAATCATTTGCTTCTTTAGATGACTGTCATAAGCAGAGGTTTTTCTGGGTCTGGTCTGTCGATGCCAAGTTTAAGCGCAAGAGTTTCCCTTTTGACTTAGTCGCGCATATTGCCTTCGGAAGCGAACACGCAGTTAGTGTAGTCCATGTTGTAAAACTGGAAGAATTCCTTAATCAGAGCTAGCAGTTCTTTTCCCTGCTCCATCTCGAAAATCTTTTGGCACTTTACGTTTTACCAGTGGAATGGTGATACCTATGTAAGCATGCATGTACTTTTTTTTAGGTGTTTGGCTCATCGACGATCTTGAAGACGCTCGAACGGATCTGTGCGCGAATATTGGAGAGTTGTCCGTTGGCCTCGAGGGTCTGGATCACTAAGTTTTTAAGTTCGTTGAGTTCCTCCATGTTACAATTTAAATATTATCATAACTTACCTAACGAGTACACTCAAAGGAAAGAGAAATTGATTTTTGTTTGTATGGCATAAAATATGTATACTATTGAGTTTATTTATCTATTTAATTGAATGCTCTTTTCTAATGATTTAATCGGAATTTGATAAAAGAAATATGATAATACAATGATGTTTAATTCTTTGATTAGTGGTTGTGGATAAAAGATTTATGTCCAATAAGACAAATCCGAAAGGTGGTGTCAAGCCTATAGGTAAATCAGTTCAGTACGCTTAGTACTCTGAGGAAAGACACGGGAAAATCAAAATAGGTAAGATTGTTTTTATGCAGAACTGTAGCATTTGAAAAAGATCTTGATTAGATGGTCGATGGCTAGAGCCGAAGACAGCTACACTGGCTGCAAGGATAAGCAAGTGCTCGTGCAGTATTGTTAATTCCAGCACGAGTACTACTAATCTGACCAGTTCGATCAAGACAAGGCCGGTCTTCTGCAAGATTTTAAGCTAAATTTTTAAAGAATCAACGATCCTTCGATCATTTTCAAATCCTTTCGACTGTTTCCCAAAGCCATCTGGCCCATACGCTATAATTCAAAGTTCAATTCCAAACTCCACAATCTCAATATGGCTCAAATATATGATATCCTGGCAGCGATAGGAAAACTTGCCTCAGGTCAGTTTGAGCTCTAAAACTATGCTAAGAAAGAGTTCGGCACAGTGAGATAGCTTGAGCTGCAGACTATTCCCCTTAACCGCTTTTTCACAGTCAAGTTAACGGAAAATAGAAACTTGTGGGTTCAGGTGGGAGTCGAGAAAGTGCCGATTGTGCGAGGCGGAGTTGTCAAACGCTACGAATACAAAAATTACCTTCAAATACTTGATGTAGTAAACGACGATTTTGTGGTTAATAAGAAAAAATGTGACCAACGCCTTCAGCTTTTCATGGAATAAATACGAAAAGACGTAGCCAAAAAAGATCACAGCGAAGAAATTCAAGTTGAGCCTTAGAAAAATGTGTCTCATCTTTTCTAGTAAATCTGGAATGAATACACGGGACATATGGAGTTTTTCAAGTCAACTTTAATCATCAACCAACCGGACAAACGATACAAACCGATAACTTTCAAGCCTATCTATATATCAGCCCAGGAAAACACCACTTTGATTTTCGATGGAGCTACCAAAAGATGGCTTTCTTCAGCTCATCTCAGCTTTCTTTAGCGCAAAAAAATGATAGATTATGAAAAACAGGTTAACGGAGAGATGATAAAGCGTTTTGTAGATTTCCAATCAGCAAAGAGCCTGGTGGAGCTGCTGACCAAGATACCCAATTTCAAGATAAGCCTGACCTAGCAATAGAAAGATGTTATAGGCTAGAACGGAAACATTTTAGCTATAGGTCGATCGGGTACAGGCAAGACCACCTGTGCAGTTCTGAGACTTTTCTCCATAGAAATGCTTTTCAAGATTAGAATGAGTTTGTATAAGAAAAAATTCAAAAAGACAATAGAAGATGTGAGATGTGGCTCATCTGACATAGACTAAGCACTAGGACTCCACTGCATCTTCTTGACAGCTTCCCCAGTGTTGACTCATGAAATCCAGAGGTACTACAAGAAGCTAACTGACAATATAAAATCATAGTTGTAAAAAAAAAGACAGAGGGAAAGATAGGAGAAAGAAAAAGAAAGAAAAAAATGGGAGGAGATGCATTAAAGACTCAAAAAATAATCTGATTAAGAGAAAAAATAGGAAATCAACAAAAGTGGCGAGTGGCAGTAGATAAAAGAAGAAGATGATCCTTAGGTGCCTGTGGCTCTGTAGGGCAAAAAATCAGCTTAGTAGATTGAAGAATAGGAGGAGATGAATCGTGAGCTCAAAGGTATTTAATTGCAAGAAAGTATAGGTAACGAGTAGTTCCACGAATAAGATGAAGACATTGACGAAATGAAAGAACGATTCGAGTAGGGCGTTAAGCGCTTTAAAAGTTTATTTGATTTAACTGAAAAGGACTACCCTGGGTTCTTTACTGTAAAGAGCTACATCATGATGATAGACGGCTGTTTAGCCAAACCTTTCTTTATTCGCAAAAGTAACGATGCTCGCTAGGACTCCAAGGCCTCCTGGCATAACTAGCGAAAGGGAGTCATGATGATCTAAAATTACTACCGTGGTGCTTAAGGCTAGTAAGTTGATGCAGGGCAGATTGAGGAAGAATTCAACTACTCAGATGAGGAAGAGCTCGAACATTAATACTTACGTCAGATTCAGATGCGTTAAAATCGTTAGAAACAGCAGTTGACTTCAAAGCTGCAAAAAAATAAAAATTTATCTTTCGAGGTCGACTACGATTTCTTCCTTGTCCACTTCTGGCCAAGAGTGGTCAAGAACTACTACTCGCAAAGAAACATTACTCCCCATCTCGTCTGGACCTAAATATATTCGAGCATCAAAGGCTCAGCGTAAGCTCATATGTATGCTGGACAATATCTGACGGAAAAAGCTTATCTTAGCGCTACCACGAATGTTTTTCTTAGCAATCAATAAAAGAAAGATATTTATGAG